>Ga0182018_10000217_pt1 | contig 75691 bp, 68 predicted proteins | sample 812P2MmetaG_FD_120490 | JGI IMG/M metagenome (GOLD analysis project Ga0182018, IMG submission 120490) | Permafrost microbial communities from Stordalen Mire, Sweden - 812P2M metaG | ecosystem: Environmental > Terrestrial > Soil > Wetlands > Permafrost | place: Sweden: Stordalen | collected... | reverse complement strand
GATTTCAACCTGCTCTTGGCGGGATGACGATGCGCAAAGACTATTGGCGTTGTGTATATCTGCTAGGCTCTCCGAAATAAGGCACCCGGGATCCTCGCGCCGAACCCGGCGGATAGGCCCCCATTCGTGCTGCCAGGATCTGCTGCCGGGCTCGATAAGGGGCTGCGGCTCAGGTCTACCAACGCCCTTGCGGGCGGATTCATACTTCGTTACGAAGGGGTTGGAATGCCCTTATGAATTACCGCGTGCGCCGCCTGGGGGACGATTTAGGGGTCTTTTCATTTGAGGACCTCCGACGTCGCCGTGCAGCCGGCGAGCTGACCGGGAGCGAGCATGTCCAGGCCGAGGGGATGGCCGACTGGCAGCCCTTGGACCTTGTGCTGCAGCAGGGCGATTCATCCGCGCCGCCGCCAATGATGGCGCCGGCCTCCATCGCCGGCGTCGGCAAGTTCGCCATCGGCCTGTTAGTCGCAGCCGCGGCAATCCTTGCCGTCGGCGCCCTGGTGTATTTCCGGCGCCCCGCGCCGCCCACGCCGGCGAAGCCGACGCTTGCGGCGTTGGAGCCCGGAATGGCGGTCGCGAACAAGCCCGTGTCGTGGAACGCCAACTCGCCGATCGAACGCGATATCGGCAAGCGCGGCCGCGAGTTCCGGCTGCGCCAGTGGCTGGACGGCTATCAGAAACGCGGACACCACGATCCGGCGGTCGACGCCGAGGCGGAGCAATTCATCCGCGCCTTCATCGCCAACGGCCATAGCGGTCCCGGCGCACCCAAGCAGGTTGCGCTGGAAGAGGAGTGCGAGCGCCTCGCCCGAAACCCCGCCTGCACCGACCCGCTGGTGTTGACCCTGGCTGCCGACAAGAGCCTGAACAACTACGACCGGGTCCACCGTTTCGAGGCCGCGCTGGCGGCGTATCCCGGCAGCACCCATCTGGCCTATCCCAGGCTCTACGCCACGGTGAAGCTCCTGGGCCAGCTGCAGAACAGGGCGGACCAGTCGGAGGAGCTGAACACCTCGGCATTGGCGCTCCTGCCGCAGTGTTTCTCCGACGGCAGCCTGACCCCCGCCGACCAGCAGGAGATCGCGGAGATATTCGTGCACGGCTGGGCCTCCGGGTTTTTCGCCGCGAATGACGCGCCGGTGTGTGAAATCGTCCACAATGCCGGCCCGTCCTATCAGTGGCTCGCGCTCGTCCTGGACGGCGATCGTTACATCACCGAGGCGTGGAAGGAGCGCGGCAGCGGCTATTCCAACACCGTGACAAGCGACGGCTGGCTGGCCTTCGGCAAGGACCTGGCGGACGCGCGCAGGATCCTGATCCAGGCCTGGAAACTGCAGCCCGCCTTCCCCATCGCGCCCTGCCTGATGATCACCGTGTGCCTGGGCGATTCCAACATAGACGAGATGCGGACATGGTTTGACCGGACCGTGGCCGTGCAGATGGATTACCCCGGGGCCTGGTCCAGCCTGCGCTGGGGCCTGCGCCCCCGCTGGTACGGCAGCGAGGCCGCCGTCCTCGCGCTTGGGATGGCCGCCATCAACACGGGGCGCTTCGACACCGATGTCCCGCGGACGTTCTTTGACTCCGTTTCGGACGTCGAGTCCGATTCCGAACTGCCCGCGGGGCGGCACATCTATGGCCGCGCGGACATCTGGCCCCAGTTCCAGAGGATGTACCAGGGCTACATCGCCGAGCCGGTGGAGGCCCATGACCGCAATGGCTGGCGCACCTCGTATGCGGTGGTTTCGTTTTTCGCCGGAAAATACGACGTCGCCCGCCAGCAGCTGGAGGCGCTGGACTGGAAGCCGGCGCCCGGACACCTGAGCAGCTGGGGCGTCGACCTCTCGTCCATGCCTCTCGAGGTCGCCGCCCGCACCGGGTCGCTTGGCGCGCAGGTCTCCGCCGCGGAAGCAGCCCGCGCCTCCGGCGACGTGTCAGCCGCCTTGAAGCAGTACTCCGACCTGGGGTCCGCGGCCGCCGACGCCCGCTCGGGCGAATTCATCCGGCGCCGGGTGGCCACGCTCGGCATCGAGCAGCGCCTGCGGAAGGGCGAATGGGTCGAACTGATGCCGTCGGGCGACCAGGACCCCGACTGGACGTACAGCTTCGGCAAGGCGCACCGGCTCGCTGACGGCGCGCTGGAGGTGCAGTACGGCCCGAAGGGCCACATGCTCTTCTCGAATGTGCCGATGGGCAGCAGCTTCGAGGTGCGCGGCAGCTTTGAGAACGTCCGTTCGTCCGACAGGAATTTCCAGGCGGGCATCGTCATGGGCGTCCCTGATTTCGGCCGTTACAACTGGTACGGATTCCGCCTGAAGCGGCATGACGAGGAGGGCGACGTCGTATGCTTCGGCCTCGGCTGGTCAACGGAGAGGCTCGACCAGCACGTCGTGCTGAATGACGTCACAAACTCGTTCGATCTCATCTTCCAGAACGGGAGGGCGACCGTTTCCGTGAACGGGGACGAGATCTTCCACCAGGCCGCGCCGACGAGGTCCATCCGGGTGCCGAACAATTCCTACCTGGTCGGCCTTGGGGCGTTCAGCGACAGCGCCGACGCCGTCATCCGCTATCACGACGTGCGGGTGCGGCAGCTTCACTGAGGCTGCCGCGGGCATCCCCATCCCTCAGCGTTGGGCTCCCGCGGGAACGTCGCCGCCTACAGGTCGCGGCGCAGTAGGCGATTTGCCCGGGTCGGCATCGAGCCGGGCAAGCAGGGCCTTGAAACGGGGATTGTCCCTCAACGGGTCATAGTCGGGCTCGAGTCGCAGGTCGGCGGGGGTTGCGAACTGCGATCGCGAAATCTCCTTCTCCATGATGTCCATGGCGGCATCCATCCGCCCCTGGGCGATCCTGAGGGCAAGGAGATTGTCCCAGTCCTGGGTCCCACTCACATCCGCCTCCAGCTGCAGGTTCTTCTCGGCGTCGGGAAAATTCCCTAGGCATGTAAGCAATTCCCCTTTGCAGCCCAGAAGCGGCGCCGATGTGGGCTCTTCGGTCAGCCGATGCTCAACCAATTGCAGGGCGGCCTGCCATTCGATGCGCGCGGCGTCATTCCTGCCCGCCATTTTCTGGGCTTCGCCGATCAGGTATGCGGTCGGGCCATCATATATGGCGGAGTGAATCCAGTCGCGCGGGACCCCCTGCAGGAATCTCAGCATGTTGTCGGGCTCCCGCCGCAGATAGAAGACCCACGATGCCATGCTGACGCCGTAATCGGTCTGGATCACGGATGCCGGCATGTCGTCCATGGCGGCTTTTGCAGAGGCCAGGTCCCCGCGGTAATAGACGGCGGTGATGGCCTTCGAGACCAGGTTCTCCCAATACGGCTGAATGGCGACCGAGCGTTGAGCCGCCGCTTCGGCCGCCGACCACGAGCCCAGCATGACTTCCACCGCCACGAGCCTGCTCCATGCCAGCGCGGCAAACGCGGGGTTCCCGGCGAGCCGGGAGAACGCGTCGCGGGCGTCGGCCACATGGCCGAGGTTCCGCTGCAGGGTCCCGAAGGCGAGCAGCGCCCGAGGCTCGTCCGGTTTTTCCAGCAGCAATTGGCGGAGCAGTCGATCCGCCTCGGGCCCAAACGCGGGAACCGCATGGCTGTCCGGCGGGTCGCCGCGAACCAGATAGCAGGCCTGTGCAAGGCGCGCCTCATAGGATTTCGGCGCCAGCCCGATCGCGCGCGCCGCGCTTGAACGGGCTGCCTCCCGGCGCGCCGCGTTGCGGTCGAAATCGGTGGCGACATACCACGAATTGACCTGCGACAAGGCGGCCCAGGCGTCCGCATCCGCCGGGTCGAGCTCGGTGGCGCGCCTGCAATACCCGTCCGCGAGCTCGAGTTGCTCCGGTCCCATCTCCACCTTGTTCATCTGCTCCCAGGCTTTTGCCACGAGCTGCTGGTCCAGGGAGGGGGTCTCGGAATCGGGCACCGTGAACTTCTGGGCGATGGCGAGAAGGTCGGCCACCTCCTTGGGGGAGCGGCGCGGCCTTACGACGATGCTTATGAGCAGGATGAGGAAAAGCCCAAGGATGACCGGGAGGAACCAGGGGCGGTGGGCCTTTCCCTGCGCCCCCGCGGCCACGCCGCCCGGCGAGGCCCTGGCGATCGAGCCGACGATGCCCGGCAGCGTTCGCTTGGCCGTCACCTCCGATCCGCCCAGGAGCTTCTTCACCCGCTCGACAAAAGCCGGCGGCGCGGCCCCGCCTGTGAGTCGCGTCCACTGCATCTCGCGAAATTTCTCAGGCACGCGGGCCTCGGCGTCCGAGATCGCGTCAATGACGACCGGCACCAGGAACGGCAGGCCGTCATCCATGTCGTGGGTGCGCTCCACGGCCTTTTTCCATTCCCGCCTGAAATATCCCTCCAGCCGCGCGTTCGTGTTGGCCGAGATCAACGGCATGAAGAGCGCGCACTCCTTGATCTGCCCGCGGATCATCGCGTCCCAGGCATCGCCGCCCCGAAGCTCGCTCTGGTCAAACCACACCTCGATGCCCGCGGCGCGAAGCGCCTCGCAGATGCGCTTGGCCGCCTCCGCGTCCTGCGAGGCGTAGCTCAGGAAGACCGCCCCTTGGGGGCTCACGGGTGGGGGGCTTTCGGGCATGAAGCGTGGCTGGGCCCAGACGCTGGGGACGCGGTGGGTTTCTTGCCAGTTCAAAGCCGGGCTTCGGCGGACGGGCCGCCCCGGGGACAGGCGCGGAGACGGCGCCGCCCCCTCAGGCGTCCGTGCCGTCTTCGCGGTTGCCCGCCGCAGGCGAAAAGTTCAGGCGCTGGGCAAGGAAGAAGCAGGCAGCGGAGCCCCCAATCGAGAGAACGGCCAGCGTCTCGGAAAGTCTCCGCCCATGCCACAGGCTGCCGATCCACTCCCTGATCTCGGTGGCCAGCAGGTTGGACTTTCCCCCGATGTACTCCATCTGGTACTCGTCGCGCTTGTAGTCGGCCGTCGCGCTCCCGTCATCCGGCTTCGCCGTCAGATCGACAAGGGTGGCGGCAAGCATGCCCGCGACCAGGATGCCGGTCCCTATCAGGCGAAGGCGCGACTGAAGGGCCGCGTCTTTCCCTGACATGGGCTGTTTTTCCCCGGTTTTGATAGCTTTCTCGTGTTTAGGGCCGAAATCCTACCCAATCACACCATCCAAACGCAGGACAAAACGGAAGGGCTGATTCCACCTGCCCCGGGTGGACCGATGCGCGGCCGCCCGGGGACGCCAGGCCGCGCGGTGATTCGCGGCCCGCAAGGACCGTGAGCACGAAGTACTGCATCGTCGTCACGACCTATTCCAGGGAGAAAGCGGGATCCAAGATAGTCAACGCGCTCCTGGCGTCGAAGCTGGCCGCATGCGTCCAGGTATTCCCGATCAGGAGCTTCTATTCCTGGAAGGGAGGCATCTCGAGGGACCGCGAAAATCTCATGCTGATAAAGGCGAGGTCACGGGACTTCGAAGCGATCAGGGAAACGATCCTCAGGAACCACGACTACGAGGTGCCCGAGATAATCTCCGTGCGCATCGACAAGGCGCACGCCGGCTACCTAGGGTGGCTGGAGAAGGCGACCAGGCGGGACGGGGCCTGACGGCATCCGCGGGCTGCGGAATGCCAGCAGCCTTCGCCCACCTAGGCGGCTCCCCCACCCAAAATCCACGGCCCCAAGCGATCATGCGAAACACACAGGCTGGGACATCTCGCCGCGGCCAGGACAGGGGGGCGCGGCTCCTGGTCTCGCTTCTCCTCGGGGTCCTGGGCGCGGCGACGGGGTCCGCAGCCGATCCCGCCGCGGAGACGGCCCCAGGCGTCTCCGTGTCCGTGACGCCGTCGTTTGTCTCGCAGTACATGTTCCGGGGGATCCACATCGGGGGACCCTCGTTCCAGACATCCGTGGAAGCCGACGTCGGTAACCTGTTCGCGGGCGTGTGGGCTAACCTTCCGGTGGCGGACACCCCTTCCGGCAATGGGACGGACGAGATCGACCCCTATGCCTCCTACGAGATCACCCTGAACGGGAGCACCTCGCTCCTGCCGGGAATCCAAGCCTATTACTATCCCCGCGCCGACACGAGGGGGGGCTCCTGCCGGGCGACGCTTGAGCCCAACCTGGGGCTCAACTACTCCGCCGGGGCGCTCACGCTTTTGCCCAGGATATGCTATGACCTCGTCCTCGATTCGGAGACGTACGAATTCAACGCGAGATACGTGGTGGAGCTGTCTCCACTCCACACCGAGCTTGATTTCGCGGCGACGCTCGGAACCGAGAATGTCCATCGCTCGGTCAACACGGCCGCGTCCGGGCTGCCCCAGGCCGAGAGCCGGAACAGCTACTGGCTGGCGGGGCTCACCGTTCCGGTTGCCTTCGTGCATGTGGGGAAATTGACGGTGGGTTACGCCTACACGATGGGCTTCTCCGGCTCGATTCGCGGGGATGGCATGGCGCGCACGCCCGATCCATCCTCCATGGGCCGGCCCGTCCTGAGCGTCATCTACAACTACTGGTTCTGAAGAGCGCCCTTTCCGGCGGGCACACCTCGGCTGGAAGCCCCCGAACCCATGCCCTCGGGCATGGTAGGTCATGACCCCCTTGCCCGTTTGGGCAAGGTCATGGCATCATGGGACATGCCCTTCTCTCGGCCCTCCGGCGCGGCAAGAGTGCTCGCCCCATTCGCCGCAGGCGCGGCCCTGCTGCTGGGCGCCTGCGCGCCCGTCACGTACGTGCAGGAGCCCCCCCCAATCTACGTCCAGGGGCCGCCGCCCGTGCCAACCTACTATCCCGAGGCTCCGGCACCCCAGCCCGCCGCAAATCCCCTTGATCAGCTCATGGCGCCCATCGCCCTCTATCCCGACCCCCTGATTTCGCTCATCCTTCCGGCCGCCGCGTTCCCGCCGGACGTCGCCGCCGCCGGGGCGTATCTGAAGGGAGGCGGGGATCCCGGCCAGGTCGACACGCAGCCGTGGGACCAAAGCGTCCGGTCGCTCGCGCACTATCCCGAGGTCGTGACGTGGATGGCCCAGAATGGGCCGTGGACCCAGACCGTCGGGGCTGCGTTCGTCTCCCAGCCCGCTGAGGTGATGAAATCGATCCAGCGCCTGCGCGAGCTCGCGCGCGCCGCAGGGACCCTGACCGACACCCCGGAGCAGCAGGTGGTCGTCGAGGACAGCTATGTTGAGATCGAGCCGGCTCAGCCCGAGGCGATCTACGTGCCCCGCTACGATCCGGAGGTCGTATTCGTCGACCAACCCTACTATGGCTACAACGGCCCCTACTTCACGTACGGACCCGCCTATGGGGCCGGAAATTGGCTCACCTTCGGGTGCAACTGGAGTGGCGGCGGAGTCGTGATCGTCGACGCGAACTACTGGCATGGCGACGGCGGGTGGTGGCATCCCCGCGGGCCGGGCCCGGGGGGCGAATTTGTCGCCTCCGTGAACGCGCGACCCTGGAGCTTCCCCGCGAACCGGGCGAGGCCGCAGGCGCCCGGCGGATGGCAAACCCATGCGCAGATCATCAACCCGCGCCCCATTGCCGGGGCGCCCGCGCGCCCGCCGCAGTCGGCCTTCCGCGACATTCACACCAGGGGACCGGCGGCCGTCTCGGCCGTCGCCAGGAATCCGGCGGCGTTCAAGGGAAAGCCCATCAACACCGCCATCATCGCCAGGCCGTCGGGAACGCTTTCCCAGGCAAGGGCGCCGCAGGGGCAGCCGTCGGCAGTGCGGCCTGCCGTCGAGGCTAGGCCCCAGCCCGTCGCGCTGGCGAGGCCGGCTCCCTTCCCAGCGCCCGAACCCAGGGTCGCCGCGGCGAGGACTCCCGAGACACCCGCGCCCGCGGTCCATGCCGAGGAGGAAGGAAAGACGGGCCATGAGATCGTGCCCGCGAACGGGAAGCCTCCCGAGAAGAAGAATCCGAAGAAGGAAGCCAAACCCGAGCCCGCCGAGGAGAAGCCCAAGGAGGGCGAGACGCCCCACTGAGGCGCGGCCCCGCGCCACTTTCGGCCCTCCTCCCTGCTCATCCCTTCCTTTCCGGTTTGTGCTGGCTGGCGCCAGCCGGGCATGGCACGTTGGCGCCGATGTCCGGCGCTGTTGTCCTCAGCTGTGCTTCGCGGGACGCCGAAGGGCTCCTTCGGGGCCGGCCGGTGAGCCTCCGGGCGGCGATGGATGCCCTGCGCGCGACGAAGGCGGCGTTCGTCTTCGCACTGGGCTTCGGAGCCGCGGCGGCAATCCCGCCGGCCGCCCGCGCGGACCAGGGGGCCGACGCCGCGGCGTCCGCCCATAACCGGGTGGTCATGATGCAGCGCTTCATTGTGTCGGCCACGCGCATCGAGAAAAATCCCTGGCGCTACGCCTCCGTGCCCGGATTCGAGATCCTCACGCGGGCTTCCGAGGAGGAGACCGATTGGGAGCTCGATGCCCTCCGGCGCGGTCTATGGCTTCAGAACGTCGTCATGCCGAAGGACTGGCACCCCCAGTCCCCGGTGCCCTGTACCGTGATCATGGACGACACGGACCTGAATGCCGTACCAACCGGCCAGATCCACTCGCAGCCGATCGTATTCCACTCGCCCGACGACGCGCTGACATGGGGCCAGCTGTCCGACCGGGTCGACCTCTCGACCGACCCTGTGACGTCCTTTGACAGCGATGCCTTTGCGATCAATTCGAACCTCTATGGCGTGGACACCGATAAGCCGGCCTACGGCTCGATGAGCCTTGAGCGCGTGTACCGGGCCGCGCCCCCGCTTCCAAAATGGCTGATCTCCGGACTTCTCGGCCCGCGCACCGGCATATTCAGGGAGAGTTTCGCCCTGTTCGTCGGGAGTGACCAGGGAGGGACGGCCGGGTTCTCGACGCCATGGATCCGGGGGGCGGAGGGCCCGGGCACGCTCTGGGTTTCGCTCGATGAAACCCAGCGGCTTCTGAAAAAGCTAAGGAAGGACAAGAAGGCGAAGATCGCCGTCCCCTCGCTCGGCGCGCTGTTCGCCGAATCCACCCCGCCCGACGGGAGCCGTGCCCTCTGGGAGTCCGAGGCGGGACTCTTCGTCCGGTGGGGCCTGATGGGCCCCGGCCACAAGGACCCGGCGACGTCCGCCGCATTCCTTGAGCTGGTGCGGCGCGCGCGCCGGGAGCCGGTCACCGAGCGCGTGTTCACCGAGTGCTTCGGCTTCGGCTATGCGGCAATGGAGGAGAAGCTGGGGGCTTTTCTAAGGACCGTCCTTGCGCAGCCCACATCGGTCGATCTGGACATGCCGCAGGATTTTCCCGAGCCGAACCTGCAGTCGGCAACGGCGGACCAGATCGGGCGCATTCTCGGGGACTGGCTAAGGATGCAGGGGAATTCCCTTCGCAGCCAGGATCCGGACCTGAGCGCGGAGTTCCTCGATTCCGCCGGCCGGATGCTGCTTCGCGCCTACCGGGACGACAACGGCCTCCCTCCCGACGTCGATCCCGGCCGCGAGGGCGGCCGCTCCGCAAGTTCGTCCCCGAACTCCGGCTATGGCTCGGCCGTGGTCATGAAGCCGTTTGTGGTGGCGGCGAGCCATATCCATGATCCGCTGCTGCTGGCCGTTTACGGGCTGTACGAGCACGACATGGGAAACGATGGGAAGGCGCGCGAGTTTCTGGAGGCCGCGGTGAGGGCCGAGGCCGTGCGGCCAAGGGCCTACTACCTGCTCGCCGAGTTGCGCTACCGGGACGCGATCGCCATTCCCTTGGGCTCCCAGGGCAGATTCAGCGCCCAGCAGGCCGCCTCCATCCTCGAGCCCCTCCAGAATTCGCTGCGCTATCCGCCCGAATCCGACGTATATCGGCTGATCGTCGAGACCTGGATTCACTGCGACGCAAGACCCTCCGACCGCGACATCGAGGGCATCGTCGAGGGTGCCGCGCTGTTTCCCCGAAACACGGGCCTGACGTATCGTTCGGCGGCGGTCTGCGCCCAGGAGGGCTACAGCGCCCAGGCCGCCGGGTTGATCGACAGGGGCCTCGTCCTCGCGATGGATGAAAGCACCAGGGATTATTTCATGCGCCTCCGCTCAACGCTGGCGGAGCCCCGCCCCGGCGTCTCGAACTAGCGTTGGCGCGGTCGACGGCCGGGTGACGCGGCCCGGCGGGGTTGGGAGCCTCGACGGCTTGCCAACCGGCCCCGCATGGGGAACTGTGGATGTTTATGCCCATGGAAACTAATCGGATCCCGGCGGGCCACAACGCTGTCTCCCTCCCAGGTCCCACGATGAATTACCGCCATTTTCCCATTGCCTCCGCCCTCCTGGCGGCCGCGCTGGCCTTCGCCCCCCTAGCGGGGGCCGAGGACGCCGGCCGCTATTCGGGAAGTGACTGGGGCACACTCGACCTGAGGCAGGCGGAGGCGGCCGCGGCGGACATCAACCTGGCGAGGCTTCCCAATTGCGACGAGGCCCTCGTGGACCAAAAGTCGATGCGCGTCGTCCACGAGGACGGGACCGCGGAGGTGCAGGACGAGACCTTCACCAAGGTGCTGACCGAAAAGGGGAAGAGGGACAACAACACGCTGACCCTGGGTTTCATGATCCCCTACTCCACCGTGGAGGTGCCTCGGCTCGAGGTCATCAGGCCGAGCGGCGAGGTCCTACCCGTGGACGTGGCCGCTAACTCGAAGGAGAGCATCGACGACAGCCAGATGGAAATGAACATCTACGACCCGAACTCAAAGGTGTTGCGGGTCAACATCCCCAAGCTCGAGATCGGCGACATTGTCCACGCGGTGGTGCGCTCGACGGTCACCCGGCCGTTCCTTCCCGGGGAATTCGCGGAGGACTTCATGTTCGAGGGAAACGGCTATATCCGGCACCTCTCCCTCGAGGTGCGGATGCCCGCGGACAAGCCGCTCAGGCAGGTCGCGCTGCGCGACGAGATCCCAGGGACCGTCACGACTTCGACCAAGACGGGGGGCGGCAGCATCGTCTACGACTGGGAGGTCAACCGGGTGCCGCGCATGTTTGACGAGCCCGCCATGCCGCCCTACCAGGAGGTCCTCCAGCACCTCTCGATTAGCACGACCCCGGACTGGGGTGCGGTGTCGCGGTGGTACTGGAACCTGAGCAAGCCGCACCTGGACGCGATCACGCCCGAGATGAAGGCGAAGGTGGCGGAGCTCACCGCCGGCGCGGCCACGGACATGGACAAGATCCGGGCGGTCTTCTACTACGTCTCGAAGAAGATCCGCTACATGGGGCTCACCCCGGAAAAGGATCGCCCGGGCTTCGAACCCCACGATGTCTGCGTCACGTACGACAAGAAATACGGCGTCTGCCGCGACAAGGCTGCGCTGCTGGTCTCGCTCCTGAGGTCCGCGGGGCAGAATGCCTACCCGGTGCTCGTCAGCGTGGACCTGAAGAAGGACCCGCAGGTGCCCAATCCATTTTTCAACCACGCCATCGTCGGTGTGGAGCTGCGCAAGGGCGAGTACGTCCTCATGGATCCCACCGACGAGAACACGCGGGACCTGATGCCCACGTACGAGGGCAACCAGAGCTACCTCGTCTGCCGTGCCGAGGGGGACGACCTTCGCCTGAGCCCGATAGACCCGCCGGAGAGAAGCATGATGCGGATAGCCACGACGGGGACCCTCAACGCGGCGGGCGCGCTCGAGGCGCGCTCGGAGATGTCATTCGACGGCGTAAACGACAACGCCTACCGGCAGGCCTTCGCGGAGATGAAGCCGGACGACCGCCGGCGCTTCTTCGAGGCCACCATCAAGCGCGCCATGCCCGGGGCCACCCTCAAGAGCCTCGCGATCACCCCCGAGAACATCCTCGACACGTCGGCGCCCGTGCGCGCCGTGATCGAGTTCTACGTCGGCAGCACGACGGCGTTCGGCGAGGGGAAGGCCGTCGTTGACGTGCCCTGGATCGGGAAGGACCTGGGCGTCGTCAATTTCATCCTCGGGGGCACGGGCCTGGACAAGCGCCGGTTCCCCATGGAGACGTCGGTCGCGTGCGGGATCCACGAGGACGTCTCCCTCCGCCTGGACCCGGGCTTCACCGGCACGGTGTCGATGCCGACCTGCGCGCCCCAGGACGACGATTGCGTGAGCTATAGCCGGGTGTATGCGTTCAAGGACGGTGTCCTGGCCTGTTCCCGCGACCTTCGGCTGAAAACGGTGGAGTTCTCGCCCGTGCAGTACCTGCGGCTCAAGCAGACGCTCGAGGCGCTGCAGAACGACGACCGGAAGGCGCCCGTCCTCGCCACGGTCTATCGCCCGGGGGCCCTGGCGGCCGCAAGCGCCGACACCGGGGCCATGGCGCCCGTGGAGTCGGATTCCCGCGTGCTCGAGGAAAGGGAGGAGCTGCAGGTCAAGGACGCGCACAGCGCGGTTCTCAAGGTCAGGGTCGTGAAGGAGATCCTCAACTACAGCGGCAAGAAGAAGGAGTCGGAGATAAAGATAGACTACAACCCGGCCGTCTCCGACGCGCGCCTTGTCCGGGCGGTCGTGACCTCGAAGTCCGGGCAGCGCCAGGAGATCGCCAAGGACGAGATCAACGTCATGGATGCCGGCTGGAACGCGGGGGCCAAGCGCTACACCGGGGGCCGGATCCTGGTCGCGAACCTCCCGGGCGTGGACATCGGCTCGACGATAGAGGTCGAGTACGAGATCGCCTACCACGACAAGGCCTACCTTTCCGGATTCCAGCCCTTCCAGGAGGACGACGACGTGGTGCGGAAGGAATTCCTGGTCACGGCCCCGGCCGGCCTCGCCCTGCATTCGCTCGACCGCGGGCCGGCGGGCATCGTGACCTCTGACAGCAGGATCGCCAACGGCGAGCAGGTGCTGTCCTGGAAGGCGGAAAACGTGAAGCCCATGCCGGCGGAATACGAGCTGCCGCCCGGATGGTTCTACAAGGCGGGCGTGGCGTACTACGTGGGCGATCCCGCGGCCTACCTGGCGGAGCTCCAGAAGGTCCTGCTCGACCGCTCGGGGCACTCGTCTAGGGCGACGGAGCTCGCCCGGAAACTGACCGCGGCGTCGAAGACCAAGCTCGACGGCCTGACGGCGATACGCAACTTCGTGGCCAGCTCGATACGGTCCGCCGGGCCGTCGTTCACCGGACTTCCGCTGAGCGAGCTCTCGGATGCCGACACCACCCTCGCGGACGGATACGGGCACGGCGCCGACCATGCCATTCTCCTGCACGCGATGCTGTCGGCCGCCGGCCTCAAGCCCGAGTTTGTGCTCGGCTCGCCGGAGCCGGCCATCAGCGCGCTGAGCCAGGTTGCGAGCACATTCCCGCTTCCTTACGAGTTCCAGGCTGTGCTGGTGAAGGTCCAGCTGGACGGCAAGACCTACTACTGCAACGACTCCGACCAGTACTCGCGGCCCGGGGCGACGCCACATGACGGCGACCTGGGGATCACCCTGGCGGACCAGAGCATGGGGACGATCGCGGCGGTGCCGGGCGCCGAGAACCGGACGGCGGCGGACTACCGGATGGCGTTCGACGACACGGGCAGCGTCAGGATCGGCATCAGGCTGGAGTACTACGGCACGGCGTTCGGCGAAAAGAACAAGTTCTTCTCGGAGCTGCCACCCGAGGAAAGGAGGCGCTATTTTCAGGAGGCTGTCAGCCAGGTGGCGCAGGGCGCCCGCCCGGTCGGGGACCTGACGACGAAGTTCGACGGATATCCCGGGGTCGAGCAATTCACGGTGGAGATCGACCACTACGCCGTGGTCGATGGAAAATACCTGTATTTTGACCTGCCGTATTCGCTCCACCTCTACCCGGCGTACACGGACCGGCACACGCTGCCCCTGCTGATTAGGGCCCCCCGCCTCGAGACCTTCCGCACGGAGATCGAGCTTCCGCCGGGGTTCAGGCGTGTGGTGATCGCCCCCGGGAACATGGACCTCGTCGCGCCGTCGGGAGCCGGCGACGTCCATGTCTCGGCCAAGCAGGCGGGCGGAGACTGGTCGGTGGCGCAGGAGCTCTCGGGCAGGCCCTCGATGGTCGCGCCGGAGGACTATCCCGCGCTCCTCTCCGTGGAATCCGCGCTGGAGAACAAATCATCCCGTCTGCTGCTCCTCGAGCGCTAGGCGACGGCCCTCGGGGTCATCGCAAGAGCTCCACGAGGTAGGATTTCCAGAGGGCGGCGTAGGTGTGGGTGCCGTGGCCGCGGGTGGCCGCGCTGGCGGATATCACGACCGCGCGGCCGCGCGGCACCCTGCCGATCTCGCGCTCGAGGATGCCGAGCTCCGGCGGGTTGATCAGGTCGTCGGCGGAATTGACCGCGAGAAGCCGGGCGCGGATCTTTTCCAGCCCCGGCCCGGGATCATAGTCGCGCGAGGCCGAGACGGCGTAGAGAAGGTCGTTCGCGTCGTTCGTGCTGGCAGACCTGCGCACATATTCGTCCAGGACGACGTCGGACTTCGCAAGGGTCGGCATATCGCGCTGGCGGAGCACCGGGTTGCTGCTCATGAAGAACAGGATCTCCTCGGCGGTGCGCAGGCTCGGCGGCTGCTCCCTGTATTCCCCGCCCTTCCAGTCCGGATCGCCGCGGATCGCGTCCATGACCATTCGCCGCCACACCCGGTTTCGGCCGGAAATCTGCGTCGGCAGGCTGGCAAGCGGCATCAGCGCATCCATGAAGTCCGGGTAGCGCTCGCCCCAGACCCAGGCGTGCATCCCGCCCATCGAGGTGCCGAGGACCAGGCGCAGATGGTTTACGCCGAGGCCCTCGGTCAGGAGGCGATGTTGCGCCTCGACCATGTCGGCATACCCGTAGGCGGGGAACCGGGCGTGGAGGCCGTCGCTTGGCTTGCTCGAGCGCCCGTGCCCTATCCCGTCGGGCAGGACGATGAACATGCGGGCGGCGTCGAGCGGCTGGCCCGCCCCGAAAAGCTCGCCGGCAAACATCGGATTGATGAGGCTCGCGCCGGAGCCCCCCGTCCCATGGAGGATGAGGACGGCGTTCCGAACGGTTCCGTCCGCGCCGCGCTCGGGCCGTCCCAGAAAGCGGTAGTGGATGCGCAATTCAGGCAGGCTCTCGCCGGAGGCAAACTTGAAATCCCGGATCACATAGTCCGCCTCCGCCGGCTGGGGGTAGTCGGCGGCCCTGGAGGCAGCGCCAAGGAGCCCGGTGAAAACCACCGCGGCAACGAGCCGAATCGCCCCCGCGCGCGAAAGGGTCCGGCGGCGCGCCCCGTTCATCGCGCCTCCTGAATCCTGATGCGACGGTACTCAATCTGGCCGTGGTCGCTTTCCAGGCCTATCGGGCCCGTGGCGGGAATCGGCATCGCGTCCACGAGCACTTCACCATTGCACGTGCAATGTGCCAGGCCGCTCCGGACAGTCACGACGATCTCGTTCCAGTCGAGCGGGCGGTAGTGCTTCAGGATCGCAAAGGGCCCGGCGATGATGAAGTCGCGGCACTGCAGCTGCGGCTCGCGCACGAAGATCCCGCTGTCGGCGTTTGGGCTAGCCCGGAATTCGAGCTTGAGGGTGAAGTTCCGTGGAAACTTGGTCGTCGTCCACAGGATCCTGTTTTCCTGGCCCTTGTGCGAAACGGTCACGACGAGCCGCCCGTTGCGGACGACGTAGCGGCCGTCATCGGTTGCGGCCTTCGCCTTGAAGACAGGGCCGCCTGCATACTCCCAGCCCGTCAGGTCATGGCCGTCAAACAGGCTCACAAAACCGACCTCGGTGGAGAAGTCGTCCGGCCAAGCGGGCGCAAGGCCCACGGTCTCGAAGACGGGCCGCAGCGCGGCCGCCCACTTTGCGTATCCGACAATATCCGGGTGCAGCAGGTCGGGCATCTCGTCCTCCTTCGCATCGCCGTGCGGGTTGGCGAAGAGCGACCACGTGTCGAGGACGGTCACCTGCGGCTCGTCCGCAGCCGCCTCCATGTACAGCCCATTGAGTTTCTTGATCTTGTCGACGGGCCTATTCTTCGTGACCGAGCTGGGAAGCACCTCGCACAGGACGACCGGCATCGTCGGATTGAGCTGCCGGAGCGCGGTGATGATGAGCTTGACGTTGCCCGCGATGGTCTCCGGCTCCGCCCTTTCCTCGAGGTCGTTGGTGCCGATCAGCAGCACGACGCCGCTCGGGTTCAGCGAAAGCACATCCTCCTTGAGCCGGATGAGGACGCCCCGGGAGGTGTCCCCGCTGATGCCCCGGTTGGCGGTCTTGATCCCGGGGAAGCTGCTGCCCACGTCGCCCCAGCCCTGCGTGATCGAGTCGCCCAGGAAAACGAGCGCGCCCTGGTCCTGCTGCACCTGCGACGCCCATGGCGTGCGCCGCTCGATCCAGACATGCCTGAACCATTCCGTGCGGCGGATGGGCCCGCCTCCCGGCAGGCCGTCGTCGGTCGCAGGGACCGCATAGGGACTCTCAGGCTGGGGGGGCGCTTCCGCCACGGCGGGGGCCGGCGCGGGTGAGGTGGCGGCCGTCGTCGCTGCCGGCGTCGCCGCTGGGGGCGGGTCGGCGCGTAGGCTGACGGCCAGGGCAAGGAAGCCCGTCGCCCCTGCGAGCAGGGAGCGGATGCGAAGTCTCATGGTCGGTGGGGTTGGGGTTTCAGGCTGGCAAAGGAGGATGAGAAGGACCCAATGAAAGTTTCGTCGTCGCGCGCACGCGCGGGAAAGCGCCCAGGCGCTCACCGGGTCATCAGGCGCGCTACCCTCGCATCAATTCCCGGAAAAGAGAATGAGATAGTTTCCGATGGGTTGCCCCGCGCGCCGCGCGGACGGGGGAGCCTAGGATTCCCGGGTGCGGACAGCCCGGTCGGGCCAGATAGTTCTGGATTTTCACGCTGAACCGGCTCAACTGATTTTCGGATGCAATTCCCGTCCGTCCCTCGTCCCTTCGACCCTCTCCGTGGCCCAGTCGCCTAACCGAACAGCTCCCGTAAGGACCCAGGGAATGCCGGCCGGCATACCCTACATCGTTGGCAACGAGGCCGCCGAGCGCTTCAGCTTCTATGGCATGCGCGCCATCCTGGTGGTGTTCATGACGCAGTACCTTCGCGACCGGGGCGGCGCGCTGGCACCCATGAGCGAGAATGACGCCAACAAGTGGTACCACATCTTCGTGGCCTCGAATTACTTCTTCCCGATCTTCGGGGCCATCCTTGCCGATGCGATCTGGGGCAAGTACCGCACGATCTTCTGGCTCTCGATCGTATACTGCTTCGGGCACTTCGCCCTCTCCATGGACGACACGCGGCTCGGCCTGACCCTGGGCCTGAGCCTGATCGCGATCGGCTCGGGCGGAATCAAGCCCTGCGTCTCGGCCAACGTCGGGGACCAGTTCGGGGCATCGAACCAGCACCTCATTTCGCGCGCCTTCGGCTGGTTCTATTTCTCGATAAACGCCGGCTCGTTCGTCTCGATCCTGCTGATTCCCTGGCTGCTCCAGAACTACGGTTCGAGGGTGGCCTTCGCCGTCCCCGGCGTCCTGATGGCGATCGCGACCGTCATCTTCTGGATGGGGCGGAAAAAGTTCGTCCACATACCGCCGGGCGGACGGACGTTCCTGCGGGACACGTTCAACCGCGAGGGCTTTGCGACGCTGGGCCGGCTGGCCGTCATCTATGCGTTTGTGGCCGTGTTCTGGTCGCTCTGGGACCAGAGCGGTGGCGAGTGGGTGCTCCAGGCCGACAAGATGGACCTCCATTTCGCCGGGATCACGTGGCTGCCGTCGCAAATCCAGGCCGTGAATGCGATCATGATTCTCGCGTTCATACCGCTCTTCCAGTACCTGATCTACCCGGCGATCAGCAGGGTCTTCCCGCTGACGCCCCTCCGGAAGATCGGCCTCGGCCTCGTCGTGACCGGGAGCTCGTTCCTCATCAGCGCCTGGATCGAGACCCAGATCAAGGCCGGCCTCAGGCCGAACATCGGCTGGCAGCTCCCCGCCTACGCGCTGCTGACGGCGGGGGAAATCATGGTATCCATCACGTCGCTGGAGTTCTCGTATACGCAGGCGCCGAAAACCATGAAGTCGATCGTCATGGCGCTGTACCTCTGGTCGATCACCGCGGGAAATGCGTTCACGGCGCTCGTGCATGTGTTCATCCAGAATCGCGACGGGACCCTGAAGCTGAGCGGCTCCGCCTACTATCTGTTTTTTGCGGTCCTGTCGGCGGCGTCCGCCGTCGTCTTCACCTTCTTCGCGATGAGGTACCGCGAGAAGATCCACCTGCAGGACGAGTTTCCCGTGGACAGGCCCCCGCCCGAGGCCGCACCCGTGGCGTAGCGCCGGGAGGCGGCACGCCGCCGGCCGCCGCCCTTCCCACGCGCTGCCCGCCTGGTCCACGCCCGACGATCCATGAACATCAAGTCGCTCATCCGCACCATACCCGACTGGCCCAACCCTCCGGTCCGGTTTCGCGATGTCAGCTCGCTGCTGCGGGATCCCGAGGGATTCAACGCCGCGATGAACATGTTCATCAGCTTCTATAGGGACACGCCCGTCGATTTCATCGCGGGACTGGACGCGCGCGGATTCATCCCCGCCAGCGTACTGGCCTACGCGCTCAGGAAGCCGCTGGTCATGGTCCGGAAGAAGGGGAAGCTGCCCGGCGCCACCATCCACGCCGCGTACCAGCTGGAGTACGGGCACAGCATCCTGGAGATCCACACGGACGCCGCGCCCAAGGGCGCGAACGTGCTGCTCATGGACGACCTCATAGCCACCGGCGGGACGCTCTGCGCGGCGGTGCAGTTGTTCGGGAACATCGGCTGTTCCGTCACCGACGTGGGCGCCATCGTGAACCTCGTCGAGCTCAACGGGTCGAAGCGTCTCGAGCGCATCGGCGTCAGAGTCTACTCGCTCTGCGAGTTCAATGAGACGGAGTGACGGACGCCCCCCGCCTGGGCGCGGGGAGACCGGCTATATTTGGGGCACGGAACCGAGGGTCCCGGAGGAGGGCGGCGGCGAGCCGGGCGCAGGCAGCTTGACGCCCGTTCCGGCCGGCGATGGCGAATAGCCCGTCGCCGCAAGCACGTTCAGCGTTTCGATGTGCTGGAGCAGGTACCCAAGGCTTTCGACGTCGTTTGGCGGCGTCACGGTCAGGGTGACCTGAACGGTCACCTGAATGGGCGACAGGTTCGGCTCAAAGAGGCTCTCGAGGATGTTGAGCGCGGCGATGCGCACCGGCAGAATCCGGTTCGGGCCCCACACAAAGAGGATGACCGGAATGGATCCGGGCACGGCCTCGTACATGAGAAGCTCGATCGCGGAAAGCACCGGGTAAACGCCGGTGGCAACCGCCTGCGCGCTGCCCTGTTCCAGCGCGTCGGTGGCGTCGAGGGTGAGCGTGAACACGATCGTCTCCTGGGGTGCGCCCGTCGCCGCGTTCGGCTCGCCCCCGGGGGAGCCCGCGGGGCTGGCCAGGATCGTTCGGCTCAGCGTCTCCGGATTGTACGGGAAGACGATGACCTTGGGGCCCACCGTCACCGTCTCGAAGCCTATCGCTTCCGTATCATAACGGACGAAGGCTCCCTTCAGAATGTTGGGCGAGCCTGGAAAACCCGACATGGATGGGGGGATTGCGGCCCGGCCACCCGTCAGGCGTTCGGGCCGTCGGTGGTCGGTTCCTGGGGCTCCACGACGGCCACGTCGCGCTCCCATCCCTCGTTCTGGAGCACGATCAGCTGGATGGCGATGGCGGGGCGGTTCGAGTCGAGGTCGGGGAGCGCCTGGTACTCCGAAACCCAGCAGCGGTAGATCGTGTAGGAAAAAATGAGCTGACCCGCCTCGTTATAGACCTCCAGGATGATGTCCTTGCGAAAATCCGCCAGGGCCACCTCCGAGCCAAGCGCCGAGCCGAGGCTCCACACCTTTGCGGCCCACTGCTCGAACGCCATGTCATAGGTGACTCCCCGCTCGAGCGTGATCGCCTCGAACTCGGTCCGGCCCGGCGACTTGTGGCTCGTGCTCGGATCGCCCCCTTCCCGGTAGCGCAGGACCTCGGTCGTGCGCCGCCGGGGGCTGACCTTCGAGATCCCGACCACATACTTTCCATCCCACTTGAGGCGGAATTTGAAGTTCTTGTAGGGATCTAACCGGGTAGGATTTACGGTGAAGCCTGCCATGGGAGCCGCCGAGCGGCAGTCGGTTCTCCCCAGTTGGACCCCTGCGGTCAAGCCGCCTTTTCCCCCGGCCGCAGCGAACGCGGGCGCCGGCCCCGGAGGACCCGCTACCCCTCGTCGCTCACCCTCCCCCGCTGCGCCTTGTGTTTCGCCCGGTGCTTCTTCGAGTGGATCATCCGAACCTTCTGTCCGCGGCTTTTCTGCCGCGTCTGCCTGCGCCCCTTCTCGCGCTCCTGTTGCGCGGCGTCGACGGAGGCCCGCGCGCGGGACTCGAGCTTCTCGCACAGCTCCCGCCACGCCAGCTCCCTGTTTGCGGACTGGGAGCGCTCAGCCTGGCAGCGCACCTCCGTCCCCGACGGCCGGTGCCGCAGCCACACGGTGGACGACGTCTTGTTGATCTTCTGGCCGCCCGGTCCGCCGCCGCGGATGAACCTCTCCTCGACGTCGGACAGATGCACCCCGAGCGCGCCGAGCCTGGCCTGAATGGTGATCGGTGGTGCCATGGTGTGCCTGCTGCGCGTTACTTTCACGGCGATTCACGCGGGTTCGACAAGCCAATCCCGACCCTCCTGGCCGCCGGAGCCGCGCAATGAACGCGTTGCCAAGCGTGCGGGCTTGCTCCGTCGGACGCCACCGCCGATTCTTGAAGCCTGGATTCCGGCAGGAGCAACCCCAACAAGATGAAACAGATTGCCCCTTCGCTGCTCTCGCTTGCCTCGGTTCTCCTGCTCGCCGGATGCCTCAGTGGCGAGCGAGACGGCTCGGATCAGGCTGGCGCCCCGGGGATCGACGTCCGGCCCGAGGGCCCCTCCTTCGGGGCGGTCCAGGTCGCGGGCGACGGCGCGACGACCGTTCCTGTCCCCGAGGGCAATCGTTTCGACGTCTCGTTCCCCGTGCAGGGGGGCAGGCCGGCGGCAGTTTTCTCGTTCCCGGACACGGACATCAACGACCGCCTGGGACTGGCGCTCGACGTCCGGAACCGCGGGAGCCAGCCGGTTCGCGTCTTTGCCGACCTCAACCAGGACAGCTGGGTGCGCGGCTACGTCACGGTGCCGCCCGGGAAAACCGGCACGCTCTACGTGTTTGCCCGCCGGATGAAGCTGTCCGCAAAGGACGCCGAGGAGTTCCCCGGCATGCACGGCATTCCCGGCGGGAAGATGTCGCTCTGGGCCGGCATCGTGGAGCCGATCGTCGCAAAGACCGTCCGGGTGTTTGTCGTGATGCCGCGCCAGGAGATCCGGATTCAGGTTGGAAACATCCGCCCGTTCGGCTCGTCGAAGGTTCCCGACGACGCGGGCTTCTTCCCCTTCATCGACCGCTACGGCCAGTACAGCCACAAGGACTGGCCCGGGAAGCTCCATTCGGACGCGGATTTCGTCGCAAACATCCAGCGCGAGGACCGAGACCTGGCCGCGCACCCCGGGCCGGCGGACCTCGACCAATATGGCGGCTGGGCCGCCGGCCCGCGGCTCAATGCAACCGGCCGCTTCCGCGTGGAGAAATACCAAGGGAAATGGTGGTTCGTGGACCCCGAGGGCCGCCTTTTCTGGTCGAATGGAATCGACCACGTCGGCTTCGACGGGAGCCTCACGCGCATTGAGGGCCGCGAGCGCTTCTTCGAGGATCCCGCCCCGCTGGGCGATTTCCTCGGGCGCAACCTCAAGGCCAAATACGGGGCAAGCTGGCGCGAGGCAGCAGGCGCCCGCATCTTCGAGCGCCTGAGAAGCTGGGGCATCAACTCGCTCGGCACCTGGTCGGATCCCGAGATCATCCAGAAGCGGAGGGTTCCCTACACCCTGTTTGTCCCCAGCGGGGAACGCCATGCCCCCATCGATCCGGACAGCCTCGCCTGGGCCGAGGGAATGCGCCGCAGGCTGGCGGCGGCCGCGTCGACGGCGAAGGACGACCCGTGGTGCATCGGATACTTCGTGGACAATGAGATTCACACGAGCCTCGATCCCGCTTGGTTCGAGCGCTACTACAGGCAGGTGAGCGCCGCGGGCCGGGAGGTCATGCCCGGCACGCTCTATCTTGGCAGCCGCCTCGACTACCATGACTGGCCCGACGTGCCGGAATACCGCAGGGAGATCGTCCGCATGGCGGCCAGGTACTGCGATGTCGTCAGCTTCAACTTCTACAAGTTCACGCTGGACGACGTGGCACTTCCCGAGGGGATCGACCGGCCCGCAATCGTGGGCGAATTCCACATGGGCGCCCTTGATCGAGGCAAGTTCCACACCGGCCTGCGAAGCGTGATCAACCAGAACCAGCGCGCCGAGGCGTACCGCTACTACGTGACCAGCGCGCTGCGCAACCCGGCCATCGTGGGCGCGCACTGGTTCCAGTGCTACGATGAGTCCACCACCGGCCGCAACGACGGCGAGAACTACCAGATCGGCTTCCTGGACATCTGCGACACCCCTTACCAGGAGACCATCGCCGCCGCCCGCGACATCGGGTACAGGCTCTATTCGATCCGCTCCGGTTCGGACTGAACACCACGGAAGCGGCCGACGCGATTCGGCGTCAGCGCAGCGCAACCGGCGGCCCGAGCACCTCGCGAACGAGAATCGCCCGGCGCACCGAGTCCCGAGTTCGAAGTTCCTCGAGCCACAGCGCTCCGGCCGACGGCACCGGAACGCCAGCCGCCAGCGGAACCGCGGTCGCAGCGATTTGTGGGCCGCCCGACTGCATCGCCGCAACCGGCTGCGCGTCGGGGAATGCTGCCCCGGTGGCCCCTTGCGCCGCTCCGCGGACCGCGGACGACGCAGTCGTGGCGATGGCCGGCGGAACCGGCGCCCTGCGCTCCTCCCTGAAGCGCGCCGGCTGGGCGGTCGAGGCCGTCCCCCTGCGCTCGGCGATCTTTCGGAGGATATCCTCCCTCACGCGCCGCGTGCGCGTCTCCTCGTCGAGATCCTGTCCGGAAGCACCGCCCCCACCGTCGGGCGCAGGCGGCATGCCCTCCTTGGGTTCAAGTGCCGGATTCGAAGCCGCCCTTCTCGCACGTCCGATCATCTTGAACAGCCACACGGCGCCCGCAAACAGGACGACGAGCAGCTGCGGCTGCGAAGCCAGCACGCTGCGCAGGTCGAATGCCGCGGCCAGGGTCATTGTCATTTCTTCTCGCCGGGCTGCGCAATGCTCTGGCGCATCGCGGTGTCGGACTGGATGTTCTCCATCTTGTAGTAATCCATGACGCCCAGCCGGCCCGTGCGGAAGGCCTCGGCCATCGCGAGCGGAACCTGCGCCTGCGACTCGACGACCTTCGCCTGCATCTCCTGGACCCTCGCCTTCATCTCCTGCTCGAGGGCCACCGCGGCCGCACGACGGATCTCCGCCTGCGCCTGGGCCATGTTCTTGTTTGCCTCGGCCTGGGCGACCTGGAGGCGCGCGCCGATGTTCTCGCCGACGTCGACGTCGGCGATGTCTATCGAGAGGATCTCGAAGGCGGAGCCGACATCAAGACCGCGCGCCAGGACCGTCTTCGAAATGCTGTCGGGGGACTCCAGAACGTGCTTGTAGCTGTCGGCGATGCCGATGGTGGTCACGATGCCTTCGCCGACCCGCGCGATGATCGTTTCCTCCTTGGCGCCCCCGACGAACCGGTCGAGGTGGGTGCGCACGGTTACCCTCGCCTTCACCTTCACCTGGATGCCGTCCTTCGCCACGCCATCGATTGTCAGGCGACCGCTCTCGGGATTGGGGCAGTCGATCACCTTCGGGTCCACCGAGGTGCGAACCGCCTCGAGGACCGATTTGCCCGAGCCCTTTGTGGCGAGGTCGATGGCGCATGCGCGGTCCCAGTTGAGCTCTATTCCGGCCTTCTGGGCGGCGACGATCGCCTGCACGGTCGGGATGACGTTGCCCCCGGCCAGGAAGTGGGCCGAAATCTTGTCGGTCGAAAGCGGGATCCCGGCCTTGACCGCCGTGATGCGCGCCCCGACGACAAGGTTGTACGGGACGCCTCCCAGCCGCATGCCGACGAGGTTGACGATGCTGACCGGGGCTCCGTTGAGCCGGGCCTTGAGCCAGGTGCCGACATAGGAGAGGAAGATTCCCATGACGACCAGGCCGACGATGACGAGGGGGACCGCGATGATTAGGGAGGTGCTGGGCATGTGTATTTATGGTTTGGATACGATAAGGCGGAAATTGTCCATGCCGATGACGCGCAGGCCGTCGCCCCGCGCCGCAAGGCCCGTCCGGCAGAATGCCTCGTACCGGATGCCGTCGACGAGCACATATCCGCTCGGAGCAAGCGTCGTGTCGGCCGTGGCCGGCTTTCCCACCAACGAGGCGCTGGGGGCGGCCGGGGTCGAACCCGAGGTCGACTCGACGACGAGGCCCCGCCCGAGGCGCGTCTTCGGCAGGAGGACGAGCTCAATGTAGATCGCGCCCCCGAGAAGCGCCACGGCGGCGACACCCGCCAATCCGGCCGCAAGGACCCCGAAGTCCCGGTAGGCGAAGACGCAGCCCGCCAACATGGCCACGCCGCCCACCGCGGCCATGACGAAGCTCGAGACAAAGACGTCGGCGGCCAAAAGCATGATTCCGACGATGAAAAGGAGAAGGATGAGCATCATCCGCTGGCCGGCCGACTGTCGGCCATCTCCTCCTCTACTACGAGCGCGAAATCACCGTGCCCCAGCACGACGATCGGCGCCCCCGCGTTTATCGACCCTACCTTGACCTCGGCCTCAAAGCGCCGGCCGTCGACCTCCACCTGCCCGCCGGGCCGCAGGGCCGTCGCCGCGACGCCCCGTCGACCCACAAGCTTGTCAAGGAGCGCGGAAGTTCCCGGAACCCCGCCGGCTGTCTGCGCGGATCCCCCGACGGTCTCCGTCACGGTGAGCCTGTCCCATATCCAGCCGTGCGGCAGGAAGCGAAGGAGGCACGCGCCGAGCACCACGGCGATACCGATGCCTGCGCCCAGGTTTATCATCGGCTGCACGAAGGCGTCGGCAGACCAGGCCACCTGGATGGGTTCGCCGGGCCACAGGTCCGCCATCGCCCAGAAAAGCGAGCCGATCATAAGGAGGAACCCGATGACCCCGAGAAAGCCGGCGCTGTGGAAAAACAGTATCTCGGCCAAGAGAAGCACGAGACCGAGCGAAAACACCAAAACCGGTTCGTGTCCCGAGAGCCCCGAGACGTAGCTGCTAAGGAACACGATCGTGAGGAGCACGACGCCGACGGTGATAAATCCGCCAAATCCCTGCGACTTGAACCCGATGAAAAGCGCGAAGATTCCGAGCCCGAGCATGGCGGGCGCGAGGCGGTTCAGGAATACCGCCAGACCCTCGGACCAGGTCGCCTGGAGGCGCGTGTCCCTGTAGCCGCCGGCCCCGAAGCACTTTGTGAGCAGGTCATCGAGGTCCTTCGCCTCGCCCGCCCCGAGGAGCGGCCGTGGCGGCGTGCCGACCGGGTGCATCGCCTCTGTCGCCGTGAGGGACAGGAGCGCCCCCTTTTCCTTTATCGGCTTCCCGTCGATCTTGACCTCCTCGCCATCGATCTTGAGCTCCATGTCGGCGTCGATCATCGCGGAAATGACCTCGCCCCTGTATCCTTTTCCCTTCGAAATCGCCCGCATCCGCACCTTGAGGTAGCTGACAAGCTTCCCCTTCATCGTCGCGTCGATGTCCTGGCCGGTCGACTGCACGGGGGCAGCGGCCCCTATGATTCCCTCGGTGGGCGTGGTCACGAACCAGATCTCATCGCAAACGGCAGAGATGAACGCGCCCGCGGACATCGCCTCGTTGTCGACGAAGGCGATCGTCCTGCCCGGGAACCTCTTCAGGTCATCCATCATCTCCATCGTGACGCCGATGGCGCCGCCTGGCGTGTTGATGTCCAGCACGACGGCGTCGGCATGCTCCGCCACCGCCTCCTTGAGGCCACGCCTGAGGAGGTAAAGAGCGGGCTCCGCAATCTCGTCGCGGATCGGGATGACGAAGACGCGGCTTGGCGACGTCGGCGAGGCCCTGGGTTCCGCAGCCGGGACAACCGCTGGCGAGTCCGCCGGGGCTGTCGCGGACGCGGCGGGAGCCGACGGGGCCGCCTTCGCGGGGGAAGCGGAGGTTGCGAGCGCCGCCGCCATCGCGGCGATCACTGGCAGGAACCGGGAACTTGGAAATGCACGGCGCATCGTGATGATCGGTGGCCTGTCTATCGGCCGCGGCCGACCTGTGCAAGGTTGCCGGAGGGCATTAAGCGCAAGGGCACCAGCCACCTCCCCGCCCTGGCCCAAGTCCTGGAAGGCCCGAGCTGCCGCTTGCCGCGGCGCCAATCCGCCCCGAGAATCCCGGCGGGCAAACAGATGGCTTCTCCGGCACAAACATACTGGCTGACGCGGTTTGCGATCCTGCGGCTGCTGGGATTCGTCTATGCCGTCGCCTTTCTCGTGGCGGCGAACCAGATCCTCCCGCTTATCGGGTCCGATGGGCTGCGTCCGGTGGGAGCGTTCCTGGGGCGGGTGCGGGAGTCCCTGGGCTCGACGGGCGCCGGCTTTGCGCGCCTGCCGTCGGTCTTCTGGCTCGCCCATTCGGACGGCGTCCTCCTGGCGGCCGCATGGGCCGGGTTTGCGCTTTCGTGCGCCGTCGTCGCGGGCTATGCCAACGCCCTGGTGCTCGCGGTCCTTTGGGCCCTCTACCTGTCCTTCGTGCACGTGGGCCAGGATTGGTACGGGTACGGGTGGGAGTACCAGCTGCTGGAAACGGGCTTCCTGGCGATCTTTCTATGCCCGCTCCTCGATCCAAGGCCCTTTCCGGGCCGGGAGCCTCCGGATGCCGTGATCTGGCTGTTCCGGTGGCTGATCTTCCGGATCATGCTGGGCGCGGGGCTGATCAAGATCCGGGGAGATTCGAGCTGGCGCGACCTGTCGGCCCTCTTCTTCTATTTTGAGACGCAGCCCATCCCCAATGCCCTCAGCAGATGGTTCCATTTCCTGCCGAGGTGGTCGCTCGTCGGGGGTGTCCTCCTGAATCACCTGTCGGAACTGGTGGCCCCGTGGTTCGTGTTCGGCCCGAGGAAGGCGCGTTACGTCGCCGGCGGCGTCATGGTCATGTTCCAGGCGGTCCTTATCCTGAGCGGCAACCTCTCCTTCCTCAACTGGCTCACGATCATTCCGGCGCTGGCCTGCTTTGACGATTCGCTCTGGGAGAGGTTCCTTCCGAGGCGGCTGAGCAGCGCGGCGCAGCGGGGACGCGCGGGGGCGACGCCGAGCCGGCCGATGGCCGCGGCGGCATGGGTCCTCGCCGCGACGGTGGCCGTCCTGAGCGTCAGGCCGGTCGCAAACCTCTTCTCGCCCAAGCAGGTCATGAACGCCTCCTTCGACCCGCTCGAACTCGTGAACACCTATGGAGCCTTCGGCACCGTGGGCCGCGAGCGGATGAATGTGGTCTTCGAGGGAACCGATGCGGCGGTGCCCGACGGCGCGGCCGAGTGGAAGCCGTACCCCTATCGCGGGCTCCCCGGGGACCCGGCAAGACGGCCGCCGCAGATAGCGCCCTACCAGCTCAGGCTGGACTGGCAGATGTGGTTCGCGGCGATGGCCGACCCCGACAGCTATCCCTGGACGCTGCACCTTGTCTGGAAGCTGCTGCACAACGACCCCGGCTCAACGGGTCTCTTTGCGGCCAATCCCTTTCCCGCGAGGCCGCCCCGCTACGTGCGGGCGGTGCTGTACCGCTATTCCTTCGCCGATCCGTCAAACGGGAAGGGGCTGTGGTGGACGCGGCAGCGGCTGGGCCTATGGCTCCCGCCGCTCTCGGCGGATTCACCGGCGCTCAGGCGCTTTCTCGCCGCCTACGGATGGATGCCTACGGCCCAGGCGCCGCCCGCACGATGAGCCGGGCACGGGCCCGGGCGGCAGCAACAGCGTTGCGCTGAACGAGGGCGCACCCTATCAGGCTTGGAGTTTCCATGGCCCCCGAAACCCACGCCCCCGGCAACGGCCCGAGGCAACGCACCCTTGCCGCCATCGTCTTCACCGATGTCGTCAGCTTCAGCGCCCGCATGCATGCCGACGAGGTCGGGACCCTCAAGCTGCTGGAGCGAGACTTTGCCGAGATGCGGCGCCTTTGCGCCGAGCACGAGGGCGAGGTCCTGAAGACGACCGGCGACGGCCTGCTGCTCACGTTCACGAGCGCCGTCCAGGCGGTGGCGTGCGCGCTTGCGATGCAGCGCCAGTTCGCCGCCGAGGCGAAGGACCAGGTTTCCGGCGGCCCGCTCCAGCACCGCATCGGCATTCACCTCGGCGACGTGCTTGTTCAGGACAAGGACGTGATGGGCGATGGCGTGAACATCGCCTCGCGGCTCCAGGCGGAGGCCGAGCCCGGCGGCATCTGCATCTCGCAGACCGTCTACGACGTGGTGAAGAACAAGCTCGAGATGAAGGTGGTGAGCCTCGGGGCGCGCGACCTGAAGAACATTTCGCAGTCCATGCCGGTCTATCGCCTCCTACTCGAGGCGCAGACGCTGGACCCCTCAAGGGCCGGCTCCCGGGCCGCCGGGACGCCCCGGTCGCCGGCGCGCCGCAGGCTTCTTACCGCGATCGGCGCCGCCGCCTCGCTGGCCGTCGTCCTCGGTGCCGTGGCGATTTTCAGCCGGCGCAGCCCCGGGAATTCCGCGGCCGCCGTCGCGCCGCCCTCTCCCCAGCCGGCGATCGCGTCGCCTTCCCCGGCGCCGACGGCACAGCTTGGGGGCACCGCGGGGGGAAACGATCTCGCCAGCAATCTTGCCGGTGAATCCGCCAGGCGGAAGGACGTGATGCAGCAGATGCACGCCCTCTATCTCGACAAGTACGACTTCAACGGACTCGTCCTGGCGCTGCGCGACAAGGGCGAGAGCCCCTCCGCTCCGCTCAACCTGCAGCAGACGCTTCGTTCCGCGGAACAGCTCGTCCGGATGAAGGCGTGGCTTGACCTCACCCTGCGGCACTACAACGGGCAACGCCCCCTCGCCGTGCCCAACTTGTCGGGCGACCCCGCCAAGGATCTCGGCGTGTACCTTGCTTCCGATGAACGCCTGGTCTTCGTCGCCAACGGGACGCCCGCGCAGCGCGATTGGACCGATCTGAAGGCCGCCGAATTCGGGGCGATCATCGTGAGCGCGATGCGCGAGGCGAAGGAGGTGCCGCGGCCGGCCTCGATGGGCGCCCTGGCGTTCGCCCGCCTCTACGGGCTTCCGAAGATGGGCGCGGAACTTGCCGCGATCAAGGCGCGGCGCGAGAAGGATTCCGCCGCGAGGTGAGGCCGTCGAGGGGCCCGGCATGCGGGCGGCGGCCTAGCGGCTGGCGGGTGACGCCGCGGCCCGGCCGCCCGGGGCGAAGCGCTCCCTCAGCCGCATTGCCGCGGCGACCAGGTTGGCCAGCGCGGGCCTGACCTCGTCCCACCCTCGTGTCTTGAGGCCGCAGTCGGGATTCACCCAGAGATTCTCGGCCGGGAGCAGATGGGCCGCCTTTGCCACCAGCTCCTCGATCTCCCCCACGGCGGGCACCCGCGGCGAATGGATGTCGTAGACGCCCGGCCCGATCTCGTTCGGATACCTGAAGCTGACAAAGGCCTCGAGAAGCTCCATGTTGGAGCGCGATGTCTCGATCGTGATGACGTCGGCGTCGAGCGCGGCGATGGCCTTGATAATGTCGTTGAACTCCGCGTAACACATGTGGGTGTGGATCTGCGTGTCGTCGCGCACGCCGGACGCGCAGAGGCGAAATGCGGCGACGGCCCACTCGAGGTAATTCGCCCAGTCGCCGCAGCGCAGCGGCAGACCCTCCCTGATCGCCGGTTCGTCGATCTGGACGGCCGCGATGCCAGCCCTTTCGAGATCGAGGACCTCGTCGCGCAGGGCAAGGGCGATCTGAAACGCCGTGTCCCGCCGGGGCTGGTCATTGCGCACGAAGCTCCACTGGAGCATGGTCACCGGGCCCGTGAGCATCCCCTTCATCGGGCGGCCGGTGAGCGACTGCGCAAAGGCCGACCAGCGGACGGTCATAGGCCCATGGCGGGCGACGTCGCCGAAAATCACCGGCGGCTTGACGTAGCGGGAACCATAGCTCTGGACCCAGCCATTTTCAGTGAAGGCGAATCCCTGGAGCTGCTCGCCGAAGTACTCGACCATGTCGTTCCGCTCAAACTCGCCGTGGACCAGCATATCGAGACCGACGTCCTCCTGAAAGCGCACGCAGGCGAGTGTCTCGGCTTCAAGAAACCGCTCGTAATCCGCATGGGAGAGTTCTCCCTTCTTCCATTTGGCGCGGGCCGCGCGCACGCGGTCGGTCTGCGGGAACGAACCGATGGTGGTCGTCGGGAAGCGAGGCAGTCCGAGGCGGGCGCGCTGGCGAGCCTGCCTCTCGGGAAATGGCGAGGCGCGCTGCAGGTCGGACGGGGCCACGCGGCCGGCGCGCTCCTTGACCTCCGCCCGGTGGATGCGCCGGCTCCGCCGCCGCGATTCCGCAGCGGCCTTGTTTGCGGCGGGGGCGCCGGGCGCGGCCGCCCCCGTGAGGAGATCCCTAAGCGTGACCACCTCCGCGAGCTTCTCCTCGGCGAAGGACAGCCACCCCTTGAACTCGGCATCGAGCTTGGCCTCGTTCCGCAGGGTGACCGGCACGTGCTGGAGAGAGCAGGAGGGAGCAACCAGCAGGCGTTCGGGGCCGAGGATCGCGGCCGCCTTCGCGAGCAGGGGAAGCGTCCCCGAGAAATCGCTTTTCCAGATATTGCGGCCGTCCACCGCGCCGAGCGAGAGAAGCTTGGCGCCGGAAAGCTCGCGAATGACCGCATCGAGCTCCTCAGGCGCCCGCACGACGTCGACGTGCAGCGCATGGACGGGCAGCCGCAGGAAATCTCCCAGGTTTTCGCGCAATCCCCCGAAATAGGAGGCTACGAGAATCTTCAGCTCCGGCGCAGCCGCGGCCAGCGTGGCGTAGGCGGCGGCCAGCGCGACGCGCTCGCCGCCGGTGAGGTCGAGGGTGAAGATGGGCTCGTCGAGCTGCACCCACTCGGCCCCGAGGGCCGCAAGCCTCCGGAGGGCCTGGATGTAAACCGGCAGCAGGCGCTCAAGGAGGTCAAGGCGGTCAAAACGCGGATGGCGCGCGTCCCGCGCCTTGCCAAGCTTGAGGTAGGTCACCGGGCCGATGAGGACCGGCTTGGTCCTTATGCCGAGAGCCAGCGCCTCGGAAAACTCGTCGAATACCTTTGCCGAGGAGAGCGCAAACCGGGTGTCGGCCTGAAATTCGGGGACGATATAGTGGTAATTTGTGTCGAACCACTTGGTCATCTCGCTCGCATGCGTCGCGAGGGCCGGCTGGCAGCCGCACGCACCCGCCGCGCCGCCCTCCGGCCGAACGCCTCGGGCGATGGCAAATCGCGTGTCCAGGTCGACTTGCCCGGTGGGCGGACCGAAGCGGGGCGGCACGTTGCCGACGAGGCACGTCAGGTCCAACATCTGGTCGTAGAAGCTGAAATCGTTGGAGGGGATAAGGTCTATTCCGGCCTCCTGCTGGGTGAGCCAATTCTGGCGGCGAAGGAGGCGCCCGGCCTCCTCAAGCTCGGCGCGGGAAAGCTTCCCGTGCCAGTAGGCCTCTGTCGCCCTCTTCAATTCGCGTCTCTCGCCGACTCGGGGATAGCCGAGCGTGTGGGTGATGGGTGTTCGGTTCATCGCGGACTCCTTTTCGTGCGATCATGTTGACGGTCCACGATCCCAGTAAAGATAAATATCAACATATAACGATATATTGATATGATATGTTGACCACCAGGCGCTCATGGAAGAACGCAGCGCAGATCCAGGAAAAGCATCCCGACGCGCGTCGCTGGGTGCGGTCGGCGCGACCTGCCAGGGCGCGCGATAACACACAGGCCGCGTGCCCGGAAGATGGCGTTGTCACCGTAACGCAGGGCCCCTACGAAGCGTCATGCAGGGATCGATTGCTTCAACCCATCCGACGATGAACCCAAAACGACTGCTTCTTCTCGCCGTCTGCCTTTTCGGCCTTTCGGCTTTCATCCGCTCCGACTCCGCACAAACGGAGCCAACCCCCACCCCTCCGGCAACTCCCGGCCAGCACGTCGGCCCGAAGGGACGCCATTCCGCCATCCGCGCGGCGATCATGGCCCTCGAGCGCGCCAAGGCCGAGATGCAGGCGGCGGCGCATGATTTTGGCGGCCATCGCGTGGAGGCCCTCGCCGCCTGCGACACCGCGATTGCCCAGCTGAGGCTTGCGCTGCAGTACGCAAACGCCAACCCGTCGGGGCCGGAAACGACGCCGACCCCCACCACGCAGTAGTCCGCGCCCCTCGCGGCGTCTGGCGGCTCGACAAGCCGCGCGATCAGGGTCCATCTGAGGAAGGCCACGCGCTCACCGATGCCCGACCTTACGCGCCGCAATTTCATCAAGGCCTCCGCGGTCGCCGGCGCCGCCATCACGCTGGGCAAGATCGCCGCGAGCCCGCCGCCCGCGGCCGATATTCCCGCCGCGCTCCCGCCGTCGCCCTCTTGGGCGGACAAGCCCATGCGCTGGGCGCAGCTCACGCTGGTCGAAAACGACCCCGCCACGTTCGACGCCCAGTTCTGGTTCGACTACTTCCGGCGCACCCATTCCGACGCCGCGTGCCTGAGCGCAGGCGGCTGCGTGGCCTATTACCCGACGGAGGTCGCCTTCCATCACCGGAGCGCCTGGCTCGGTGACCGCGATGTCTTCGGAGAGCTCGTGGACGGCTGCCGGAAGATGGGAATGGTCGTCCTCGCGCGGACAGATCCGCACGCCACCTATGACGACGTAAAGGCCGCCCACCCCGACTGGATCGCGGTGACCGCCGATGGGCAGCCCCGCCGCCACTGGGCGTCCCCCGAGATGTGGGTCACCTGCGGGCTCGGCCCGTACAATTTCGAGTTCATGACCGCGGTGAAGAGGGAGATCATGTCGCGCTACCGGGTGGACGGCATCTTCATCAACCGCTGGGACGGGGCCGGAATGTGCTATTGCGAGCACTGCCGGGCGAACTTCCGGGCGGCCAGCGGTCTCGAGCTGCCCCGCTCCGACAGCATGAAGGATCCCGCGCACCGCGCCTATGTGCTGTGGCGCCAGGAGCGCCTCTTCGGCCTGTGGCGCCTCTGGGACGCCGAGGTGCGCAAGATCAACCCCGATTCGTGCGTGATTCCCAACACGGGCGGAGGGGCGGCCAGCTCCCTTGACATGGGGCAGATCGGCGAACTCGCGCCGACCCTGATGGCCGATCGCCAGTCCCGCCGCGGCCTCATGGCGCCCTGGGCCAACGGGAAGAACGGCAAGGAATACCGCGCCGCGATGGGCAGGAAGCCGATCGTCGGCATCTTCAGCGTCGGGCTGGACGAGGTCTATCGCTGGAAGGACGCCGTGCAGAATCCCGAGGAGGTCCGCCTATGGGTGGCCGACGGGCTCGCCAACGGACTGCGCCCATGGTTCACCAAGTTTGGAGGCAGCATCAACGACCCCCGCTGGCTCAAGCCGGTCGAGGAGATCTACGCGTGGTGCCACGGTGCCGAGCGCTACCTTCGGAATGAGCGCCCGCTTGCCAGGGTTGCCATCGTATACTCGCAGCAGACGGCGTGGTTCTATTCCGGGGAGCGTGGCGCACCCAACGCCGTGGAGGATGCCGCGCTGGGGTGGTACCAGGCGCTCATCGAGGCGCGGGTTCCGTTTGAGATGGTGCACGACCGCCTCCTCGACGGCGCGCATCTCGCGCCGTTCAGGACGCTCATCCTGCCGAACATCGCCGCGCTCTCGGACGCCCAGTGCGACCAGCTCCGGCAGTTCGTCGCCCGCGGCGGCGGCTTGGTGGCCACCTCGGAGACCTCGCTTTGCGACGAGATGGGCAACCCGCGGAAGGACTTTGCCCTGGCCGATCTCTTTGGCGCCTCTTGGCGGGGCGGCTGCGAGGGCCCGATGCACAATGCCTACCTGCGCCTCGAGCATGACTCCGCGCCAGGCCACCCGCTCCTGCGCGGCCTCGAGGATGCGCCGCGGATCATCCATGGCGTCTGGCGGGTCGAGGTCGCGGCCAACGCGCCGTGTCCCTCGCCGCCCCTCACGCTCATCCCCTCCTATCCCGACCTTCCCATGGAGAAGGTCTACGCGCGCCAGCCAAGGACGAACATCCCGCAGGTTTTCCTTCGCGAACTGCCTTCTGCCGGCCGGGTCGCCTATTTCCCGTGGGACATCGACCGGACGTACTGGGACGTGCTCGCGGTCGACCACGGAAAGCTGCTGCGCAACGCTGTGGCCTGGGCCACCCACGAGGACGCCCCGGTTTCGGTGACCGGGCCGGGCCTGCTCGACGTGACGTTCTGGCGCCAGAAGGACTCGCTCACGGTCCATCTCGTCAACCTTACCAATCCCATGATGCTCAAGGGTCCGGTCCGCGAGCTGATACCCGTGGGCGAGCAGCGGGTTCGCGTGCAGATGCCCGACGGCCTGAATGCGCGCGGCCTGAGGCTGCTCGTGGCCGGGACGACTCCCGAAATTCGCCAGACGGACGGTTGGCTGGCGGTGACCGTTCCGCCGTTCGCCGCCCATGAGGTGATCGCCATAGACGTCTGAGGCCGGACGACGGCCTTCGCCCGCGAGGGATTGCAAACCCCCCGTAACCCTGCGACAACGGGCCCTCGCGCGGGCGCTCGATTCGCGCCCGGTCTATCCCCCCTGCAATCTTGCCCGTGAAAACGCACCGATGCTTGGCCCTGGCCCTGGTGCTCGCCCTCGCGGAGGTTCCAGCTCACGCGGAACCGGCCGCCACGGACGACGCGCTCTCGATCAACGACCAGGAATACCTCGAGATGACGGGTCTCAACGTCATGCTCGCCCACGACTACTATCCCGAGGGCCACCAGGGCGGCGTCGGGATCATCCAGAACGGGCAGAGGATAGCGACAAACGGCGACGTGCGGCTCGAGCCCACTCCCGGGCAGTGGCAGCCGACTCCCGTCGTCGGCAAGCGCCAGGTCGACCGCGCCGCCCAGCAAATCAGCGTGCGCATGTCCTTTCCCGACGAGGCGCAGGACCGAAGGGGCCTGAACCCGATCGGCTATCCCGACCTGAAGATGGGCTATGTCCTGAGGGTGAAGCCCGCCGGCCGCGCCTTTCGGATCATCGTCGACTTCGACCAGCCGGTGCCGGCCGCCTGGGTCGGCAAGGTCGGATTCAACCTCGAGCTCTATCCGGGAATACTCTTCGGCAAGTCCTACGAGATCGGCGGCCAGTCCGGCATCTTCCCGCGGCAGGCGAACGGCCCGGGCGCTGTCTCGGACGGCGACTACGAGGTCGCCCCGCTCGGCCATGGGTCAAAGCTCATGGTCGCGCCCGAGACGGACCGCCAGCGCATGACGATCGAGGTCGTCCGCGGCGGCGAAATCGAGCTGCTGGACGGGAGGGCCCAGCACAACAACGGCTGGTTTGTCGCGCGCTCGCTCGCGCCGGCTGGCGCGACCGCGGATGCCATCGAGTGGCTCGTCACGCCGCACGCCATCCCCGGCTGGAAGTCCGACCCCGTCATCCAAGTCTCGCAGGTCGGATACCACCCCAGGCAGACGAAGGTCGCCGTCATCGAGCTCGACCGCCACGAGACCGAATTCAAGGACGTCGCGCTCTACCGGGTCACCGACGGCGGCCTCGAGCGCGTCGCCGAGCGGCCGGCCACGCACTGGGGGCGGTTCCTGCGCTATCATTACCTCCAGTTCGACTTCACGGACATCGTGCGGCCCGGCATGTACGCCGTCGGATACGGCGACCAGCGCTCAAACGTGTTCCAGATCGACGAGCACGTCTTCCAGCGCAACGTCTGGCAGCCGACCGTCGAGTATTTCCTGCCGGTGCAGATGGCCCACATGCGCGTGAACGACCACTACCGTGTCTGGCACGGCCTCTCGCACATGGACGACGCGCTCATGGCCCCCGTGAATCACAACCACTTCGACGGCTATGTGCAGGGCCCTTCGACCCTCACGAAATACCAGCCGGGAGAGCACGTGCCCGGCCTTGACCGGGGCGGTTGGTACGACGCCGGCGATCACGATTTCCGCATCGAGTCGCAGGCCGACACCGTCCATGGGCTGGCGCTCGCATGGGAGCTATTCCATCCCACCCTCGACAACACGACGATCGACCAGGACGCGCATATCGTCGAGATCCACTGCCCCGACGGGAAGCCCGACGTCCTCCAGCAGATCGAGCACGGCGTGCTGTCGATCGTCGGCGGCTACAACTCCCTGGGCCGGCTCTACCGCGGCATCCAGGACGCGTCGCTTCACCAATATACCTTCCTCGGCGACGCCGCCGACATGACCGACAACCTCGTCTTTCACGACACCGACGGCAGCGCGATGAAGGTGCTCGCCGAGGCGGCGGTCTCCGGCTCCCAGGCCGAGCCCAGGATCGACCATCTGCCTCCGCTAGGCTCGGCGGGCTCGGCCGACGACCGATGGGTCTTCACCGAGGAGAACCCCCGCCGCGAGCTGGACGTGTCGGGAGCGCTGGCCGCCGCGTCGCGGGCGCTCACGGGATTCAATGACCCGCTCGCGAGCGACTGCCTGCGCATCTCGAAGGAGCTCTGGAAAAGCGCCAAGGCGCCGGATTCCTCACTGTACCGGCTGGAGGCCGCCATCGAGCTCTACCAGACCACGCGCGAGAAGGAATACGCCGTCGTCATCGTCGGCCTGGGCGACAAGATCGTGTCGCGGGTCGACCAGGTCGGATGGCTCGGCGCCCGGTCCCTTGCGCTCGTCGATGACGCCGACTTCACCGCGAAGGTCCGGGCCGCCCTGCGAGTCTACCGCGCGAAGGTCGACACCCTCGAGAAGGAGACGCCCTACGGCCTCCCCTATCGGCCCAATGTCTGGGGAGCCGGCTGGAACATCCAGCGATTCGGCGTGGAGCAGTACTTCCTGCACGTGGGAGCGCCCGACATCTTTCCCGCGACCTACATGATGCACGCGATCGACTTCGTCCTCGGGTGCCATCCGGGGCCGAACACGGCGTCGTTCGTTTCCGGGGTCGGCGCCAAGTCGATGATACCCGCCTACGGCACCAATCGCGCCGACTGGTCCTACATCCCGGGAGGCATCGCGTCCGGCACGGCGCTCATCCGCCCCGACTTCCCGGAGCTGCTCGAGTGGCCTTTCATCTGGCAACAGGGCGAATACTGCCTAGGGTACCCCACCTCGGACTACGTTTTCCTGATCCTCGCCGCAGACCACCTCCTCAACCAGTCCCCATGAAACCACTGAATGCCCGTCAGATAACCCGCCGGCTCACGTCGGTGCCGAAATGGTCGAAGCGCGGCCGCGCGATCCGGAGGAGGTTCGAGTTCGCCGGTTTCCTCAAGGGAATCGACTTCGTGAATCGGATCGCCAGGAAAGCCGAGAAAGACGACCACCATCCGGACATCGACATCCGCTGGAACAAGGTGACGCTGACGTTCACGACCCATTCCAAGGGAGGGCTCACCGGCAAGGATTTCTCCATGGCGCGGCAGTGCGACGACGTCTTCTTGCGGTTTTTCGGACCCTGACGGGGGATCCCCGCCGGCCTGCGTCCCCTCGAGAAAGGCTCAGTTTACCTTCGCCCAGGCAAGGCCGTCGTCAACCGGCCCCACGGCGATCAGCTTCTCCAGCTTCCAATTGTTCACGTCGATGACGGCTATCTGGCCGCTGGCGTCGCAGGAAACGTAAGCCACGTCCCCATCGGGCCGAATGAGCACCTCCTGGGGAGACCTGGGCACGTTGAGAGTGCGCACCACCTCCATCGTCGCCAGGTCGACCAAGCCAACCATGTTGACCGCCGGCAACGCCACCAGCAGCCAGCGGCCGTCGGGCGTGGCGGCCGTTCCAAACCCAAGGCCGGGGAGCGGTATGGATGTGCTCACGCTATCCGTCTGGGTGTCGATGACGACGAGGCGCAGCTTGGTCTGGTCGGCCGTGAAGGCCCAGCGGTCGTCGGCGGAGAGCGAGATGCGCTGAGTGATGGTCGCGACGGGAATGGTGATGAGGAGCCTCTTTGCCAGCAGGTCCAGGACCGACACGGAGCCGGGATTGACGTTTGCGGTGTAACCGCGGGTGCCATCGTGGGTGATCGCGAGCATGTGCGACTGGGGGCTCCCGGTGGGAATGGAGCCGATGATCTTGAGGTTGACGGGGTTGATGATCGTTACGGAGTTCTCCAGCTCGGTGGTGACATAGAGAAGGCCGTTTATCGGCCCGAACACCGGTCGATGGGGGCGGACCCCTTTGCCGAAGTCGACGGTGCCAACGATTTCCCGCGACCTCAGGTCGAGGACGCGAATCAATTGCCCATCGGTCCCCGGCTGGCCGACGCCGCCGCTGCCGTAAATCGGCACGAAGGCGCGCCTTCCGTCCGGGGACACCGCCACTTCGTGGCCGGTCTTGGCGTTCTCCTGGATCAGCGCAACTTGTAGTCCAACATTTACATCCACAACGGATAGGGTCTGATCGCCCTTGTTGGCGACAACCAGGAAGCCCTTGGAGGTGCGGTTCGCGCCGATTTCCGCCGCGACAGTTACCCCGGTCAACCCGTTCAAGAGGCTGATGCAAAGGATCAAACAGGGCCTGGAGAAATGTTTCACGGCAATCGTTCGACCCGCAGTATCTGAAATTGGGGGCGGCAAAGTCAAATGCCGGTCAAATGGGTAGAAACCACACCCCTGCCGGGGAGCACGCTCCTTAAATGGGCCAACTTCAGCACGATGGCGGGACAAGCCGCGCGGACAACGCCGGCCGGGTCGCACGCTAGGACGACCGATCCCCGGCGCCGGGCGTTACTTCTTGTCCACGCGGACGTTGAACAATTCCATCGCCAGGCCTATCCCGGCGATCAGGTCAAGCAGGCCGGTCACCCAGATCGGAATCGAAAGCCCAAAGAGGAGGTTCAGCCCAAACACGATCAGGAAGAGAGCCAGGAATATCTTGGACATGGGAAAAGGGGTGGGCGTCCTGGATGGGGACTCGTCCGGGGTCAAAGCAGCAGGAGCACGACGATCACGACCAGCACAACGCCGAGCCCGCTGCTGGGATAATAGCCCCAGTTGCGGCTGTGCGGCCAGGTGGGCAAGGCACCGACCAAGAGAAGAACGACGAGGATCAGAAAAAGGGCCCCGAGTGACATAAATTTCCTTTGGCAGCGGCGGAGAAACGCGGTCGCGCAGGCCGCCGCCACGCACGTCCGGATTTCCCAATGGCAGGGAAATCATTTTCTTACGGGACGACACTATCACCTGCGCACGGACGCCGCCATGGGGTCTTTGACCCACGGCTCGACGCGATTCGGCAGGCGGCCGCGATCATGGCCGGGGACCCGGGTCGGACGCCCGTTCGCCTCCATTAGGGTTGACGGCGGCCGCCGGTCACCGGCAAGGATTTCACGGGATGGAAACGACCTTTTTCCTAAAGGGCGCGGCCATTGGTTTTGCAATCGCCGCGCCCGTGGGCCCGATCGGGGTGCTTTGCATTCGCCGATCGCTGTCGGACGGCATGTTGAAGGGCTTCACGGCCGGACTGGGGGCCGCGACGGCGGACGCGGCCTACGGCTGCGTCGCTGGGTTCGGGCTCACCGCCGTCTCGGGCTTCCTGGTCGAGCACCGGACATGGCTCGGATTGATCGGCGGTGTTTTTCTCTGCTATCTCGGCATCCGCACTTTTTTCAGCGCGCCGGCGCAGGCCTCGGCCTCGCGAGACAGCGGCTTCGCTTCGGTTTACGGGTCGACGTTTCTGCTCACGCTCGCGAACCCGTCGACCATCCTTTCCTTTGCGGCCGTCTTTTCCGCCCTCGGCCTCGGGATCTCGGCCGATTACCTCGGCGCGGGGGCTCTGGTTCTCGGCGTGTTCCTGGGATCGGCCCTTTGGTGGCTCGCCCTGAGCGGCGGGGTCGGACTGCTTCGCTCGCGGATGACACCCGCCTGGATGCGGGCGATCAACCGGGTCAGCGGCGCCGTGCTTCTGGCCTTTGGGATATGCGCGCTCTGCCGGTCGCTGGGGTGAATGCCCGGGGCCTCGTCCGGCGCGGCGCCTGCCGGGGGGTTGCCCGTTGACAGAGGCGCGCGCCGGAATTAGTTTCGCCCGGAAAGACGCGTCGGAATTCAGTCAACCGCCCGCTTACCCCAGGTTTCTGCGAGGCTGCCGAATTGTAACCCATGCCCAGCCTGCCCTATGCGCTAACAACGGCCCCGATCGTCGCGGTCGCCGTGGTGGGCCTGTGCGGCTGGGTCGCGGTGTTCGTCATGCGTCGATTCCCCCCGAAACCGCAGCCGCCCCCCGCGCCGGCAGGCCGAGGGGACGCGGGCCCCGATCCCTCGATCGACCTGGAGAACTACCAGCTGATCTTGGACACCCTTGACCAGTCGAACATCCTCCTCTGGTGGGCGCGGGTGACGCGCGAGGGGTCGACCTACAACTGGAAGATCCGGGCGCCAAAGCTTCGCAACAATCCCACCTACCGGCTGGCGGCCCTGGTCGACGAGGGCGGCCTCTGGAAGGATGAGCAGGCGCCCGACAACGAGCGGACGAAGCTGGCCACGATAGCGGCCCTTGCCGAGGGCGCGAGCGACTACCACCAGGAGTTCCGCATCATCGGGTCGGACGGGTTGCACTGGCTTTCCGAGGAGGTCGTCATTCGGCCAGCGGGTCCGAACGAGTGGAACCTGGCGGGGGTGGTGGTCGACGTCACGACGCGCCATGAGGCGGAGGAGAGCCGCAAGCGGACCGAGGCGCAGCTCAACCAGATCGTGAAGGGGGCGGACTGCCTGCTGTGGCAGGCGGTCGTCACCCTGCGCCCGGACATGCAGCTCGAGTGGGAGATGTTTCTCACGCCGTCCGTCCTCTACCGGAGAATCTTCGGCGCGGATTCGAAGCCGGGGCAGAACGCGCTTTGGACCGTGGAAAACGTGCCGGAGATGGGCGAGATCAACAGGGTCGCGAAGCAGGCCCTCATCGAGGGGAAGCCGGACTATGACCAGGAATTCCATGTCATCGAGCGAGGAAAGACGTTCTTCGTCCACGAGCACGTCTCCGTGACCCGCCTCGGCCCCGACAAGTGGAACCTTGTCGGGATCATCGTCGACGTCACCCGGCTCAAGGAAGCCGAGGTCGAGCTCGCCCGCGCGCGCGACGCGGCCGTCGAGTCCTCACGCATCAAGAGCGAGTTCCTGGCGAACATGAGTCACGAGATCCGCACGCCGATGAACGGCGTGATCGGGATGACGGGCATCCTCCTCGACACCGACCTTTCGCCCAACCAGCGCGAGTTCGCCGAGACGATCCGCAGCTCCGCCGACTCCCTGCTCAACATCATCAACGACATCCTGGACTTCTCCAAGATCGAGGCCGGCAAGCTCGTTTTCGAGATGCTCGACTTCGACCTGGTCAAGACGGTCGAGGGCGCGGTCGACATGTTTGCCGAGCGCGCGAGGCACAAGGGCATCGAGCTGGCCTGCGATATCCCCGCCGACATACCGAGAAGGCTCAAGGGCGACCCCGGGCGCCTCCGGCAGGTGATCACCAACCTCCTCGGCAACGGGATCAAGTTCACGGAAACAGGCGAGGTTGTCGTCCGGCTGTCCAAGGAAAGCGAGAGCGACAAGGACGTCGTCATCGGGTTCACGGTGAGGGATTCGGGCGTCGGCATTGCGCCGGACGCCGTCGACCACCTGTTCAAGGCCTTCATGCAGGCCGACAGCTCGACGACACGCAGGTTCGGGGGCACCGGCCTCGGGCTGGCCATCTCCAAGCAGCTCGTCGAAATGATGGGCGGAAAGATCGGCGTGCGCAGCGAGCCCGGCAAGGGTTCGACCTTCTTTTTTGACGCCCGCCTTGAGAAGCAGGCCGGGGCGGAGGAGCCGTTCCCCTCCATCTTCCTGCGCGATGTCTTCGACCTTCGCGTGCTGGTGGTCGATGACAACGCAACCAACCGGCAGATCCTCAGGCACCAGCTCAACGCGTGGAAGATGAAGGAAGGCAGCGCCGCCAACGGCTATGAGGCGCTCGACCTCCTTCGCGCCATGGCCGCAGGGGACAAGTCCTTCGACGTCGCCATCCTCGACATGCAGATGCCCGGGATGGATGGGATGACCCTCGCCCGGGCCATAAAGGCCGACCCGACAACTGCCGCGACCAGGCTGATCATCCTCACGTCCATGGGATTCATGCACTCGCAGGACGAGCTGAAGGCGGCGGGCGTCGACGCCTATCTCGTCAAGCCCGTGAAGCAGTCCCGGCTGTTTGACTGCCTGGTGAGCGTGCTCGGCGGCGCCGCCGCCGAGCGCGCGTTCGCGAAACCCGCCGAGAGGGAGGCGCCCTCCCTGGCGGCGGACGAACTGGAACACGTGCAACGGGCCCGCATCCTCCTTGCGGAGGACAACATCGTGAACCAGAAGGTGGCCCTCGCGCAGTTGCGCGGACTGGGCCTGAAGGCCGACGCGGTCGCAAACGGACATGAGGTGCTGACGGCGCTCAAGCAGATTCCCTACGACATCATCCTGATGGATTGCCAGATGCCCGAGATGGACGGCTACGAGGCGTCGCGCAGGATCCGCCAGGCCGAGCACGCCTCCAAGGCCAACTGGAAGGCTCCCGTGCGAATCGTGGCGATGACGGCCAACGCGATGACCGGCGACCGGGAGAAGTGCCTCGCCGCCGGCATGGATGACTTCCTCTCCAAGCCGGTGCGCAAGGTCGATCTCCTGTCCGCCCTCCGGAAATGGAATCCGCCCGTTGAGGCGGACTAGGCTGCGGCGGGGCCGTTGACAGCGCCGGTGCCGGCCATAGGCTGGGGTGCATTCCCAACCGGACTCGATGAGCAAATTTACCCTCCAGGTGAACGGGCGGTCCCACGAGGTGGATGTCGCCCCCGAAACCCCCCTCCTCTGGGTTCTTCGGGACCAGCTCGACCTTGTCGGAACAAAATTCGGATGCGGGATCGGCCAGTGCGCCGCCTGCACCGTGCACCTGGACGGCGCCCCTGCGCGGGCGTGCCTCACGCCGGTGTCCGCGGCGGCGTCCGCCAGGGTGACGACCATCGAGGGCCTTTCGGCCGACGGGTCGCATCCCCTGCAGAAGGCCTGGTGCGAGCTCGACGTCGCCCAATGCGGCTACTGCCAGGCGGGACAGATCATGTCGGCGGCGGCGCTTCTCGCCCGCAACCCGAACCCGAGCGACGGCGACATCGACGACGCGATGGCGGCCAATCTCTGCCGCTGCGCGACCTATTTCCGGATCCGCGCGGGAATCCACAGGGCGGCGGAGATGGCGGCTGCGGACAGGGAGGCCAAGGCGTGAGCTCCATCCTCCGGGCGCCGCTGGACCGGCGGTCATTCCTGAAGTTGGCCACCATGGCGGGGGGAGGCCTCGTCCTCGGATACTATATCCGGCCGGCGGGCGCGGCCGAGGTGGCAAAGCCGGACATCGAGAAGGTGGACGGAGTCTTCATTCCCAACGCGTTCATCCGGATCGCCCCGGACGGAACCGTCACCGTTTTTTCGGCGCGACCCGAGGTCGGCCAGGGGATCAAGACGTCGCTTCCGATGATCGTCGCCGAGGAGCTCGGGGCCGACTGGAAGAACGTCCGCGTGGTGTCGGCCGTGCTCGACCCGGCGTTCGGACCCCAGTTCGCCGGCGGAAGCATGTCGACCCCCATGTCGTACACGGCGATGCGAAGGGTCGGCGCGACGGCGCGCGCAATGCTCGTCGAGGCGGCTGCCCAGACATGGGGCGTGCCTGCGAACGAGTGCATTGCGGAGGCGGGCGTGGTCCGCCATGCCGCCTCGGGCCGGTCCATGAAGTTCGGGGACTTGGTGGCAAAGGCATCGACGCTTCCGGTGCCCGCGGCGGAGTCCGTGGCGCTCAAGGATCCCAGGGACTTCACGCTGCTGGGATCGAGGATCGGGGGCGTCGACAATCTGAAGGTGGTGACGGGCCAGCCGCTTTTCGGCATCGACCAAAAGCGCCCCGGCATGGTGTTCGCGGTGTACGAGAAGGGCCCCGTGTGGGGAGCCCGGCCGCTGAGCGCCAACCTGGATCACGTCAAGTCGCTGCCCGGCGTGCGCGATGCATTCATCGTTGACCGGACGGTTCCCGAGGGCCAGCTCACCGGCCTGGTCCCCGGGGTTGCGATCGTGGCCGACTCCACCTGGGCCGCATTCAGCGCGAGGACGCAGCTGGAGGTCAAGTGGCAGGAGGGCGGCTTCCAGAACAGCAGCTGGGAGGACTTCTCCCGGCAGGCGCAGGAGCTGGCGAAGGCCGCCCCCGGCTCCCCCAATGTCGCCGTGGCCAGGACGGACGGCGACGTCGACAAGGCCATCTCCGGCGCCGCCCGCGTGGTCGAGGCCGCCTATTCCTATCCTTTCATTTCCCACACGAACCTGGAGCCGCAGAATTGCCTCGTCCACGTGCAGGGGGACCGGGCGGAGATCTGGGCCCCCACCCAGAACCCCGACGGCGCCCGCAAGCTGGCCTCGCAAGTCCTCGGGATCGCTGCGGAAAAGATCCAGGTGACCATCACGCGGATCGGGGGCGGCTTCGGCCGCAGGCTCGACTCGGACCCCGTGGCCGAGGCGGCCGTGATCTCCCAGCGTCTCGGCGCCCCGGTCAAGCTGACGTGGAACCGGACGGACGACCTGCAGCACGACCACTACAGGCCGGGCGGCTTCCATTTCCTGAAGGGCGCGGTGGACGCCGACGGCAGCCTGAGCGCGTGGCGCAGCCACCACGTCTCGTTCGGCTCAAACCTCGGGGCCGACGACTATCCCGCCCGCTTCGTTCCGAATTACCTCCTGCTGAACAGCAAGCTCGAGAACGGCGTTCCGCAGGGTCCCTGGAGGGCGCCGGGCAGCTGCACCTACGCCTGGATGATCTGCTGCTTCCTCGACGAGCTCGCGCATGCCGCGGGCAGGGATCCCGTCGAATTCAACCTCGCGCTGCTCGGCGACCGGGACCTCGTGCCCGGCACCGGCGAGCGGGGCCGACCGTACAACGCCGCACGCATGCGCAATGTCGTGCGCCAGGTCGCCGAGAGGTCCGGCTGGGGAAAACCGCTGGCGCGGGGAAAAGGGATGGGACTCGGCTATTACTTCAGCCACCAGGGATACATAGCGGAGGTCGCCGAGGTGACGGTGTCGCCGAAGGGGGACCTCAAGGTCGACCGCGTCGTCGCCGCGGTGGACGTCGGCTCGCAGATCGTCAACATGAGCGGAGCCGAGAACCAGGTGCAGGGTTCCATCACGGACGGCCTGAACGCCGCGTGGCGGCAGGAGCTCGACATCCGGCAGGGCCGCGTCGTGCAGGCCAACTTCAACGAGTACCCGATGCTGCGCATTCCGGACGCGCCCCGCGCGATCGAGATCCACTTCGTCAAGACGGACAATCCGCCGACGGGGCTTGGCGAGCCTGCCCTGCCGCCGCTCGCGCCGGCCGTCTGCAACGCGATCTTCGCCGCCACCGGCAAACGCGTGCGGCAGCTCCCCATTTCCCGCACCGACCTATCATGGTCCTGACCGGGCGCGATACCGCCCGGCCCCGTCCGCAATGAAAGAGCTGCAGGCGATCGTCGGCCACCTCAACCGCACCGAGACCGCCAGCGTGCTCGCCACCCTGGTGACGGTCGAGGGGTCCTCCTACCGGAGGCCGGGCGCCAGGATGCTCATGGCCGACGGCCCGGGCCGGATCGGCTCCATCAGCGGGGGCTGCCTCGAGGAGGACCTGGTCGAGCGGTCCCGCCGGGTGTCCGCGACAGGCCGCGCGGAGGTCGTGACCTACGACACCCTCGCTGAAAACGACCTCATCTGGGGCGTTGGGCTCGGCTGCCACGGGGTCGTTCGAATCCTGCTCGAGCGCGTGCCCGCGCGCCCCGACTGGGCCGCCGCCCTGGCCGAGAATTTTTGCGCGGGCCGGCCCACGGTCCTCGCGGTGGTCTGGGAGAGCCCGGGCGGCCCGATCGGCACCACGCTCCTAGGTGCGCCCACGAACCGCTCGAACGCCGCGCAGGGAGTCTATCGCGACAGGATCGAACCGCCCACCTCCCTCACCATCTTCGGGGCGGGCGACGACGCCCAGCCGCTTGCGCGGCTCGCGGGCGATCTCGGGTGGAGGGTGACCGTCGCGGATCCGCGGCCCGCCATGCCGACCGAGGCCCGGTTCCCGGGGGTTTCCGGGCTCGTGCTGGGTCCCGCGGACGAACTCGTGGCCCGGGCGGCGCCCTCTCCCGGCTCGCTCGCCGTCGTGATGACCCACCACTACCGACATGACCGGCCGATCCTGCGCCATCTCCTGCCGCTTCCGCTCGCGTACCTAGGGCTGCTCGGGCCTCGGGTGCGTGCGGAGAGGATCCTGGCGGACATCGCCGGCGAAGGCATCGCCGTCACCCCGGACATGCGGATGCGCCTGCGTGCGCCGGTCGGCCTCGACCTTGGCGCCGATTCCCCCGAGGAGGTCGCGCTGAGCATCGCCGCCGAGATGATGGCGGTGCTGGCCGGCCGCGACGGCCGGCCGCTGCGCGACCGGACCCTCCCGATCCATGCCTGAAGCGGGTCCGGGCGCCCGGGTCCCGCTTCGGTTTGGGGCGATCATCCTCGCGGCCGGCGGCTCGTCGCGCATGGGCGCCGCGAAGCCGCTCCTGGAGCTGGAGGGAAAGCCCCTCATCGTGAGGGCGGTCGACGCCGCGCTCGCATCGGAGGCTCGGCCCGTCGTCGTCGTGCTTGGATCGGAAGCCGATGGAGTACGGGCCGCGATCGCCCGTCATCCCGTTCGCACGGTGCTCAATCCGGATTGGTCCGCAGGCCTCGCCTCTTCGATCCGGGCCGGGCTGGCCGACCTGCTCGGGGCCGCCCCGGACCTCGAGGCTGTGCTCGTGGCCCCCTGCGACCAGCCGGCGCTATCGCCGGAAGTCGTGCGCCGGCTCGCCGCCCTTCACCTGGCGACGGGAAGGATCGCGGCCGCCCGCTACGGCGGACGAAATGGCGCCCCGGCCGTGTTTGGCCGCGGGCGGTTTGCGGCCCTGGGTGCGCTGACCGGCGACCAAGGCGCGCGCGCATTGCTGAACGGCGATCCCGAAGCCGTGGCAGCGCTGGACCTGCCCGAGCTCGGTTTCGACCTCGATACCCCCGCGGACGTCACGGATTGGGTGAGCCGGCATCCCGGATAGTTCGCGCAAGCGACAAGCTTTTATGATCCAGTGGGTTGCGTTGCGCCCAGCCCCGGGAAAACAGTGCTTGAGTAAATCGGTCGTAACCGGAATGTCACACGATCGTCTAACCCAGATCCATGATCGTCAGCGTCCATGTGCCAAAATGCGCGGGAACCAGCTTCAAGCGCGTCCTGAACGAGATATGCGGCGCCCGGATCTGGTACAATTACGGCACGATATTCTCGCGGGAGCAGGCGCGCCCCGAGCTTGTCCCGGCTGGGACCAAGTTCATCCATGGGCACTTCCTGGCGGACGCGTTCGACGACCTGTTCCCCAAGCGCAGGCTGGTGACGTGGGTCCGGCACCCGGTGGAGAGGCTGGTCTCCAACTATCACCATTTCCTGCGGACGCCCGACATGCGGGACGACTGCTGCCGGGCGCTGTACGAGCAAAAGCTCAGCCTCCGGCAGTTCGCCGACCTCGAGTGGATGAGGAACGAGGCCGGCCGGTACCTGGCGAACAAGCCCGTCGAGGATTTTGAGTTCATCGGGATCGCCGAGCGGTTTGATGCGAGCATCCAGCATTTCTGCAGGATCTTCGGATTCCGGAACGTCCTCAAGATCCCCCGCGAGAACCTCAATCCCTACCGCAAGACGGAGCGCTACCAGATTTCCCCCGAGGACTTCGCCTACATACTCGAGCGCAACGAGACCGACCTCGCATGGTACGCCAGGGCGTCGGAGCGCCTCTCCGAGGCGGGGATCGAAGACCGGCCCAGGGTCGCCTGAATCCTCGACCGCGCCCCAAGGGAGCGCCTCCGATCGCCTCGTGATGCATCCCGCCCGGCACGAGGGACGTATGGTAGGCTGGATGGCCAACCCTCCAATGGATCCTCGTGCGACTCAGCGGCCGCTCCCGCGGCGGTTTTTCGACCACCCATGACCCGGCTGGCCATTGTCGGGACCGGGATCGCCGGCCTCGGGTGCGCACACTTCCTGCACCGCGACTTCGACCTCTCGATATTTGAGCAAAATGCCTACGCGGGCGGCCATTCCAACACCATCACGGTGGACGATGCGGCCACCGGGCGCTCCCTGCCCGTGGACACCGGCTTCATGGTGTTCAACCGGGTGACCTACCCGTTGCTGAGCCGGCTCTTCGAAACGCTCGGAGTGGCGACCAAGCCGACCAGCATGGGGTTCAGCGTCAGGCACGCCGACTCCGGGCTCGAGTATTGCGGCTCGTCGCTCAACCACCTCTTCGCACAGCGAAGAAACCTCGTGAACCCGAGGTTCTACCGGATGCTTGGGGCCATTCAGCGGTTCAACCGCGAGGCGGTGGAGGCCCTTGACGACCCCGCCAGCCAGGAGGTCACGCTTGGGGAATTCGTGCGCCGGCGCGGATATGGCGACGACTTCCTGTCGCTGTACCTCGCCCCGATGAGCTCGGCGGTCTGGAGCACCCCTCCCGAGCTGATACGCTCTTTCCCGGCAATCACGCTGCTGCGCTTTTTTCACAACCACGGCTTCCTTGGGCTGCACACGCAGCATCCCTGGTTCACCGTGGCCGGCGGATCCCGGTCCTACGTGGAGAGGCTGGTGTCGCCCTGGAGGGACCGGATCCGGCTCGGCGAAGGGGCGGTTGGGATCTCACGCGCCGGGAAAGGGGTTGAGGTGACCACGGTCACCGGCGGCGTGCATGGCTTCGACAAGGTGGTGCTCGCCTGCCACGCGGACCAGGCGCTGTCCCTGCTTGACGATCCGCGGCCCGAGGAGACGCGGCTCCTGCGCGAGTTCAAGTACCAGCCCAACACGGCCACGGTGCACACCGACTCCTCGGTCATGCCGCGGACGCGGCGCGCCTGGGCCAGCTGGAACTACGAGATCAACCGGGGCCGCACCGGCGAATCCTCCACCGCCACCCATTACTGGATGAACTCGCTGCAGGGGATTTCCGGGAAGCAGGACTACTTCGTGTCGATCAACCGGCCCTGGGCCATCGACCCGGCCCGGGTCATCCGGACCATCGGCTATGAGCACCCGCTGTTCAACCTGGGAGCCCTGCGCGCCCAGCGGGACTTCCCGGCCCTCAACGCCTCGGCGGCCGGCTCGACGGAGACCTATTTTGCCGGGAGCTACTTCCGGTACGGCTTCCACGAGGACGCCCTACTTTCGGCGTTCCAGCTGAGCGGGATGCTCCTCGGCCGCGACCCATGGGCAGCTTGACAATGCCGCGGCGACCAAAACCAATGTTCGCGATGAGGTCCAGCCTCTACGAGTGCCAGGTGATGCACCACCGGTTCGCGCCGAAGGTGCATCGCTTCGCGTACCGCATATTCCTCTTCGCCATCGACCTGGACGAACTGGGGGGCCTGGCTCGGCGCATTCCCCTGCTTTCGGTGAACCGGCGCAACCTCTACAGCTTCAGGGAGGAAGACTACCTCCCGACGGGGGAGCCGCTCCACAATGGCCGCGCGAAAGCCGGGAACGGGGCCGGCCCCGGATTGAAGGAGCGCGTGCTCGCGTTCCTCAGGGAGCGGGGCGTCGACCTCACGGGAGGCAGGGTCGTACTCCTGACGCTGCCCCGCGTCGCGGGCTACCTGTTCAATCCGGTCACGTTCTACTACTGCTTCGACTCCTCGGGCCGCCCAGCGGCCGCGATCGCGGAGGTGACGAACACCTTCAGGGAGATGAAGCCCTACTTCCTCGGCCCGGGCGCGCTGAGCGAATCGGCCGGCGAGGCGACGTTCGAGGCGAGGATCCCGAAATATTTCTACGTCTCCCCCTTTTCAGACGTCGACGTGGCGTTCGATTTCCGGCTGCCCATCCCGGGAGGGGGGCTCGCCATCCGGATCGACGACTACGACAAGGGGGAGCGGACCCTTGCCAGCGCCCTGACGGGGCGCCGCCGGCCGCTCACGGCGGCACGGCTGGCGTGGTGCTCGCTCAAGTACCCGCTCATCACCCTCAAGGTGATCGCCCTCATCCACGTGCACGCCCTGCTGCTGCGGATCAAGCGCGTTCCGTGGTTCGCCAAGGCGGCACGCGCCGTGGACCAGCGCGACCTGTACCGCCCGCATGGCTCGATCGGAAACGCCGCCCCGGCTGAGGAGACATGAATTCCGAACGCGGATATTATGACGCCTCGGCGGTGGACGCCCGGCCGTCCCGGCCGTCGGCATTCCGCGCCCCCGTCATCGCGGCGTTCTCGGGCATGGGCCGCGGCCGTCTGCGCCTCGACATGCCGGGGGGCGCGACGGCCGAGTTCGGCGCGGGCCCCGAGGCGCTGCCGCTGGCCGTCGCCGACTCGGCGCGGATCTGCGTGCGCCGCGAGGCGTTCTTCAGGAAATGCGTGCTGTCGGGCGACGTCGGATTTGCCGAGTCGTACCTCGACGGCGACTGGACGACGCCGGACCTGGTCGCCGTCATCGGCTGGTTCATCCTCAACGTCGACGATGCGCCGACCCTGTCCGGCTCCCAGAGGGCAAGGGGATTGGCCCTCAACCTGCTGAGGTTCGCGAACCGGCTGGGGCACGCGATGCGGCCCAACTCCAGGGCGAACGCCCGGCGAAACATCAGCGATCACTACGACCTGTCCAACGACTTTTTCGCGCTCTTCCTCGACCCATCCATGATGTACTCGGCGGCCAGGTGGAGCCGGCCCGGATTGACGCTCGAGGAGGCCCAGAGGGAGAAGAACGAGCAGCTCTGCCAGAAACTGCGCCTCCGCGCGGGCGACCATGTCCTCGAGGTCGGGACGGGATGGGGCGGCTGGGCGCTCCACGCCGCCCAGGCGCACGGGTGCCGGGTGACCACGGCGACCCTCTCCCGCCAGCAGCACGAGGCCGCCTCCCAGCGCGTCGCGAAGGCCGGGCTCGGCGACCGGGTGACGGTGAAGCTCCAGGACTTCCGCGAGATCGGGGGGGTCTACGACAAGGTGGTCTCGATCGAGATGATCGAGGCCCTGGGACACGGCTATCTTCCGGAATTCTGCAGGGTTGTGGGCCGGTCGCTCAAGAGGGACGGCCTCCTCGCGATGCAGTTCATCACGTGCCCCGACTCGCGCTACGGAGATTTTCGCAGGGGCGTCGACTTCATCCAGAAGCACATTTTCCCGGGATCCCTCGTGCTTTCGCTGAACCGCGTCAACGATCTCCTTTCCCGCGAGGGCGGCTTCATCGCCCACGGGGTCGAGGACATGGGAAGGGACTACGCGCTCACGCTTCGCCGGTGGGGCGGGGCGTTCGCGGCGCGGATCGGCGAGGTCCACGCGCTCGGCTTCGACGACCGGTTTGTGAGAAAATGGAGCTACTACCTCGCCTACTGCGAGGCAGCGTTCGCGCTCCGAAACATCTCGGTCGTCCAGACCGTGCACACCCGCCCGAACAATCTTTCCCTCTGAGCGGCGGCCGCGGATGATCACAGCCCTTCGAGCCCTTTTCCTGGTCGTGCTGGCCTCGATGATCTGGGTCACGACGTGGGCGGGACTCAGGTGCCCTCTGTTCGCCGTGCCGGCGCCGGTGGCCACCCATCCCTGGTTTGTGGCGACGATGTTCGACGCCTACTGGGGCTTCACCACTTTCTACGTCTGGGTGTGCTACAAGGAGGCGTCGTGGACGTCCAAGGTCGCCTGGTTCGTGGCGATCATGGCCTTGGGCAACATCGCCATGTCGTCCTACTGCCTCGCCGAGCTCTCCCAGGTGCCCAGGGACGGGAAGCTCCCGGACATCCTGACAGTTCGGCGGACGGGGCCCGGCTGGCTCGGGGCCGCGCTTGCGCTGGCGGGCGTCGCCGTGACGGTAGCCGCGGCCCTGGGATCCCACGGCACCCCGTGAGCGCCCCTCTCCTCTCCCTTGGGGCGCTGGCGGCGCTCTGCGCGGCTTTTGCCGTCGTCTACGCCGCCGCCCGGTGGATCGACAACTACGGGATCGTCGACATCGCCTGGTCGTACGCCTTTTCGGCACTCGCTGCCGCCTACGCCCTGTTCGGGTCAGGCTGGCCGGTGCGCCGGGCCCTCGTCGCGGCCATGGTGCTGGTCTGGAGCCTCCGCCTCGGAACCCACCTTCTCGTACGCATCGCCCGGAAGCACCCCGTGGAGGACGGCCGCTACGCCCAGCTGCGCAGGGATTGGGCTCGCGGTTTCGCGTTGCGGATGGGCGGCTTCTTCCAGCTCCAGGCCCTGTCGATCGTCCTGCTCGGAATCCCGTTCCTGGCGGCCTGCTCGAACCCGGATCCATCGCTTGGGACCCTCGAGTGGGCCGGCGCGGCCCTGTGGCTCCTGGCCGTCAGCGGCGAGGCCCTCGCCGACGCCCAGCTGTCGATGTTCAAGCGTGGCTCGGGGAACGCGGGCAAGGTCTGCGACGCGGGCCTTTGGCGGTACAGCAGGCATCCCAACTATTTTTTCGAGTGGCTGATCTGGGTCTCGTACTTCGTCTTCGGCTGCGCCTCGCCGTGGGGATGGCTGGGAATCCTGAGCCCCGCCTGCATCCTCTACCTGCTGCTGCGCGTAACAGGGATACGCATGACCGAGGAGCAGTCGATCCGTTCCAAGGGCGACGCCTACCGGCGCTACCAGCAGCGAACCAGCGCCTTTGTGCCGATGCCCCGCCACCGTCCCCGAGAATGCTCGACGCCCTCCTAGAGCGGAATCTCCTGCCCGACTGGCTTGTCCGGATCGGCATCCGCCGCCTCCTCGCGCGGCGCATCCGCGAGGAGTCGGCCGCGGGGGACCCGAGTTCCCGCCTCGAGGCGTATGCCGGCGACCTGGGGCGCCGTCCCATCGCCGAGGACACGGCGGCGGCGAACCAGGAGCACTATGAGGTCCCGACCCCCTTCTTCCAGCTTTGCCTGGGCCGCAGGCTCAAATACTCGGGATGCTACTATCCCACCGGGGCCGAGGGCCTCGACCAGGCCGAGGAGGCGATGCTCGCCCTCTATGTCGAGAGGGCCAGGATCGCCGACGGCCACGACATCCTTGAGCTCGGGTGCGGCTGGGGATCGCTCTCCCTCTACCTGGCGGAGCGCTTTCCGGGATCCCGGGTCACCGGGGTCTCGAATTCGAGGAGCCAGAAGGAGCACATCGACACGCAGGCGAGGAAGCGCGGGCTCTCGAACGTGCGGATCATCACCGGCGACATGAACACGTTCGACGTCGCGGCCGGAGGCTTCGACCGCGTCGTGTCCATCGAGATGTTCGAGCACATGAAGAACTACCGGGCGCTCATGGCGGCGATCGCCCGCTGGCTGAGACCGGACGGACTCCTGTTCGTCCACATCTTCACCCACAGGCGGCTCGCCTACCACTTCGTCGCCCGGGACGAGACCGACTGGATGGCGCGCTATTTCTTCACGGGTGGCCAGATGCGGTCCCACGAGCTCCTCATGCGTTTCCAGGAACGCCTGACGCTGGTCTCGGACTGGATCGTCAGCGGAACCCATTACCAGAGGACGGCGGAGGCGTGGCTGCGCAACATGGACTGCCATCGCGACGAGATCCTGCCGCTCTTTCGCGACACCTACGGCGCCGTCAACGCGGGCAGATGGTGGTCCTATTGGCGCGTGTTCTTCATGAGCTGCGCCGAGCTCTGGGGCTACCGCGGCGGCGAGGAATGGATCGTGAGCCACTACCTGTTCGGCAAGCCCCGGGGGCCCGCTCAGCCCTCGGAATCGTAGACCTGCACCCGCAGCCACGCTTCGCGGTTGCCCTCCACAAATGCGAGGTGGATGGGGTCGACCTGGTAGGCGTCGTGCGCCGGGCCGTCCCTGAACAGGATCGTCAGGGCCACATCGAAGGTCCTGTCGGTCACGCCGCGCTCGGGCACGGTGGCCGGCGCCCCGACGTGGATCTCCTCGATCGACCGGATGGCCGCGAGCTTCCCGACCTCGGAGCGGAAGTGGGCGCGCTGGCCGGGCGCAAGCTCAGGCTTCAGCCAGAAATACACGGAATGGACGAGCATGGCGCCCTTCGTATCAGACCAGGTTCATCGGGTCCACATCAAGCATCTGGGTGATGCCGTCCGGCCATTCGAAGCCGTCCCTCAGCCTAGAAAGGTCGCCTATGACCCTCGTCACGCTGGCGACAAAATACCAGAGCTGCCAGCGGTACTCGTCGCGGATCTTCTCGATGGGCGCCGGTGCCGGGCCGCGCAGCTCCACCCGGCCGCCGAGGGCGTCGCGGACGCGCTTCGCCCACTGCTCCGAGAAGAACTTGAGCTTGTCGGGGTTCGGCCCGCGGAAGAGATGCCGGATGAGGTGCCGCTGCGGCGGGTACCCGAACTCGCGGCGGACCGCCAGCTCGGCTTCGGCGAATCCCGTGAAATCCGCGTGCCGCGCGAACTGGATCGCCTCGGCCTGGGGCGTGAAGCTCTGGACGACGACCTCGCCGGCCCGGTCCCCCCTGCCCGCCCGCCCTGCGACCTGGACGAGGAGCTGGAACGTGCGCTCGTTCGCGCGAAAGTCCGGGATGTGCATCGAGAGATCGGCGTCCACCAGGCCCACGAGCGTCACGTTGGGAAAATCGAGGCCCTTCCCTATCATCTGGGTCCCGACGAGGACGTCGATTTTCCCCCTGCGGAAATCGCCCAGTATCTCGCGGAAGCGGTTCTTTCTGGTCATCGTGTCCGTGTCCATCCGCTCGATCCGCGCCCGGGGAAGCACCCGCCTGACCGCCTCCTCGACGCGCTGGGTCCCGAGCCCGCGCCACCGGATGTCCGGCGCCCCGCACCGGGTGCAGCGAACCGGGGCCGGGCGCTGCTCGCCGCAAAGGTGGCACCTGAGCGTCTCGTCCGAGCGGTGGTACGTCATCGAGACGCTGCAATGGGGGCACTCCTCGACGCACCCGCACTTCCGGCACTGCATCGACGACGAGTAGCCGCGGCGGTTGATGAAGAGAATGGTCTGCTCCCGAAGCTCGAACCTCGCCTGCATCGCCTCCACGAGGGCGCGCGACAGCGACGTGACCCCGCGCTGGCGCATCACCTCGATGCGCATGTCGACCACCGTGAACGACGGGAGGCTGCGGGAGTCGACCCGCTGGGTGAGCCTGAGGAGGCGGTACTTCCCGGCGACGGCGTTGGCGTGGCTCTCTAGCGACGGCGTCGCCGAGCCAAGAAGGCACTGGGCGCCGCACAGCCTCGCGCGCATGACCGCGACGTCACGGCCATGGTAGCGGGGGCTCTCGTCCTGCTTGTAGGCGGGCTCGTGCTCCTCGTCCACGACGACGAGCCGCAGGTTGCGCACGGGGGCGAAGACCGCGGACCTGGCGCCGACGGCGACGCGCACGTCGCCGGAGGCTAGCGCCAGCCAGCCGTCGAGCCGCTCGCCCTCGCCAAGGTGGCTGTGCCAGACGACGCAGCGGTGCCCCGGGGCGATGGCCTCGAGCCTCGACCGCAGGCGCGCGACCGTCTGCGGCGTGAGGGCGACCTCGGGAACGAGGAGGATTACGCCGCCCCCCGACTCGAGGGCGGCCTGGATGGCGCGAAGGTAGACCTCGGTCTTGCCCGAGCCCGTGATCCCGTGGAGGAGCGTCACGCCGAACTTCGCGGCGGCCACCGGGCCGGCAAGGGCCTCCACGGCGGCCGCCTGCTCGGCGTTGAGGGCGTGGGGCTGGGCGGCCACCAGCTCGCCGTGCGCCCGGTCGTCGACGTAGCCCTCGCGCTCGATGCGCGTGACGTCCTCGCGCAGGATTCCGCGGGCCACGAGCGCCCCCACGGATGCCGCCGAGGACCCGGTGCGGGAAAGGAGGAGGCCCTTGGGCTGAGGCCGGATCTGCCCCTCGAGGAATGCGTAGAGCCGGGCCTGGGCGGGGGCCTTTCGCGAAAGGGCGGCAAGCTCCTCCCGGGGCATTTTCCTGGCGACCGAGAGGAAGCGCCCCTCCTTCACCCGCGCGCCCCGGCGCACGGCCGCCGGTATCATCGCCTCGATGACCGAGTCGAGGGGGGCCGCATAGTAGACGGACATCCACCGGGCGAGCTCGAGCAGGTCGGCCGTGAGCGCGGGGAACGGGTAGACGACCTGGACGAGCGACTTGAGCCGGTCCAGAGGGAAGTCACTCGGCGGCCCGACGGCCCCGATCACCCCGAGCCGCATGGCGTGGCCGACGGGGACCCTCACCAGCGAGCCAACGGCGGCCGACGCGCGCATCGAATCCGGCACCTTGTAGTGCAGGAGCTTGTCGAATCCGGCGAGGGGATGGACTCCGACGATCATTCGGGGAAGCGCGATTGAGCTCGGACCCTGGAGCGCGCGCAATCCCCCTTTGCGCGCGCCAAGGGATCGAATTGACAGCACCGCCCCCCGCGGGCGACATTCACCGCCGTGAGCATCCCCTCAGCCCGGGAAACATTCAGGAAGTTCCTCGCTCAAAAGGGCCTCCGGGTGACCAGCCAGAGGCTGGCCATATTCGACGCGGCGTTTGCCCGGACGGAGCACTTCACCGCCGAGCAGCTCCTCGACTACGCCAGGTCGATCGACGACTCCGTGTCGCGCGCCACCGTCTACCGGACGCTTCCCATCATGACCAAGAGCGCGCTCCTGAGGGAGATCGACATCGGCAGCGGAGAGAAGTTCTACATGCCGAACTCGGCGCCCAACATACAGATCGCACAGGTGGTCTGCATCGATTGCGACCGGATCTTCGAGATCAGCGCCCCGTTCATGGAGTGGTACGGGAGCACCGTGTCCTCGAAGCTGGGGCTCTCGCCCGTCTCCCAGCGCCTGCAGGTGAGCGCCCGGTGCAACACCCTGCGCGACACCGGATCCTGCCCGAAGAGGGCCTGAACCGGACGCACGCCTCCATGCCCGACGAAACCCAGCGCGACGCGACATTCGAGATCGGCTTCTTTGAGACCGTCCTGCGGCATGATTCGCAGTGCGTCGAGGTGATCGAGATTCTGGGCGGCCTCTACACCAAGCTCGGCCGGATATCCGACGGACTGAAGATGGACCGCAAGCTCGTGCGCCTGCAGCCGGCGAACGCCACCGCCCACTACAACCTCGCCTGCAGCCTCGCGCTGAGCAAACGCAATTCCGACGCACTTCGCTCCCTGCGCCATGCGGTGCGCCTCGGCTACCGCGATTTCGAGTGGATGTCGCACGACCCCGACCTGCAGGGCCTCAAGGGCATCCCGGAGTTTGCCGCGATCATCGCACAGCTCAAGCCGCAGAGCTGAGCCGTGTTCTGGCTGAAGAAGTTCGTCTCCTTCTGGCTGATGCCGCTGCCGCTGTGCCTGGCGCTGCTCGTGTCCGGTCTCCTGCTCGGGCGCTCGACCCGCCGCTCGGGGATCGGGCGACGCCTCATGGCCACGGCCGCGGCGCTGCTGCTCCTTTTCTCAAACAAGGCCGTGAGCACCCGGCTCCTGCGCCCGCTTGAGGACCGGTATCCTGCGGTGCCGGAAATCGTCCCGGGCGCCCCAGCCCCGGCCGCGATCGCCGGTTGCAGGTTTGTCGTCGTCCTCGGGGGCGGCCACACCGACATGCCCGGGATCCCGGCCACCGGGCAGCTCTCGTCGTCCGCGCTCGGCCGGATCGTCGAGGCGGCCCGGCTGCTGAGGGTGCTTCCGGCCGCGCGCCTCGTCGTGAGCGGGCCAGGCGAACCGGGCCGGCCCTCCCACGCGGCCGTGCTGGCGCGTGCCGCCGCGTCGCTCGGGATCGACCCGGCCCGGATCATCCTCGTCGACACCGCGCTCGACACCGAGGACGAGTCGCTCGCCGTCGCGCGCCTGGCGGGGCGCGCGCGCGTCGCGCTGGTCACCTCCGCCTGGCACATGCCCCGCGCGGCGGCGCTGTTCCGGAGCGCGGGCGTCGACTTCACCCCCTGCCCCGCCGATTTCGTCGCCAGGGAGGATCCCCGCTTCCGGTGGGGCAGCCTCTCGTGGGACAGCGAGTCGCTCGAGCGGAGCACGCTCGCGGTCCACGAGTGGATCGGCCTCCTCTGGCTGCGCCTGCGGGGCGTCGCCTGACGCGGGCGTTTGGGGTCGCCATCGGCACCACGGTCCAGTAACCAGCCTCGCCCATGAATTTCATCAACCGGCTGATAGGAAGAAATGAGGTTTTTTTTGACCTGCTGGAGGGGGGCGCCGACGAGGCCAAGGTGAGCGTCGACCTGTTCGTCACGTTCCTGCGCCAGATGGACGTCGAGAAGAAGCCCGCGGGGCTCGACGACTTCATCCAGGCGCGCCGGAAGGAGAAGCGCATCCGGCACCTCATGACCGAGGCGCTGGGAAGGACCTTTGTCACGCCCATGGACCGCGAGGACATCGAGGCGCTCTCGGTCGCGCTGTACCGGATACCGAAGCAGGTGGAGAAGATCGTCGAGCGGCTGTCGATCTACCCGGGCGATGTTCCCCACCGGATGTTCAGCCGGCAGGCCGAGCTGATGAGCCAGGCGGCCGCCGCCCTCGTCTTCATGGTGAAGCAGCTCCGGCATGGGACGACCATCGAGTCGATCCGCGAGGCCAACGACAGGCTGCAGTTCGCGGAGGCGGAGGCCGACAAGGTGATGCTGGACCAGCTGCGCGAGCTCTACAACGGGCCCTGCGACGCCAAGGAGTTGGTCATCCTCCAGAAGCTCTTTGAGATGGTCGAGCAGGCGGTCGACCGGTGCCGCAACGCCGGAATGATCGTCGTACAGGTGGTGCTCAAGCAGTCGTGACTCGAAGCGCCCCATGACGCTTCTCGCCCTCGTCCTCATCGCCGCGCTGGCTTTCGAGTATATCAACGGCTTCCACGACACGGCGAATGCGATAGCGACCGTCATCTCGACCAAGGTGCTGACTCCCCGGCTCGCCGTGGCCTGGGCCTCGTTCTGGAACCTGATCGGGGCGCTCTCGGGGACCGCCGTCGCCTCGACCATCGGAAAGGGCCTGGTGGACACGAACGCGGTCAACATGCCCGTCCTGCTGTGCGCCCTTCTCTCGGCGATCGTTTGGGGGCTTTTCACGTGGTGGCTCGGCCTGCCGTCCAGCTCGTCCCACGCCCTCATCGGCGGACTGTGCGGCGCGACGGTCGCGGGTTCCGGGGGCAACTGGGACGTCCTGCGCTGGTCGACGGGCCTGTGGCCGAAGGTCATCCTTCCGATGCTCGCGTCCCCCCTCGCCGGCTTCTTCGGCGGCATGCTGCTCATGAGCGCCATGATGCTGTGCCTGAGCCAGGTGCGCCCGCGGATCGTCTCCGCGGTATTCGGCAAGGCCCAGCTTGCCAGCGCCGGGTTCATGGGCTTCAGCCACGGCTCGAACGATGCCCAGAAGACGATGGGGATCGTGACCCTGACGCTGGTCACGGCGACGCGCGACGGGCTTTTCTCGCACCTGCCCGCCTGGGCCGCATTCCTGAGGATCCCCGTTTTTCTCACGGTGCCCAAGTGGATCGTCGTCGCGTGCGCGGTCACGATGGCGGCGGGGACCGCCGGCGGAGGGATGCGGATCATCCGCACGATGGGCCAGAGGCTGGTAAAGCTGCAGCCGGTCCAGGGATTCGCGGCCGAGACCACCGCGGCGCTCGTGATCTACGGCGCCTCGACGATCGGCGTGCCCGTCTCGACCACCCACGTGATCTCAACCTCCATCATGGGGGTGGGTGCGACCAAGCGCCTGAGCGCCGTCAAGTGGGGGATTGTCGAGCGGATCGTCTGGGCCTGGGTGCTGACGCTTCCCGTGACGGCGCTCCTGGGTGCCGCCTTCGAGGCGTTTTCGCGGGCATTCTGAACCCGCCGGGGCACCGCCCGCATCATTGGGGGATCGTCGCGGCCGGGAGGCTGAAGATGAAGGCGGATCCCGATCCCGGCGCGCTCTCCACCCGGACGTCGCCCCCATGGGCCTGGATCACGTGCTTGACGATCGCCAGTCCGAGCCCCGTGCCCCCCTGCTCCCGGGACCGCGCCTTGTCCACGCGATAAAAACGCTCGAATATCCGCTCCTGTGCGTCCTTCGGGATCCCGGGCCCGTCGTCGAGGACCGTGATCTCGATCCGTCCGCTGGGGAGCACGCGGCCGCCGATCGATGTCCTCCCCCCCGGCCGCCCGTACTTGATCGCGTTGTCGAGAAGGTTGAAGATCACCTGCCGCATCCGGTCGTTGTCCGCCAGGGCGATGAGCGCGCCGGGGACGGAGTTCTCGAGCGTCACGTCGCGAGCGAGCGCCCGCGGCTGGAGGTCGTCGATCGCGTCCTGGACGGTGTCCCTGAACGGAAGCGGCTGCCGGTTCAGCCGGAGACCCCCCGAGTCCAGCGTCGACAGCAGGAGGAGGTCGTCGATGAGCAGCGCCAGGCGGTTCGCGTGCTTGTCGATGATGTTGAGGAATCGCACGAGGGTCGCGGGATCCGCGCTGCCCCCGTCGAGCAGCGTCTCCGCGGCGCTCTTTATCAGGGAAAGGGGCGTCCTCAGCTCGTGGCTCACGTTCGCCACGAACTCCTGGCGCACCCCTTCAAGCTGCCGCAGGCGCGTCAGGTCGTGGAAGACGAGGATCGCCCCGTCGCTGGCGCCGCCGCTGTCGCGCAGCGCGAGCGCGTTGACCTGGAGGAACCGGGGCGCCCCCATCGAGTCGATCCGGAGCTCGTGTCCGAGCACCTCGAGCTCCCGGTCGAGCCGGGCCACGACCGCCGCCACCTCGTGGTGCCGGGTCGCCTCCAGGATGGTCTTGCCGGCGGCAGGCGCGTCGAATCCGAATAGCCCGGCCGCGGCGCGGTTGGCCAGGCGGATCCGGCCTCCCGCGTCGACGACGATCAGCCCCTCCACCATGCGGTCGAACAGGGCCGAGGTCCTCTGGGATTGCTCCTTGAGCTCGGCCTCGCGGCGGGCCCGCTGCTCGGCCAGGTCGCGCCTGCACCGTTCATCCTCGCCCCTGCGCATCCGCCGCTCCCGGGCCAGGGCAAGCGCCAACGCTGCGGCAACGGCGGCAAGCAGGATCAGGGCCGCTTCCATCCGCGGGCGTCACCCCTCCGCCGCGAAGCGGTAGCCCACTCCCCTCACCGTCTCGAGGAGCTGCGCCGCCGTGCCGAGCTTTTCCCGAAGCCTGCGCATGTGCGTGTCCACGGTGCGGCTGTCGATCGGGTTCTCGTATCCCCAGACATCCTGCAGCAGCCGGTCGCGCGACTGGACCCGGCCCCTCCTTCGCGCGAGGATCTCGAGAAGCCTGAACTCGGTCGCCGTAAGGGTTATCCCCCGGGTCCCCACCTGGACCACGTGGCGGGGCACGTCGATCTGGATGTCGCCGACCCGAAGGTGGGCGCCCGGCTCGTCCCCGGCCCGCATCCGGGCGAGCTGCTTGCGGATGCGGATCACCAGCTCGCGCGGGCTGAACGGCTTCGTCACATAGTCGTCCGCGCCGAGCTCGAGCCCCAGCACGCGGTCCATCTCGGCCGCCCTCGCCGTGAGCATGATCACGGGGATCGAGGCCGTCGAGGCGTCGCGCCGGAGGATCTTGCAGACCTCGAGGCCGTCGACCTCGGGCAGCATGAGGTCGAGCACGATGAGGTCGGGGTGCTCCTCCCGGGCTATCGCGATGGCGCGCGTGCCGTCCCTGGCAAAGATGGGGGTGTAGCCCGCCTCGCGCAGCTTGAAGCCCAGGACCTCGAGCGCGTCGGGCTCGTCGTCAACTACCAGTATCTTTGTCTTCATGGATTTTCTTGCCGGAATGGCGGATGTCGATCGCCTCGTAGAGATAGACGACCTCCTCGGCGACGTTCGTCGCGTGATCGGCGATGCGCTCGAGGCACTTGGAGATAACCATGAGGTTCAGGCAGCGCGAGATCGTCGCCGGGCGCTCAATCATGAAGCTCGAGAGCTCCCGATGAAGCTGGCGGTTCAAGTTGTCCACCTCCAGGTCCCGCGGAACGACCGCCCGCGCCTTGTCGGGCTCGCGGTTGATGAACGCCGAAATGGCGTCCCGCAGCATCTCGAGCGACATCGTCGCCATGCGCGGCAGGTCGACGTAGGGCTTGAGCTGCGGTTCCGTGTCGAGGTCGATCGCGCGCCGGGCGATCGTCACCGCGGAGTCGCCGACGCGCTCCAGGTTCTGGGAGATCTTCATCGCCGCGGTGGTCAGGCGCAGGTCGGTCGCGACGGGGGCCTTGGCGAGCAGGTGGATCGCGATATCGTCGATCTCGACCTCGAACTGGTCGACGATGCTGTCGTCGTCGATCACGGATTGGGCCAGCAGGTCGTCGCGCTCGACGAGGGCCCTCATCGCCCGCGTCAGGGCCGATTCGGCATGGCTCGCCATGGCGAGCAGGCTTTCCTTCAGCTGGGTCATCTCTTCGTTGTAGTGGGTCATTTCAGAGGGGGGATCCGTCCGGCTCACCCGAAGCGGCCGGACACGTAGGCCTCGGTCTGGGGATTGCTCGGATTGGTGAAGATCTTGCGCGTGTTATCGAACTCAATGAGGCGGCCCATGTAGAAGAAGGCCGTCCGGTCGGAGCACCGCGCCGCCTGCTGCATGTTGTGGGTCACGATCACGACCGTGTACTTCTCGCGCAGGGTCTGGATCAGGTCCTCGATCTTCGCGGTGGCGATCGGGTCGAGCGCGGAGCACGGCTCGTCCATGAGGAGCGTGTCCGGCTGGACCGCCAGGGACCGGGCGATGCAGAGGCGCTGCTGCTGGCCGCCCGAAAGGCTCGTGCCGGGACGGTTGAGGAGGTCCTTCACCTCGTCCCACAGGGCGGCCATCCTCAGCGACTGCTCGAGGCGCTCCTGCAGCACGGAACGGTCGCGCATGCCATTGAGCCGAAGGCCCACCAGCACGTTGTCGGCGATCGACATCGTCGGAAACGGGTTGGACTTCTGGAACACCATCCCCACGCGCCGGCGCACGGCCGTGGCGTCGATGCCGGGACCGTAGAGATCGTTGCCAAAATGCCTCAGCGTCCCCTCGAGGCGGGTGCCCGGCGTCAGGTCGTGCATGCGGTTGAGTGACCTGAGGAAAGTCGACTTTCCGCAGCCACTCGGCCCGATGATGGCGGTCACCTTCCGCGCGGAAATCTTGATCGTGATCTCCTGAAGCGCCTGGCGCTGTCCGTACCACATGCTGAAGTTCCGGATGTCGAACGCGACCTCCTCCGCCTCGACGGGAACGTCGGCCGTTGAGGCCGTCGCGGGCGCCGCAGCCACCCGGACTGGCGCGGCGCCAGCGGGGATCCGGGCCGTTTCAGGGAGTGTGGACATGGCGGTCAAAGGGTGCTTTGGCGGTCGCGCGAGAGTACGCGGACGGTGATATTGAGGGCGAGGATCAATGCCATGAGGACAAGGGCGCCCGCCCATGCCTGCCTGTGCCAGTCGTCGTAGGGCGAGATGGAATAGGCGAATATCTGGAGCGGTAGGGCCGAGATCGGCTCCTTCAGGTTGTGGTTCCAGAAGTTGTTTCCCAAGGCGGTGAAAAGAAGCGGCGCTGTTTCGCCGGCTATGCGCGCCAGCGCCACGATGACGCCTGTTCCGATTCCTTTGAGGGCGGTCCTCACCACAATGACCATGATCACCTTCCAGCGGGCGATTCCCAGGGCCAAGGCCGCCTCCCGGTAGCTCTGGGGCACGAGGACCAGGACCTCCTCGGTGGTGCGCATGACGAGCGGCACCATCATGAGCCCCAGCGCGACGCCGCCCGCATACGCCGAGAACGTCTTGAATGGGACGACGAGTATCAGGTAGACCACCATGCCCCAGACAATGGAGGGAACGCCGTTGAGCACGTCGGCGGCGAACCGGATCCAGTCGTTCGCGCGGTCCGAACCGTACTCGGCAAGGTATATCCCCCCGAAGACGCCGAAGGGCACTCCAACGACGGTAGCCATGGCGAGAAGGGTCAGCGTACCGACGATCGCGTTGGCCATGCCACCTCCCACTTCGCCGGTGGGCTTGGGCAGCTGCGTGAAAAAGCTCCAGTCAAGCGAGCTGTAGCCGCGAACGAGCAGAAAGTAGATGACGAGGAAGAGCGGCGCGATGACCGCAAGGGCGCAAGCCACGAGGATCCCGGTTATGGCGCCGCTCTTCCACCTGCGCCATCGCGCGAACCGCGGGCTGGGAAGGTAGGGCGATGCGTCCATGGGTTCAGGCGACCTTGCTGGAGACGCTTCCTGTGATGCCTTTGAGCATGATCTGGGCGGCGATGTTGACCAGGATCGTCACGGCGAGCAGCACGAGGCCGAGCTCGAATAGCGAACTCAGGTAGAGGTCCGTCGTGGCCTCCGTGAACTCGTTGGCAATCACGCTCGCGAGCGTGTACCCGGGCGCGAAGAGCGACGCGCTGATCTGGGGTCGGTTGCCGATCACCATCGTGACCGCCATCGTCTCCCCGAGGGCGCGCCCCAGGCCGAGGATCGCGGCGCCGAACAGGCCCCTGCGCGCGTAGCTGAGCACCGCTATCCTGAGGACCTCCCACCGGGTCGCGCCCAGAGCATAGGCCGCCTCGCGCTGGAGGTTCGGGACCGAGCGCAGGATCTCACGGGAGATCGAGGTGACGATGGGAAGGATCATGATCGCTATGATGACGCCTGCCGCGAGCATGCTCACCCCGTAGATCGGGCCCTGGAAAAGGGGCAGGAAACCCAGGGTGTGCTTGAGCCACACAAACAAGTGATCCCTCAGCCAGGGAATGAGGACGAAGATGCCCCAGAGGCCGAAGATGACGCTCGGGACGGCCGCCAGCATCTCGATCGCCATGGTGATCGGCTGGCGCATCCGCATGGGGGCGAGCTCCGTGAGGAAGAGCGCCGTCGCGACGCCGAGGGGGACGGCGATCAGGAGGGCCAGGAGCGACGACACGAGCGTCCCGAAGATGAAGGGGAGCGCACCGTATTTCTCCGCGACCGGGTCCCATTCCGAGCTCCAGAGGAACCCGGCACCGAATTTGGAAAGGGACAGCCGCGACCCGGCGTAGAGCTCCCAGCCGACAAGGATGATGAGCACGATAATCATCGCCGCGGCCAAGCCAGCCGCCCATTTGAAGGCGATGTTCGGAAACCGCGAACCGGGGGCAGGGAGGATGGATGTGGAGGACGGGGTGCTCATCGAACGAATGTGCAGGCGTTTATGCCGCCTGCCTCCTTGTAGCCCCGTCAGTATTTGATGCTTTGCACTCTTTCAAGCGCGCGCTTGATGAGAGCGTCCGGCAAAGGGGCGTAATTGAGCCCGGGGGCAAGTTTCTCGCCATCCGAATAGGCCCACTTGAGGAACTGGACGAGCTTTTCACCCTTCGCATGGTCCTTCTGCTCCGCGTAAACAAGCAGCCATGTGGCACCTGAAATGGGGTAGGCCTGCGCCCCTGGCGGATTTACCATCGAGAAGCGGAAATCGTCCGGGATGTCGGCTGTAGCAAGCGCTTCGGTGACGGACTCAATCGAAGGCGTAATGTAGTTGCCGGCTGAGTTCTTCACATCGGCGTAGGCCAGCTGGTTCTGCTTGGCGTATGCGAGTTCGATATAGCCGACCGACCCGGGCACCTGCTTAATCTGGCCGGAAACGCCTTCATTTCCCTTGCCGCCGATTCCACTGGGCCAGCTCACGGACGTGCCCTTGCCGACCTTCTCTTTCCATGCGGGGCTCACTTTGCTGAGGTAGTCCGTGAAAATATAGGTCGTTCCGCTTCCATCCGACCTGTGGATAACAACGATATCCATGTCAGGCAGATTGACGCCAGGATTCCGGCCACTGATGGCCGGATCGTTCCATTTCGTGATCGTGCCAAGAAATATGCCGGCGATCGTTGGGCCATCGATCTTGAGTTTGGGGTTCCCGGGAAGATTGTAGGTGATGACGTCCGCACCGGCAACCGTCGGGAAGTGCCACAAAGTCCGAGGGGCCCGCGCAAGATTGTCGTCGGACATCGGGCCGTCTGAGGCTCCGAAATCAACCGTTTCCGACAGAATCTGTTTCTGGCCGCCGCCAGAACCAATCGACTGGTAGTTGAACTGCACGGATGGATCGACCTTTGCGTACTCGTTGAACCATTTTGAATAGATCGGAAATGGAAACGTGGCGCCGGCGCCGTTGATGAGCATCTGGGCAGATGCGGTTGCCGCGCTGAGGGCCGCGAGGACGCCTCCTAGGAGGGCCAGGCACTTGGCTTTGTTGGGTAGCATGGGAAAGGACGGTGTGGGTTGATTTGGTCGAAACGGGCGGATCGGGGCCATAGTGGGCGCCGCGTGTTACGGTCGCGTGACGCACCGGTGACACTCCCGTTAAAGGGCGGTTGGCGGACGGCCCAAAAAAGATCGCGTTTGCGATCCTCGTGCGCCGATAAGAGACCTTGCGCATGGACAGCGTGACGGAGCTCACCGAGGAGGTAGCGGCGATGGGATCGCACATGTTCAGGGTGCGGCTGCCGTTCGTAGCGGAGCTCCGCCAGTATTCGTGGGAAAAGTTCCGGGCCGACCTGCTGGCGGGTGCCACGGTGACGCTGGTGTCCATCCCCCAGGCGATCGGCTTCTCGCTGATCCTCAACCTGCCGGCCCAGGCCGTGATCGCCTCCGTGATCATCGGGGGCTTCGTGGGCTCGCTGTTCTTCTCGTCGCGCCACCACGTGTTCGGCCCCACGAGCTCGATCAGCCTCATCGTGGCGGCGACGATCGCCGCGAACTCGGCGATCGGGATGGCGCCGCTCACGCTCGCGATCTTCCTCGCGTTCGCGATCGGCGTGATCCAGCTCCTCGCGGGACTCCTGAATTTCGGCGAGATCACGAAGTTCATCTCGCGCTCGGTCGTCATCGGGTACAGCACCGGGATCGGCATCCTCCTGATCGCGAGCCAGCTCCACAACCTGCTCGGGTACGACGTCGAGAAGGGCCAGGACTTCTCGACCAATGTCCTGCAGGCGATCTTCGACCTGGGCACCGCCCAGGTCTACCCATGGGCGATCGCCATAGGCGGCCTTACCTTCGCGATTTTCTGGACCGTCCGCCGGTTCCGCCCCGGCTGGCCCGAGGCGCTCATCGGCCTCGCGCTCCTCTGCATCGGGGCGAAGCTGCTCACCCAATTCGACCCGCATGCGGCGAGTCATTTCAAGATGGTCCGGGACGAGGGCGCGCTGACCCGGATCATCCCCGCGTTCGCCGGCCTCCCCTTCGGCCCCCGCAGGCTTCACCTCCTGCCCGAGCTCGCGGGGACAGCCATCGCCATCTCGATCCTGGGCATGCTCGAGGCCGCCTCCATCACGAAGGGGCTCGCGGCAAAGAGCGGCCAGAAGATCGAGCCCAACCAGGAGCTGATCGGCATGGGCGCCGCAAACATCGCCTGCGCGTTCTTCGGCGCCGTGCCCGGCTCCTCGTCGTTCGCCCGCTCGGCTGTCAACTACCAGAGCGGCGCGAGGACGCAGATGTCATCGATGCTGAGCAGCGTGGTTGTCCTCGGCATCCTCACGTTCATCACCCCGATCTTCAATTTCATACCGATTGCGGCGCTGGCCGCCCACCTGATCCGGATAGGATTCAACATGATCAACTGGCACCAGATCAGGATCTCGTGCCGCTCGACGCCCTCGGACCTGGTCGTGTTCGTCGTGACGCTGGGATCCTGCCTCTTCCTGAGGCTGGACACCGCCATCTATGTCGGGATCGGGGTCTCGCTCGCCCTTTTCCTGAGGAAGACCAGCACCCCCACCCTCGTTGAATATGCCATCAACGAGGGCGGCAACCTCGTCGCGCTGGACGACCCGTCCCAGCGCCTCCATCCCCAGATCTCGATCATCCACGTCGAGGGCGAGCTCTTTTTCGGCGCCGCCGACCTGTTCCAGGAGCAGGTCCGCAGCCTCGCCGACAACCAGAACATCCGCGTGTTCATCCTGCGGATGAAGAACGCGCGCCACCTGGACGCCTCGACCGTGATGGCCATGGAGTACCTGCACGACTACTTGCGCAAGACCGGCCGGTACCTGCTGATCAGCGGAAGCAGCCCCGAGGTCACGCGCGTGCTGGACAACAGCGGGCTCCTCGACCAGATCGGCAAGGAGAACATCTTCCCGGCCGAGGCAAACCCGACGGTGGCCACCCGCAACGCGCTCAAGCGCGCCAAGGAGCTGCTGCCGGGCGAGTCGCTGGACGTTCGCGTTTTCTATGACAAGAAGCAGACCTGACGCGCCCCCGTCCCGGGCGACGGATTGTTGAAGGGACCGGGTGCCCGCGGGTGTTAAGCTGTCTGCCGTCACTCCATCCCCGACCCATGCCCGACCCATTCGATCCCCTCGACCCACTGCTCGACCGTTGGCGCGAGCCGCCCGACCTGTCCCGCAGCCTTGCACCCGAGGTCTGGCGCCGCATCGCCCTCACGGAGCAGGGCGCGTCCGAATCCGGGGGCTTCTGGAGGAACGCCGACGCCTGGCTCTCGCGGCCTCCGTTTGCCATCCTCTTCGTCACGTGCTGCGCGCTCCTCGGACTTTTTCTGGCCGAGGTTCGCGTGAACCGGCTGCAGCGAGAGCAGAGCGCGCAGCTCGCGCGCAGCTACCTGCAGCTCATAGATCCCCTGCTGACGGCGGCCCCGGCCGCCGACACGCCATGAAGCGCGGCCTCCTCGTCCTCCTGCTCGGCCTCGCCGTCGGGGTCGCGGCGCACACGGTCTATTTCCGGCTGCACCTGCCCCCGAATTCCGACTCGATCGACGCCCAGCTTGTGTGGATGAAGCGCGAGCTGCAGCTGAGCGATGGACAGTTTGCGCGCATAAGGGAGCTCCACGAGGCCTCAAGCCCCCGCCTTCGAGCCCTTGCGTCGCAGGTCGCACAGATGCAGGCGGAGTTCGCCGCATTCGAGAACACGCGGCGCGCAACCGACCGCGTCGACTTCATAGAATTTGCGCGGTTCGTCGAGGCCAGGCGCAGCATCAGCCGCCAGTGCCTCGACTCGACCCGCCAGCTGGTGCGCGCCGCCGCGAACGAGATGACGCCAGTTCAGCGCGAGCGCTATCTCGGAATTGTCTCCCCCGCCGAACCTACGACCAGCGACGTGACCAACTGAGCGCAGCCCCGCGCCCCGTGTCCACCGACCCAGCCACCGACCGCGCGAGCCTGATCGAGCTTAGGCGCGGCGACGCGGCATCGCTCAACCGGTTGATCGCAAGATGGCAGCGCCCGCTTGTGGGCTTCGCCTACCGATACGTTCAGAACGCCGCCGACGCGAGCGACCTGGTCGCGGAGGCGTTCGTGCGCCTCTACCAGCGGCGCGCGAGCCTGCGGCCCGACACCAATCTCGCCGCATGGCTCTTCACCACGCTCACGAATCTCTGCCACAACCACCACCGCTGGAAGCGCCGGCATCCCACCGTGGCCCTCGACGCGCCCGCCGAGCCGGGCGACGCCAGCCGCACGAGCCGGGCCATCGCCGGGCTGGCGGCCCGGGAGGAAAGCCCGGACGCCGCGCTTGTACGGGACGAGTCCCTCCAGGCCGTCCGGGCCGCGATCGACGCGCTTCCCCACGAACTGAGGGTCACCGTGCTGCTCCACCACTATGAGCGCCTCCCCTACCGCGAGATAGCGGCGATCACAGGCTGCTCGGAGCGCGGCGTGGAGACCCGCCTTTACCGCGCCCGCCGGCAGCTGCGCCGGCAACTGGCGGCGTTCCTCCGCGAGACCTCCCCATGCTGACTCAGGGCGCGGCGGGTTTGAAGTTGAAGTTTTGCTGGGCCAGCGTGACCACGGGCCTTCCATTCACGAGCGGCGGTTCAAACTGCCACTGCTCCACAGCCGTGATGGCCATGGCCGACAGCTCCCCATTCGCCTCAATTGTCTCGCGGTCCACCGATGGCAGCCGCACGTGTCCCTGCTCGTCGATGTAGAACTCCACCGTGATGCGGCCGCCGTGGCTGCTGCGCGCGATGTTTTCCGGGTACACCGGCTTGACGATCTTGATGGGCGTAGGGATCCGGTCCAGCTGGCTCAGCGTGGACGCGCTGTAGGTCATGGCGTTGGGGGAGATCCGGAATCGGAGCATCTCGGCTTGCTCCAGGACGCTCATGTCCACCACCACGACGCCCTGCGCCTCAAAGTTGAACGTCAGGTCGGCCTTCGCGCTCCGGGGCGCACCATGTATCCGGGCCGGCTCATACCGCCATTTCCTCAGCGCCGCGACCGCAACCTCGGCGAACGCCGGATGCGAGTAGGTCGTGACCAGGAAGTCCGTCAGCGCTCCGTCGGCGTCGATCTGGATGGCCACGGTCGCCTCTCCGCTCTTTAGGCCGAGGGCGAGCACCTTCTGGGGGAACACCGGCGCCACGGTCTGGATGAACTTCATCGGAACGTAGTCGGAGGCCGGCACGAGCTGGGGGGTGAACTGGGCGCCCGCGACGAGCCCGCCGCAAAGGAAGGCCAGGGGAAGGCGCAGGAGTTGAAGGGTCTTCATCTTGGTGTGGGTTTAGGGGGCATAACACCGGCGGGCGCCCGTTCCCTTCAGTTCCCGCCAGATAGTCACCTTCCGATTCCCGGGGGCGTTGCAGAAGAAGGAAGCATCCTCGGCCGGAATGGGCGGTGACGCAAGAAGACGCGTTGCCCCAAGAATCCGCGTTCACGCAAGGAAGCCGATAAAGAGCAGGCAGGCCAAGAGCGTATAGCAGAGGAAACACGACAGAAAAAGCCGCGGTGCCCGTCCGGATCGCTCGCGGTGCCGGCAGATGAAATCCACCAGGAGGAACCCGAGGATGAAAAAGATCAAGAGGGCGGCCAGGACAAGCCGCGGCAACCAGAACCCTGCGGTGTAGGGATCGTTGATCCTGTGCAGGCTGAAGAACACCGTGGAATAGAACCCTGTCGCCAATGCGGTCATGACCACGGCCGCGCCCGAAAACAATGGCTTGCCGGCCAGGAGCGATTGAAAACTCAGAACGATCGAGAAAAGCGTCCCCGCCACGGCCAGGGCGGAGAATGGCAGGCACAGGCGCACCGACCAGGTCTGTAGCGCCTGCGAAAGCGCGGTGCGGTGGCGCACGAATGGGTCCTGGGTGCGATTGCTCCAGCCTTCCGACATCTCCGGCGGCGGGGACTGGAAAAAATTAAGGATGTCGGCGAAGACGGCGACGTGGAGCAGTCCCATGTAACTGTAATTCCTAAAGCCGTAGAGCTTGTCCTGGAGGTATTCGGGAGCGGAGCGAATCAGGCCGAGGTCGCTCCTCTTGGGAAGGAGCATGTCGCTCCAGCGCATTACCGGCGGAACGCCCTTTGCGAGCCACTCCTGGTTTGTCACCACTCCGGTCCTCTTTTCGCTTTCGTGCATCTCGAGCAGGAACACCGCGGCCGGAACCGCGAGTGCCAGGATCTCAACCGCGCCCCAGCGGAGGCGTTGACCCTTCATCGCCCTTTTCCAGATTGCAATCGCGAGAACGAGGGCGGCCGGAAGCAGCAGGCCCACAAATGTGTATTTGCAGAGCATGCCGGCCGAAAGGCAGAGCGACATCGCCACCCAGGAACCGATGCGGCGGGGATTCTCGAAAAGGCGGTGGACGAACAGGGCGACCAGCGCGAAAACGGGCAATGTCAGACCGTCAGCGGCAAGCACGATCGAATGGATGACCCGTACCGGAATGAAGGTGCTGAACGCAGCCGCCGCATAGCGAAGCTGCCAATGGTTGATGGATATCCAGATAAACCGATAGATTATCCAGAGAGCCGAGGAATTTAGGACCAGGAACACCGCGGCGATGACCTCCAAATAATGGGTCGGGCTGACATGATTTCGGATCGAACTCCCGATCCAATAAAGGGCCGGCGGGTTGCCCAGGCTGAAGCTGAAGCTGCCCGGAAAGGAAAGGATAAGCCCGCGGTGCAGAATGAAATCCTGGCCGATGTAGCCATAGTGAACGATGCCCAATGCCCCGACGACCAAGCCGCAAAGCGCCAGCAGGCCGAGGAATGCCACATCCCTTTTCGTAAAAGGACTTGTCCCGTTGATCGTGGGCTCGGCGGACGGGTCTGATCTAAGGGGCGCGAAAGGCATGAAGCGGGGCAATGACGGCCGGAGTGTCGTAATCCATTCGTCGGCGGCAAGCCATGTCTACCGCCTTGAGTAAGGATGGGCCAACGTCCAAGGTATGGGCCCCGACGGAAATTCAACCCCCGATGAGCACCATGAAAAATACCTCCAAAATTCTGAAATCGCTGGGAACCGGCTGCCTCTTGGCCGGCACCGCATTGTCGGGCTCACCGGCGGACGACGCCAGGACTGTGGCGTCCTTGGACACCGAGTTCCAGGCCGCCGTTAAGGCGAACGACGTCGCGACGATCGATCGAATCGTGGCCGACGACTTCGTATTGGTGATCGGCAACGGACGCTTCTTTGACAAAGCCGGCCAACTCGACGAGGCGCGCCAGAAGCAGACCGTATACGAGCACCAGGAAGAGGAGGAGGGCACCCAGAAGGTCCGGGTGTGGGGCGACACCGCGGCGGTCACCGCGCTCCTGTGGATCGAGGGCGTCCGAAACGGCAAGCCCATCGACTACAGGTTGTGGTTCAGCGATATCTACGTTCGGACTCCGGCCGGCTGGCGGTACGTTTTCGGCCAGGCCTCGCTGCCGCTGCCGAAGGAGCCTGCGAAATAGCCATTCCGCGATTTCTTCGCGCGGGGCCAGCAGAATCGCAGGAACCCCGAATCGGTACTCCCGGGAGTCAAAGACCTAGCGACGTCCCATGGCATTCCCGCCATCGCTAAACCAAGCCATCTGAGGCGTTTTGAATCTCATGACTTTCTTGTATTGGCTGCCAGCGATCTGCGTGGCGCTTCATGTCTTCGAAGAGTTTGCTTGGCCAGGTTGCTTCTTGGCTTGGTACCGGCTGTATCGCCCTGAGTTCGCCGCTAGCCTTAGCGTACGTTTTGTCGTGGTCGTCAATGCACTGTTGTTGTTATTTGCACTGTGGCTCGGGGTTTCCGGACCCACTTCCTCGCGCGGGGTTTCCGCTTGGCTAGGCTTGATGGCCGCACTCGCCTGTAACGGAGTGTTTCACGTGCGAGGCATGATACGTTCCCATCGGTATTCGCCCGGGATAGTGACGGGAATGCTTTTGTACATTCCGTTGTGCGTTTGGGGCTATTGGTATTTCCTCACCAACGGCATCCGTCCATGGTTGGCGATTGTCTCCTTTGCAATCGGCGCGGGCTACCAATTCTGGTCGGCTTCAAATCACCAAAGGCGATCCAACCGCGCTCAATCATCGCAGGCGTCCGATGCCTCCCGGTCGCTGCGGGGGCCAAATGCGGCAAGCGCGAGGTTTGTCCGCGAACGAAAGGGGGAAGACTCGGGAGGAACCCGCCTCTGCCCACGGCAAACGGAAGGGTTAAACCCCATAGACCGAAACCGCCCGATGCCGTAGGGTCCCAGGTGTCAAGTACGCCCTGAAAGATCGGGTTTCCGTTAATCGAACGATAGAATTAACAGAAAAGCCGCTGCTCGAATTATGACCAATATGACCACCCCCAATTTGTTCCGTGTCCGCTCATCCGTCGGAAGGACGGCCCTGATTGCGCTGGGCTGCGCCTTGGGTCTCGCCCTTGTTCAAGTTGCAGCAGCGGGGGCTGGTGATGTCTCGGTGCTGCGGCCTCTGGACGACCAGCTCCCGGCTCTGCCCCTTACCGCCGCCTTTGACAAGGGGACGGACCCCGACGTCGGCCCGTACATCCTGAGTTTAAAGAACACCTCCAAGGACGCCATCAAGGTCAACGTCAAGATTCACCTAAGCGTGGCGTTCCATGCCAACAACAAGGACAGGACCGTTCCCGATCACACTATCGATGCAGGCCAAGTCTGGACGGTCAGTGATCTGGCGGCAGGCGACAAGGTAACGGTCACGGCCGACGGATTTGCCCCGCTCGAGCTCACGGTTCCCTGACCCGGGCCAGGCAAATGCGCGTGCCGAGATGCGCCCATCACCGATCCAACCCGGCCGAAGCACTCAATCAACGTGAAAACGAGAAGGACCAAGCCACCATCATGATCTCCGCCGCACCCGATTCCACCACGCACCGCCTGAGCGATGACGCTTACAAAGTGCTGTTTAGCGAGGCCCGGACTTACAGCGATTGGCTGGACCGTTCGGTTGGGGACGATCTTCTGCACCAGCTCTACGACTTGATGAAATGGGGACCGACGAGCGCCAACTGTTGCCCGGTGCGTATCCTCTTCTTGCGCAGCCGGCAGGCCAAGGAACGGCTGCGACCCGCGTTGGCGCCGGGTAATGTCGACAAAACGATGAAGGCCCCCGTAACCGCCATCATTGCCCATGATTCGAAATTCTACGAGTTGCTGCCTCGGCTCTTTCCGGCGGACGCCACTGCGAAGGAAATGTTCGCAAAGTCGACGAAACTGGCGGACTCGACCGCGATGCGGAACGGCAGCCTGCAAGGCGCATACTTCATGCTCGCTGCGCGCTCGCTCGGTCTCGATTGCGGGCCAATGTCCGGCTTCGACAATGCGAAGGTCGATCAGGAATTTTTCCCTACTGCGGCGCCTTCGACCGGTGCAAACGACGGGGGATTTATCGCGGCTGGCGCCATCAAGTCGAACTTCCTGTGCAATCTCGGTTATGGCGACACCACGAAACTTCATTCACGCGGGCCGCGGCTCGATTTCGGCGAAGCCTGTCAGCTGCTTTGATCGGAGGGTCGAGACCACGTCATTTGTCTTAGCGATCAAGGTTCGCGCTCAGCCGCCGCCTTCCGAGATGACGAATGGACTTGTGCGTTTCATGACCGATTTGGCCGGCCAACGGCCAAACCGGATCTCGGGGGGGCATCTCAACCCGCGAGTTCATCGCGAGCTAAATGGCGGAGAGGGAGGGATTCGAACCGCTCAGGCCCAACAACCGAAAAGCTTCATCGAGCGTGCTTTTGTGTTGTTACGAGTAACTTGGAACGAAGAACAAGATTAATCCAGTGCTAACGAATTCAATCTAAATGGATGCCGCTGGCAAATCCGTGGCAAATATTTTTGCCGGTCACGACCAGCCCAACTCACGCAGCATCACAATCTTTCCCTTCACTCCACCCACCAAGAGCACTTTTTGCGAACGCCGCACCGCCAGCAATGGCCCTCGCCCGACGGAGTCAGCAGCAACTTGACCATTTCCAGTTTTTCCAGGCCGCGTTGCCCCTGCAAGATCACTGCACGGTAGCGAATCATAGCCGCCCAATGTGCGTATCCTTGAATGCAGTCGGATACTTCAAACCGTAGCCCAGCAAACGGTCGAAGCCGATATGCGCCACCCAAATTGTGCAGATCGCGAAAAGCCCGGGCATGTGGGCGAAATACGCGACCAGAAATAAAATGAAGGGCGCGGCATAAGTATGGACGAGATTGTAGAGAGTCGCCCCGACTCTCACGTTCGCCAGGTAACCCAGCATGAACAGGTCCGGAGCCAAAAACAGCGCGGCAAATCTCCCCCAGGAAGCCCCGAGTTGGGCATAGATGATGCACGCTGCGATCAAAACGACCCCACCTTCGACGTGCAGTAGCAACCTTGGGGCTGACAGCTTCATCATGCGCGGCGGCGAGGAGCGACAATGTATTCGTTTCTCATTCAAAAAGACAGGCACACTTTCGATTGAAG
>Ga0182018_10000215_pt1 | contig 75811 bp, 59 predicted proteins | sample 812P2MmetaG_FD_120490 | JGI IMG/M metagenome (GOLD analysis project Ga0182018, IMG submission 120490) | Permafrost microbial communities from Stordalen Mire, Sweden - 812P2M metaG | ecosystem: Environmental > Terrestrial > Soil > Wetlands > Permafrost | place: Sweden: Stordalen | collected... | reverse complement strand
CTACCAGATCGACCCTGTCCAGCTTGCAGATGGGAGCGCGCGATGAACGCGAGCGGTAGCCAGCGCGCGATGGGCGCGAGAGGCAGTGGTTTTTCGACCCTGTCCCCAGGTTTATTTATGCAGGCTCCGGACCGGATCCATGAAGTGAACGAAAATGGTCGCGGCCACAGCGACTTGCCCGGATGCGTTCATGGCAGGCTCGAATCGCCACCGTTTCACGCACTTCACCGCCTCCTCGTCCAGGCCCGGACCGAGCGATCGGGAGACTTGTACGTCGTGCGGAATTCCATCTTTGCCAATCTCCACATGAAGCGCCACCGTATTGCCACCGGACACGAGCGCGGCTTCGGCCGGCCACGCTGGCGGACTGACGCTGGTCAAAATCGGGGCGCTGACTGCATCGGATACCCGGTACACCCCCGGCGACACTCCCGGAATAGGCGACAGCCAGTCGATGGTGGCCAACGCCCGGCTCCCTTCAGGCGCCTGGAACTCGAACAGGTTCGAGGCAAGTTGGGGATCTCGCTCCACGGACGAAAACGTGTAGGTCTTGGTGGATGGCGGACCAGGCGCGCTGTGTTGGCTTTGATAGCGCAGGATCAGCTTGCTTTGGGGATCGATGCACAAGGTGACGGTGTCCTTCACTTCGGGATCGCGCCCCGGCCACCCGAGTTCCCCACGCACAACCTGGCAAGACCGGGGATGGCCATCGATGGTGACGGTGTCAGTCCCTGCCACCCGCGGTGATGGCAGCGTGGCCGAAAGCGGCGGCCAGGCATTGAGAGGGAACGCACAAGCTCCAATTTGCGGCAGCAGGACGCGGACGAATCCGTGGAGCCCGGGGTAGTACGTCCATTGCGCGGTTCCCTCGCAAATACGCAGCACCGCCGTGTCGCCTCCGCCGGTTTCCAGGCGGGCATAGCGGGGAAGCTGGTAAGCGATGTGGAAGGGCACGCCTGCCTCGTCCCTGCCGTCCGATCCCCGCGTAACCAGGGTGCCCTCCACGCGCCAACTACCAGCCTCATTCGCGAACCTGGCAACTTCCTCAACCAGCGAAGCGGCATTCGCGCCGGACTGCGCGCGAACGGATCCGGCGGCCGCCGCCAGCAGCACTACGAAGCGAAATCCGGACATGCGTATTAGCGTATCAGCTCACTTCCGGCCCAGTTGCAGTATGCTTAAGTACCGATGCAACTCAGAGCCTGTCTTTTCGTGGCCCTCTCTACTTTCCGTTTTGCCGCGCCCGTGGCGGCGCAAACCACCGAGACCGTATACTTCCGCGCCGTCCTTCTTCCCGCGAGTGAAGTGCCCGCCGTCAATTCCACCAATCGCGGGGTCGCCGACGTGGTGGCGCACGTGGTTCTGGACAGCACGGGCCAGGTCCTCTCCGGAACCGTGAATGTGGTCACGCACGTCACGCTCACGGCATCCGTCGCGGTCACCGGCATGGATATCTGGAAGGGAGCCGCGGGACAAAATGGCAGCGTGGTCATCTCCACCGGCCTGAGCGCCACCAACGCGCCCGTGGTGCAGACTGGCGGGGACCTGGTGCAGGGCCCCTCGGTGGTCTCCAGTTCCAACGCCACGGCCATGAATGCCTTGCGCGACATGCTGCAGAACCCGGCCAGTTACTATGTCAATGTCCTGACGGCGACAGCACCCAACGGAGCCGTTCGCGGCCAGTTGCAAAAGGCCCAGGAAGCGGTACTGCTGGGAATGATGAGTTCGCTGAACGTGAGTCCGGCCCCTGTCATGCCGGGATATGGAGTAGCCAAAATCGTCGCCATTGGGACGCGCGACGCCAACGGCAACTGGACATCGGGCGAACTCTTCTGGTCAGCCGCCTATTCGTCGCAGGATCTTTCCGATTTCACGAGTTTTCAGATCCACCAAGGCACGGCTTTGCCCACCGCGGCCGGCGCCCTGACCGCCACGCTTCCGGGAGGCCTCATGCCGGACCCCAGCGGATCCGGCGCGTTTGGCCCGTACTATTCGGAAATCACGACCACCACGGCCACCCAAACCGCCGCTTTCAGCGCCCTGTTTTCCAACCCGTCTTCTGTCTACGTGGACCTGCACACGGCCGCCAATCCGGCGGGCCTGATGGTGGCTCCGTTGCGCCAGACGGACGCTATGAACTTTCCGCTGGCGATGAGTTCTGCCAACAACCTCACGCCCCCTTCGGTGACGGCCAGCGCGCCGGCCAACCTGACGCTCTACACCGTCCGGGACACCACGGGAGCGGTCCTGGCCGGAACCATCCTGAGCGATATCGACTACCGTTTCCCCGGCCCCACCCAGTTCATCGGCATCGATATCGAGTCCGGAACGGCCGCCCAGAATGGGACCAGCGCCCTATCCCTGACCGAGGGCTTTTACGATGGTACCGGCACTGGCAACTACTATGACTGGTGTCCGCCCATTCTCGACCAGGGGTTGCTCACCGCCTTGATCGCCAACCCCCAGAACTACTACGTCAGCATGCATACTACCGCCGACCCGGGCGGCGCGGTCCGAGCCCAACTGAGCGGCGTTTCGAATGCCGTGCCGGCGGTGGCCGCCGCCCTAAGCGCCGATCTGGACGTCAATGCCACCACCCTGGCGCCCGGCGAGCTGTTTTCCATCTTCGGGACCAACCTGGTCAACGCCGGTACCGACTTGAGCGGATGGATTGGGCAAACTCTCCCAACTTCGCTCAATGGCGCCAGCATCAGCGTTGGCCTCCGGCGGTCGGCTGTACTCTTTGTTTCGCCCGGACAAATCAACGCACAATTGCCGGTGGACACGCCTTTCGGTCCGCAGACTCTGATTGTGACCAGCCCCAACGGAACCAGCCTTGGGTACAGTGTCCAGGTGGCGGCTGTCGCGCCGGCGATCTTCTTCTCACCCATCGCGGCGGTGCTGAAAAATGCCGACTATTCCCTGGTGAGCACCGCGAATCCGGCGAAAGCGGGCGACATCCTGCTGGTTTACTGTACGGGCCTTGGACAGACAAGTCCCGCGCTGACCACGGGGAGCATCTCCAGCGTCGTAGCCAATACAGCGACGGTCACCGCTACCATCGGGGGGAAAGCCGCCACCGTAATTTACTCGATAGCGTCTCCCAGTTTTCCGGGCTTGTATCAGGTGGCCGTGACGGTGCCCGCGGGACTCACTGGAAGCGTTCCTCTCGTGCTCGAAGAGAGCGGTGCTTCCTCCAATTCCGTTACTATCGCGCTGCACTGAGACCTCCCGCGCTCGGGCCGCTCCGTAGCTCCTTACCAGTCGCGGTTCCGTGTCAGGTCGCGCTATCGTAAGGAAATGGGTCTCGAAACCAAAGCCGAACCGGCACTGTGGGAGCGGTATGCCAGCGAGTTTCCGGTTCGCGAGCGGCTGATCTACCTGAACCATGCCGCGGTATCGCCGCTCTCCAAACGGGCGGCCGACGCCATGAAGCATCTGGCGGACGATTGCCAAACGTACGGCAGCCTTCATTACAGTGAATGGCTGGCTGCCTATGAAGGGTTGCGCGTCGCCGCTGCCACAATGATGGGAGCCGACCGGTCTGAGATCGCGCTGGTCAAGAACACCTCCGAGGGAATCGCCACCGTGGCGCTCGGGCTCGACTGGAAGCCGGGCGACCGGATGGTCGGTTTTCGTGAGGAGTTTCCCGCGAATTACTTCCCCTGGCTGCGGTTGCAGGAAAGAGGAGTCACCGTCACCTGGCTTTCCGTTACCGACCCCCTCGACCGCATCGAAGAGGCGTGCCGCGGCGCGCGATTGCTTGCCATTAGTTTTGTCCAATTCCTCACCGGATACCGGGCGCCCATTCAAGAGATAGGTGAGATTTGCAGGCGTAATCGATGCATTTACTTCGTCGATGCAATTCAGGGTCTGGGCGCATTTCCAATCGACGTCCGGGCCAGCCATATCGATGCATTGGCCGCCGACGGACATAAATGGCTGACCGGGCCGGAGGGTTGCGGACTCCTCTACATCAGCCAAGCCCTTCAGGATCGAGTAGAACCGATCGAATTCGGCTGGACCAACGTGGCTCATTACAACGACTACGCCTCCCGCGACATGGCCTTGCGGCCGGATGCCGGAAGATATGAATGCGGTACTCTTAACACGATTGGTTGCTATGGGTTGCGGGCAGCAATCGAAATGCTGCTGGAGGTTGGCCCCGAAAGAATTGCTCCGGTTGTCCGGAAACTCGGCGACCAGATCGCAAATGGCGTGCAATCCAAAGGCTATGAGCTCTTGGGCGAGCGCAGCGAAGCCACGGGAGCCGGTATCGTCAGCTTCCGTAAGAGCGGCGTCGAGGCCGTCCAACTTGTCCGGAAGTTGTGGACGGCTGGAATCGCAACCGCTCCGCGTGCCGGATGGATCCGAACTTCGCCGCACTTCTATATCAGTCCCGCCGACATCGACCGCATGTTGGACGAATTGCCATGACCCGGTGGCTCCGGAAGGTTCCGGCAGCTTTCTTCGTCAGCCTGCAGGCGTTTCTTTGCATTTGGAATCTTAACTTATTGTCTCCATGGGGTGATGAGATCACCTCGCTTCACACTGCACGGCTCGATATCCCAGGGTTGGTGCGAGCGGCTGCTACAGACATCCACCCACCCCTCTATTACCTTCTGCTCCACGCCTGGCAGAAGCTTCCTCTCGGGCTGGACCCGGTAGTGCAAGCCCGTTTGCTTTCCGTATGTTTTCTCCTAATAGCTACAGTAGCGGTTGATATTTGGTGGGCGCGCAAGCTTCCCGACAGCGGGCGGATCGCCTTTCTTGCCATCTGGACGCTCTCGCCGTGCCTGCTTCTCTATTCCCGCATGTGCCGGTCGTACAGTCTTCAGCTCCTGGTCGCCATCCTCGCGGCAGGCTGCATACGGAAGTATGCGGAAGGTCGCACGCGGAAGCTCCACGCGCTGCTGGCGGTGGCTCTCACAGCCGCCCTGTACACCCACTATGTCCCAGGGATTGCATTACTTACAGCGGCAAACCTGATGTTGATTCGAAAGCGCCGATTTGCGGATGCAGCTCGGATCGATACGGTTGTCGGTTTGGCTTACCTTCCATGGATGGGATGGCTCTGGCAGTCCTTGACGCGATGGGGGCATCAACCGGAAATCTATTTAGTTACTGGAACTTCTCTCACCGAACTTCCTGTGAAGCTTGCATTCTGGTTCCTGGCCTTTACGATTGGCGAATCGCAGCCGGACGCTGGTTTGATCGCCGGAATGCTGGCGGCGCCTTTGATCGTGTGGCTCCTCATCGCCGGCTTGCGGCGGGATCGGGATTTGGCGTGGATCGCCATCCCTTGTTCCGTGATCGGCTTCATTGGAGTAGCGCGGTGGGTGTCGTATCCATTCCTTCCTGCGCGGATGCTCTTCACCTATCCGTTCCTGCTCCTGCCAGCCGTCCGCGGTGGACTTTTCCACAGGCGTGCCGGCCTGGTGGCTTGGGTCGCTATCGTGACCCTCTCCGTGGTGGGAATCTGCTGCTATTTCCAAACCAGCGGTTTCCGCAACAAAGAATACCCTATGCCGATGCGGGAGATCGCTGCCTATATCCAGCAACATTCCACGGCAGCCGATTCGGCCGTTCTGGTCGATTCCACCAACTCCGACGCCGCCGCGCTCGACTTCGCCTTGGCCGGATCGCTCGACCGCGTGAACACCGGCGACCCGGGAGCCGCCGGGACCGTCAGCCGGTTCCTGTCCGATCCACAGATCCGGTGCATCTGGTTCCTGCGGAATACCCATGACATTTCGGTTTTCCATCTGGACGACCAATTCGAACGGCAGCTCGGCCGCGCCATGACGGCCACGGTTCACCCCTTTGAGCGCTTCTCACCCCTGGAGATGCGGGTGATGCGCCTGGTCGGAATCGACCGGCCTCCGGTCTGGTTTCACGAATTGCTCGAGTATCGGCGATAGAATATCCCAGAGGTTTCCAACGTGCGATTGCGAATTGCAGCGGTCTTACTGACAGTCTGGTCGGCCTGCGCGGCCGTTCCCACACCGGAGAGCTACTTCGGACATAAAATCGGCGAGGACCGGACGGTGCTCGACTGGGACAAAGTCGCCGGCTATTTTCAGGCCCTGGCAAAATCGAGTGACAGAATCCGCGTTGAGGAGTTGGGCAAGTCCGCGGACAACCGGCCGTTCCTGGCAGCCACCATAGCCGACCCCGAAACGTTGCGCCACCTGGACCGCTACATCGCCATCCAGCAAAGACTGGCGGATCCGCGCAAGACCACTCCGGCGGAGGCCGAAAAGCTGATCCTGGAAGGCAAGAGCGTGGTGCTGATCACGTGTTCCATACACGCCTCGGAAATCGCTTCCACGCACACCGCCGTGGAATTCGCCTACCGCATTCTGACCGAAGACACGCCGCACCACCGCGCCATCCTCAAGGACACTATTTTCCTGCTTGTGCCCTCGCTCAATCCCGACGGCGTGGACATCGTGACCCGCTGGTATCGCAAGACTCTGGGAACCCCGTTTGAAGGCTCGCAGCCCCCTGAGTTGTGGCATAAGTACGTGGGGCACGACAACAATCGCGACTGGTATATCTTCTCCCAACCGGAGACCCGCCTGACCATCTCCAAACTGCACAATGTCTGGCACCCGCAGATTGTGTACGACGTTCACCAGCAGGCCGCCAACGCGTCGCGCATCATGGCGCCGCCATGGCTCGACCCCGTGGAGCCGAACATCGACCCCATTCTGATGCAGGAGATGAATCTCTTCGGACTGATGATCGCGACCGACCTGACGGCCGCCGGCAAAACCGGGGTTTCCGTTCACGCGGCCTACGATTTCTGGTCGCCCTCGCGGCATTACCAGGCATTTCACGGCGGGTTGCGGCTGCTGACGGAATCGGCCAGCGCGCGGATCGCCTCACCGGTCACATTGACTCTCGACCAGATGGCCGAAAACCTCCTGGGCTATAACGCCCGCGAGCGAACTTGGAATTACCTGGAGCCGTGGACCGGAGGAACCTGGCATTTGCGCGACATCGTCGATTACCAGATCATCGCCTGGGAGTCGGTGCTCTACAACGCCGCATTGCACCGCGAGGAGCTGTTACGCAATTTCTATCGCGTCGGGCAGCGGCAGATTGCGCGTAGCGATCCCTGGGGGTTCGTGATTTCGGCCAATCAACGCGATCCCGGCGCCACGCGCAAGCTGATCGAGACGCTGCGCTTCGGCCAGGTGGAAGTCAGCAAAGCAGCCGACGGCAGCGCGGTGATCCCCATGCAGCAGCCCTATAGCGGCTGGGCCAAGGCTTTGCTGGAGCGGCAGCACTATCCGGAAGATCGCCTATATCCCGGCGGCCCTCCCAAGAAGCCGTACGACACCACGGCGGAAACGCTGCCGCTGCTGATGGGCGTCGACGTCCACACGATCGGCCAGCCGATGGCCATCGCGGGCGATTGGCAAGCGCCCGCGCCTGCCTCGGGTCCTCTGCTCTCCGCCGCCGACACGGATTCCTGGTTCGCGGTAAATCGGGCCTGGGCTGCCGGCAAGCCGGTATGGCGCGACCCGGCGACCGGCAACTTCTCGTTGGATAGCCGCTCCGGCTGGAAGGAGGTGAAGCGCCCGCGCATCGCCCTGTACCAGCCGTGGCAGGCCAACATGGACGAAGGCTGGACCCGATGGCTGCTGGAACATTTCGGCTTCGCCTATACCACCGTCCACAATACGGACTTGCAATCGCCCGGCCTGCACCAGAAATTCGACGTCATTGTGTTTGCGGACCAGGCGGCGGGCAGCATGGAAAACGGCTACGGAGCACGAGCCATGCCGGCGGACTACACCGGAGGTCTGGGGTCGAAAGGCGCCGCGGCGCTGAAGGAGTTCGCCAACGCCGGCGGTACGCTGGTGTTCCTGAACGGCGCCACCGACTACGCGATTTCGCGCCTCGGTGTACAGGCCAAGACGGTGACGCCCAGCGAAAATTCGAATGAATTTTACTCTCCGGGTTCGCTGCTGAACGCCAAAATCGATACGCACAGTCCGCTGGCGTACGGCGTCCCGGCGGAGATCACCATCTGGAGCGAGCACAGTCCGGCCTGGGACACACAATTGCCGGTGGTGGCGCGGTATTCCGATTCGGGTGTGCTGGCGTCGGGCTGGCTGGTAGGCGAAAAGGTGATTGCCGGCCACGCGGCCATGATCGACGCGCCGATGGGTTCCGGCCACGTGGTGTTGTTCGGAATGCGGCCGCAGTATCGGGCACAGAGCTATTTGACGTTCAAGATGTTCTTCAACGCGCTGGTGTATTAGGGTAGCGGCGGGATGTTTGAAATCACTGTTGGCGATATTGCGCTCTTGAATGACGCGGACCTTCGAACTCTTGCAGGCCTTCCACGCGAGGCGGAGATGAGGAAGGAGACGACATCGGTGTCGACAACTACCCTACTCATGCGGCTGGGCCGGCCTTAATGGTGGCCGCGCCAGTCGTGAAGAGTCGCCAAGAAGTCTTCGATTGGCTCATCTTCCGGCCAGAAATCGCCATACAATACGCTTACTTCGTCGATGCAGTATGGGAGGCGCCCATGGTGGCTACTACCACTTTAGATGAGTCCGCCCCGGAACGGATTTGGCAGGCTACTCGGCCACAAACTCCAGCGGCGCACTGGAACCGCGGCGTTGTCCGGCCCGTTTATAGTAATGTGCGGTCGATTCTGGCGTTAGCCGCCTTCTTCACGGTGTCCGCCTTCTCCCAGGACGCACGGGAGATCGTGCGCCGTTCGGTCGAGCTGGACCAGACCAACTGGGTTCGAATGGCCGATTACACGTGGGTGGGCCGTTCGACCGAGCGGCATTTCGATTCGCACAGTCACGTTACCTCAGAACACCGGGAAGCCTGGGAAACTCTCATCCTGGACGGTCAGCCCTTCGAGCGAACGTTGGAGCGCGACGGTAAGCCGTTGCCCGCCGGCGAACGGCAAAAGCAACAGCAGAAACTGGACAAGACTACCGCCCGCCTGGGAAGCGAGACCGCGGAACAAAAGAAGAGCCGCGCCGCGGATTATGAGAAGATTCGCCGCCGCGAGCGCGCATTCCTGCTGGAAATACCCGATGCCTTCGATTTGCGCATCGAAGGCAGCGACACCATCGACGGTCACGATGTCTGGGTGATCTCCGGCGAGCCGAAGCCGGGGTACCGTCCAAAGAGCCGCGATGGCGCGGCGTTGCTGAAGATCCGCGGCAAAATGTGGATCGATAAGACGGGATACCAGTGGGTCCGGCTGGAAGGGGAAACTATAAAGACGATCTCGTTCGGATTATTCCTCGCCTGGCTGAATCCCGGTGCGAAGCTGGTCATCGAGCAGACCCAGATCAACAATGAAGTCTGGTTGCCCAAGCGCGAGTACGTGAGCGGGAGCGGGCGCATCGGATTGATGAAGAGAGTGGCGGTAGACGAGGAAATTACCTGGAACGACTATAAGAAGTTCCGCGTGGAGTCCAAGATTGTATCCGGAGATCCGAAGGAGTGACTACCGCAGCACCGGCAGCAGCGTAACGGGCGCCGGCGCCGGAGCGGCGGGAGTCCACCGAATGCTCGCGGCGCTAAAGCGGTGAGCGTCCCCGGCCGGCCACGGGGCATTCGCCGGCTCCTCGATCAGCCCGAAGATACCATGGTCGAAGGGCTCTCCCGGCGCGGGTGTCTCCAGCACCAGGCGTTCCCGCGTGCCCTCACGGGCGTGCACCAGTGCCCGATGGTGGCAATACGGATTATTGCCGCGCCGGCCGAAGAAGACGTGCGCCGTCCAGGAACAGCCGCCGCGGCATAGCTCGGCATAGTCGCACGTGCGGCAGAAGCCCCACAGGTGCTCGGCGGCAGCGGGGGTGCCTTGGCCCTCGTTGATGGCCAGAGCGGGAGCCTGGGCCAGAATTTCGGCAAGCGAATGTTCGCGGATGTTTCCGCCCGAGTACGCCAACGTCGGCAGCGACGGGCAACCCTTGATGGTGCCGTCGGCTTCAATGCCCAGCGTATTGATCCCCGCCTGGCAGCCTTCCCAGATGGCGTTGCCTCCTTGCGCATTGCGAAGGCGGTGTTCATACGGTCCGTAGTAGCCGATGTTGTTGCCGGGGAACAGCAGCAATCCGTCGCGGCGCGCCCAAACCGCCAGTTGATTGAGTAGCGGGAACACGTCCAGCAGTTCGGACGGCTGTAAGAGGATTTCGGGACGGTCCGCGGCGCGCCCCATGGGGACGGTGAGTTGAAGCTGCCAGGCGCGGCATCCGGCTTCGACGATATCGGCGTAGATCAGCGGCAGTTCCGGCGCCGAGAGACGATTGATCTGGCTGTTGCAAGTGACTGGAATTCCGGCGGCGCGAAGATGCCGCAGCGAGTCGAAAGCGGCGCTCCACGCTCCGGATTTGCCGCGCAGCAGGTCGTGCGTCGGTTGGCAGCCGTCAATGGAAACCGAAACCTGTTGCAGGCCCGCCTGGCGCATCCCGCGCGCCGCCGCCGCGGAAATTCCATAACCGCCGGTGGTCAGAGTGCAGGCCATCCCGGCTTTGCCGATGGCTTCGACTACCGTCAGCCAATCGCTGCGCAGATATGCCTCGCCGCCGATCAGCGTGACTTCCCGAATGCCTGCATCGTAAAGCTGCCGGACCAGATCGAGCGCTTCGGTGGTGGACAGTTCGGAGGAGCGCGGCGACGCGGCGCGCGATCCGCAATGGACGCACCCCAGGTTGCATTGGAGAGTGAACTCCCAGACGGCGTATGTGAAACGGTAAGCCACGTTGTCGATTCCCTAGTGCCGCGGGCCTGGCGGCGGTCCGCCGTAAACCGGCGCCGATTGTTTCCGGGGCGTTGGGCCTGGCGGGGGTACATCCGACGTTGTCCGGTCCTGCGGACGTGGGGCCGGCGGTCCGCCATATACCGCAACGGGAATTTTCTTGTATCCCCAAAGTGCCGCGGCAATGGTCGCCAGCGCGGCCGCAATGAGCAGAAGTATCCCGCGCAAAGTCCACCGCCGCGTCGGCGCGGGAGGGCCTCCATAGACTGTATAGGGCTCTTGTGGATCCTGCCTCGTACGCTCCAAAGGCGGCCCTCCATAGACGGTAGTGGGCTCGCTCGATGTTGGCGCCGGACGCGTGAATTCTTCCTGCCTCATACGCTCGGCAGCTTCGCGGCGGAGGCGGCGGAGATTTTCTTCGTCGCCGGGCGGTCTCGGAAGAGGAGGGTGATCGGGCTCCATGGCACATCAGTATATACCAGATGGCGGCGCCACCGTCCGGGTCGGATAAATCCGAGTGCGCGAACCGTCTGTCTGAGTGCTAAGCTGAAGTAGTGTTATCGTCCTCGTACGTCCTTTGAAAGTAGTTGGACCGGCTTTCGAGTCTTTGATTCCTACGGCTGTGCCACCCTCAAAAGATACGTCACGGGTCAGATCGCAGAAGGAGTCGTCTTGAAAGAAACAGGAACTGTAAAGTGGTTTAACGCCGCAAAGGGATTTGGATTTATCCAGCGCGAGAATGGCGAAGATGTGTTCGTCCATTTTTCAGCCATCGCGGCCAGCGGATATCGTTCGCTCGACGAGGGCGCGCGCGTATCCTTTGAAGTAAAGAAGGGGCCGAAAGGCCTGCAAGCCGAAGACGTGAATCTCGTTTAACTGAAGTGGCCTTAAGTGGGCCTCGGGATCGGCAACACGCCACCGGCGGTGTACCCGGTGGCGTGCCCGATCCCTACAAGGAAAGTCGATGGCAATAGCGGACTCTGAAATTTTTCAAATGGCGCTGATCGGCTATGAGGCCGAACTTCGCAAGATCGATGACAAGATCGCCGAGATTCAGAAACAGCTCGGCGGTCGAACGAAGGCTGTCGCCGCGCCTGCAGACGGAGCGAAGCCGAGACGCCGGATGTCGGCATCCGCCAGGAAACGGATTGTCGCGGCGCAGAAAAAGCGCTGGGCCGCGTACCACGAATCTCACGGCGAGAAGCCCGCACTGAAGAAGGCGCACGCGAAGAGGAAGCTGTCAGCCGACGCGAAGGCCAAACTGTCCGCGAATCTGGCCAAAGCGCGAGCAGCCAGAGCCGCCAAAAGGGCAACTGCAAGCGCTTAAAGGCCGGCGAATCCCTCGACGGCTGTCAAAAGGTTCCAAACTTCATTCGATCCACCAGAACTCAAACCGGCCTGCCGGTCGACGGGCCGTCTCAACCGTCGCCACTTGTGCGCTGGCGAGAGAACCTGCAAAGCATCCACGACACGGACTACCTTCGGAACGTTCTTCGCGATCGTCTCGCCTTCGCTTGATTATCCGCGGAATCCACCTGGGATATTGAGTCTGTTGGTTAGTCTCCCCACGATGGTCGGCCAATTGCAAAAGTGTCCCACGGGAGGAACTTATGAGAAATAGGACCTTAGGACTGGCCGCGGTGCTTTCTGCCGCGGCAGTCATCGCATTCGCGGCTGAATCGGTGGATTACGACCATCATGCCGATTTCAGCCGGATCCACACTTACTCGTGGCTTGGAGTGCAAGCGGGCAGTTCGATCTGGCAAGACCGTATCACGCGCGCGGTGGATGCTCAACTTGCAGCGAAAGGCTGGCAAAAAGTGGCATCCGGAGGGGACGCATCCGTATCTGCGTTAGGCCGCGTGACCGAACGCGATAACTTCGAGACCTTCTATAACGGGTTTCCAGGATGGGGTTGGCGGCGCGGCTGGGGGGGAGGCATGGGCGTGGAGACCACCACGGTCGAGCCTGAGAAAGTCGGGAGTCTGACGGTCGATATTTTCCAGAGTGGCGCCAAGCAGTTACTCTGGAGAGGCACGGCCACCGACGTTCTCTCTTCCAAGGCGGACAAGAACGACAAGAGGATGGACGAGTCCGTAGAGAAAATGTTCAAGCACTTTCCGCCTGCCGGCAAGGGCTAACGGACGGTGTCGTATTGAGATGGCCCGGTTCCCGGATTTTCGGGCGCCGGGCCTTTTGTTTTTACGAAATCCCGCGGCAAATTGAGAATTCTTCGCCTCCGTGACGCTTTTGGCCGCACCTTTGCGTAATGCGAGGTGAAGGATTGCAGTGAGGAGAGTGTTATGAACAGTGGATGGATCCGAAAAGCGCTTCTTGCCTTCGTTTTGGCTGGAGCCAGTCTGGCGGCCGGCTGTGGGGGCAAGGGCCCCGAGGGGAAGTACCGTGATCCCACCGGCACGGTGAACGCCGAATTCAAGGACGGCAAGGCCTACCTTGCCTTTGGTGCGATGGCCGAGCATGGCACTTACAAAATAGACGGCAACAAGATCGTCGTCAGCGGCGATCTGGGACCGATGATCGTCAGCCCCGCGGTCTTCACCGTGAATGACGATGGATCGATCGATGGCCCCAAGGACAGCGTTTTCCCGAGGATGGAGAAGGTAAAATGACTGTCATGATTGGGCCTTGTGGAACACGTACAGGAAGATGGTGACACTCAGGCTGGCCACCAGGTGAATTCCCGACGTGAGCACCGATATCGCCGCAATGGCGCCGCGCGCAAGAGTCATGACGTCACGGATAAAGCCGGCTGCCAGTAAAACCGTCAGCAGAAGCATCCCGAGAAATGCGAAGAGCGCCGCGTCCTTGAGTCTCATAATGTAAGCATACGTCCGCCGCTTCGCCCAATCGGCCCGATACTGTTCCATAACGCACGTTCGTGCGATCCTTGTGCCCGGTGTCACGATGCAATAAGCTGACTGATGGATCGGATGCCGGGAGCTTTCACCAGACGGGATGTTCTTCAGGGCGCGGCGCTTCTCCTCGGCGGCCGGTTTGCCCGAGGCCAGGACGTCCCTGTTTTTACCACGGATGTGAAAGTGGTAAACGTTCTGGCGACGGTGCGGACCAAGACCGGGTCGCTTGTCGCCAATCTCGAAAAGGACGATTTCTCGCTGTCTGAAGAAGGCCGCCCGCAAACCATCCGCTATTTCGCGCGCGAGACCGACTTGCCCCTGACGCTCGGCCTGATGGTGGACACCAGCGGCAGCCAGGTGCGCGTGCTCGACGCCGAGCGCGGGGCAAGTCTGCGCTTCCTGGATCAGGTGGTCCGGGAGGACAAGGACCAGGTTTTCATTATGCAGTTCGACAGTGCCGTACAGATGCGCCAGCCGCTCACTTCGTCCGTCGGTAAATTGGAGAACGCGCTGGGTGAAGTGGACTCGGAGAGCATAAGCCAGTTGCGCAGGCAGCATGGCGGCGGCACTCTGCTGTACGATGCGGTGGCCCGCGCGTCGGATGACGTCATGCGAAAACGGACCGGCCGGAAGGCCCTGATCGTGCTTTCCGATGGTGTGGACTTCGGCAGCTACGGCACTCTGCAGGATGCGGTGGAGGCGGCGCAGCGCGCGGACACACTTATCTATTCGATCCTGTACGCCGACCCTGACGCTTATGGAATTTTCGGAGGAGGCGGTGAAGGCAAGGGTGTAATGCAGCGCCTGGCGAACGAGACGGGCGGTAGCTTTTTCGAAGTTTCGAAGAAGCAGACCGTCGACCGGATGTTCGAGATTTTGCAGCAGGAGCTGCGCACTCAATACAATCTGGGTTACGTGTCGGATAAGCCGGTCACGCTATCGGGGTTTCGCAGTATCCAACTCACGGCCAAGCAAAAAGGTCTGGTGGTGCAAGCGCGCCGTCAGTATTGGGCCCAGCATTAACGGGACAGGCCTTCTGGCCTGTCCCGTTACTGCCAAGACTCAGAAGGTCACCCGGAGCGCAAGCTGGATGGCGCGCGGCGAGCCAGTATCCGTCGTAATGTAACCGAAAGTCGAACTGGTGGCGGACAGGCTTGGGGATCCGAACAGTGTCCGGTTGGTCAGGTTGAAGGCTTCCGCGCGGAACTGCACCTTGAGGTTTTCGTGGATCACGAAGCTCTTGGCCAGGTTGGCGTTGAAGTTATTCATGCTGTCGATGCGCAGATTATTGAAATAGGTGGGGAGGGTCCGGTAATTATTGGAAAGCTGCTGGCTGGAAACGGTGTTGAACGCGGACGTGTTGAACGATGCGGTATTGGGGAGGTTGGCGTGGTAATTGAGCGGCGCCCCCAGATAGATCAGGTTTCCCCAGCCAAGCGGCGCGCCCGGGAAGTAGGAATAGCCGGCGCCTATCTGCCAGTTGCCCACCACGAAGATCAGCACCTTGTTGGCATTAGCCAGAAATTGCTTGCCTCTTCCCACCGGCAGGTCGTACGTTCCTTGAATGGCGAGCACGTCGGGCCGGTCATCGACGGACAGGGTCTTTGGGATAACCCACGATCCCGCGTTGAGATAGGTGTCCTTTTCCATCAGGCGCGAGTGGGAATAGTTGACGTACAAAAGCAGTCCGTTTGCCAATCGCTTATTGAGCCGGACCGCAAGTTGTTCGAAGTAAGAACTTCCGTTGCCGATGTTGGACAAAGTGACACCGGAAAATTCCGGGTACGGCTTGAGCAGGTTCGAAAGCGTAGTGGTGGTGCCGTTGAGGCTCTGACCGGGCAACAGGCCCGAGAACGGGTTGGTCACGATGGCGCTCAGAGCGTTGATAGTCGCGGTATCGCGAAATGGATCCGTGCTCAAATACTGCGCCGGCATGGAAGTGAGGCTGAAACTGGTGGGGTTATGGACCGAATGGTTGCCGATATAGCCAACTTCCAAGGTAGTGTTCTTGGAAAGCTGGTGCTGGACATCGAAGTTCCAACGGACACTGTATTGGGGCAAATACTGCGGGCTGAAAACCGACACACTCTGGCCCAGGTAGGTATTCAATCCAAGAGAACTGCCGGTGGGCTGCGAAATTCCGGTGGGGAAGGGATTGCTCAGCGTGGTCGCGGGCGTCAGATAACTGTTGCTGGTGGCGACGTATGTCGTCGATGCGCTGAATCCCTGTTGGTTCGGGGTGATGGTTCCCAGGTTGACGTAGAAAATGCCGATTCCCGACCGGATCACGGTGCGGTCGTGAAGAGCCTTGGGCGTCCAGGCGATGCCGATACGCGGAGCAAATTCCTTGTTGGATGTGGAATACGGGTCCCGATTGCTCGGGCTGGCAAACAGCAATCCGCCGGTGGGAAGGAACTGGCTCACGGGAACCTGCGCAATCGGGCTCTTGGCATAAGCCGCTTCGGCGGCCTGCGTCACCTGGTTGGTTGCGGTTGCGTCGAAGCCGATGGTCTGCCGGTTGTGGCTCTCGGTCGTCGGCGTCCCTTTTTCCCAGCGTAAACCCAGGTTGAAAGTGAGGTTCGGCCGGACATGCCAGTCGTCCTGGACGAATATGGCAGTGTAGTAAGCGTCGGCTTTGGATTCGGCATTGATGGGGTAGCTGCCGCTGGTGGGGAGACCTAACAGGAACTGCGCCATGGAGCCGCCGAGCGTGGGGGCGGAGGCGCTGCCGCTGTTGGCTTTGACCCACGTGCCGGTATCGAAAGTATAGGCTCCGGTGGAGTTGGCCCAGTTGATGTTGGTGAAATCCAGCAGCCGAACCTCGCCTCCAAACTTGATGGTGTGCTCGCCAGCGATCTTGGTGTAGCTGTTAAAGGCCTGGTAGACGTTATACGGCTGGTTGGTGTAATGGCCGCTGTTGTTGCCGTTCAATTCGTAGCCGTCGGAGGCGGTGAACGTGGGCATCTGCAAAACATTGGCGTTGGCGGCTATATAGGATGGGAAACCGAGGTTGGTGGGATCGTATCCACCCGGGGGAGTCGACAGATCGGGCCATTGTCCGGTGCTGGCCTGAAAATAGTAGGCATCGTAACGCGTGAAACCCACGCGCAGATCGCCCACGAACGTGGAGGAAAAGGTGTGGACATCGTCAATCGCGGCGCCCCAGATATTGCGGCCCAACCCATGGTTCAGGTACGCCAGGTTGTGGAAGACATCGTTGTCGTACTGCAGGTATAGGCTTTGCCGCGCGAGTATGCTCATTTTGTCGCGCGAGCCGAGGTTGATATCCCCGCGGGCCGAGAAGAAATGGTAGGGATTCTTGACCGCCTCGGAAGTGCCGTAGTTGTTGGTGTCGTCGTAGACTCCAGGTTGGTTGGGCAACGGAACGTAGGTGTTCAGGAAGGTCGTCGCGATGGGATTCAGCCGGCTGGCGGGAATGATGTTTCCCGGGAATGGCGTGCGGTTGATGGTGCTACCCGTGAGTATGCCGGTAGTGGGGTCGTAGAGCGTGTAATTCTTGGAGCCGTTGTTGAGCGAGAGCAAGTGCGAGAAATCGCCGGTGCGCTCAGCCGCGGTGGGGACGGTGGCGGTGGCCTCAGTTGGACCATTGCTGGTCTCACCCTCATACGCGAAGAACCAGAACAGTTTATTTTTTCCATTGAACACCTTGGGAATCCATACCGGACCTCCCACGGTTACCGCCCATTGCTGGGAACTGGTGACTGCCTTGGTGGCGCCAGGGTTGGAGTTGACAAAAAAGTCAGTGGCTTGAAGTTTTGAATTATTGTAGTAATCGGAAAGCGCGCCATGCAAGCCATTGGTGCCGCCTTTGGACACCATTTCAATGGTGCCGCCGGCGGCGCCGCCCGCGGCCGCATCCATGTTGAAAGCTTCGGTCTTCACTTCGGCCACGCCATCGGGAGGCGGCAGAAATGCCGGGCGCCGCGCCGTGGTTCCCTGGGTTCCGATATTGGGAACGCCGTCCAACAGATATTCATTCGATCCGGAAGGCGTGCCGCCCATGGATAACGTAGCCAGACCTCCTTGAGAAGCAGGTCCGTTGTTGTCGCGATTGGACTGATTCACCACGCCAAAGCCGAAGAACTCCACTTCCAGCGCGGTATGGCCGTCCAGAGGGAGGTTCTCCAGTTCGTGCGTGGTGATGACCTGTCCGAGCGATGCCTTTACGGTTTCGAGTGGAGCCGCGTCGGCGGTGATGGTGACCGAATCTGCCATATCGCCGACCGTGAGCGGGATATTCTGCCCTACGCGCGTGTCGGTGCCGATTACGATACCGGTCTGCTGGTATTTCTTGAAGCCTTTGACTTCGGCCGTGAGCCGGTAGGTGCCCTGCAACAGCAGCGGGAACGTGTACAGGCCGTCGGAATTCGTGACGGTTTCGTACCGCGTGTTGGTGGCCTGTTCGATGGCGGAGATCTTGGCTCCGGCGACTACTGCGCCGCTCGGGTCGGTGACTCGACCAGTCAGGGTTGAGCGAAATTCCTGTGCCGACAGCAGGCACGCAAAAGCTGCAAGTAACGCAGAGAGGCGCGACATAGACTACCTCCAAACTTGATGTTGGCGATGCTATCAGGTTTCATGAAAGGTGTCAAACCCATACACTGTAACGCTTGACTTCGGCGATGAACGAGCGGTATGGTGTCTGGAGCGCGAAGGGCGCAACCAATCCGCGGAAAGGGCTGTGCCCACCTTTAGCAGTCGAGCGAACCGTACGAAGCTTCTTTCAGCCTGAGTGGGCGGATTCCAGGCGCATCGTGAAAGGAGATTCGCATGTCCGACGCGCTCCCTCTTCCGCCTCGTCCCAACCTCGAACAATACAAGAAACTCGCCAAAGACTGCCAGTCCGCCTGCAAGTCGAGCGACCCCGGCGCTATCCGCGATTGGGCGGCGCGTTGGGCCGGCGCAGTCGAAGCGGACCGCATCGAGCAATGGTGGCGCAAGTTCACGAAATCAAGTGTACGCGCTTCGCGGTGCATGCTGGGCGACGCGCAATTCTTCCTCGCGCGCGCGCATGGCTTCTCAAGCTGGCCGAAGTTTGCCGGGCACCTGAAGGCGCTGGCCCGCGCAAATTCGCCGGTTTCCCGGTTCGAAGCGGCGGCGGAGGCTATCGCAGGCGGCGACCTGTCCGCGCTGGGGACGCTGCTGACCGAGAGTCCGGAGCTGGTGCGGTCGCGCTCGACGCGCGAACATCGCTCCACTCTACTGCATTACGTGTCGGCGAACGGCGTTGAAGACTTCCGCCAGAAGACGCCAAAAAATATTCTCGGGATCACGCAGGCGCTGCTGAAGGCCGGGGCCGACGTGAATGCGGAGTCGGACGCGTATGGCGGCAGATCGACACCGCTTGGACTGACGGCTACAAGCTGGCATCCGGAATCGGCCGGCGTACAGCTTGCGCTGATGGAACTTCTGATCGAGCATGGCGCGATCGTCGAACGCGAGGATGGAGCGAGCGCGGTGAATAGCTGTCTGGGTAACGGGCGGGGGCAGGCGGCCGGGTTTCTGGCGAGTCGCGGCGCGCGGTTAGATCTGGAAGGGGCGTCCGGAGTCGGGAGGCTGGACGTCGTGAAAAGCTTTTTTGCGAGCGATGGCTCCCTGAAATCGACTGCGACTGAAAGCCAGATGAAGGATGGATTTGCCTGGGCCTGTGAATTCGGCCGGACCGGCGTCGTCGATTTCCTCTTGAAACGGGGTATGGATCCGAAGGCCAAGCTCAGGCATGACGGACAGACCGGCCTGCACTGGGCCGCATACGGTGGACACGCGGACACGGTCAAGCTGCTGCTCAGCAGTGGTGCGCCAATCGGCGCGAAGGACGACCGTTATGGCGGAACACCCCTGGGGTGGGCGCTCTACGGTTGGCAAGGAAGCGCCACACGCGGACGGTACTACGAAGCGGTCGCGCTGCTGGTCCGTGCAGGCGCAACGGCTGACCCGCAGGGAGCTGCCGTCGAGAAAGCGCGGTCCGACCCGCGCATGTTGGCGGCGCTCCGTGGCGAAAGCGAGGTCAAATTTTGAGCGCCGCGTTGGGATCGCGTCCGGCGGCGAGCCAGGCGGGGCAAAGCGCGGCAGCCAGCGCCACTACAAACAGAAAGACGAGCACGGATCCGAGAACCAGGGGATCGCGAGGGGAGACGCCGTATAGTAAGTTCGATGCGAATCGTCCCAATAATATGGAGACGCCGCAGAGGCCGAGGGCTTCACCAGCCAAAACGAACGCCAGCGCGCGATACACGATCTCGCGGACCAAGCGGGGTTTTCGAATGCCCAATACGGTCTTGATCGCGATTTCCCGGCGCCGCAATGCAATGCCTTCGGCAATCACGCTATAGACACCCATGGCCGCCAGGATTACGGCACACGCCCCGAACCAGAGCAGCAGGATCATATTGAATCGATGCCGCGCCGTATACCGGCCGATCAGGCTGCCAAGCGTCGCGACATCCGCCACGGCCTGGTTCGGATCCATGCCGGCAAGAGTCTGCCTCACCAGCGCGGCAAGCTCCCCGGTGGGGCGCGAACCGCGTATCACCACGTAGTTGGTGGGAGCGGTCGACTGAAGATATGGGACGAAGATGTCGTCTCCGGATTGGGTGACGCCGCGGTAGCGCGCCGAGGCGCAAACTCCCACCACCGTCATCCATGCGCCGTGTCCGATTCGCAGGCGGTGGCCGATGGGACTCATGCCGGCATTGCGAATGCGCCGGGCCAGCGAGTTGCTGACGACCGCGACACTCTCTCCGGCCGGCTCGTCGCGATCGGTAAAGTCGCGCCCTTCAATCAACGGCGTGCCGACGGTCTGGAAGTAACCAGGAGTGACTACTTCGAAATTCGCTTGACGAGCTTCGTGATGTTGTTGGCGGCCGGCTTCGAACTCAAATTGATACTGCGCGTCCCAGCCGATGGCGCCTTCAAAGGGTCGCAGCAAGACCGCGGCGGCAGCCGTGACGCCGGGCGACTGGCGAAGGCGGTCCAGCAGACGCGCGTAGAATGCGCGGCGAGTTTTCAGATCGTAAGCTTGAGCGCCGAACAGCCCCGGCCCGCGAAGCGCCAGATTCATCGATAGGGCGTCGCGGTTCGCGAAGCCGGTGTCCGCGGTCATCATGGAGCGGTAGCTCACCACCAGCAACGCCGCCATCGTGAGCAGAGTCACTGTGACCGCCGCTTGGGCAAAGACGAACGCGCTCTGAGTATAGCTGCCGGTGCGCGAAGCTGACGACCGTGCCCCGCCGGATCGAAGCGCGGGTTCCAGGTTCCAGCGCGTCAGGAACCAGCCGGGCAGAACGGAGCAGACCACGGCGGCCAGCAATGCCACCCCCGCAGCAAACGCGAAAACCGCCATGTGCAGAGCCGCTTCGGACAATCGGGGGATATCGGCGGGGGACCACTTCACCAGAAATCGGACGGCGGTTTCCGCGATGAGCAAGCCGAAGGCGGCTGCAATCACCCCAGCCGCTATGCCTTCGGCGGCGAATTGGAGCAGGATCTGCGCGGGCCCCGCGCCCAGTGCCGCGCGCGTCGAAATCTCATGTTGGCGCGACAGGGCGCGGGATAGGAACAGATTGCCGGCACTGACGATAGCGGCGATCAGAAGCAGCAGCGAGGCTCCCAGCATGATCCACAAATGGAGGCGCGCCGACCCCGTCCAATACTCGGCGATGGGGGTCACTACCGCACGCTGCGACGGCGAGTACGCATCCGGATGGTCCGCCGCGAGACGGGTAAACAGAGTATTCACCTGGGACGCCAAGCCGGCACGAGTGTAGCCGGGTTTGGCGCGCGCAATCGCCTGAAGGAAGGTCGCGGTGCGGCGTTCCACTACCCGGCTGTCGATGCCCAGCGGAACCCAGAGGCCGGCCCCGCGGGGAAATTCGACTCCCGGGGCCATCACGCCGATGACCGTATGACCCTGTCCGTTGAGCCGGATCATTTTGCCGACGATGGCGCGATCCGCCGCAAGTTGTTCGCGCCAGACGCGGTCCGAGAGCACGACGACCGGCGCCGCGCCCACTTGCTCGTCGGAAGCGGCGAAGTCGCGGCCCAGCGCCGGGGAGACGCCTAGAACGCGGAAGAAATCGTGCGAGACCGGGGAGCTTTCAATTTGAACGGGTTCAGCCTTGCCAGCCTGCATCGTTTTGCCGTAGCCGTAGAGCGTGGTCGGCATGACGGCCACAAATTGAAAGCCCCTGACGTTCGCCTGTAGATCGGCCAATTCCGGATAGGCCAGTTCGACGACCGCGCCGGGCAGCACGTCCGTCTTCCAGATCACGTCAATCCGATTCTGGCCGGGAAACGGCAAGGGCCGCAGCAGGACGGTGTCGACTAGCGAAAACATGGCGACGCTCATGCCGATTCCGAGCGCCAGAATCCCAATCGCGGAGAGATAAGCGCCTCTACGCCGGAACAGTGTGCGCAACGCGAGCCGCAAGTGGCGAGCGCCATTTTCGAAATGGCCGAGCGGTGTCATTGGTGAGCAGTGTATCACTGCGCCCGGGAGTATACTGATCGCTTGTCCGAGCTTTTCCGTAACCTGCAACCTCTGTATAACCCGATCGGTTTCGGCGCATCCGATTTCATCCTGCTGGCCTGGGCCGCGCTGCTGGTGGTGCTGCTGTTGGCCGCGCCGCGGGTCGAGCGGCCGCTGCGCGCGTTCGCCACACATACGCGGTGGTGCATGTTGGCGATGGGCGGGCTGCCGGTGGTTCTGCGGCTGGCGATGCTGGGGCAGGCGCCAGTGCCCACTCCGCATACGCCCGACGATTTCGGCTACCTGCTCTCGGCCGACACCCTGGCGCACTTTCGGCTGGCGAACCCACCGCACCCGATGTTCCGCTTCTTCGAAACCAATTTCGTCTTGCAGGAACCGACTTACAGCTCGAGTTACCCGCTGGGTCAGGGGATCGCCTTAGCCTTTGGCCAGATCGTGTTTCATCAGCCATGGGTTGGCGTTTTGTTGGCGGCCGGACTGTTCTGCGCGCTGTGTTATTGGATGCTGCGAGGCTGGATGAGCCCGGGTTGGGCGTTGCTGGGAGGACTGCTGGTGGTGGCCGTGTTCGGGCCGCTTCAATACTGGATGAACACGTACTGGGGCGGATCGCTGGCCGCCGCCGGAGGATGCCTGATCTTCGGCGCGCTGCCGCGGCTCCAGCAGAGCGCCCGTCTTCGCGATGCGGTGCTTCTGGGACTCGGCTTCGGCGTGGAATGGCTCGTCCGGCCTTTCGAAACGCTGTTCCTGTTGGTATGCGTGGCGCTTTATCTGGCGCCGTCGCTGTTTCACCGCAAGCGCGACCTGGCGCGGATCGCCGGCGTCGCGGTGCTGGCCGCTCTACCGGCGCTGGGGCTTTCCCTGCTCCAGAACCGCCAGGTAACGGGCAGGTGGACTATCCTGCCCTATCAGGTGAGCCAGCGGCAATACGGCATCCCGACCACGCTTACGTGGCAGCCCCTACCCATCCCGGAACGAACGCTGACCCAGGAACAGAAGGTCGACTACGATATGCAGTCGGAGGTACATGGCCCCGGGCCCGAATCGTGGCCAGCTTTCATCCACCGTTTAGGAACGCGCGCGCGCTTCTTGCGATTCTTCTTCCCCGTCCCGCTGCTGATGGTGCTGCCGCTGTTTCTCATTTGCCTCAGGCAGTTTCGGAACATGTGGCTGTTGGCTTCGATGGCGATCCTGACTCTCGGCACTAACGTCTACCCTTATTTCTACCCGCACTATGTGGCGGGAGCCGCATGTTTGATCGTGCTCGTTGGCCTCATCGCGGTCGAGCGGCTGTACCGATGGAGCGAGCCGGCGGCGCGCCTGGTTTTGCTGCTGTGCGGCGCGCAGTTTCTGTTCTGGTACGGTCTGCACCTGTCGGCCGGATGGGGGCCGGCGCTGGCGCTCACCGATCGATACGAGAGCTGGGATTTCGTCAATCACGGAGACCCCGAAGGCCGGGCCGCAATCGACCGGACCCTGGCGCAGGCCCCCGGCAGACAACTGGTATTTGTGCGCTACTGGTCGGGGCATCGGCTGGATCAGTGGGTATTCAACGACGCCGTCATCGACGGGTCGCGGGTGGTGCGGGCCCTCGATCTGGGACCGGACGAGGACCGGCAATTGCAGCTATATTATCCCGGCCGCACGGCGTGGCTGTTAGAGCCGGATGCGGAGCCGGTGCGATTGTCCCGCTACGAAGCACCAGTTGAAACAGCGCCGCCATTTCCCAAGAACAAGTCTCCGTTCATCGAAGTACCGCCGCTTCCGCGCGGACAGTAGTGGGGACGCCTACCGCCAGTCTGGGGTCCAACCGCATTGGGGCGGCAGGAGCAGCCAGTCCATTCCGGAATCGCCTCCGATCGGCGCACCGGGGGGCTGGACGGTTGGCGGCGCGGGACGGGCCGGGTCGGCGGGACGGTCGAGGAATCGCTTGATGTCGGCGGCCAGCAGACCTTGCTGCGCCTGGTCGGCCGGTTTCGTAGCGCCGGCGCTGGTTTGGAGCCGTCCTTGCAATTTGAAGAGCTTCAAAGTTGCGACCGCACGAACTTGTCCGTTGGAGGCGCTGGTGGCGAGACCCATCAGGCGATCGACGAGCACGCGTTCCTCAGCGCGCCTGACTTCAGCTTCATAGTCGGAGGCTACGGGCGCGTCGAAGACGGCTTTGGTGAGGCGGTCGATCACTTCCTCCAGACCGGGAAGTTGCGGATCGAGAGCGTGCTGCGACACCACGCGCGCGGCGCGGGCCGGTTCCAGCACGAAACCGATGGTGATGTCCGCCGCGACGGTCGCCGGGCTGATGGGGTCGAACCCGTCGCCGGTGGTGCGCGGGAAGAGTTCGCGATGACGGCCGAACCCCGGCGGCCGCGGCGGAATGGCGTCCAGCACCTGCTTCGGCACCGTTAGTTCCGACGGCTTCAGCGTGGCCGACAGTTCTTCCAGGGCCTTGCGCTGATTGGCCGTGCTTTCCCACTCGAACGGTTTCCGGCCGTCGCCACGGATGGCATAGATGTAGTCGATGCCGCCGATCATGGATGCAGCGGATTCCACCGAATAGCGAGCATAGAGAAAGATCGGCACCAGCGGCTCTTCGATGGTGGCCATTGGCGCGCCGTTGCGGATGGTGTGTTCGCCCAGCCGGTTGAGGGCCGCGCGGCGGACCTTCATGATGCGATTCAGCTCATCGGCCTGATTCACCCCGAGCGACCATTGGTCCACTTTGGGGTGCGCGTCCAGGTCCTGGTTGGTCATGTAGCGCAGATCCTTGGCCCAGGCTTCGTCCAGAATGCGGGTGAGCGCGGCCTCTTCATCGCCCTGCGGAAGCTGCCGGTAGCCGTAATTGATGGCTACCTTGTCCCATTCGCCGATGCGGGCGGGGTAGGCTTGCGACAGATCGATTGAACCATCGGGCTTCAGGACATCGTTCGGGTGCGGATAATCCATCACCGAAATCCAGCCCGCGGTGCTGTCGTAATAGTTGTGGCCCAGGCCCAGCGTGTGACCGACTTCGTGAGCGGCCAGTTGGCGGATGCGCGCCAAAGCGGTCTGATACAGAATGTCGGGTTTTTCCGTTCCGTTGGTGTAGGGCGAAAGCAGACCCTCGAAGATGAGGAAATCCTGCCGGTCGCGCAGGGAGCCGAGCGTCACGATGCCCTTGATGATTTCGCCGGTGCGGGGATCGGAGACGGTGCTGCCGAAACTCCAACCGCGCGTGGAGCGGTGCACCCAGTTGATCATGTTGTAGCGGATGTCCATGGGGTCGGCGCCATCGGGCAGCACGGCCACTTTGAAGGCATTGCGGAAACCGGCGGCCTCGAAGGCCTGGTTCCACCAACTGGCGCCTTCCACCAGGGCGCGGCGAATATCCTCCGGCGCGCCGGGGTCCACCCAATATTCAATCGGCTTGACCGCTTCGCTGACGGCGGCATTGGGGTCCTTCTTCTCCAGGCGATGGCGGTGAAGATAGCGCTGCACCATGGGTTCGCCGATGGGCACGCTGTAATCGACGAAGCTCGGACCTCCATAGCCGGCGCGCGGATCGTCGAGGCGCGGCTTGAAGTGATTGTCGGGGAGTTCCACCAGCGAATAATGTTCGCGCAGGGTTACGGAATCGGCGGTGGGCGTGACGCTGCCCACGGTACCGGAAAACAGTCCGCCGCCGAAGCCACCACCACCCCCGCCGCGTCCTCCACGGCCTCCGGTGGCATCGGCCGCGAAGGTCAGCGTGACTTCGATCTCCGTATTCTTGGGGAACGCCTTGGTCCGCGCCACATAGACCGCGCTTCGCGTTTTATCGACGCGGTACGGCGTGCCTCCGCCAGAAAGCGCCCGGCTGGCGTCCTCGCCGTCGCGGACCACGAAATCGGTGCAGTCCACCAGAACGTGGCCATTGCTTTCGGCCGCAACGGTGAAGCCCCATAGGATGGATTTCGCGAAGGAATCCTCCACGGAACGGCGCTCGGCGGGGTTGGTGCTGGACGATCGAAACGAGTCGTTACCTTGCACCAGCAACACCTTCGGCCCGACACGCTGGAACGAGACGATCTTGCCGCCACCTTCCAGCCCGCGGTCGAGCCCGATGTCGTTGGAGCCCAAGCCGGCAGCGAGGCCGGTGACATAGAGGAAGTCGGTGTCGAAGCTCGGAATCTCCAGCCACAGGTTGCCGGTCTTTTCGTCCCAATACAGCGGGAAGTAGCCATCGATCTTGTGCATGCCGGCGGTGCGGTCAGCGATGGTGGGGATGGGCCCGGCTGCCTGCGCGGGCCCTCCACCGCGGCCACCTTGCGGCTGGGCATATAAGCCGCCTGGCAACACAAGAGACAGAAATGCCGTCAGGGTAACGAAAGTTCGCATGAGTGATATCTTAATTGACGCGGACGCCGCGGTGTTGGACATCGCCGCTCGGCGGGAGTAGGATATCGGGGAAGGCTGGGCCGAGTCAGTTTTCGGCGAGGAGGTGACGTGAGGTCGCTGAGAATATGGATGCGGTTGCGAGGTCTTCTGGTGGTGGCATTGCTCGTGGCGGCATTGCTCGTTCTGGGCTCCCCGGTGGCCAAATCCCAGTGTCAAATGACCTCCAAAACCCAGGACATCGGACCGTTTATCATCAAAACTACGACCGTGAAAGTCAATGCGACGACGACCCTTACTCTCGTCGCCTATAAGAACCCCACTTCCCCGGACTACTACGAAGTATACATTTATCTCAATGGAATACCTTATACGAACGACATAGTCGGGAACCCCACGGGCCTGTACGACATCAATTTTGCGGGTGAGATTGTGAATTCCTTTTGTAAGGGCCAGTCAGGCCAGGCAGAACTGCGCCCCCGGACCACGCCGGCCGCAACCACGGATGTCTCCGGAGCCTACGCCGGCTTGGTGGCAGTGGCCGATTTCAACGGCGACGGTATCCCCGATAGCGCGGTGATCACGTCCTCCGGATTTACCGTTACCCTTATTGGGGCCAACGGCCAACCTTCTTCGACTCACAGCTACCCGGTCGCGAATATAGGAGCCAGCATCGTCGCTGCCGATTTCAATCTGGACGGTCACACCGATCTCGCCGTGCTCTCCGATCCGGAATCCGGCGGAGGCAGCGTCATCGTCTATCTCGGCCGCGGCGATGGGACGTTTGCCGCCGGCACGAGTTTCCCCGCCGGTGCATTTCCGTTTTACCTGGCCACTGGCGACTTCAATGGCGATGGCAAACCCGATCTCGCCGTCTCGGTATTCGCGTCCCAACTCAACGCACCGGGAACGGTGGACGTGCTGATCGGCAAAGGAGACGGCACGTTTGCCGCAGCCGTCCCGTATACCGTGGGATTGGCGCCGGGCACTATCGTCACTGCCGATTTTACCGGCGACGGAATCCTCGATATCGCCGTGCTCGACGCCGAGAGCGGCATTACCAACAAGGTGTGGATCCTGCCCGGTAAAGGCGATGGCACGTTTCTCAGTCCGGTCTCAACCGCGACCGGCACCAATGCGGGCTACCTTCAGTACGCCGATTTCGACCACGACGGCAATCTCGATCTCCTGATCGCGGATGAGCTATCGAGCACCATGGTCCAGATGTTCGGTAAGGGTGGCGGCGCGTTCCAGGCTCCGCAGAAGTATTTTTCGACCGCTTATGGCAGTTCGCTCGGCATTGTTCCGGTGGCCGACGGAACCACGGCGATTTTTGCGCCCGATAACGCGAACGGGCTGATGGACGTTTATTTCGCCAGCAGTACGGGGGTGCTGGTGAGTCCCGCGGTCCAGACCGTCGGCAAATCGCCCGCTGCCGTCGCGGAGGGCGACGTGAACGGCGACAAACTGCCCGATATCGCCCTTACCGATTCGGAATCCAATAACCTGTACCTGGAGGTGTCGAAGGGCAAGGGAGTGTTTGCGAGCCCCGTTGCCTACGCGCTGCCCGCCACACCGGGGCCCTTGGCGATGGCTGACCTTAATAACGATGGGAATGCCGACGTGATCGTCGCCACCACCTCCGGCCTGGCGGTCCTGCTGGGTTCGTCGAGCGGGTCCTTAAGCGCCGTGCGCTCTTTCGGGAGCGGAGCGAGCTTCAATTCCGTTACCGTCGCGGACTTCAATGGAGATGGAAAGCCCGACGTCGCATCGGCCAATGGAACTGCTGGAGCCGTGTCGATTTTTCTGGGCAACGGCGATGGCAGTTTTCAGTCGCCCAGGCAGATTTCTTTCGCTTCCGGACTGATGCCGATCGGTACCGCCTCGGCCGATGTGAACCGCGACGGGAAAGCCGACCTGATCGTGGCGCTGAGTCCTAGCGATTCGAGCCAGTCCGGTGTCCTCGCGGTGTTGCTGGGCAACGGCGATGGGACGTTCCAGAATCCCACGTATATACAACTTCCGGGACCGCTGCTGCAACAAGGTGTCGGCGGCGCCACGGTGGCGGCGCTGGCGGTGGGAGATTTGAACGGCGATTCGAAGCCCGATATTGTCACGGTTCTCAGCACCGGCCCGAATCAGGTCGCGGTCCTGTTGGGTAACGGCAATGGAACTTTCGGCGGGCCGATCCTGACCACCACGAATACGTACCCACCTCAAATGGCGATCGCGGACCTGAACGGCGATGGCAAACCGGACCTGATTCTCGGGGACTGCTGCGGCCTGAGCGAAGCGAGCTTCCTCGCCGGCAACGGAGATGGCGCCTTCCAGGCCGAACTGCAGTTTCCATCCGGGCCCAACCCCGTGGGCATCGCGGTGGCCGATTTCGATGGAGACGGCACGCTCGATCTGGCGATTCTAGGACAGATCCAGGAGCCCAACCAGGGAACTCTAGCCATTATGTACGGTGCATTCGCGAGCAGTGGATCGGTTACGCCCACCGCTACGGCCACGGTTGCCTCGGCTGCGAACCCTAACGGTGCGGCGATCGCGCCTGGCTCGCTGGCGAGCGCATTCGGCGCCGACCTCGCGACCAGCGTGGCCAGTTCCACTTCTTCGGTCTCCATTACGGATTCCGCGGGACACACCGCGCTGGCGACATTAATATATGTTTCGCCCGCGCAGATCAACTTTTATGTGCCTCTCGGTATTGCGAACGGTTCGGCTAACATCACCATCACCAGTGGCGATGGCACGCTATCCGCCGCAAGCGTTCAAATTGCGCCGGTGGCTCCGGGTTTGTTCGAACTCAACGGCGCAGGCTTGGCCGCCGCCTATGTGATTGTCTATTCGGGCGGAACTCAGACCGTGGAGAACGTTTACAGCGTCAACAGTTCCGGAGCGGTGGTGGCGAATCCAATCAGCCTCGGCGCCGGGACGGATCAGGCCTACCTGTTTCTGTTCGGCACCGGCATCCAGGACGCTGGAACAGCCGGTGTCACGGTGACGGTGGGCGGCGTTCCGGGCATGGTGAAATACGCCGGCATGCAAGGCGCGTATTCCGGAGAGGATCAGATCAATGTGCTGTTGCCCTCATCGCTGGCCGGAGAAGGGAGTGTTACGGTTCAACTCACGGCCAACGGAATTGCGGCCAATCCAGTGAATGTCACGATTCAATAGGGCAGGCCCCGCAGCGGCCTTAGGCGTAATCTCCCCCGCTACACTCGTCTCCCGAGATGCATCACGAGGCTCAAGAGAAATAGAAACAGAAAGACAACGAAGAAGATCTTGGCAATCCCGGCGAATGCCACGGCGATCACGCCAAACCCCAGGAGCGCGGCCATCGTGGCGATCAAGAGACAGATCAGCGCATAGTAAAGCATTTCCGTGTTACCTCCGTAATGTATGTAGCAGGTTACGTGCCACTTTTGCGTAGCCTTTCATACCATCGCCGGGTTCAATCCTACGCTCGCGGCGGATTGATTCGGTTAGACTTCAGTTGTGCGGCGTTACTCCAAATGACAAAGTCGAAATATCTCATTCTCGGCGGCGGCATGGTGGCAGGCTATGCCGCGAAAGAAATGGCTGCACGAGGGCTGAAGCCTGGAGAGCTCTCGATTGTTTCTTCCGAGGGCGCAATCCCCTATGAGCGCCCTCCGCTCTCCAAAGACTTCCTTGCGGGGAAGGACGATGACTCGGCCATCCGCATCAACCCGGAGGACTTCTACCGCGAGCATGAGATCGACCTGAAGCTGGGCTCCGAAGCCGCCGGCATTGACGTCGCCGGCAAAATACTCAGCCTGCGATCGGGAGACGAGATCGGGTTTGAACGGCTCATCATTGCGACGGGCGCATCGGTGAATATCCTCGACGTTCCAGGCAACGAGTTGTCCGGGATTCATTACCTGCGCTCGCTCGACGATTCCAAGCGCATTCGGGCGCATGCCGTTTCCGCGAAGCGCGCGGTCGTGGTGGGAAGCGGGTTCATCGCGATGGAGGTGGCTTCGGTGCTGGCGCATAAGGGCATTGAAACCACCATGATTGTGCGCGAAGACCGTATCTGGAAGAAACTCTTCACGCCGGAAATGTCGCGCAGTTTCGAGGATTACTTTGTGGCGCGAGGCGTGCGCTTCATCAAGCAAGCCGAAGTCGCCGAAGTGAAGGCAGCGCCCGGCCGGCAAGCGGTGGGCTCCGTGGCATTGAGCGACGGGCGCGCCGTCGAATGCGACTTGATGGTGGTGGGGATCGGCGTGCGGCCGGTGACGGAGGTCGCGGCTAAGAGCGGAATTGAGGTCTCCGACGGCGTAGTGGTCGACGAGTACCTCGAAACCGGCCTGCCTGGAATTTATGCGGCCGGAGACGTGGCCAGCTATCGGGACGCGCTCTTCGGAAAGCGCCGTCGCGTGGAGCACTGGGACAACGCGGTCTCCCAGGGACAGCACTGCGCCCGCGCGCTGCTGGGCGAGCGGACTCCTTTTCTGCATGTCCCCTACTTCTTTTCCGATGTGTTCGACCTCTCCTACGAACTCTGGGGAGACATGACGGGCGCGGACGAAGTGGTGGAGCGCGGAGATTTGTCGAGCACCAGCTTCAGCGTCTGGTGGTTCAAACAGCGGCGCCTGGTAGCGGCGTTCATTATGAACCGCCCCGATGGGGAGCGGAACGCCGCGCCGCGGTGGATCGAATCCAAACAGCCCGTTTCTCTTGCCGAATTGTAGGCATGCCTGTGACCACTTAATGCCTATGTCCGTGGCTCATCAACACATTGGCCAGCCCGAAGGCGCCGATGGCAATACCTGCCACGCGGTTCATCCAGCGCATGCCGCGGCCTATCATCCGGCGGCGCAGAAGGTTCACCGAACCGGCCAGAATGACCCACCAAGCCATTGACCCACAGAAGATTCCGAGCACCAGAAACGACGTCTGCCATAACGGCCGTTGCTTTCCCAGCCCGAGCATGGCCAGCACCGCTAAAAAGGAGAGTACCGTAGTCGGGTTCGTCGCCGTCAGGAAAAACGTGGAGACGAAGTCCGAATGGGAGGGAGACTTGTCCGGGCCCTCTTCGACCGGCCCCGCCGGTTTGAAATAGTACACCACCCCGATTCCCATTAAGAGGATTCCGCCGATCAATCGGATCCAGAACTCTTCGCGGATGAGAAACTGAATCACCAGGGTGATACCAAAACCCGCGATGGCGCCGTAGACGGTGTCCGCGATGGCCGCGCCCAAACCGGAAACCACACCCGACCTCCAGCCCTTATCGAGGGTCCGGCGAATGCAGAGGACGTTGACCGGGCCAACCGGCGCCGCGATGATCAGGCCCACGGCCAAGCCACGGATGGGCAACCCCAGATCCATCACGTTGCCATTTCCATGCCTTTTATTGTGGTCCGCGGCCACGGCAAGATGCAAGGTAGCCCTCCCGGCTTCGGCCGTACTGGACCGTACACGGCGAGGTTGAATTCGAGTGCGGAAACACACCCACATCACGGGTCGGGCGATAAATGAATCTTCCCGTTCCGGACCGCGTCGGTATATATGGGAGTCGCCCTCAGGAGTTTATCAAATGCTCTTTCGCAACCGTGGTCTCGTCGCCGTGCTCATTTTAGGCTTGCCCACATTGGCAGTTTGCTCCTCCGTTCCGGGCATCGACAACTTCATCGAAGTCGACCAGAAGGTCTACCGCGGCGCTCAGCCGACCGGCGATGGATTCCGGTATCTGGCCAAACTCGGAATCAAGGTGGTACTGGATCTGCGCGAACACGATGAACGGGCAATCGCTGAGGAGCGAGCCGTCACCGCCGACGGCATGCTCTACGTCAACGTCCCCATGACGGGCTTGACGCCCCCCACCCAGGCCGAAACGGCCAGGGTTCTGTCGCTGCTTGAGGACGCCGCAGGCGGCGCCGTATTCGTGCACTGTAAGCGTGGCGCCGACCGGACGGGATCCGTGATCGCCGCGTACCGGATCGATCATGACAAGTGGGATAATGCGCGCGCTCTACAGGAAGCCATGGCAAGCGGAATGAGTTCGCTGCAATTCCGGCGTCAGAAATACATCCGAACGTTTCAAGCTCGAACCCTGGTTGCCAGCGATAGCACGCCCGCGGAGGCCCCCGCTAACACCGTGGCTGCGGGCGCGAAGAACTGACGGTTGCCTATTCGCCACGCAATGCCGTCATGGGATCTATGGATGCGGCGCGGCGAGCGGGAAACCAAGCGGCGAAGGCCGCGGTCGCCAGCATCACGCCGCAGGCGAGCAATTAGCGGGATGGGCCGCGAGACGGCGGCGGGAAGGATCCTGACGGCCAGGCGATTCCCGACGACAGCGGCGGCCAGCCCGATCAAAACACCTGCTGCCATCCAGCAACTGGGTTATTGCTTCGGAGTGGACGATCCGGCGGAGAAGAAGTAGCGGCCGGCGGCCGAGACCGCCGGCGCCAGGCTACCCATTCATCGAGTTCAGAAATTCGGCATTGCTGCGGCTCTTGCCGAGGCGGTCGAGCAGCAGTTCCATCGTCTCTACGGGGCTCAAGGGATTCAGAACCTTGCGCAGAATCCACACGCGGTTCAATTCTTCCTTGGGCAGAAGCAGCTCCTCCTTGCGGGTGCCGCTCTTATTAATGTCGATGGCCGGGAACACGCGCTTGTCCACCAGTTTGCGCTCCAGGTGGATTTCCATGTTGCCGGTGCCCTTGAACTCTTCGAAAATCACGTCGTCCATGCGGCTGCCGGTATCGATGAGCGCGGTCGCGATGATGGTCAGCGATCCGCCTTCCTCAATGTTGCGCGCGGCCCCGAAAAAGCGCTTCGGACGCTGTAACGCATTGGAATCCACGCCGCCCGAGAGAACCTTGCCGGAGGGCGGAACTATGGTGTTATAGGCGCGCGCCAGGCGCGTGATGGAATCGAGCAGGATCACCACGTCGCGCTTGTGCTCCACCAGGCGCTTGGCCTTCTCGATCACCATTTCGGCTACTTGCACGTGGCGCGTGGCCGGTTCGTCGAAGGTGGAGCTGATGACTTCGCCGCGCACGCTGCGCTGCATGTCGGTGACTTCCTCAGGCCGCTCGTCGATCAGCAGAACGATGAGCGAAACTTCCGGATGGTTGGTGGTGATGGAGTTGGCGATGGACTGCAACAGCATGGTCTTACCGGTGCGCGGGGGCGACACGATGAGACCGCGCTGGCCCTTGCCAACCGGGGTGAGCAGGTCCATCACGCGGCCGGAGAAGTTGTCGCGCGCGGTTTCGAGCTTCATGCGCTCGTTGGGATAGAGCGGCGTGAGGTTGTCGAAGAAGATCTTATTGCGGGCTTCCTCGGGCGGCTCGAAGTTGATAGCGTCGACCTTGATGAGCGCGAAGTAGCGCTCGCCTTCCTTGGGCGGGCGGATCTGGCCGGAGATGGTGTCGCCGGTGCGCAGGTCGAAGCGGCGGATCTGCGACGGCGAGACGTACACATCGTCGGGACCGGGCAGGTAGTTGTACTCGGGGGCGCGCAGGAATCCGAAGCCGTCGGGGAGGCATTCGAGGACACCTTCGGAGAAGATCAGGCCGCTTTTTTCCGCCTGCGTCTGGAGGATCTTGAAGATCAACTCCTGCTTGCGGAGACCGGCGGCGCCGGCGATGCCCATTTCCTTGGCCACCTGGTTGAGGTTCTGGATGCTCATATCCTTGAGCTCCACCAGGTCGAGCGTGGGGGTTCCCGTCTTGACGCCCTGAGTGTTCGGCTTGCGGCGATGGCCGGGGCCGAGCAGACCGGGAGCGGCGGTTTCGGGCGGCGCGGCAGCCGGCTCCGGAACGGCAGCGGCCAGGACCGGGGGCTTGGACTCCGCCGGTTTGGTTTCGGCGGGCGGCTTCATCTCGGCGGGTTTGGGCTCGGCTGCCTTGGCCTCGGCCGGTTTCGGCTCGGCAGGTTTGGGCTCGGGAGCCTTACCCTCGACAGGAGGATCGGCCTTGACCGTTTCAGGCTTAGCTTCGGCCTTGGGCGCCTCGGCCCTTGCAGCATCCGTCTTGGGAGCTCGGATGGGACGCTCGCGTTCCGCGCGTTCGCCGTGCGGCTTGTCCGCGTGCTTTTCCACTTTCTCGGCGCCGTCGGTCCCGGAGTTGGACGCGACTTCGCGGGCGGGCGATTTCTCTGTGGGTTTGTCGGATTTCTCCGTGGGCGGGGTATTTACCGCTGCAGTGTTTTCGTTATTGCTTGCCAAATTTCCCTCACTCCCCGGCCGCTGACGGCCGAGAACAGCAACGGATCGACGCCTTCCTCACGGATGGCGCGCAACCCGCGCTCCTGCTCAGATTGATTTAATTTGTCGGACTTTGTGGCGATTACCAGATACGGTCTGCCGTGAACCTCAAGCCACCGTTTGAGATCGAGATCCATCTCCATCCAGCCACGGCGCGCATCCAGGATCAGGCAGGAAAGCGTTAGACTTTGCCTCTTCTCCAGATACTGCTCAATCAGCTTCTTCCATTCCACCACAAATTGCTTCGGAACGCGCGCATATCCATACCCGGGCAGATCGACGAAGCTCACCTTTCCGTCGACGCGATAGAAATTGATGGTCTGCGTACGTCCGGGGGTATTGCTGGTGAACGCCAGCTTCCGCTGCCCGGTAAGGGCATTGATGAGGCTGGATTTCCCAACGTTACTTCTACCCAAAAATGCAACTTCCGGCAACTCATCGGCGGGAAACTGGGCCGCGCTGGCGGAGCTGAGAATGAATTCTGCCTGCAAAGAATACCCGCGAACCTAGTGCGCCAGCGCCTCGCCCGAAGGCTGAACGTCCACGCCCGTGATGGATGCCGGCATGGGCAGGGCCACCAACTCGCGTTCCAACGCGATCCGCAACACTTCGTCCATCGATTCCACGAAATGCAACTTCATGGTGTTCCGGATAGCGTCCGGAATGTCGGGAATGTCCTTCTCATTTTCCCGCGGCATGATCGCTTCGAAGATGCCGTGGCGGTGCGCCGCCATCAACTTCTCCTTCAGGCCGCCGATCGGCAGCACCTTGCCGCGCAAGGTGATTTCGCCGGTCATGGCGACGTCGCCACGCACCGGAATCCGCGTCAGCGCGCTGCAGATGGTGGTAGCCAGGGTGATCCCGGCCGAAGGACCGTCCTTCGGGATAGCGCCTTCCGGGATGTGAATGTGAACGTCCAGGTTACGATAGAAGTCGCGCGGCAGTCCGAAGGTGTGGGCGCGGGAGCGAATGTAGCTCATGGCGGCCTGTGCGGACTCCTGCATCACCTCACCCAGTTTTCCGGTGATGGTGAGCTTGCCTTTGCCTTCCATGAGCGTGCATTCCACGGAGAGGATCTGGCCGCCGACTTCGGTCCAGGCCAGCCCCACGGCAGCGCCGATCTCGTTCTTCTTTTCGGCTTCGAGGTCGCGGAATTTCCAGGGACCGAGCATGTCGGGGAGTTTTTCGCCGCCGATCACCTGCTTGTCGAGCGCCTTCTTGTCTTTTCCGCCCTGGTTGTTGACCACCTGGCGCGCCACTTTCCGGCACACGTTGCCAATCTCGCGCTCCAGATTTCTTACGCCGGCTTCGCGGGTGTAGTACTGGATCAGACCGCCGATGCAGGACTCCTGGATTTCGATCCGGTCGCTGGAGAGTCCGGTCTGCGCCATCTGCTTCTTCACCAGGAAGCGCTTGGCGATCTCCATCTTTTCGAGCTCGGTGTAACCGGAGAGCCGGATCACTTCCATGCGGTCCTGCAAGGCCGGCGGAATGGTGTGCAGCACGTTCGCGGTCGCGATGAAGAAGACCTGGCTGAGATCGTACTCGACGTCGAGGTAGTGGTCGACGAACATGAAATTCTGTTCGGGGTCGAGGACTTCAAGCAGCGCGGCCGATGGGTCGCCGCGGAAATCCATGGACATCTTGTCCACTTCGTCCAGCATGAAAACGGGATTGCGGGTGCCGGCCTTTTTCATCATCTGGATGACCTGTCCCGGAAGCGCGCCGATATAGGTGCGGCGATGGCCGCGGATTTCGGCTTCATCGCGCACGCCGCCGAGCGACATGCGGACGAACTTGCGGCCGGTGGCCTTGGCGATAGACATGCCGAGCGACGTCTTGCCCACGCCCGGAGGTCCGACGAAACAAAGAATGGAGCCCTTGGGATTCTTGACCAGGCGGCGGACGGCCAGGAACTCGAGGATGCGCTCCTTGATTTTCTCCAGGCCGTAGTGGTCGCTTTCGAGGATGCCTTCGGCGAACTTGAGATCGCGGATTTCCTTGGACTTCTTCTTCCACGGCACCGCCAGGAGCCAGTCGAGGTAATTGCGCGAAACCGTGGACTCGGCCGACATCGGCGGCATGTTTTCCAGGCGCTTCAACTCGGCCATGGCCTTGTCCAGCGCGTCGGCGGTCATACCGGCGGTTTCGATGCGCTTCTTCAACTCGTCGATTTCGCTTTTTTCGCCGCGGCCCAATTCCTTCTGGATGGCCTTGATCTTCTCGTTGAGGTAGTACTCTTTTTGGGCCTTCTCCATCTGGCGCTTCACGCGGCCCTGTATAGTGCGATCGACATTCAGTTTTTCGATTTCGATGTCGAGCATCTCGGCCACGCGGGTGAGGCGGTCGATGGGATCGAAGATTTCCAGCAGCTCCTGTTTCTCTTCGATGGTGAGCTGCAGGTTGGCGCCCACCGTATCCGCCAGCTTACCGGGATCGTCCACGCGGACGGCCGCGATCATGGTTTCGTAGTTCAGGTTCTGGCTGAGCTTGACGTACTGCTCGAAAAGGCCCGTGACGCGGCTGACCAGGGCGTCGAGCTGGGGGCCGGCTTCGATCTTGAAATTGGCGGTTTTCACCACCGCGCGGAAGAAGCCTTCGTCATCCGCGACGGAAACCACGCGCGCGCGCTCCACGCCTTCCACCAGGACTTTGATATTGCCATCGGCGAGCTTCAAGCTCTGCACGATATTGACGATGCAGCCGACCGAGTAGATCTCGTTGGGACGGGGTTCGTCGATGGAGGCGTCGTGCTGCGTAGCCAGAAAGATTTTCTTGTCGCCGGCCATCGCCTCTTCCAAAGCGCGGACACTGGATTCGCGGCCCACCACGAACGGGGTCATCATATAGGGGAAAATGACGACCTCCCGAATGGGCATCATTGGCAGACGTTTTGTGTCGGATTTTTCCTTCGAAGTAAGCATTGTCCTCCCCCGAGGAGAAAGCCTCCCCTGGATTCGTGTGGATAGCAGTAGAGATCGGAAACTTCCCGGGCGCCGTTAACCGGCCTTTTCCAATATTGTAAGACTGATCTTCTGTGAGAGCACCATCTCTTTGGTGACCTGGAACTCGCGTACCTTCTTGTAGGAAGGCAGGTAGTACATCAAATCGAGCATCAGGTCTTCGAGGATCATGCGCAGGCCGCGGGCGCCCACTTTCCGTTCCATGGCCAAGTCGGCGATGGCCTCCAAGGCTTCATCGGTGAACTTCAGGCGCACGTTCTCGAACTCAAAGAGCTTCTGATATTGCTTGACGATGGCGTTTTTCGGCCGGGACAGAATCTGGATGAGCGCCGAACGGTCCAGATCTTCCAGTACCGCATTGACCGGCAGACGCCCGATGAACTCCGGTATAAAACCGAACTTAATGAGATCGATGGGCTGCACCGTGGAAAGTGTGTCGATGTCGCGGCGTCCGCTGATGCCGGTATGCCGCCCGATCTTCTCTTCCGGCTCCTGCAGGAAGCCCATGGACTTCTTTCCGGTACGGCGCGCGATGACCTTTTCCAGGCCTACGAAAGCGCCGCCGCAGATAAAGAGGATGTTGGTAGTATCGACAGGCGTGAATTCCTGGTGCGGGTGCTTCCGGCCGCCCTGCGGCGGCACATTCGCAATAGTGCCTTCGAGGATCTTCAACAATGCCTGCTGCACGCCCTCGCCCGATACGTCGCGGGTGATGGAGGGGTTTTCGTCCTTGCGGCAGATTTTGTCGATTTCATCGATGTAAATGATGCCCTGCTGGCACTTCTGCACGTCGCCATCGGCCGCCTGCAGAAGCTTGAGGATGATGTTCTCGACATCCTCACCCACGTAGCCAGCTTCGGTCAGGGTGGTGGCGTCCACAATGGCAAACGGCACATCCAGGATCTTCGCCAGAGTCTGGGCCAGCAAGGTCTTGCCCGTGCCGGTGGGTCCGATCAGCAGAATATTGGACTTCTGCAGCTCCACCTCGCTATTCCGCATGCGGTTCATGTGAATCCGCTTGCAGTGGTTGTACACGGCGACGGCCAGTTTTTTCTTGGTGCCTTCCTGACCGATCACGTACTGGTCCAGGAATTCCTTCACTTCCAACGGTTTAGGGATCTTATTGGGAGTTCCGGAAGGCGGCTCGACCTTGTCGTCTTCCAAAATCGAGTTGCACACCGCGATGCACTCGTCGCAGATGTACGCACGAGGGTAGTCGCTCGGCGACGAGATCAGCTTCCCTACAACATCCTGACTTTTATGGCAAAAGGAACACCGCAAAGCATCATCGGATCCGGCACGCTTCACGCAGTTTTCTCCTCACCCGCCAGCCCGCCCCGCGTTAGCCGAACACGTCGGCCTGCTCGGTAGGGAACCTCAATCATTTTCGTCTCTATTATCACCCGAACTCGCCCTATAAGGCAACGTACACGGAAGTTCACAGTTTACAGTAGACAGTACCCAGGTAAAAACCAGGCTCCGGGCACGGCCTGCTTAACTGTCAACGGTAAACTGTCAATTGACAACTTCTTTTCCGTCAACTGGCAACTTCTTTTCTCGCATGCTCGAACAAAAAATTGAGCGTCTTCTCCGTCTGAATGTGATTCGCGATCCGGCCCAACGTCCCGTCCTTTTCGAATTTCATGTGGACCGCGGCCACCGGCTCGCGGCTCTGCCGCGCCTGGCGCTCCACTTCTTTATCCACTTCCTCACGGGTGGCGCGGATGGCTTCCCGATCGGCAATCCGCGACATCAGCATGGACGCTTTCACCTCGCTGACGGCCTTGTCCCGCTGCGTTTCACGGACCTTCGCCCAATCGATCTTCATACTGCGAGGATCCACGCCCTCCGCCGCCATGGCGCGGAGGCTCTGTTCCACGCGGCTCTTGATCTGGCGCTCAACGAAGATTTCGGGTACCGGAAACTGGTGGAGTTCCACCAGCTTGTCGACGATCTTGTTCTTGGCTTCCTGCTGAGCTTCGAATTGGCGCTGCCCGAAGAGGGTCTTGCGGACGGCCTCGCGCAACTCTTCGACGTTGCGGTAATCGCCCACGTCCTGCGCAAATTCGTCGTTCACCTCGGGCAGGTTCTTCTTGCGGATGCCCTTGACGGTGGTATGAAACGTCACGGATTTGCCCGCCAGCCGCTGCGCCCCGTAGTTTTCGGGATAGGTTACTTCGAAATCCTTTTCGTCGCCAGGGGACAGACCGCGAAGGTTTTCAGTGAACGCGGAAAAGGTATCGGGCCCGCCGATTTCCAGCACCATTTCCTCCTGCTTCACCGGCTCGCCTTCCACTCCGGAGATGCTCTCCAGCCCCACCACCGCGTAATCGCCGTCCTCCAACTGCCGGGGATCGATGTTGGAGTAATCGGCCTTCTGCTCGCGAATCTCCTCGAGGCGCTTGTCGACATCTTCGTCGCTGACCTCGGGATCGCGATACGGTACTTCCACTTCCCGATACTCCTGCAATTCAATCTGAGGGATGACCTCGAACTCGGCCGTGAACCGCAAGGGCTCGCCGTCGTGCAAGTGGACGTCTTTGACATCGGGCTGGCCGACCACATTGAGATTTTCGGCCTCAAACTGCTTCTGCAGGTACTTGGGAATCAGATTCTCCAGAACCTTCTGCCGGATGTCGCCGGCGAACTGTTTGCGGATCAGGGACGGCGTGGCCCTGCCCGGACGGAACCCCGGGAGTTTCGCGCGCTTCTGGATATCCAGCACAACGCGTTCGGTCTCGCTGGTCACATCGGCAACCGGAACGGAAATCTCCAGCGAATGCTTGCAACCTTCAACTAATGCCAACTGGGTTTGACCTCTGGGAAAGAAGTGAATGGTGTAACCCCCATCATAACACGTACAATGAGCGTGTCGGCCATGCTGAAGGCGATCTCGATTGTAGCGGTGTTGGCATTGTTGGGTTTATGGGCCGTCGTGATCCGACGAACCACGCGGCGGAAGTGACCGGAATGCACCTGTACTGGCAGGAAGCCATTATCAACGTGTTGTTGCTGTGGATGCTCACCGCCCCCCACGAATTCTCGCATGCCTGGGTAGCCACCAAGCTCGGCGACGACACCCCGCGGCTGCAGGGCCGCGTGACGCTGAATCCGCTGGCCCACGTGGACAAAATCGGGACGCTCCTGCTGCCCGCCGTGACCTCGCTGCTGGGGTACGGTTTTCTGGGCTGGGGTAAGCCCGTCTACACCCAGACATCCAAGCTTCGCGGAGGGCTGAACGGACTCCTGCTGGTAGCCCTGGCAGGTCCGGCGAGCAACGTGGTCCTGGCCGTCATCCTGGCGATTCTGGCGACGGCGCTCCGTCCGGTATCGCATCCCCTGGCCGCATTCCTCATCCACGGAGTATGGTTGAGCCTCTACCTGGCAATCTTCAATATGCTGCCCGTGCCTCCGCTGGATGGATCGAAGATGCTGTTGGCGGCGCGGATTCCGCCGGTAATCTACATGGAGATCGCGCGGTTCGGCTTCGTGGCGCTGGTGGTATTGATGTCAGCCACCAGTCTAGGCTATTGGATGCAGGACTGGGCCACTCGCGGGGCCGTGGCGATCCTGGGAGTGATGCGGTAGTCGTTTACGGCGCCCGGGGACCGTTCGGCGTCTCCAACCCCTGTGCCAAGATGAAATTGCGTGCGGTTGCCCATCGATCCTCTGGTTCCCGAAATCCTGCGGCATCTCAAACGCGAGCCGAACCTGGTGCTGGAAGCGCCTCCCGGAGCCGGGAAGACCACGCGCGTTCCGCCCGCCCTCCTTGACCTGGATGACCGTGAGGTGCTGGTACTCGAACCTCGGCGGCTCGCCGCCCGGCTGGCTGCTCGATTCGTGGCCGCGGAACGCCATGAGGCCGCCGGCGAGACGGTCGGTTATCAGGTGCGCTTTGAGGACGTCTCGTCCACACGCACGCGCCTGCGGTTCCTTACCGAAGGCGTGCTGACGCGGCGCCTGCTGTCCGACCCGCTGCTCTCGGGCGTCGGCGCCGTGGTGCTGGACGAATTCCACGAGCGCCACCTGGAGGGCGACCTCGCGCTGGCCCTGCTGCGACGCCTGCAACGGGAACACCGGCCCGGCCTTCGCCTGCTGGTGATGTCGGCCACGCTCGACGCGGCGCCGGTGGCCGCATACCTGGACGGGGCGCGCGTCCTGCGTGCCGAAGGCCGCCAGCATCCCCTGGAAATCGAATACACGCCCCATTCGGCAGCCCCGCTGGAAGATCGGGTCGCGGCCGCTTTGGAACGCCTGGCCGGCACGTGTCCGGGCGCGCACGTGCTGGTCTTTTTGCCAGGCGCGGCCGAGATCCGGCGCGCGCAGACGGCCTGCGCGGCCTTGGCCCGGCGGCATGGATGGCGCGTGCTGCCTCTCCACGGCGATCAGCCTCCAGAAGAGCAGGACCGCGCCGTCGCTCCTTCGGCCGAAACCAAGGTCATCCTCTCGACGAATGTGGCGGAAAGCTCCATCACCATCGAAGGAGTCGCCACCGTGGTGGATAGCGGCCTGGCTCGCATCGCTGCCCATTCCGCCTGGAGCGGCCTGCCGGCACTGCGGGTGGCGCGGGTCAGCCAGGCATCCGCCAACCAGCGGGCGGGACGCGCGGGCCGCACCGGTCCCGGACGCGCCATCCGCCTGTACCCACTCGAGGATTTCGTGCGCCGCCCCGCCCACGACCCGCCCGAGATTCTGCGGGCCGACCTGTCGCCCGCCGCACTCCTGCTCCATGCGATGGGTGTCGGGAGTCTCACCGCGATCGACTGGCTGGACGCCCCACCCGCCGGGAGCGTCCGCTGCGCGGAAGAGCTGCTGCGGCAATTGGGAGCGTACGGTCCCCTGGGCCGCAAGATGGTCCGCTACCCGCTGCACCCGCGTCTTTCGCGCCTCATCGTGGAGGCGGAACGGCGTGGCGTCGCCGAGGACGGCTGCACCGTGGCGGCCCTGCTGAGCGCTGGCGAGCGGCTCCCGGCGCGGCCCGGCCATGCCACGCGATCGGACCTGTTAGTGCTGCTGGAATCCCAATGGGAGCCGCGTACGGCACAGGTTGTGCGGCAGGTGCGGCGCATGGCGAATCCGCCCCGGCAGGCTCCCGGGCGCAATGAGGATGCCCTGCTGCTTTCCGCGCTGGCGGCTTTTCCGGATCGCGTGGCCCGGCGGCGGCAGGGAAGCGATCTGCAACTGGCCGCCGGCGGCCCGGCGCAATTGGCCCCCTCCAGCACCGTCTGCGAAGCGGAGTTCCTGATCGCGGTGGAAGCTGAGAACCGCAGCGATCGGGAAGCACCGCTGGTTCGCATCGCGAGCGGAATCGAACCGGATTGGCTGCTCGATCTCTTCCCGGACCGGGTAAGCGCGGTGAGCGAGGTGGTCTGGAATCGTGCCGCCGAACGGGTGGAAAGCGTCGATGCGCTGACGTTCGGAGAGATCGCGATCCAGCAAAGCCGCGGCGAACCCGATCCGGATGCCGCCGCTGCGCTGCTGGGCGCCAAGGCGATCGAGGCCGGCATGGGTCGATTTGCCGACGTGGAGGAGACCGAAGCCTGGCTCGGCCGCGCCCGCTTTGCCGCCGGCCACGCGCCGGTGGCGGCGCCCGAGGTGGCGGCTGCACTCCGGTCCCTGTCGCGGGGGTTGAAGAGCTTCGCCGAACTGGAAGCCGTGTCGCGCGCGGGCGGCCTGCTGCGATCTCTCGAACATGCCATGGATTCCGCATCCCGCCGGTTGCTGGATGAGGTAGCTCCGGAAAAGATCCGGCTGCCCGGTGGACGGCAGGTCCGGGTGCATTACGGGGACGGCCAACCGCCCTGGATTGCGTCCCGTTTGCAGGACTTTTTCGGCATGCGGCAGACGCCCGCGGTGGCGCGCGGGGCCGTTCCCCTGGTGATCCGTCTGCTGGCCCCCAACCAGCGTCCGGTGCAGACTACCACCGATCTCGCGGGTTTCTGGGAGCGGCTGTATCCCCAGGTTCGGCGCGAGCTGTCGCGGCGCTATCCGAAACACAAGTGGCCGGAAGATCCCACCAAAGTTAATATTTTGTAGTACTGGCGTAAATTCGCCGGTACCGCGGTAGTACAGGCGGCACTAGGTGTCCGGATCGCGTTAGGGCATGATGGATCAGGTCAGACAAAAGGACACCCATGATGGTAATCGAACATTCCGACGGCTCTACTCAAGAAGGTATTCTACTCAGCCTCAAGTGCGACGTCATCCGGGTCGCCGGTAAGGGATCGGACGATGTGTTGGAATTCCGCCTGATCCACAACAATTGGGTGTCGGAAGACTGCGACGTCGTCACGTTCGCGTTTCCGTTGGCCGTTTTTGAAGCCATCGGGATGATGCCCTCCAGCCAGAACCAGTCGATGGGCGCTCACGTTCCCGAATTTCGCGCCGCCGCGGTTTGCGGACAGGTCAATTAGGAGAGTTTGTCATGCTGCCCGAGAGCATTAGAGAATCTGCCGTCCCCACCGGAATTTTCCTTCCGGTGAGCCCTCGCCGCGAGGAGAAATTGGAGCGCTTGCGCGCCGCCATCCATCTCTACGACCCCCAATCGCTCGATCTGGCAGCCGCGCTGGTCCACTGCGCCTTGACCAGCGCCCGTCAGACCGCTCCCTCACGGTCGCGGCTCCGATCCTAAATCTCGCGGTGTCAACCGGCCATCGGAACCACCACGGAAAGGGAAGTGGTTGCTTCTCCGCCGGCGGCCTACTTCCTGACGCGCAGGTGGCAGTGAATATCCCCGGCCGGAAAGATCCACGCCGCGTGCCGCTCATACCATCGTTCCGATAGCTTGTGCAGCATCCGGCCGGCGTTATCCAATAGAAAATTGCCTCCGAACGTCAGGTGCGTTGCCACAATGTCGAAGGCATACTCGGACCCCGTGAACGATGCGAATTCCTTCCCGGTAAAGTACTGGAAGCTAGCCATGGACAGATGCCGGCGGTGGGTGGGATCGGTGTAGGAATTGTGCGAGCTGAAGTGCGGCGTAACCACAAAGACGTCGGCTCCATGCGCCGCCACGCGATGCACTTCCGCCATGGCCTGCATGACATCGTCGAAGTGTTCGATGATGTGCGAAAGGTAGATGCGGGAAAAACGATGGTCTTCGAGCGGCCACGGATAGCGGTCGAGGTCCCAAACGATGTCGGCCGCCGGTGTCGGCGAGCGGTCGATCCCCAGGGCTCCCGGTTCCTGTTTGCGCGTGCCGCAACCGATGTCCAGAGTCTCGGGCAAGACTTCATTATGCCCTGTTTGCTTTAGGGAAGTATTCTCTCCGTCCGGTTTGCTGTATAGTGGATTCTCTGGACCAATGCCCTTCTTTTCGGAAGCCCTCCACCGTGGACACCTGCACCGCACGTCTGTCGACCGTCGCGCTTCGATGGAGTCCACGAAGCCGCCGGCGGGTGAAGTCCGCACTCCCGCTCACGCGGAAATCGCCAAACTGGCCTATACGTATTGGGAAGCGCGCGGCCGGCAGCACGGGTTAGCGATCGAGGACTGGCTGCGAGCGGAGCGAGAACTTCACGCCCGCAAATGACAGGCGAGACGCCTGCCGAAGCCATTCCACCGGCGCGAGCGCTGCCGCCCCTTTGACGCGATCTGCTATAAACTCCGCGAATGGCTCGATGTCCGCGTCCATGCTCGCGCTGTCCAGCGCCGCGAGATATTTTGGCTCGATCCTCGATCCGGACCACCGTCCAAGGAGAGCCCCCGGAGGCGAGGATAGCGTTCATTGGGAAACGCGCCAGTCCGGCCATTTCCGTCCGGGTAAGGCCGCACATAGCCGAAGAGCCAATGCCCGAGAACGGCGCGCACGCCGGGCTCCCTCGTTTTCCAGCAGCCACTCGAATCGAAGCTCAACGGCCCCGATTCGCGCTGCCCGATGATACAATCTGGCGTATCCGAAAACCTGATCCCCAACTTCTAGAGTTTCTGCTACGCTACGACCCCGGCGTCCGCGAGCTACTGCTGGCCGTGCGCCGGATCGTGCTCAGGGAGATTCCTTCCGTCAGTGAAACCGTAAATGACGTATTTTACGCCGTGACAGTCGGGTTCACTTTCTCCGGGCGCGTTAAGGAAGTATTCTGTTACGTGGTGGCTTATAGCACTTACGTCAATCTCGGCTTCGCTCGGGGGGCGGAGTTGCCCGACCTCCATCGGAGGCTCAAAGGCGCCGGCAAGTCGCACAGACATCTACGAATCCAAACTCAGGCTGATCTGGATGACCCTGAAGTCCTCCGGTTCATCCGCCTAGCCGCGGATCGCGCTGAGATTAGCGCCGGTCCGGTGGCTTTGAAGCCTACGGTGGTGGTCAAGGAATCGGCCGCGAGGAAGCGGCGCGGGCAGATCTAAGAGCGAAATCGCTCCGGCGCCGCCGCCTGCGGCCTTCTCCGGACATGTCGGTTGGTGGGAACTGGCGGAACTGCTGGCGTAAGGGGCTTCGCTTGAACGGGATGTGGGATACGATTGTAGCCGGACAGGCGCAAATGAAGTGCTGGGAGGCTGAAGATCTACTTGGAGCATATGGCGCCTCCGCTGAGGAATATGAATCGGCGGTCGATGCCCTGGTGAAAGTCCTATCCGGGTCGCGAGCTGAATTTTGGAGCGCGCTCAAGATCGCCGAATCCGCGAAGGATAATTGCAATGAGGCTCTTAGAGCGCTTGATCTCCATATCGTTAAGCACCAGTGCCAGCCGAACTGATTGACCCCGGCAATCCACTCAACGCACTCTTCAGACACTACCCGTATGTGGGCCGGAAATCGGCTTTGCAATATTCGTTAATATCGGAAGTCGGACCGCTGGCTGCTTGAACCGCTTCGGCATCGTAGGATCTTTGGATTCGGCTCGCGATAATGAGTGACGTGAAAAAATCACTACTGTATCCCTTGTTTCAGTTGCTGGCGTGGCTGGGAGGACACGAAGTAGCCGTCCTGCTGGCGCTTGGAGGTATCGCCTCGGGTGTCTGGGCGTTCGGAGCGCTTGCCGCAAGAGTCATGGAAGGCGACACACGGGCGTTCGACCGCATGGTCCTTCTCGCTTTGAGGCGGCCAGGTGATTTTGTCCCGATCGGCGCACCTGTCCTGCCGGAAATAGCGCGCGATCTGACCGCACTAGGCGGCATCGCGGTGATCGCGCTACTAACGGCGATCGTCGTAGGTTTTCTAGTGCTCGACGGCAAGAAACGAATGGCTCTGTTCGTTTGCGCGGCACTGGCCGGCGGCTTCATCGTGTCAACGATCCTCAAGAGCGTCTTCCTTCGTCCACGGCCTGACCTCGTTCCTCATATCGATTACGTCTCCACATCGAGCTTCCCCAGTGGACATTCAATGATGTCGGCCATCGCGTATTTGACCCTGGGAGCCCTGCTGGCACGGTCACAGGAGGGCAAGCGTCTCAAAGCCTATTTCATTCTGGTGGCGGCACTGCTGGCCTTTGTAATTGGCCTGAGCCGCGTCTATCTCGGCGTTCACTGGCCGACCGACGTATTGGCCGGCTGGATAGCGGGCGTTGTATGGGCGTTGCTGTGTTGGGTCGCCGCTCGATGGCTGCAAAGACGGGCTGAGTTGGAGCCCGCAGCGGAACACGCTCCGGAGATGTAAGTCCATGGCTACGTGATTCGCTCGCTGGTCGAGGAATCCAATCCCGACTCTCAAGGGGCGGTTAAGGTTCCATATCGGAAGCCATTTGTGGCCCGGGACACGCAATCCGGCCGGAGCTTTGAGTTGCAATAAAAGGGAAGAAGCGTATATGAAGTTCGATTGCCGCCATTTGAAGACGGAAGCCAGCTTCATCGCGGACGATCCGTGGAACCAGAATCGCCGGACCTCATTTACTATTGACTTCTACGTATACGTGAACCCTGGCGCCCGCGTGCGGCCGAATTCCAGAATGGCGCCGGGCTTCTATAGGCGTGGTATTCGCTCCGAGTTGAGCAGCCTCGAACGCGACCTGCCCGATTGTTTGTATTACATGTGGCGCGGAAGCAGCATCCCGGCGGAAGTGCTTCCACGGCTGCTGCACGAGTTGCAGCCTACGTTGAAAACCGACGATTACGGGATCATGCTAAGCAATAGGCAATTTACCGTGCTCACCTGGATTTTGGGAATATTGTTTGGGCTCGCAACCGTGTCTTTGTGGGGCGCGGTTTTGGCGGCCAGAATCGAGGGCGGCTTTCCGCTATGGCTCGGGACTCCTATGGCGGCGCTCCTCTCCTACCCGCTCTGTAGAGTTTTCTATTCCAAAATCTACCAGGCATGGCGGAGGAGGATGGAGCAGACGAAATGGATTCTGTCCCGGGTGTGAGGCGGCGATGGCACGGCTACAGCTGGCAACAAATTGGTAGAAGACCGCCCGCCGCCACGTCGGCCTCTTGACGTGCGTTGTCCTTACATATCGGTAGCTGCTTTGCCGGGACACCCCCGCCCTGTGCCCAGTTTACGGTAAGCCCCTCTACTCAGTCTCCCGGCGCGCCTTCTTCCGATTCCGCTTACGGGCCAACGCCTGTTTGACGCGGAGTTTCTGGCCCGGCTTCAAGTAAAAGGCGTGTCGTTTGACCTCCCTGATGATGTCCTCCTGCAAAACTTTCCTCTTGAAACGGCGGAGCGCGTTCTCCAGCGTCTCGCCCTCCTGAAGCTTTACCTCAGCCAAATGACACCTCCAATATCGCTCATGATTCCGGTTCGTTGCCTTGCCTTCCAGGACCGCCCCGCTTTCTCCGATGGCGTCATACAGTCTCTTCCGGCCTCGGAGCCGTCTCGCCTTGAGCCAGCTTTTCCGTCAGTTCCTTGCCGGGCCTGAAGCTCGCATCCCGTTTTGCGGCGATCGTGATTGCCTCGCCGGTGCGAGGGTTACGGCCTTGGCGTTCCTTTCTATCTTTTACCACGAAGCTGCCAAACCCCCTTAGGTCTACCCGTTCGTTTGACCTGAGCGTCTCCGCGATCAGCGCTAGAACAGAGTCCACCGCGACTTCAACCTCAGCTTTCCCCAGTTCAGTCTTGGCTGCCACCTTCTCAATCAATTGCTGTTTTGTCATTCTGTTTGAGTTTACCCGTTTCTACAGTCGGAAAACGCAGCCAGCATTGCGAGACGGTCCGATTATAGCTCCCGACCACCAGCGGTTCGCCTATTTCGGACATTCGGGTCATGCCTTGAACTGGAGTTCCCGATTGGCCTCGTCTGCTTGTCAGTCCACAATAAGAGATAGCCCTGACCCCATTGCCATTTCTCTGGCCGGGAGGCCATTCGGACAGGGCCGTTAATCTCCCCCGATCAAACCCGGGCTGATTTGCATGCCCTGCTTGGGGTAAAGTAAACGCGCCATAATTGAAGATGAATCCGGCGGCATGGATCTTTTCCGGCAGGAAGCGACGGCAACGAGGGATGGCGCATGCTGCCCTGTTCGGCTCGCGGGCGCGAGGCGATCAAGTCGACGAAAGCGATACCGGCACTATGATCGAATTCGATCCCGGCGCGTGGGTTACGATTTTCGATTACGCCGGGCTGCCGGCAGCGACCGCCGATGCGATCTATACGTTCTGATAGCGCGAAGGCTGCATGGCGCGACATTGAACACCATATCGTCCTTGCGGCTCAATTCGTAGCGGGTTTGGATTTCCAAACGTTTCGTGACGACCTGCGCACGGTGTACGCTGTCACTCGCTGCCTTAAGATCGTTTCGGAGGCATCGCGCCGGCTCCCGAGTAAGTTGAAAGGGCGTCACCCGGGAATCGCATGGAAGGACATGGCCGGAGCAGGGAATGTCTACCGTCACGACTACGAGGATGTCGCGGCAAAGCTGGTTGGGACACTGGGCAACAGGCCTTGCCTCCCTTACTCCGCAACAGTAGCCTTACGATCGGGCCAAGTTCTTCCCGTGCAGCAAATTCATCCCGGACCCAGAGGTTCTTCTTCCCCCATCTCGCCTTGGCTGCTTTCGCCGCAATCGCGGATCGCTTCTCTGGCCCCAACGCAGCACTCCCCGGTATTCTCTCGGACACCCTAATTCCCAAATGGCCTCCCGAGTTCCGCTAAGTTTACCCCCCGGGCCGTTTTCGATAAGCTGCATCGCTCAGAGGTGCAGGAAGAATCGGTCCTCCTTGCCGCCGGCGATGCGCAGAAAGCCGGCATACTCGTTGGCAAGATAGGCGGAACCGCGGTCCTTCAGGTAATTCCGCCGGAACAGCAGCGTCTGGAGGAACATCGGCCAGGCGCGCGCCACCGGAATCGACAGCGTTTCGCAAGCTCGTATCGTCCACTCGCGGAAGGGGCTCGTCCAGCGGTTCCGGTCAAAGAAGATGGATTCGAAGTGAAGCTGCGAGGTGTTCCCGCCGTACCGTTGGGCTCCGCGCGGCAGGTCCTGTCCCAGCCCGACAATCGTCAGCAACGTGAATAAATCGTAGAGAGGCGGTCCTCCTTGGAACATATTCTCCCAATCGACGATTGCGAGCTTACCGCTGGCTGCGTCGACGCAGATATTCTCCAAGGTGAAATCTCCGTGCTGCACCCAGGAGCGGGACTCTGTTCCGCTCTCCCAACCGTGCTTGAGATCGGCAATCTGACACGCGCCGTCCGGATGGAGATCCACGTGTTCGGGTAAGTTCCACCACGCCGGATCCAGTTTGCCCACCCGGTCGCCCGCGCAAAATGTCTGGGCTATCTGAATGGCTGCCTGCACGCATTTCGGAAGCGCCCGATCCAGGATCGCCGTGCTCCTCCCCGCCAGACCGGCGCCGGCCAGCCGCGACAGACTGCGTCCCGGTACCGCCGACACCGCCAGATACGTAAACCGGCCCACGCGGGCAATGCCAAACGGCCGCGGGGTCGCAAAACAGGGATCCGGGATGCGAGCAGCTTGCTCACTGGCCACGCCAACGGCGCGGCCTTCCTGTTCGATCGGCGCCACGGAATCCGGCCCGGGCGTGGTGGTCTTCAGGATACAGCGCAGTTCCGCGCTTCCCTCTTCGAAAACGCGCACCAGGTTTCTGAGTTTGTAGGAGCACGTACTCATGGCAAATACCGGCGAGCGGAGTTCCGGCAGCTCCGGAAGCGAGCGGCGAAGCGCTTGCCAGAGCCTGCCCGTTACTGGCGCCGTACCTATCCCCGCCAGAAGGATAAGGTCCGGACTCACCAGTTGCGTCAGGCCGGCGAATGCCGCGATGCGCTTTACCGGGTTTCGCCATCCGGGCGGTGTCGGCAAAGTGGGTTCGCTCAGTTTGTCGGCCACGTGATCCGCCACCAGTTGCCTTTCGAGAGGGATCAGGGAGTAGGGCTCGTTGAACGTCGGATCGGACCAATAAATCCTGGAAAAGCCGAATCCGCTATCCGCCAGCAGTCTCCGATACCCTTTGGCGCCATAGGTGTAGGTGCGGTATTCTCGCCGGGTTTCGGATCGGGTTCGCAGGTACCAGTTCGCCAGGTATCTTGGCATGAGGCTGGTATACGCCATACCGGAGTGGTCCTTCCCACCCCGCAGGTACTGAAAGCCGAATCTGTTTTCGGTTCCCATCAGCAGGACCCCGTTTGGCTTGAGCTTGCTTCGAAGAGCTTCCAGAAATCGGGTCTGAACGTCGCGCGGCCGGCCTCGCCGGTTCCATTCTCCGACCCACGGCAGCACGCCATTGACCACGATCAGGTCGAAGATTTGTCCGGAAAACGGCGGTTTCAAGGCGCTGGCTTGTACCAGTTGCACATTGGCCAGCCCTTCCTGCTCCAAGCGTAGGCGCGTGAACTCGATCCGTTCCGGAATTGCTTCCAGCGAGAAGACGCGTCCCACCGAGCGCGCCAGCCAGTGCGTGATCGATCCATAGCCCGACCCCACATCCATCGCAATACTGTGTTCGTCGAGTCCCAAAAGTGGCAGCCAGGCGGCGTGTTGCCAATCGGTCAGCGAGACCTGCATCTGCCGGTTATCGGCGAACCGGCGAATCGCCGCTTCACGCCAGCCCAGCTGCCGGGCGTCCTCGATGAATCTCCGGGCCTCTTCCGCCGTACCTTCACCCTCATGGCAGGACGGCGCAAAGAAACGCGGGACGCCATCACGCACGGGCCAGGACTGCCGGCAACTGGCGCACTCGAGCGTATCGTTCGCGGCGAGGAGCGGTTGTCCACACTCCGGACAAGCGAATGTCTGTGCCAGCGCTATCATCCTTCCTCAGCTTAACCAATTAGACCGAACTGTACTGGCGCCCAGCGGGTTCGATTCCCGTTAGCGCTACCAACTATCCTCCTTAAAATTCAATCAGATAGACCCAATTCGCCGGGTTTCTTGCAACCATTTGCAACCGCGGCGAAGTTTGGCGGAAAACTGCGTCCCTTTCCGGGGGCACTTCCCCAGGTAGGGCCGGGGGCCATGGGTCCTTCCGGCATCTGACCGGCGCGCGGGTATAAGAACCGCCCTGGATTTCCAGCGCCTGCCAGCGCTGGTGGGTTGCCGCCGTCGACGGCCGTGTCCGATGATGGCGACTTTGCAGCAGGCCGGGCACTGCCTGGGCAGCCATTCGGCGTCATACTCGCCGGGCTTGCATCCATCGCCGGAACGTGGGATAAAGACGGTCGCGGGTGCGAAGGCATGCCCCGGAATCGCTACCCGCCAAGGCATATGACTCCGCGGCGCCGCCTTCGCTCCTAGGTACCAGATTCCACGCTGAAAAAGAATCCTACCGCTGCGTTTGGAATATTGGCCGGTAAACTGGTCACAACAATTTGAGACCCATATGTCCTTTCCTCACCTATCTATCCCGCGCCCGAATTTCAGACTCCAGCCGCCCCCGTGTTATTGCTGAAAACGAAAGGACCCATGCCGGGCATCGCACAGACCGTCCGCCCCTGCGCCAATGCAATTTACCAAACGAACCCAATTTCCAGCCGCAACCCCAACAAACGCCAATGGGTACACCTCCCGAAACGAACCCATTCCGGGAACCCCTCCGCACCCGCTACACTAGTCCAAAGGGTGGACATAGCCAGCCAGGCGCATATGCGTCTCCTTGTCGATCGATTGCGCAGCCTGGAAAGCCGTCTCCGGGAGGGCGGAGGCGCGTCCAAGATCGAGAAGCAACACCGCGCCGGAAAGATGACGGCGCGCGAGCGAATCGCCGCCCTTCTCGACCCGGAGACCGTCTTCCTGGAAATCGGCCTCCTCATTGCCTACGACCGCTATGACGGCCAGGCTCCCGCCGCGGGCGTCGTCACGGGACTCGGAAAGATCGAAGGCCGCCCCGCCGTGGTGGTGGCCAACGACGCTACGGTCAAGGCCGGCGCCTGGTGGCCCGAGACCATCACCAAGATCCTGCGGGCGCAGGAAATCGCCATCCGCAACCGCCTGCCTATCGTCTACCTGGTGGATTCGGCGGGTGTCAACCTCCCCTATCAGGACGGCATCTTCCCCGGACAGTACGGCGCCGGCCGCATCTTCTATTACAACTCGCTCATGCGCCGCAAACTGCGGATTCCGCAGATTGCCGCCGTGATGGGCCCGTGCATCGCCGGCGGCGCTTACCTGCCGGCCCTGAGCGACATCATCATTATGGTCGAGGGCGTCAGCTTCATGGGATTGGGCGGTCCCAACCTGGTCAAGGGCGCCACCGGGCAAGTCATCGATTCCGAATCGCTCGGCGGCGCGAGCTTGCACACCGCTTCGAGCGGCGTGGCCCACTACATGGCGCACGACGATGCCGATTGCCTGGCGCGCATCCGCCAACGCTTCCGCCTGCTGCCCGATCCATCCCCCGCGCCGCCCACAATCCGCGAGCCGGCCCGCCCCGCCGCCGATCTCTACGGCGCCTTGCCCGCCGACCACCGCCTTCCCTACGACGTCGAGGAAATTATCTTTCGCATCGTCGACGCGGGCGATTATTCCGAGTTCCAGCCCGAGTACGCGCCCGAAATGCTCTGCGCCAACGCGCGGCTGGCCGGCCATCCAGTGGCCCTCATCGCCAACCGGCGCGGCTTTCTGAAGACCGGCGGACGGCCGCGCATCGGTGGAATTGTGTATACCGAATCGGCGCGTAAAGTGGCATACTTTGTCGAGACCAGCGAACGGCTCGGATATCCGCTGCTCTACCTGCAGGACGTTTCCGGCTTCATGGTGGGGCCGGAAGCGGAACGCGAAGGGATTATCCGGGCCGGCGCCGAAATGGTGGAAACCATGTCCTGTGCCACGGTACCCAAACTCGTGTTGACGCTCAACCACGCTTCCGGCGCTGGCTACTATGCCATGGCCGGGCAGGGCTTCGACCCCAATTTCACCTTCAACTGGCCCACCGCCCGCATCGGCGTGATGGAGGGAGAGTCCGCGGTGGTGGCGCTCTACGCCGCCGAGTTGGAGAAGTACAAGGGCGGCCCGCTGCCCGAGGAACTGCAAGGCGCAATCGAACGCACCCGCGCCGATTACGACCGCTGGCTGGATGCCCGCTACGCAGCCGCGCGCGGCCACTGCGACGCCGTCATCGATCCCGCGGATTCGCGCACCGTGCTGGCCTTCGCGCTCGCATGCGCCACCGCCTCGGGCCACCCCGGCAACTTGCTGCCGCCACTTTTATGATCCGCATCGCCAATGGACAGGGCTTTTGGGGCGACTGGCTGGAAGCGCCCGTACGCCTGGTGGAACAGGGCCCCATCGACTACCTGGCGCTCGATTACCTGGCCGAGGTGACCATGTCGATCCTGCAGAAACAGAAGCAGGCCGACCCGCGCCTGGGCTTCGCGCGCGATTTTCCGCCGCTCATCGCCCGCATCGCGCGGCACATCCGCGAGCGTGAGGTGCGCGTAATCGCCAATGCCGGCGGCGTCAACCCGGTAGCGTGCGCGCGCGAGGTGGTGCGCTTGGCGCCGGGCCTGAAGGTCGCCGTCGTGCTGGGCGACGACGTGTTCGGCCGCATCGATGAGTTCCTGGCGAAGGGCTACGTACTGCGCGATATGGACACCGGGCAACCGTTGGCGGCCATCCGCGACCGCATCCTCAGCGCCAACGCCTACATCGGCGCGTTCCCGCTGGCCGAGGCCCTCGCTACCGGCGCGGACGTGGTGGTCGCCGGCCGCTCCACCGATACCGCGCTCACGCTGGCGCCCATGGTCCATCGCTTCGGCTGGCGGCCCGAGGAATACGACAAACTGGCCGCCGGCGCCATCGCCGGCCATATCGTCGAGTGCGGCGCGCAGGTGACCGGCGGCAACTGCCAGGTGGACTGGCAAAACATCCCCAACATGGCCGATATCGGCTATCCCATTGTGGAAGCCGAGCCGGACGGAACCTTCTCGGTAACCAAACACCCCGCGGCCGGCGGACGCGTCACCACCGACTCGGTCAAGGAACAGTTGCTCTACGAACTGGGCGACCCCCAGCGCTACATCACGCCCGATTGCGTGGCCGATTTCACCAGCATCCGGCTAACCGCCTCGGGACCGGATCGTGTGCGCGTCAGCGGGATCCGTGGCAGCGAGCGGCCCCCGACTCTTAAGTTGTCCATCAGCTACAGCAACGGCTGGAAAGCCATCGGGACCCTGGTATATTCCTGGCCGCAGGCGCTCGAAAAAGCGCAAGCGGCCGACCGGATTGTGCGCGAGCGGCTCGCCCTCCTGGGCCTGGCGTTCGATGAGATCCATACGGAATATTTTGGCGTGAATGCATGTCACGGCGCGGCGGCTCCGCCCAATCCCGATCCGCCCGAGGTGCAATTGCGCCTCGGCGTCCGCGGCGGCGACCGGAACGCAGTGGACCGTTTCACCCGCGAGCTCATCCCCCTGGTTCTGAACGGACCGCCCGGAGCCACCGGCTTCGGCGAAGGCCGTCCCCCGGTCCGCGAGATTGTGGCGTACTGGCCCGCGCTGGTTCCGCGCGAAGAGATTTCCACCCGTGTGGAGGTAGTCGAGTAAGTGCCCTCACGCTTCGGTTGGGAACCCGTTTCGGAAACTCTCTGGACCTGCGACGCCGGCTTTATCGACAAGAAAGACCGCGCCAGCCCCTGGACCGCTCACGTCTACCGCAACGTGCGCACCGGTCAAGGCTGGACCGAAACCAAAAAAGGTTTCGACACCGCGAGCGCCGCCATGGCCTGGGTCGAAAACCACGCCGAAGTCTAGACGTCTTATGTGGGGCAGGCTGGCAGCCTGCGGCCGAGTGGTACTCGGCCTTTCCGGCCGTAGACGGCGCCGCCCAACGTTCGCAACCCGGGTCCCTACTCCGACGATTCGCCATCCCAGGAATGCGCGGCATCGGGATAGAACGTTACTCCGCCTTGCTCGGTCGCAATCAGCCAGCCGCCTGGCACCTTGGCCCGGAGCAGCCCTTCGACGGTCGAGGACAACTCCTCGAACTGCAGTTTAGCCGGCTCCGGTTCCGCACGATGCGTCGCGGCGGGCTGTTCTTCCTTCGCGCCGGACGTGGCCGATTGGTAGACGTCGCGCGGGCAGCCATAGGGTTCGCTCAGGTAGCTGAACGTCACCCGATCGCGCTCCAGTTTGACGTTGTCGATGACCGCTCCGAATGGAATGTAGGTTTCCTGCTCCGGCAGAGCGTTCATGGTTCGGGTGTGCAGCTTCTTGGCATTGATCGATTTGTTCAACGTTTGTCTGGGCAACTTGAGATTCTCCGAAGCTTTTATATACAACGGTTGAGAGCGGAATAGCAACTCACGCCGAAAGGAACCCGGGCGCCGCGGCATTTGGTAACTGTCGGGCCGATTCCGCCGCCATATGAGCAGGGAAAAGAAGCAGGAGAAGTATGAAAGTCCTCAAACCGTGGTTTTTTGCCGCTGCCGCACTGTTCCTCGCCTCCCTCGGGGTGGTGAACTCCTTCCAAACAACGTCACCGGGAAGTAACTCCGCCTCCGTCACTTACTCGAATGGCGCTCTGCACGTGACTATCCCATACCAGGCGGCCCACAGGGGCGCCGGACAACTGACTATCGAGGTCCTGAACCCGGAGGACGAAGTCGTGGGGCATGTCGAACGGCGCGTATCCATGACGGACGATGCCGGCTCATGGCAGGACGAGATCAAGCTTACGAAGGCGCTCGCGATGGACGAACTGGTATGGCATCGCCTGCATTACCGCTTCGTCTATAGCAGTAGCAACAGCGGCGCGATCGAAGGCACGGAATCGATTTCGCAGGTTCTGCGCATGCCGGTAATCCATATCCTGGGTCAGCGCTCCTATCTGGCTGGCGGCCAGGCGGCGGTGCGAGTGATCGTCACGGATTCGAAGAATGAGGTCATCCCGGGCGGCGGCTCGGTGCGTATCGATTTGCCGTCGCATGTGCTCTTCACCGGCCCTCTGAACCGGCGCGGCACCCTGGAAGCACAGTTCCGGTTCCCGGCCGGCCAGGTGGGCGCGTACCCGCTGCATTTCGTGGTGGACACGCCCATCGGATCGGCGGAAGCCACCGAGCAGGTGCAGCTTGAGGACAAGGTTTTGATCCTGCTAACCACCGAGAAACCGCTCTATCAGCCGGGGCAGACCGTCCATGCGCGCGCTCTGGCGCTAGATCGCGCCGGTCATCAGGCCGCGGCCGGCCGCAAGCTGACTTTCGAAATGGAGGATTCGCGCGGCAATAAAGTCTTCAAAAAGGCGACTCAGACCGACACCTATGGCATCGCATCGGCAGAATTCGGACTGGCCGACGAAGTCAACCTGGGCACGTACCACTTGCGCGCAGTGATGGATGAGAAGAACACCTCGGAACTGGCCTTGAACGTCGAGCGGTATGTGCTCCCGAAGTTCAAAGTCGCGGTAGAGTTTGCATCCGATCCAACCAAGCATGGCTATCGCCCCGGCGATCATGTAACCGGAACGGTCCGCGCCAATTACTTCTTCGGAAAGCCGGTTGACGGCGGCGAGATCACCGTCAAAGCGTCCGGAATGGACGTCGCGATGTTCGACGCGGCATCGGCGCAAGGCAAGACCGACGCCGATGGCGCCTACAAGTTCGACCTTCTTTTGCCCACTTACTTCGCCGGACGTCCGCTCGCCCAAGGCGCCGCGCGCGTGCTGGTGGAAGCCACGGTGAAAGATTCCGCCGGCCACTCGGAAACGCGCGGCGAGCCGGTCACGGTCAGCCAGTCGCCCCTCATTGTGACTGCGGTTCCGGAGGGCGGCACGCTGATTCCCGGACTGGAGAACCAGGTATTCATTCTGACCTCCTACGCCGATGGCAAGCCGGCCGTGACGGATGTCAAGGTAAACGGTCAGACGGCAGTCACAGACGCGGGCGGCGTCGCGGTAGTCCAGCTAAAGGCCAGCGCCGGGACGACCACCGTAAAAGTGGATGCCAGCGACAAACAGGGAAACCAGGTATCGAGCACGGTACCGCTGCAAGTCCGAACGGGCGAGGACCAGATTCTGCTGCGCACGGAGCGCGCCGTCTATCGAAGCGGCGACCGGATTTCCCTGCGCGTATTCTCCACCAAACAGCGCGGTACCGCCTACGTGGACGTCGTGAAGGAAGGCCAAACCGTCCTCACGCGCGATCTGGACATCGAGAACGGCCAAGCGTCGCTAGACCTGCCTGTATCGCCCGATATGGCCGGCACATTGGACATCGACGCCTACCTGTTCGGCCGCGACGCCCGTCCGGTCGCCGACCATCGCCTGATCTTCGTGCATCCCGCGGACGATCTGAAGATCGAGGCCACGGCCGATGCGGCCGTCTATAAACCCGGCGGCGATGCGCGCGTGAATTTCCGCGTCACCAATTCGCGCGGCGAAGGCGCGCAGGCCGCGCTCGGATTGCAAGTAGTAGACGAGGCGGTCTTCGCATTGGCCGAGAAGCAACCCGGATTCGCCAAGGTCTTCTTCTACCTGGAGCAGGAGGTCATGAAGCCGCGCTACGAGATCCACTCGATCGGTATGCCGGACGTGGTCGAGACGGTAGACGCGGCTCAAGTGCAGCAGCGCGATCGCGCGGCGCGGGCGCTGTTCTCGGCGACGGAAGTGGTGAATCCCAACAAGTTCGAGACGGAGTTCGGGCGGACGACGCCCATGACGAAGCAGGCGGAATATCACCAGCGGTACCAGACGCGTTTCTTGGAACAGGCACGCCTTCTGGTCGCAACGGTGGCGGCGGGCGGGACGGTTGAGGGTCGCGATCCGTGGGGCGGCGCGCTGACTATACAACACTCGCCGAACTCGACGTATTTCACCGTGCGGAGCGCCGGCCCGGATGGACGGTTCGGGACGGCGGACGATCTTGGGGCAAACATGACGGTGTTCACCCGGAAGATCGTAGGCCGGCCGACATCGGGCGAGGACGCGATCGATGTCAATATTGAGCGCGATCGCGGACCATTCAACGGACGTGCGGAGATTACGGGCACGACTGTCGACCAGCAGGGTGGAGCGATTGAGGGAGCCACCATCAACCTGCGCGAGGCGGCCACCGGCGTGTGGCGCAGTGCGCATTCCAAGAGGGACGGACAGTTCGCGGTGACGGCGTTGCCGGCGGGCGACTACGAGATCCACGTGGACAGCGGATCGGCGCAGCTTTCGAAGAAGTTCACTTTGAGTGTGCGCGACCGCGCCGTGTTCTCGGTGTATTTCCGCCACGAGCCAGCCGGGACGACGGTGAAGGCGGTGGAAACGGTGGATATTGCAGCCGCGGACGAGAGGTTCGTCAACGGGGCCATGGCCCCCGGCCTCAGAAACGCACGCGGCGGTATGGGCGGTGGCGGCGGTATGGGCGCCAGGCGTGCAACCGCAATGGGGGGACTCGCACCCGCAATGCGGCCGCAGTTCGCCGACGCCAACGCCTCCGACACCGGCGCAGCCTTTGTCGCCGATGACAGGGAGTCGGCGGAATTCAAGAACACCTCCTCCGCTCCCCACGTCCGCTCCTACTTCCCCGAGGCGCTCTACATCAACCCCGAAATCCTCACCGACGGGCACGGCAACGCCAGCATCTCCATCCCCATGGCCGATTCCATCACCACCTGGCGCATGGCCATGGTCGCCTCCACGGCGCGCGGCGCGCTCGGCAGCGGCACATCCAGCCTCAAGGTCTTTCAGGATTTCTTCGTCGATCTCGACCTGCCGGTCACCCTCACCCAGGGCGACCGCGTGTCCATTCCCGTGGCCGCCTACAACTATTCCGGCGAGCGCGGCGACGTCAGCCTCGAATTGCAGCCCGGCGACTGGTACCGTCTGGTGGAAGATTCGCCCTCGAAGACCCTCGCCGCCGAGCCAGGACGCGTGGGCGGGTCGCAGTTCACGCTCGAAGCCACTCGCATCGGCAAGTTCCAGCTCACGCTTTCGGCGCGCATGGGCGGCACGGCGCGGCGCGCGGATATCGTCGTCCGCGAAATCGAAGTCGTCCCCAACGGACGCGAGCAGAGTCAGGTGTTCAACGGACGGCTGGACACGGCAGTGGCGCACACAGTCCTCTTTCCGGCGGCCGCCATTCCGGATGCCAGCGCGATTCTGGTGCGCCTCTATCCGGGGCCGCTGAGCCAGGTGATCGAAGGCATGGACAGCATTTTGCGTATGCCCGGCGGCTGCTTCGAACAGACGTCCTCCAGCACCTATCCCAACGTGCTGGCGCTCGATTATATGAAGCGCACCAAGAAGCTGACTCCCGAAGTCCACGCCAAGGCCGAGGGCTTCATCGCCAATGGGTACCAGCGTCTGCTCACGTTCGAAGTTCCCGGCGGCGGGTTCTCGTGGTTCGGCCAGGCGCCGGCCAACAAGATCCTGACGGCGTACGGTTTGATGGAATTTGCCGACATGGCGAAGGTCTATGACGTGGATCCGCGCCTGATTCAGCGGACCCAGCAGTGGCTGGCGGCGCAGCAGCAGCCCGACGGAAGCTGGAAGCCCGATACGCAGTTCATCAATGAGGGAGCGACGAATCGCTTCAATTCGGACGTGCTGCGGATTACGGCGTACCTGGCGTGGTCGTTGCAGAATACCGGGTTCCAGGGTCCGGCGGTGGAGAAAGCGCGGCAGTTTGTGGCGGCCCACATGGGCGAGAAGGCCGACTCGTACACGCTGGCGGTAGTGGCCAATTTCGCCGCCGACTACGGAAAGGACCGCGGATTCACGTCGCAGGCAGTGCAACTCCTGCTGGATGCGCACATCGAAAAGGGCGACGATGCCTGGTGGGACGCCGAACAGACCAGCGTCTATGCAACCGGCGAAAGCGCCGCCGTCGAGACCACGGGACTAGCCGTGCAGGCGCTGCTGAAATCGGGGCAGGCGTCCGCCGTGGCGGGCAAAGCGCTGCACTATATCGCGTCGAAGAAGAATGCGACGGGCGCCTGGAGCACCACGCAAGCCACCATCATGGCGCTGCGGGCGGTGCTGCTTTCGACGGAGAAGAGCGCGTCCGACGTGCAGGGCCGAGTGGAGATTTCGCTGAACGGCAAGCCGGTGCAGCAACTCGTGCTGACGCCGGAGAACAACGACCTGCTGCATCAGTTCGTGTTCAAGAACGTGAGCGCCGCGACCGACGTTGCCGTGAAGTTCGAGGGCAAGGGCGGCCTGGCCTACCAGGTGGTGGGCCGGTACTTCGTGCCCTGGACCGAGCGTCCGGTGAACGAGCCGCTCTCGATCGAGGTTGCCTACGACCGCACTCGCCTGTCGCAGGACGACATCGCGACCGCGACGGCCACGGTGCGCAACAACCTGGACAAGCAGGCCAACATGGTGATGGTCGACCTGGGCATCCCGCCGGGGTTCGACCTGTTGAGCGAGGATCTGCAGGCTTTCCAGGAAAAGACCGCGCGGCAGAAAGGCGGCAAGCTGGAAAAGTTCAGCCAGACGGCGACGCAGGCGATCCTCTACTTCGACTCGTTGGCGCCCGGCTCGACGGTCACGCTGAGTTTCCGCCTGCGCGCGAAGTATCCGATCCGGGCGCTGACGTTCCCGTCGCGGGCATATGAGTATTACGACCCCGAAGTGCAGTCGATAGCTCGGCCGGTGCAGTTGGAGGTGGCGAAGAAGTAAGAGGATTCGGGCGATGCCCCCGTATCCTTTTGCCTCCGTCCTGGCAATATAGAGCGGAAGATGACGGAGCGGGATTTCCGGTCGGCGTTCGACGATCATAAGGGAGCCGTCTACAATTTCGCGCTGCGCCTCACCGGGTCTGCTGCCACTGCTGAGGATCTCGCGCAAGACTGTTTTCTGCTGTTGCTCCGGCATCCCGGGCGGTTCGATGCTTCGCGGGGAACGCTGCGCGCGTTTCTGCTGGGAGTGGTCCGCAAACTCGCGATGCGGCGGTGGCGTGAGGAACAACGGCTCGAACCGTTGGACGATGACCCGCGGACGGAAGCGCCCGGAGACATCGGCCTGCTGGTGGGCGCGGCGGTGCGGTCGCTGCCGCCCCTGCAGCGGGAAGCGGTGCTGCTGTTCGAGTACGAAGGCTTCACGCTGGAGGAAATTGCGCGCACGGTGGAGGCCGATGTGGGGACGGTCAAATCGCGGCTGCACCGCGCGCGGGAGCGGCTGCGCCATTTGTTGGCGCCCTTGAGGACCCGATGACATGACACCGTTACGCGACGATGAACTTAGGGAGATGCTGCGCCGGTGGGAGGCGTCGCCCGTACCGGCGTCTCTCGAAGCGCGGGTCTTTGGGAACCAACGGCGCGTGCGCGCCGGCTGGCTTTGGGGCGCGGTGCGCGTCCCGGTACCGGCCCTGGTGCTGGCGGCGGCGGCGCTGGTGGGGCTGGCGACGGCGGAAGTGCACCGCCAGCGCGAGATGCGGCTTCCTCAAGGAATGGTGGACGGCAACCTGATCCGGGCGCCCGGACTCGAAGGCGTGGTGAAGCTGCGGATTCACATCGACAGCGACGGCCGCGTGACTGGAACCACGGCTCTTCGAGGCGATCCGCGGTTGGTTCCGGCGGCCATCGACGCCGCCAAACAGCGGGTCTATCGGCCGGCGCTGTTGAATGGCAATCCCATCGCGGTGGATACTCAGGTGGAAGTCAGCTTCCGGGTGGACGTGAATGTGGTAACCAAGAGGGGAGACGGCCAATGACGTTCCGGAGAATCCTGGCGGTTCTGGCGTTTTCGATGGTGGGATGGGCGCAGACGGCCGATACCATACTGGACGCGGCGCGCGCCGCGCTGGGCGGCGGAAAGCTGACGGCGGTGCAATCGCTGGCGGTGTCGGGGTCTTTGGAGAAGCGCGACGCGCGTGGCGTCCGGCACGCGCTTGTAGAGCTGAGTCTGCAACTGCCCGGCCAGTTTCTGCGCGAGATTACGCCGGCGGATGCCGGGCCGGCAGTGCAGATCCAGTGTCTGAACGGGGATACCGGCTGGTCGCGCACGATCTTTCCTCCCGGTACGACGGTCAACGGGGCGCCGCCACCGGACCGCGCGGCCGATCTCGACGAGGCTGGCCGGAACAGCCTGAACCGGGAGTTCGTCCGCTACCTGCTGGCGTTCCTGGTGACCGGTACTCCCGATTTTCCGCTGACGTTTCGGGCCGGCGACGCCATGGAGACGGATCGCGGAACTATGGATACGGTGGAAGGCCGGGGAGCGGACGGCTTCCTGGTCCGCCTTCTGTTCGATCCGAAGACGCACCGTCCTTCGGCGATCGTTTACTCCAGTTCAGCGCAGCTTTGGCTGAGCGACTACCGGGAAGAGAACGGCATGTTGCTTCCGCACCAACTGACCACGACTACGGACGGAATTCCGACGGAGAAATTCGAGATCAAGAAATTCAAGGTAAATCCCTTGTTTCCCGCGAGTCAGTTTCGGCCATGATGTTGCCACCGGCCGTTACTCGGAGCCGGGTTCAGGAAACCCGGGTGACGGCCGATGAGTAGGTTGTGGACGAGACCGGAACTGTCACAGCAGAATTGCACTCGCTCGCCGAAGCCACGGCGAGTGCGGAGGAACCGGGGCGTCCGCGGTTGCGGGTCCTGGTAGCCGAAGACAACCCGATTTTCCTGACGATGTTGGGCAACATTCTGGGGAAATGGGGATATGAGGCCGTAACGGCGCGCGACGGGGAGGAAGCCTGGAAGATCCTGCAATCGGAGGACTCGCCGCGGTTGGCGATTCTGGATTGGATGATGCCGGGGCTGGACGGAGTGGAGGTCTGCCGCCGGGTGCGCGGCTCGGGACGCGAGCCGTACGTTTACATCGTGCTGCTGACCGCGCGGACCGACTCGCAGGACCTGGTGGAGGGCATGGATGCGGGCGCCGACGATTACCTCACCAAGCCGTTCCGCAACCACGAACTGCGGGTACGGTTGCGCGCCGGACGGCGGATTCTCGATCTGCAGGAAGCGCTGCTGGAAGCGCGCGAAGCGCTGCGGGTCCAAGCCACTCACGATGCGCTTACCGGGCTGCACAATAGGGCGTCGATTTTGGAGATCCTGCACAATGAACTGGCGCGCGGCAGCCGGGAGGGCCAACCGCTTGCCGTGCTGCTGGCGGACCTCGACCGCTTCAAACAGATCAACGATACCAGCGGCCATCTGGCCGGCGACGCGGCGCTTCGTGAGACTGCACAGCGCATGACGTCCGCGGTGCGCCGTTACGACGCGGTAGGGCGGTACGGCGGCGAAGAGTTTCTGATAGTGCTTCCCGGGTGCCAGGCCGTGACGGCATGCGGCCAGGCGGAGCGGATCCGCGCGGCCGTGGAATCGGCTGAAGTGGAATACGGATCTCAGCGTCTGCACGTCAGTTGCAGCATCGGGGTGGCGTGCCGCGAAAAGCCTACTCCCGCGGATGCCGACGGATTGATCCGTGAGGCCGACGTCGCGCTCTACGTGGCTAAGAATCTGGGGAGGAATCAGGTAACGGCGTTCTCGGCGCAGCCGGTTTGAGGCAGATCCAGCCACTCAAAAAACGACGCATGGAGCCGGCGAATCTCGCGAGCTACCACTCCGTTACACCCGGCCCAAAAGCGGTAACTCCGTCTTACCTTTTCCACAAGCGGCCCGGGCGATATCTCACTCTTCTTGCGAAGCGCATCGGCGAATTCTTCGAATACGGCATTGGACTGGCGGAAGAGTAGTTCCTCCTCCGGACGTAGCGGGCGCATACCCTGGGATCCGGCAAGAATCCGAGGCGCCTGGGCAAGCCGCTCGAATCGCACGAGGTCATCCGGGGTGACAACGAACCGCGCCCAGGGAACCGTTACCCAAACGCCGTCCACCAGCACCGAAGGTTGCGATCCGTAGGCGAACGCATAGAAGATCCACTCACGGCCCGGCGAAGGCGGCCACTGGGCGGGAAAACCGGGCGTCAGGTGGCGGCTCCAGAATACGCAATCCTTGAATTGGGGCGGTCCGGCGGAGAGAGGCCGCGGTGGCGGTTGCAACTGGCGCTGAGTGGAAGGCCACTCCCTTTTCAGAATCTCTTCAATCTCCGGATTCATTGCTTCTTGACCGGATGTTCTTTTACGAAGTTGACGATAGCCGGAGTTACGTAGCGTGGCGGGGTGACCAGGAATTGCGGCTTGCCGTCCCATAAACCGCGGGCAACATCGGCCCATAAGGGAGCGTTGATGCCGCGATCGATCACCACGAACGCGTCGGCGCGGTCCAGAAAACGGAGGCTCGAGGGCTTGAAGTCCTGGCAGGTGAAATCCAACAACATCAGGAAGACGTCGGGATCGAGCAGTTCCAATACGCTGTTCGATTCCACGATCAGGTTTTCGCTCCGCGCCCGAATTTTGCGAACGGTGGCGGCGGCGCGCGACAACTCTCCGGAGGGAACGCGAAGCCAGAAGGAACGTTCCGCGCCGGCCGCCAGGAAACGGCCCGAATCGGTACCGCCGGGCTCGTATTCTTCGGAAAGCGCGAAGGGATGTTCGGGGTCCGCTTCGCCCTCGCAACCGCACGCTTCGCCTTTGCTGGTGCAGATTCCGTGCCCGTATTGTGTGATCTTGAGCGCGTTCCACTTGCGGTCGCGCAGTTTACGGACGAGACCGGCCACTACGGAAGTCTTGCCGATATTGCGGGAGTGTCCGCCCACCACGATCAGCATCGGGATTTGCTCTCCAGATCGGCCAGCCGCCGCTTGATCTCGGAAAGCTCGCGCCGCAATTCGGGCAATCGCGCCAGCCAGGCGAGCTGCTCCAGGTGCTGCCGCAAGGGACGCGCCGGGGTGCCCCAAACCGTCTCGCCCGAATGTACGATCTTCGAGGTGAGGACGCCGCAGCCCGACCCGAGAACGGCGCGCGATTCGATGCGGGCCTTATCGCCGATGCCCACCTGCCCGCCGATCACGGCATGGTCTTCCACTACGACACCACCCGAGAAACCGGTCTGCGCGGCCACCACCACGTGGCGTCCGATCCGGCAGTTGTGGCCAACGTGAACCATATTGTCGAGCTTGGTTCCCTCGCCGATGGAGGTGACGCCCAGAGCCGCGCGGTCGACGCACGAGTTGGCGCCAATCTCCACGAAGTCGCCGATTTCGACGCGTCCCACTTGCGGGAACTTGTGCCAGCGATCGTCTTCCAGAACGTAGCCGAAGCCGTCGGCGCCGATGACCGCGCCGGAATGCAGGATAGCGCCGCGGCCGATATCGACATTGTCGTAGACGGTGACATTGGCGTGGAGCACCGAGCCTTCGCCGAGCATCACCCGCTTGCCCACCACCGACCCGGCGCCGATGCTGGTGGCGACCCCGATGCGCGATCCGTCGCCGATCGCGGCGTGCGGGCCAATGTACGACATGGCGCCGATGGTGACGTCCTGGCCGATGACGGCGGTGGGGTGGATTCCCGGCTTGAGCTCGGCGGTGGGATAGAACCGGCTCATTATGCGGGCGAAGGCGGTGCGCGGTTCGGGGACGCGGATGACGGTGCGGTAGCTGGGACCGGGCCAATCGCTCGAAACCAGCAGGCACCCCGCCGCGGAGCTCTCCGCCTGGGCCGCGGCCTTGCGTGTGCCCACGAAGGCGATTTCGGAGGCGCCGGCGGTTTCGAGCGGTGCGGCGCCCGCCAGTTCCTTCTCGCCGTCGCCTTCAAACGTCGCGCCCAGCCATTCCGCCAATTCGCGAACCCGCATGGGTCGATTGTAACGTCGATTGTAACGACTGTCGATTGTAACGACACGCCAAAAAGGAATGAAGAATGCTAAACTTCGCAAAGTTCCGCCGTCCTTATAGAATGTCTTGAGGGGATTTTTGTTCCGGTGAGGCGCGCCACAATTTTCGAACCGGCGCGCAGTGGGGTTCGTATCTACAAAGAAGACGATTTGAGGTCTCAATCAGCTATGTCTCGCGTTCAATCGGCTGTTGCACTTTTGCTTTGTCTTATCATGGGTTTGCCGGCTTTCGGCCAAACCCAGGGACTCACTATCGATACCGGTCACGGCTTTATTTATGGCCTGACGAAGGACTATCGCGTCCGCAACGTGGCGGAAGTCAGTTTCGAGGACTCTCCGCGAATCGAAAAACTGCAGCGCGGCGGCGTAATTTACCTGTCCCTGCGCGACGCCATCGCTCTGGCGCTGGAAAACAACCTGGATATCGAAAGCGTGCGCTACGCTCCCAAACTGGCGCGGGCCGACCTGTTGCGCGCCAGCGCCGGACAGTTGTTGCGCAACGTATCGACGAACATCACCACGGGACCCACTTCGGCGTCGCTGAGCGTGCTGGGCGGAGCCACTGCCGTGAACGCCACCACCGGAACGAGCAGCACGTCGAGCAGTAACAACGGCGTGCTCAGCGGTTTGAGCGTGCAACTGGCAGGCTCGGTGATTCCCAACCTCGACCCCACGGTGTTCGTCCAAGGGCTGGCCAGCCACTCGACCTCGATCGAGACGTCCACGGAGTACACCGGAACGTCGGCGCTGGTGGCATCGCAGAAGTACCTCGTCTATGGCGTTCAGCAGGGCTTGTGGACGGGCACCACCGTCCAGTTCTACATGGCCGGCGTGTTCGGGTTCAACCAGAACGCCACGACGGCGCAATTCAACCCGATCGATAGCGGCAGCCTGAATCTCAGCATCACGCAGAACCTGCTGAACGGTTTCGGCCTGTCGGTGAACAAGCGCGCCTATCACAAGGCGGTGAACAATCTGCGCGCCAACGGCCTGCAGTTCAAACAACAGGTGATCGCCACCGTGGCCAACGTGGTGAACCTGTACTGGGACCTGGTGAGTTTCAACGACGACCTGAAAATTCAACAGCAGACCCTGCAACTGGACACGCAACTCTACGAGGACAACAAGAGACGGGCGGAGCTGGGCGCCGTCGCCCCCATCGACACCATCCAGGCCGAGGCCGACATGAAGGCCGCGCAACAGAATGTGATCGCACAGGATTCCCAGGTACTGCAACAGGAGATGATCTTGAAGAGCGTGCTGACGCGCAGCGGGTTGGACAATCCCACGCTGGTGGCGGCGCGGATCGTGCCGACGGATCATATCGACGTTCCGGAGCGGGAGCCGGTCATTCCGGTGCAGGAGTTGCTTTCCGAGGCCATCAAGAACCGGCCGGAGGTGGAACAGAACCAGATCGGCCTGGAAAACGCGCGTCTGGACCTGCTGGGCGTCAAGAACAACCTGCTGCCCACGTTGTCGGCCAACGTCACGCTCTCCAACGCGGGCCAGGCCGGCAGCATTACGGCGACGCCGCAATTGCTGGGATACAGCTCGGCGGGACAGCCCATCTACCAGAAGCTCACGCCGGCGGACGTCAACAGTTTCCTGATCGGCGGGTACGGCACGGTGTTGAGCCAGATCTTTTCGCGGAATTTTCCCAGCTACAGCGCCAGCATCTCGCTGACGATGCCCATTCGCAACCGCGCCGCGCGGGCCGACCTGATCACCAGCGAACTGAGCTATCGCCAGTCGCAGATCCAGGATAAGCAACTACGCAACAACATCAACCTGAACGTGCTGAATTCCTGGACGGCGTTGCGCAACGCGCGCGCGGCGTACGAGACCAGTACGGTGGCGCGCCAACTGCAGGACGAGACGCTGGCGGGCACGCGCCGCCGTTACGAACTGGGGACGGCCACCATTCTGGATGTGGTGATCGCGCAGCGGGACGACACCACGCGCCAACTCTCGGAAGTGGACGCGCGCAACCAGTATCAACGCGCGCGGACCAACCTGCAGCAGACCATGGGAAAGATCCTGGACGACTACGACGTGGATCTGGATGAGGCGACAACGGGCGTGGTGAAGCGCGCGCCGGATGTGCTGCCGCCGGGAGACCGGCGGTAGGACGTTGTATCCTGTCGTATCCTAGAGGGATTGGCACGAATTTACCCGTTTCAACCCTACCGGTATACAGACAAAGCCGGCCCGCTGGGGAATCTGGTCACGCAGCCGTACGACAAGATTTCCCCGGCCATGCGGACACGCTACCTGTCGCTCAGCCCGTACAACCTGGTGCGGGTAATTTTGGGCGAGCGGGCGGAGTCCGACAACGCCGCGGAGAACGTCTACACGCGTGCGAACGCTCACCTGACGGAGTGGATGGCTGGCGGCATCCTGGCCAAGGATCCGTCGCCCGGCGTGTTCCCCTACTTCCAGGAGTTCACCGAACCCGACACCGGCGAGCGGCTGGTGCGCAATGGATTCATCGCGTTGGGCGGGGTGGAGGATTACTCCGCCGGCATTGTCCACCGCCACGAGCAGACGCTCTCCGGGCCCAAGAAAGACCGCATGGAGCTGCTGCGCCACACGCACGCTCATTTCGGGCAGCTCTTTATGCTGTATCCCGATCCGGCGGGCGCGGTGGATGCGCTGCTCGACCAGGCAGCCGGCGCGGCGCCTGTGGCCGAGGTCGCCGACGAATTGGGCGCGGTCCATCGCGTGTGGAAAATCGCGGGCGCCGGCGCGGAAGCCATTCAGGCGCTGATGGCCGATAAGAAGCTGCTCATCGCCGACGGCCATCATCGCTACGAGACGGCGCTGGCGTTCCGCAATGAGAATCCGGATCTGGCGGGCGCGGACCGCGTAATGATGACTTTCGTGAACATGCATTCGCCGGGACTGCGCATCCTGGCTACGCATCGGTTGGTGAGCAACCTGCCCGCGGGATTCGAGGGCGAGTTTTTGCGGGCCGCGGAGAACGAGTTTCGGGTGGAACGCATCGGGTCGCTGGACCGGCTCAAGCAGGCGTGGGCCGCGGGCGGGCCCACCACGATCGGAGCGGCTATCGGCGATGCGCTGTATCTGCTGGAAGACCGGCGGACGGGCGATCTGGATGTCCGGGTGCTGCACGAACGGGTGTTAGGGAAGCTGCTGGGAATCGGCGCGGAGGCGGTTCGCGACGAGAAGCATCTAAGCTACATGCGCGGTTTGGACGCGGCCGTGGAACAGGCGCGCACGGGCGCGGTGCAGGTGGCGTTTCTGCTGAAGCCGGTCTCGGTCGGCGAGGTGGCGGAGACGTCGTTCGCGGGCGGCGTGATGCCGCAGAAATCGACGGATTTTTATCCCAAATTGTTGTCGGGGCTGACGATTTACAAGCTGTAAACCCCGGTCCTTAGAATTTCGTCTATACCAACGAATGCAGCCGGTGGCTAGCGCGGATTTCGTGGCGGTCGCGGAGCTCGACGACTTCGACGCATTGGTGCGTACGTACTGGCCCAAGGTGTTTCGCTTTGCTTTGGCTTCGCTGCGCGATCCGGATGCGGCCGGAACTGTGGCGCAGGACTGCCTGATGCGGGCCCATCGTAAGGCTGCGGGATTTCGCGGCGAATCGAGCGTTAATACGTGGCTGATGCAGATTGCGGTGAACCTGGTCCGCGACTATGCGCGCAACCGCCGGTTGCAATTCTGGAAACGAACGCGGGAGTGCGCGGTGAATTGGGACGACGTGGGCCGGCGGTGGCACACGGGGGATCGAGTCCGGAACGAAGCGCCGCGGCGCGGGAGCAGGTGGAGGCCGTCTGGAAGGCCACCGGCGGGCTTCCGGAACGACAGCGCACGGTATTTCTGCTGCGGTTCGTGGAGGATATGGATTTGCTGGAAATTGCGGCCGCCACGGGTTTGAGCGAAGGCACGGTGAAGACGCATCTGTTCCGCGCGCTGGAAGCGGTGCGCCGGCGGCTGGGAGGAGTGAGATGACGGAGCAAGAGCGCGCTGAGACGGCCCGCCTGGAACGGGCCCTTGGACACTTTCGCGAGAGCGTTCGCGGATGGAGCGACAGAGAGAGCGAGCGGGCTCTGGCGAAAATGCGGGCGGCGCCGCGAGCGGGTTGGTTTCGCTGGCCGGTGCTGGCTACGGTTGGGTTGGTGTTGTCGGCAGTGCCGGTCTATAAGACCGTGAACGATCGCCAGCAGGCGGCTCAGGCTCTGGCGGACGCGCAGTTACTGGAGCAGGTGGACCGGGAAGTGTCGGAGGCCGTTCCGAGTCCCATGGAGCCGCTGGCGCAGCTCGTGAGTTGGGGTCCTTCCCAGGTGGGGTCACAAAAGGGAGACGTTCGATGAAAACAGGCAGACTCAGTTTGACGTTGTTGTTGCTGGGGGCTTGGGCCGTAGCAATGGCGCAGCAACCGCCGCCGCAACCGCCGCCGGTGCAGCAGCCGGAACCCGGGGCGCAGCAGGGGCCTCCGGGACGGGGGCGCGGCGGAATGCAGCCGCCGGGCGGCAGAGGGTACGATCAGCGCTTGCTGCCCGGGCCGCACGGAAAGTGGTGGGACAACCCGCGGACGGCGGAGCAGGTGGGATTGAACGCCGACCAGAAAAAGAAGATGGATGACATCTTCCAACAGCATCGGCTGAAGCTGATCGATCTCAACGCCACGGTGCAAAGAGAAGAAACCATCATGGAGCCGCTGGTGGCGGCGGATCAGCCGGACGAAACCCGGATTGTGGCGCAGATCGACAAAGTGGCGCAGGCCCGGGCGGAGTTGGAGAAGGCCAACGCGAGAATGCTGCTGGCCATCCGGCGGGTCTTGACGCCGGAGCAATATCAGAAGCTGGAAGCCCTTCCGCGGCCCGGCCGGCAGGACGGACAGCAGCCACCGCCTCCACCGGCTAAGAAGCAGTAGGGGCGATCCTCGCAGTGAGCAATCTGCCTGGCGGGCATTCGCTCCCAGGCGGCCAGGCGGATTGACAACCCGCCGTACCCAGAGGGTACCCCTAACAGCCTGCCCCACATCAGACCGGGCTTATACTCTAGAGTGGGTGAGGATTTTAGGTGCACGCAAACTGCGGGTGATGTTTTGGGGGGCGGCTCTTCTGGCCGCCTCCAATGCTTTTGCTCTCGACCCGCATAAGGCTCTGACGCAGTACTCCCGCACGGTCTGGACTCAACAGCAAGGTCTTCCGCAGGATACCGTCCGCACCATCGTGCAAACCGCCGACAGCTACTTGTGGGTGGGGACCGACGAGGGTCTGGCGCGGTTCGATGGGTACGAATTCACCACCTACTTCAAGGGGAGCGGCGATCTTCCGTCGAACTCCATCACCGCGCTGGCGGCATCTCCGGACGGCACACTGTGGATCGGCACACTCAATGGCCTGACCCAGTACCGCGATAAAAAATTCGTTACCTACACCACCAAAGCGGGGCTTCCGGACGATGCCATTTCGGCGTTGTATATGGACCACGTGGGAACGCTCTGGATTGTCGCCGGCCAGTACCTGAGCCGATTTGAGGGAGGCCGGTTTGTTAATTTCGCTCCGGGCCGGGATTTTCCGATGGCTTCGGTGCGGCTGGTGTGCGAGGACCGGAATCACGATCTGTGGGTGGCGGGATACGGGGGCGTGGGAAGGCTGGCGGGCGGGAAGTTCACGATGGCGATCGATGGCGCCACGCTCGCCGGCGCGATTGGCACCAGCATGGCGGTGGACGCGCAGGGTACGCTGTGGCTGGCCGGCAGCCAGGGCCTGCTGGAGCGCCGGGCGGATGGCCGCATCCGCAAGTACCGGGTGGCCGATGGTCTCCCGGATTCTCTTCTGCGCACCGTACTGCCCGACCGCGATGGCGGGATTTGGGTGGGATCCGATTTCGGGATGGCGCGGCTGGAGGGCGACCGGTTCGTCAGCGCGCGGTCGGAGGGAATCCACGACCGCGCACAGGTCTCGTGTCTCTTCGAGGATCGCGAGGGCGACCTGTGGGTGGGCACGAACACGGGTTTGATCCGGCTGCGGGACGACATTTTCACGGCCTGGGGCAAAAGCGAAGGACTTCCCAGCGATGAGCCCAACGTGGTCTTCCAGGATCATGCGGGAAAGGTGTGGGTAGGGTTTCGCGGCGGAGGCCTGCTGCTGTTTTCAAGTGAGGGCGGAAAGGAGTTCTCGGTCCGGGAGGGTCTGCCCGGCAGCGACGTGTTCTCGATTCGCGAGGCCCGCAACGGCGACCTCTTGCTGGGCGTGCGCGGGGGGATGGCGCGGATGCACGATGGCCGCTTTCAGACCTATTTGCCGCCCGATCCGTTGTCTCGGGTGAATGTGTACGACGCCATCGAAGACGACTCGGGAGACGTGTGGCTGGCCACGCCGGACGGCCTGCGGCGTCTGCGATCCGGCCACTTGCAGACGGAAATTGTGGGCGGTCCGGTGCGAACGATGGGGTTCTCCACGCTGGGGGAAACGCGCGACGGCGCGGTATGGGCGGGCACCTTCGGCAGAGGGCTGTGGCGAATCCGGGGCGCTGAACGGCGCCTTTACACCACCGCCGACGGGCTGTCGAGCGACCAGATCCACACGTTGTACCAGGATCGCGACGGGACTCTGTGGATCGGAACGTTCGACGGCGGGCTCAACGCGCTGCGCGACGGACGGTTCCGGAGCTACACGGAGCGGGACGGGCTGTTGAGCGACAACATCGCCAAGATTGTCGACGACGGCGAGTCGCTGTGGCTGAGCACAACCCGCGGCATCTGCCGCGTCGCCAAACGTCAATTGCGGGAACTGTCGGAGGGGAAGCGGCATTCGCTCGAACCGACCAACTACGGGGTTGAGGACGGATTGCGCAGCGCGCAGTGCGCGCCCTCGAACCCCACGGGCGGCGCCGGTGTGCGAACGTCCGACGGCAAACTATGGTTCACCACCAGCCGTGGCCTGGCGGTCTTCGACCCAAACACGCGGCAACAGTCTCGTCTGGCCCCGGTGCCGCACATGGTGGAAATGACCACGGACGGCGCACAGGTGGACCTGGCGCGGCCCGCGAAGTTGCCTCCGGATAGCCAGCGGGTGCAATTCCGTTATACGGCGCTGCATCTGAGCGCGCCCGAACAACTGCAGTACTCTTACAAGCTGGAGGGCGAGGACCCGGACTGGGTGCACGCCGGCAGCCGGCGGCTGAAAGACTACAACAGCCTGCATCACGGCCCCTACCGGTTCCTGGTTCGCGCTACTCTGCCGGGCGGCGAGGCGAGCGAGCTGGCTTACGATTTCACCGTATTGCCGCATTTCTACGAGACGGCCTGGTTCCGCATTCTGTGCGTGGCGCTGGCGGCGGCGGCGGTGTGGGGAGTGTACGGGCTGCGGCTGAGGCAGATCCGTTCGCGCTTCGCCCTGGTGCTGGAAGAACGGGCGCGGCTGGCGCGCGAGATCCACGACACGCTGGCGCAGGGGTTCGTGGGGATTTCCTCGCAGCTCGACGCGGTGGCGATGTGTCTGGCCGACGAAACCGCTCCGGCGCGGAAGTACCTGGACATGGCGCGCAAGATGGCGCGGCACAGCGTGACCGAAGCGCGCCGGTCCGTGATGGATTTGCGGTCGTCGGTGCTGGAGGGGCAGGATCTGGCTTCCGCGCTGGAATCGGGCACGCGCGTGTGGACGGCGGGAAGCGGAGTGGACGTCAAGGTGGACGTGACGGGCCCTCCCGGCGAACTGCCACAGGAAATGGAGCAGCATCTGCTGCGAATCGCGCAGGAGGCGGTGGCGAACGTTCTGAAGCACGCGGGAGCCACGCGTATCGCGATTCAACTGCGCACGGAAGCGCGCAAGTTGCGGCTGCGGATTGAAGACAATGGCCACGGTTTCGAGCAGCAGGACGTATTCTCCTCGCTGGGCGGCCATTTCGGGTTGATCGGCATGCGCGAGCGCGCCGAGCGTCTGGGCGGCGAGATGCACCTGGAGACCCGGCCGGGCGGAGGGACGGAAGTGGAAGTAATGGTGCCATTGCCATGAGCGAGCCGATTCGAATTCTGGTGGCGGAAGATCACCTGGTGGCGCGGGTTGGCGTGACCACGATTGTCAACATGCAGGCGGATATGAAGGTGGTGGCGGAAGCGTCGGGCGGGCAGCAGGCGGTGGAGATGTACCGGAAATTCCTGCCGGACGTCACCCTGCTGGATCTGCGCATGCCGGGAATGAGCGGGATGGAGGCTGCCGCCGCGATCCGCAAAGAATTTCCGAATGCGCGCATGATCGCGCTGACCACCTACGGCGGGGATGAAGACATCCGCCGCGCGCTGGCGGCGGGCGTGCAGGCGTATCTCACTAAAGACGTGCTGCACGACGAACTGTTGAAGGCGATCCGGGCGGTGTATGCCGGACAGACCTACCTGCCGGCGGCGGTGGCGGCCGCGCTGGCCGCGCAACTGCCGCGTCCCGACCTGAGCGCGCGGGAGATTCAGGTGCTGGAACTGATTGTGCGCGGATTGGCGAATAAGCAGATCGCCTACAGCCTGAGCATCGCCGAACACACGGTGAAGAACCATGTGAAGAATATTCTGAGCAAGCTGGGCGTGCAGGACCGGACGCAGGCGGCCACGGCGGCTATTCAGCGCGGGATTATTCATTTGTCGTAGGGGAATAGGGAGGGCTGGCGCCCTGCGGGATCGGCGGACTGATCGAGAGGCCGAGTACCACTCGGCCGCAGGCTGCCAGCCTGCCCCACATAAGCACTACTGGATGCTGATGGTCGCGGAGTTGCTTGCTACGCCGCACAAAGCGCAGACGCGGTAGCCTGAGCATTGCGGAGCACACGGTCAGCGCGGGATTATTCATTTGTCGTAGGGGGATAGGGAGGGCTGGCGCCTTGCGGGATCGGCGGACTGATCGAGGGGCCGAGTACCACTCGGCCGCAGGCTGCCAGCCTGCCCCACATAAGCACTACTGGATGCTGATGGTCGCGGAGTTGCTTGCTACGCCGCCAGCGGAAATCTGCACCGGGTAGTTGCCGGGAGCAAGTTGCGGGAGTTGGAGATTCACTTGATAGAGTCCGATATAGCCGGGGGCGAGGCCGGCGAACCGGACGGTGGCCGGCTGGCCGCCGACGGTCGCGGTGACCGCGGCTGCGACCATCGAGAGAGTGGTGGTGG
>Ga0182018_10000214_pt1 | contig 75913 bp, 68 predicted proteins | sample 812P2MmetaG_FD_120490 | JGI IMG/M metagenome (GOLD analysis project Ga0182018, IMG submission 120490) | Permafrost microbial communities from Stordalen Mire, Sweden - 812P2M metaG | ecosystem: Environmental > Terrestrial > Soil > Wetlands > Permafrost | place: Sweden: Stordalen | collected... | reverse complement strand
TCTCCCTCAAGCCGCATCCCCGAACCGTCCTAGCCAGCCCCATGACCTGACGGATTCTGCCCTTCATCAACGCCCATTCGCAACTCCTCGCAAACCAATCTCAGTCGTGGTGAATTAAGCAGGTTAGGTCCTGGTATCGGCAGGTTCACAGTATTACGCACGAAGACGGGTGATCCACTTAGACCCCCAATAGATCGTCCCTCAGCTAGATATGCTTCCATGGGGCCGAAGTCTTTGGTTGGCACGCGATCTTTCGGCATCATGGCGATGTTGCCGGTTCGCACAAGTGGAATCAAATGCGTCGAACCGAAGAACCGAGTAAAGAGTCCGATTGCTATGATCTCATCGCCAAGTCCGATATCGAAATCCGCGATCCTTCCGTCGGTAGCGAAAATTTGCTCTGGAATCCAAGTAATGTCGTACTCCGTAAAACGGGCACTTCCAAATGGCAATACAGCTACGTCAACCGAGTCCTTTTCGGTCGGGTGATAAAACCACTTCTGCTCTCCAGTGCGAAGAAACAACGGCGCACCGTCTTTGCCGTTCATGGCGATCACGGTTTCAGCTGGCTCAATTGCCTCTGCTACATGTTTCGCTGTAACCAGATGAGCGAGACCGAATTTTTCATCCACACGTACACCGACGACGAAGGCCGTTCCGCCGTATTGCAATAACTGAGGTTCATTGTCGAGGCTAGGATCGTAGCGAGAAACAAATCCAACGGACTTGATGAGATGATCTGGAATTCGCATGGCAGGCTCCGCTTGGCCTAGAGGGTACACTTCCTCCCCATTCAAAGGAATGTCCGTCTTCCATGGCAGGCTCTGCATAAGCTAAGGCTACTACATACCTACTGTCAAGGGATAATTACCGCCGCAAAATCTAGGCATTAAAGGACTTATAGGTAAAATATGCCGGAATAAGGACTTAGCTGCCATTTTGGTTCGAACCCGGCTTTCTGAGCGCAATAACCTTCTCGAATTTTTTTTTTGATCCCGATCTTTGGAATCAGCAATTTAGACAGAATTCCCCGCAAAATCTTTGAGTTTAAAGGACTTAGCTACGACTCAACTTCAAGTTGGCGCATTGATGAAGCGCAATGGTCTCTGGAATAAGGCATACGTCGGCAATTGTTGTAACGTCCCAATTACACTCATCGGCAAGTCAACGAGCAGCTAACGGGCGTCCCGAGAGCGCAGTATCGTTGACGGCAGAACAGACTTTTCCGTCGGCTTACTTGCTGGTATCGACCATCGGAATCTGCGTGGACAACTGCAAATTGATCAGAAGATCGATCCGGCGATCGATCTGGTACCACAACGCAGTCTTCTTGGGCGAGATGACCTTCTCAAACACCGCAACATACCTCAATCGCAATCCGATTAGTTCCTCGTCAACGGCCGCCAATCTCTTGATGTAATTGTAAGCCTGCGCATCGGTCATGGTGCTGTGGTTGGCTGCATAATCCTTGATCACCGCCCAGCGTTCGTCGTTGGGCTTGATAGCTTCTTTTCTGTACTGCTCAAAGATCGGCCAGAATTTAGTTGCCTCGTCCGCGGTGAGGTTCATGTTTTGCGCGACGATCTGCTTCCGCTGTGCGCGTATGTCCGCCCGCATCATCTCGATGTCCTGGTCTGAAAGGCTATGCGGTCGCGCATCGGCGTCCGAAGCATCTTGCGTTGCGGGCTGGAGCACCTGAGCGAACATCGATACGTTGCACACGAACAGTAGGCTGAGGACAACCAGGAGGGCGTTGATACCCTTGTTCTGCATTTGTTGTTTCCCTCCGATCCCTAAAGGACAAGTCCGCCGCTAAAGACAACAGGCAAAGAATGTTAACACCAGCAGCATCTCGCGTCGTTTATTGTTTGGCGTAACATCTCCATTACGCTTATTGACCTGGGATGTTACGTCCACAACTCATTTTGCTTGTCAGTCTACAGAAGGCTCTGAGCCTCAGTGTCCGAGAACTCTCTGCTCTGCTTTCAAAAGGTATAAAACCGGCACAGAACGCGCACATCCCGACGCGTTCCAGCCACTGAGAAGGGTGCAGGGGTCCTTCGACTCCGCAGGAACTTCACTTCGTGAAGTCCCTGCTCCGCTCAGGATGACAATTTTATGGAAGGGATGACAAATTTATAGAAGGGATGACAAAGTCGTTTCTATGGCTGGGCGGACGAATGCGTCCGCCCCTACGTGGGTAGCGCGAAGAATATGCGGCTAGCGGACTTCGAAATTCACTGCGCTGCCGGCAACTATTTTTTGTCCGGGCGCCGGAGTCTGAGTCACGATCATGCTTGCCGCGCTGGGCTCGGAGACCGCAGACGGCGCAACGGGCGCGGCTTGCGGCTCGCCGGAAGGCGGCAATGCCGACACCGGCGGAAGCACGCTGACTTTGCTGACTTTGCCGATTTTCATGCCGGCGTCCTGTAGGGCGAGCGTCGCGCTGCCGAGGGGTTGTCCGGTGAGGTTTGGCATGGCATAGACGGGTGGCTCGGGCCCATCGCTGATCAGCAGATTGATTTTTGGCGCGGACACGCCGCTGGCTTTGGGCGGCGGGCTCTGCGATATCACCTGATCCTGCGCCGCGTCCGTCAAATTGACGTGCGCGACCGAGCCCAGAGTGAGTCCGCGGCGCCGTATGTTCAATTCCGCGACCCGCTCGCTGCCGCCGGTTACGTCGGGAATCACGACCCGCTGCTGGCCCAGACTCTGCGCCACGCGGATCGACCAGCCTCGCCGCACCTTGGTTCCCGGGGGCGGCATCTGAGTCACGATTCGTCCTTCGGGAATGTCAGGGCTGTAGAACTGCCGCTCGACTACCAGTAGCATACCGGAAGCGGCGCTCGCGCGTTCCGCTTCCGACGGGCTCATGCCCACGAGCTTCGGGATGGCGACTTCGCGCCCGTGGATCGCCAGCTGCATGGCCGTTAGCGCGGAAATCAGCGCCACCGTCATGAGGACCAGAGCCAGGAGCAGCATGCGGAAGAATTGTCGCATTTACGGAGATTATATCGTTGAGGTGGCTGGGCGGACGAATGCGTCCGCCCCTACGCGGGCAGTGGAAGGTGAGCGAGAAGAGTATTCACAGCGGAAACAATTCAGCCGCCGGCCTGCTCTTCCCGATAGTGGTGCAGTTTGAAAATTGCTATCCCTCAGCTTACGGCGCGGCTGAAAAGCCGTGCCCTGCCCAAAACCCTTCGAACCAGAGTTTACTGGGGACGTTAGACGGGGCAAGCCCCGTCTCTACGCGACATTTTTCCGCGGCCTGTGATTCAGACTGCACCACTTGCCTCTTCCCACGCATTGCCGCAGGCTTGGCAGGTCCAGCCATGTTTGGAGAAGGGGAGGGGAACGCCGGCGTACGCCGACAGATAGGCGACCGGCTTATCCAGTTCATCGAAGTTGATGTCGAGGGAATGGCAGCGGGGACACTTCGGCTGCTCGAAATCTCCGACGCCTTCAACATCCAGCGTTTCGGGGATGGGCTGGTTCAGGATTTCGCTAGCTGCCTCGGCGTCCTCGGGGCGAACCTTCAATTTGATTCCGCCGAGAAGATTGGAGATGAACCAATCCATGCGGATCATGTTGTCGTCGACGAGGTAAGATTGAATTCCCGCTGATTCCAGACAGCCCTTCGCCAGTAACGCTTCTGGGAGATCGCGGAACTGGCGTAGAGTGACGGTTCGATTGAATTCGAAAACGTCTTCGCCGCGAGGCGGGGCAATCGCCAGCTTCAGGCCACGCCTGGCAATCTCGGCTTGGAGCGCCTCGTGCGCAGCGGAACTGAATTCATCGCCGCTTTCAGCGATCTTGCCGAGTTCGTCGTCGCTCATCGTAGAGTACACGCCGGCCATGCGTGCAAGATCTTGCTCAGGGGTCGTCATCGCTATAGCCGGACATAATACTCCGGAAACGAGCGTCGCTGTCAGTTTTGATTCGGACTCGTCTTGGTGCCTGGCGGTAACAGCGACGCTTGCGTTTTCTGACGCGCTACCCATTCGTGAATGCGCGTGCTCAGCACGTCCATGGGAAGCGCTCCGCCGGAAAGCACTTCATCGTGAAAAGCGCGAATGTCGAATTTGTCTCCCAGCTGATCTTTCGAGTACTGCCGGAGCTTCAGGATTTCGAGCTGTCCGATTTTATAGCCCAGAGCCTGCGCCGGCCACGCCATGTAACGGTCGGTCTCGCTCTGTACATTGGGTTCGTCGACAGCGGAGTGCTCGTGAAAATAGTCGACTACCTGTTGCCGCGTCCAGTGCTTGTAGTGGAAGCCGGTGTCGACGACCAGCCGAATGGCTCGCAGCATGTCGTCCTGCAAATGGCCATAGTAACTGTAGGGATCCTGGAAGAACCCGACTTCCTTGCCCAGCCCTTCCGAATAAAGCGCCCATCCCTCGGTATAGGCTGTGTAGAACTCGTGCTGACGGAACGGCGGTAGTTCGGGCAATTCCTGGGCGATCGTAATCTGCAAATGATGTCCGGGCACGCCTTCGTGATAGGCGGTCGTCTCGACATCCAACAGGCTGCGCTTAGCGAAGTCGCCCGTGTTTACCATAATGTGACCCGGACGCGAACCATCGGGAGAACCATCCATGTACTGAGCGGCGGACGCCTCTTTCTCGCGGAACTCCTCGACCGGCATCACTTCCAGTTTGGCCTTGGGAAGGCGTCCAAACAATTGCGGCAGACGCGTGTACATCTGATCGACGTACTTACGGTAGAGGTCGAGGATTTCCTGTCGCGAATGGGCGTGGAGTTTGGGATCCACATCGCAGGCCGCATTGAGGCTCTTCACGTCTTTGTAGCCGAGTTGGGTGGCCACGCCGAGCATGCGGCCTTCGATCGCCTTCACCTGTTGCAGCCCGAGTTGATGAATCTCTTCGGGGGATAAATTCGTCGTCGTGCTCTCCTTGACGCGAAACGCATACCAGGCTGCGCCATCCGGCAATGCCCAGGCTCCGGGCTCGGCCCTGCCTTTGGGCACATACTCATCGCGTACGAACGCGGTGAATTTGACATAGGCAGGAATCACGGAATCTTTCACGGCAGCCAGGCCGACCTCGCGCAGCCGCTTGCGATCCGCTTCGGAGATGGCGTCAGGAAACTTGTCAAATGGTTGCGTGAAGGGACTTTTATCAACGGGCGTGCTGGCGATTCCGTTCGCCTGCGTCACCACTTGTTCCAGCAAAATCTTTGGCGGCATCAGCCCTTCCGCCATGCCTTTGCGCATCTGCGTGATGGTCTGGTCGAACGCAATCGGAAGGAGCTTGAGCCGGGCGATGTAGTCTTCGTAATCCTTCACGCTCTGGAAGGAAAGAATACTGACCAGTTGCGGCGCATCGATGTGAAGCCCGTCCTCCTGGCTCACCGGCATTTCCCAGGGCTTGAAGCGAGCGCCCTCGAGGCCCATTTTCAGGTCTCGCACCATAAGCTCCCGGTTCAGCGATTCCTGCTCGGGAAAACCGGTGGCGTCAATCGCTTCGAAGCGGGCGAGGAAGCGGCGGGTCTGCTCCAGATCGTCGTCAATGGCTTGCTGGGAAAGGTCGTCGAGTTTGTCGTTGTAGCGCTTGTCGCCCAGAATGGAGGCGTAGATGGGGTTGGTGCGCATCGTGTACTCCCAGCGCTCGTGCAGCAGGTCGTTGAGCGCTTTGCGCCGGGCTTCGAGGTCAGCAGGTGGATTGGCGGCGGCCAGAGCGGCCGGAATCAGCAGGGCAAGGCAGATCAAAAATCGCATTGGATCTCCAAAAGAGAATTTCGTTGGCGTTGTGGCGGACTTTCTTTGGCGAACTCTTTGCCGGACTCTCCACACACAGGTTGTCTTGTTAGACGAATACGTAAGCGGATGGTGATCAGTTCCAGAAAGATCATTTGCCCGAGCGCAGGGGATGGCGGTCTGCATGGCTTAACGGCTGGCCAGCCCTCCGGCGGTTTCTCCACCGTCACAGGTGTAGACGTGGCCGGTTATGTATTGGGCATCGTCGGAGGCGAGGAATGCGAACAAGGCTGCAATCTCCTCGGGCTGCGCATGGCGGCGCAAAGGGATCTTGCGGTTGACTTCGTCGAGCATTGCATCGGAGTACTCGGCGCGCTGCATCGGCGTCAGCACGTATCCGGGAGCCACGGCGCATACGCGCACTTTGGGCGCAAGTTCGAGCGCCATCGACTTCGTGAGCTCGATCACGCCGGCCTTGGTGGCGTTGTAATCCGCATAGAATGGATATCCCATGACGCCGTTGGTCGAAGCCGTCTGCAGAATCACGCCGTGGCCCTGCTCCATCATGTGCCTGGCCGCGGTCTGCGCCACATAGAACACTCCGGTGAGATTCACGGCAATCACTTTGTCCCACTCTTCCGGAGTGATGTCGAGAAAACTATGACGGATGCTGATTCCGGCGTTATTGATCAGCACGTCCACGCCGCCCATGCGGCGAATCGCGTCGGCGTAGGCAGCCTGTACCTGTTGCAGGTTCGAAACATCGGCATCGAGCAGGGCAGCCAGACCGGGCAGTTCCTGCTGGATTTTCCGCCGCGCCTCGGCGTCGCGGTCGAGCACGCACACCACGGATCCTTCTTCGAGAAATCGCGCTGCCGTGGCCGCGCCTATGCCGCTGGCGCCGCCGGTGATCAGGACTCGCTTCGATTTCAGGCCGCGCAATCGCTCCTCCGCAATAAAATGGGGCAGATCAGGATAAACCAATAGGTTAGAGGTTAGAGGTTAGAGGTTAGAGGTTAGAGGTTAGAGGTTAGAGGTTAGAGGTTAGAGGTTAGAGGTTAGAGGTTAGAGGTTAGAGGTAAAATCCCGGGGTCCAGCTTTTCGTTGGAGGCGGAGGGTTTTACCTCTGCAATCTGACCTCTGACCTCTCCAGTCCTCAGCCTTTGCTCTTCAACTCAAATGCCAGGTACACCATCTGGCCGATGTGATGGTGCAGGTGGGTCGCGCACGACAGGACGATACTAAATCGATCGTGGGTATCTTCGCCCGCGGCAGCGTATTCCTTTGACCAGTCGGCAGCGCTCTGACGGTTGATCGTGCCGACGACCATTTCAATTGCCTGATCAAATTCCTTCAGCACCTTAGCCTTTGACGGCCGCGTCGCGTTCGAAAACTCCAGTGGACGATCGCGCACGTAGCCAGTGGCCGCGATCTGCGCTCCGATGTAGTAATTCAGATTGCCAGTGAGATGCAGCACGAGGTGGCCAAAGCTGTTGCCGAATGGGAAAGGCTTGGCCCAGAACTGCTCTTCGCTCAACGGGACGGCCAGCTCGCGGAGCACACCTGCCAGTTTGCTGTAACGCGCCGACTGGCTGGATGTAATCGTTGAGTTCAAATCTGCCATACGTTCCTCCTGGAATGTAGTTCCTCTGCAAACGGCGGAGACGCGGCGAGCCGCGTCTCTACCGGTCATTTTTTTGGGGCGACCGGCGCTGTGGCTGAAGATTCCTTGTCGATTGGCAGCAGCTCAATGGTGCAACCTGAGCTGCCGCAGTTCAATTGACCCCGGCGCACAATTTTCACCGAGGACACATCCGGAAACCTCACCGGGAAATCTTTCTCGCGCATCTGCTCGCCGGCCGAACGAAGGCTTTCGTCGCCGTCAACAAACTCGGCGCGCTCCGGACGCGGCGAACTGTCGAACACCAGGTTGAACCGCGCCGACGCTGTCTTGCTGGTGACCGGTCCAAGCTTCACCGTGCGCGCCTGTGCCAACTCCATCGGCGCCTGTGCAATATCTTTCTGCTCCGCGCTGTCTGCCGGCGCCAACTTCGCCAGACGCGTCCGCGAATCCTGCACGTCGTTTCCGCCGGCCGCCACGGCCAGGACATACATGTGACGCGCTTTCTCTGGCTGCCCTTGCTTTTCAAGGACCTGCGCCAGCCGGTTGGCGACTGTCCCCGACTGGCTTAGAAGCCACGCCGACGTGAGGAACTGCATCGCGGCCAGATTTTCGCCGCGCTGAAACTTGGCCCATCCGATCCGCGACCATGAGAGCGCCACCAAGCGCATCGATGAAAACGCTGATGGTCCCAACCGATCCATCTCGCCCGAGTCGAACTGGCCGCCGATATCGTAGAGCACCTGCTGCGCATCGTTCTCGGTCTGCGTCGGATCAATATCGTTCTTCAACGCAGCTGCGTAAATATCCTGACCCGAATCTCCGCCCGCGCTGCCCGTCAGGCCTTTCATCAACTCCTGCGCTTGCGACTTCTCCCCCAAGCGCTCGTATACCTGCGCCAGCGCCATCTTCGTTTCGGGATCGTCCGGAGGAATCGCGGCGGCCGCTTCCAACTCCGTGCGCGCGTCGGCATCCCGTCCTAACTGACTTAGCAAGAGGCCGAGATTCTTGAGCGTGGACTTATCGTATGGAGCCATCTCCAATTGCTTGCGATACGCCGCGATAGCCTCGTCGGTCTTCCCCGTCTGCTGGAGTTCCATCGCCAGGTCGCCATTCGCGTGCTTGTGATTTGGATCCGCCAGGAGCTGCGAGCGGAACGCGCTGATCGCCTGCTCGTGATTATTCGCGCCGGCGTAGGCAAGTCCGAGGTCATACCAGCCGTCTTTCAGGCTCGGACCCGGATCCGCGTCCACCGCGCGTTTCAGCAGATCGGTCGCTGTCCGATAATCCTTGCTCTGCAGCGCTTTCAGCCCAGCTTTCTGGAGCTCGGCGGGAGTTCCTGCCATCTTCGAACCTGCCGTCTCCACGCCTTGTCCCGACGGCGTCAGGATCGTGCACGATAACACCTGGTCCTGATCGCTTTGGGTTGCGTTGCGAAACGATTCGTAGTCCGCGCGCCGCGCCGCTGCCAGCTCGTCCGTCTTCACCACAAGCTTGCGCTCGCCTTCCAGAATTCCCTTGCTCTGCGAGTAGATGGATAAATAGTCACCATAGTCTCGCGACATTTTCACCGCGGTCGGTATGCGCACCGTGTAGTTGGAGGAAAACTGTAAGCGGACCTTGTAGTCCATTTCGCCTGCGGGACCGATATCTAAAGGTTCGGTGGTCTTTTCTGACGCTCGAATCGCAGGCATGCCCAGCGGCGGGATGGGACGAAAGTTCACACTGGCCGATGGCACTACAAAATAGCGGTCCTGGTGCAGGTGATACTTCAGATGAAAAGGCTTGCTCGTGTCCTCGATGGGATCCAACTGAACGTCATCCACTTCACCCGGCAAGCCCCAGCCCGCGGAGAGAACTCTCACAAAATCTTTCCACTGGGCCTGCGAAAATCGCCGGAACCTGGCCCGCATCGGCCAATCGCGGTCCCCCTGCGCCGTGACCTCAAGCGTCGCATCGAGCGCGCCGAACTGGCTGAACGTGCCATCGAGGGTAAAATGCATGAAGGTTTTGATCGGCGAATCGGCCGGCGTCCGATGCAATCCTCCCTCGCTGTCTTCCGACGCGACCACGGCTTGTTTGTTCCGTAGCTGATAAAGAATCAGGCCGAAGGGCGTCACCTCCGGCGTCGTATCGAGCCAGGTGAGCCCCGTTCCCGTCGTCAGTCGTGCCGCTGTGATCACGTGATCGAACTGTGCCGGCGAAGGAATGTCCGCATCCAGTTTGCGCGAGCTGTCGATCAGCACGGGATAACTCTGAATTCCTTCCGCCCGCAGCATCGCAGAAAACAATGTGTGCTTGTCCTTGCAGTCGCCATAACCATTCTGCAGAACGTCGGAGGCCGAGTGCGGCTGATACCGCCCGACTCCGAGCGAGATGCTCACGTAACGCACATTCCGTGCCACGAAGTCATATAGCCGTCGCGCTTTCTCTGTGTCCGTGTCCGCTCCCTTGGTCAGATCGTCGGCTTTCTTTTGCACGCTGGCGTCCACCGTCATGCGCTGGCCCTGCAGTTTTGCGTACCATTGCGCGATCTGCTTCCAGTCGGTGAAAGTCGTCAACTGCACATCCGGACTGTTGTCTTCCTCTTCGTCATCCTGATCTTTATCGCGTTCCGGCTGGATGTTTTTCACCACCCAGGTGTAAACGCGCCGGTCTCCCTTGTCCTGAATTTCCGGCGTTCGCGCCGGCGTCTTGAGCTTTATTTCGCGCGCCTTGGGGACGTCGAGCTCCAGCCGATCTTCGTTGACCACCACACCCTTGGGAAATGTGTATTCGTACCAGAAGTTTCCCGTGGCGAGAGGTGTGAGAACCCGCGTCACCGTGCGATATTCCAGGGTGTCGCCGGGCTGCAGCGCGGTTACGGAAATATGCCGCTGCCGGTAGTCGCTGTACATCGGGGCTTCTTTCAGCACGTCGGGAGCGAAATCCTGCGCCGTCGACTCGGGCGTCACCACCACCTGCCCATCCGGCTTGCGGACTCGGACATATTCGACCTCCAACTTTTCGGTGGCCGACGAATATCCGAAAACCAGCTGGCCGAATTCCTCCACGCCCGCCTGGCTCTGCACCCGGACCACGGCTTCGGTCTCGCTCACCTCGGTTCCGTCGTTCTCAAAGCGGACGTGGTTCAAGATTCGTTCGAAGACCGCAGCCTCGTCGGCATTATTTTTTTGCTGCTTGGACAAAGAGGAGGGAGCCTGCGCCCAAGCGACCGCGCTCATCATCGTTAAAGAGCTCATCATCATTAAAGAGACGAGCGCGCAGAGGCATAAAAAGCCAAAAACAACCCGCAAAACACGAGAGGACATATTGAAGTTCTTTTACGCCGTGCCCAGCGTAAAATCAAACCAACCTGTATGAATTTCACCAAGACCGTGCTACTGATTGCAATCCTGGTTGGTTGCTGTAGTCTCGTGGCCGCGCAGGTTCCGGTTCTCTCCGTCGTGGACGAACCTATGCCCGCCATCGATGCGGGCACGGACTTCCACGCCCTTCTACATGCCCGGGGAGGCGCTCCGCCCTACGTCTGGAGCGTGGCCCTTGGCGATCTTCCCGAAGGAATTACGCTCAGTCCGGAAGGCCTGCTTGCTGGGCATCCGATCAAGCCCGGCACTTTCGTCCTGACTTTACAGGTCCAGGACTCCAGCCACCCCGCGAACAGCATTGAAAAAGACTTCCAAATTGTGGTCACTGCGTCTCTGTTGCTGGAATGGCTGGCATCGCCAAAAGTCCATGACAACCGGATCGACGGCTCCGTGCTGGTTTCGAACGGCTCCAAGAATACGTTTGATCTGACCGTCGTCATCGTGGCCGTCGCCGAAAATGGGCGGGCCACGGCAATCGGCTACGAGCATTTCCCGCTGAAGGCGGGCGCCACCAATGTTCAAATTTCTTTTGGAAACACGCTGCCGAGCGGAGGCTACGTAATCCATGCCGATGCCATCGCCGAGGTCCCCAGCCGGAACTCCATTCTTCGCCAGAGGCTCCAAAGCCCTCAACCTTTGCAGGTGGTGCAGGGACCGTAGCGGCTTGCCCGCCGGCGCGCGAGTACGCAAGTCACTTGCCATCTCTGTGCTATCCTAATATTTTCATTATGTTGAAGTGGTTTCACCGAGTTCTGGTGCGTCCGCCATGGACTTGGGCGTTGGCTATGGAGCTTTTTCTTAACCTCTGTTGGCTTTCCCTGATGCTGCCCGCCTATCTGCTGTGGCGGCAACGGACTTCTTTGGCCGGTTTGAGAAGTGCTCCGGCTCCAGTCTTCGCTTGTGTTCTCGGCAGTGCCCTCGTTCTACTGTTCCCTGTGATATCGGCCAGCGACGATCTGCACGCCAGGCGTCCCGCGATGGAAGAGTCGGAGCGCGCCTGCCGTCATGCCGGCCATTGCGCTTCCACATCTCACGCGCTCGCTCATTCTGCGCAGCTCTTTCTGCCCAGATTGGCTTCTCTGGCGCCGGGGTTCGAACCGACCGGCACCATACTTGAGTTAGCGACGCCAACACTCGGAGTGCTCTCGCCCCTCGTGCCTGCGGGCCGCGCTCCTCCTCTCGAGCGCCCGGTGTTGCTGTAAATCGAAATTCCGTCTTGTTTCGTTACGGAAAAAACTGAACCATTCTCAGTTCATGCGGGCGGGCGTTCCCGTTTTCCCATTCGCACGGAGCACACGATGTTGAAGTTTCGCCATTTCAGCCTGATCGCATGGCTATTGGTCGCAGCGGCCCTGGGATCCTCGGCGCAGCAGACCCTCACCTGGGAACAGGTCCGCCTACGCTTTCAGCTGAACAACCCCACGCTGCTGGCGGACAAACTGAATATTGACGAATCGAAGGCGCAGGAGATCACCGCGTTTTTGCGTCCGAACCCGACCCTGGATCTGCTGTCGGATCAGATTACCCCCTTTAATGTCGGACCGTCGCACGGCGCGCTCGCGTATCTGCTGCCCTCGGCCACGGTCAGTTACCTGTACGAGCGCGAGCACAAGCGGGATTTGCGACGGGAGAGCGCACAGAAGGCAACGGTAATCGCGGTCGATAGTCATGCGGATATGGAGAGAACCATGCTTTTCACCCTGCGCGGCGCGTTTGTGTCGACGCTGCAGGCCAAAGCCGTGCTCAAGTTGGCGAATGATAACCTGGCCTACTACGACCACGTCCTCGCTATCAGTAAAGATCGTTTCGACGCCGGGGACATTGCGCAAATCGATTTCGACCGCTTGGAGCTCCAGCGCGTGCAATATGAATCCGACGTTCAGACCGCTCTCGTCAATCTTCGCACCGCAAAGATTCAGCTGCTCACGCTGCTGAACGATCGAACTCCGATTGAACAATTCGACGTAAACGGTCTGTTCGATTTCAGCGACCAGCTGTTGCCTCAGGATGAGTTCCGGAAAATCGCGCAAGACACGCGGCCGGACTTGCGGTCAGCGATCGAAGCCGTGGACAAAGCCCAGACCGACCACAAGCTGGCGGTTGCGAACGGCTCCACGGACCCGACTTTCAGTGTCGACGTGGGACGCAATCCGCCGATTGATTTCTATTTTGGCGTAGGCGTCAGTATTCCGCTGCGGATCTTCGACCGGAACCAGGGTGAGAAGCTGCGCACAAAGCTGGACATCGACCGGAATCAGAGGCTGCTGGATGCCGCCCAGGCGCTGGTATTCAGCGATGTCGATTCCGCCTACGCAACCGTGAGCAGCAATATCGCGTTGCTTCGTCCTTATAAGGAAAAATATCTGCAGCAGGCGGTCCGCGTTCGCGACACGATTACTTTTTCGTACCAGCATGGAGGGGCATCCCTGTTGGATTTTTTGAGCGCGGAGGCCGACTATCGCAGCGTTGAGCTTAATTACGTGAACTTGGTTGGTGCGTACTTGACGGCCGCGGCCCAATTAAATATGGCCGTGGGCCGGGAGGTGATCCAATGACAACCAGATTCGCCGGCCTGATCCTGGGGCTTTGCTTGTCACCGAGCCTGCTGCTTGTGGGCTGCGGCGAAAATAAAGCCGACCCGAAGGCCGAGGCCCCACCTCCGGCCACCGTCGTGCCGGACCTCGATGCCAACAATTTCAAAGTGGATCACCCCGAGCAGTTTCCGCTGGTCGCGGCGATTGAGCATAAAGCCGCGCCCGCCCTGAATGTGACCGGCGTGGTGCAGGCCGATATTTCCCGCGCCGTGCCGGTGATCTCGCTGGCCGCGGGACGAGTCGTGGAAATTAAGGCCAGGCTGGGCGATACCGTGAAGAAGGGCCAGTTGCTGCTGAGAGTTCAGAGCAACGATGTCTCTGGAGCCTACCAGACGTATCGCAAGGCGGTGAACGACGAACTGCTGTCGCGGATTCAACTCGAAAGAGCGCAGCTTCTTTACAGCAAGGGAGCCATCGCCCAAAGCGCCGTCGAACAAGCGGAGGACGTGGCCAAGAATGGCAAGGCCGGTCTGGACGCCGCCACCGAACAGTTGCGGCTTCTGGGCATCGACAAGGATCATCCCTCGGGAACCGTCGACATCTTCGCTCCCATATCGGGTGTGATTACCGACCAGCAGGTTACCAATGCATCGGGCGTGCAAGGATTGGGCTCTCCGAATCCCTTCACCATCTCTGATCTTTCCTATGTCTGGATCATCTGTGACGTTTACGAAAATGATCTCGACGCGGTGCATCCCGGCGAGTACGCGGATATCCGTTTGAATGCCTACCCCAACCAGGTCTTGAAGGGCCGGATCGATAACATCCTGCCGGTTCTCGATCCCAACACCCGCACTGCAAAAGTTCGGCTCGAAGTTCCTAATCCCGGAATGATGAGAATCGGAATGTTCGTCACCGCGACTTTCTACGGCAAGCAAGCTGAAACGCGGGCCGCGGTTCCCGCTGCTGCCATTCTGCATTTGCACGATCGTGAGTGGGTTTACACACCGGTAAGCGCGGGGCATTTCAAGCGCCTGGAAGTCGTCACGGGAGTCACGCTTCCCGGCAACCTGCAGGAAGTTGTTTCCGGGATCAAGCCCGGAGATCAAGTGGTTTCGAATGCGCTGGTACTGCAAAACACGCTGGAGCAGTAAATGGGAGCAATAAATGGGAGCAATGAATGATTCGCCGAGTCGTTGATTTTGCTCTCGACAACCGTTTGCTCGTGCTGGGTTTTGCGCTGCTGCTTTTCGCGGGAGGGATGGTTGCGTTTCATGACCTTCCCATCGAGGCCTATCCTGACGTGGCGGATAACTACGTCGAGATCATTACGCAGTGGCCGGGAATCTCTGCGGAGCAAATCGAACAGCAAGTCACGATTCCGCTCGAAATCGTCATGAACGGAATTCCACATGTGGTGCATCTGCGTTCGTTTTCGCTCTTCGGACTGTCCGATATAAAACTGATTTTCGACGACGAATCGGACAATGACTGGAATCGGGAGCGGGTCCTGGAGCGGCTGAGCGAGGTCACCCTGCCGCCGGGCGTCAACCCGCAAATGGGCACGGACTGGAGCCCTGTCGGTCAAATCTATTTCTTCACACTGCACAGCGCCAATCCGGCCTATGACCCCATGGAGTTGAAGTCGCTTGAAGACTGGGTCGTCGAAAAAAGCTTCAAATCCATACCCAACATAGTCGACGTCGCCAGCTTCGGCGGCCCCACCCGCGAATACCAGGTTCGAGTGGACCCCAACAAACTGGTCGCTTACGGCCTGAGCCTGGCTCAGGTCGAGCAGCAACTCACCAACAATAACGTCAACGCAGGCGGAAGCTTCATACAGGAAGGTCTGCAGCAAATCAACGTGCGCTCCGTCGGATTGGTCGATCGCGTTCAGGACATCGAACGGACGGTCATCATCACCAAGAACGGCACGCCGCTGCGAGTCAAAGACATTGCGGTGGTTTCGCAAGGTCCCAAGATTCGCCTCGGTCAGTTTGCGCGAGCCCTTCACCGCGGGGACGGGAAGATCGTAGATAACGACGATGTTGTCTCAGGCATCGTGTTGCTGCGCAAAGGTGCGACTGGCGAAACGGCGCTCGCGGACATCCATCAAAAAGTAGAAGAACTCAACGATCACATTTTGCCCAAGGGAGTTCAGATCGTCCCTTTCCTCGATCGCAGTCTTCTGGTTCACTACACAACCCACACTGTGCTGCACAATCTCGCCGAAGGCATGATCCTGGTATCGGTCATTCTGCTTTTATTTCTGGGTAATGTTCGGGGCGCCCTCATCGTCGCCGCAACCATTCCGTTTGCTCTGCTATTTGCGGCCATTTGTCTGAACTTGATGCACATTCCGGCCAATCTGCTGTCACTTGGCGCACTGGACTTCGGCGTGATCGTGGAAGGCGCCATCGTGTTGATCGAAAACATTGTGCGCCATTTAAGCCACACCGACGGGAGCAAGACCTCTACCGAACAAATCAGTTTTGCCTCGCATGAAGTGCAGCGGCCGGTGTTCTACGCCATCGTCATCACCATCACCGCTTTCTTGCCGATCTTTACGTTACAACGCGTGGAAGGCAGGCTCTTCCACCCCATGGCTTGGACAGTCGCGTTCGCGCTGCTCGGGGCATTGCTGTTCTCGATCCTGGTCGCGCCGGTGCTGGCAAGTTTCGCGTTCGCCCGGGGCGCAAGCGAATGGCGTAACCCGGTCATGAGCTATGTGAGCGCACGATATCGCGTCGGCCTGCGCTGGGCGATTCGACGGCGCATGACCACCGTCGGTGTGTGTCTTCTTCTGATGGCCTTTGGGGCGTACCTTGCCTTCAGCGGAATCATCGGTTCCGAATTTCTTCCTCACCTGGATGAAGGTGCGCTCTGGGTACGTGGCACGCTTGCGCCCAGCACCGGGCCGGATGAAGGCATCCGGATCGCGAACCAGGCCCGAGTCGTCCTTTGCTCCTTCCCCGAGGTACCGCAATGCACCAGCCAAGTCGGGCGTCCCGATGACGGAACGGATAACACTGGCTTCTTCAACACTGAGTACTTCGTGGACCTGAAGCCGAAAGAAGAGTGGCGGCCTGTATTCCACGAGAACAAAGACGAATTGATCGCCGCCATGGGTCGCGAGCTAGACAAAATCCCCGGCGTCGTCTGGGGATTTTCCCAGCCCATCGAAGACAACATGGAAGAGGCCGTCAGCGGAGTGAAAGGCGCGCTGGCCACGAAGATCTACGGCGACGATTTGAAGGTTCTAGAGCAGAAGAGCGACGAAATCGTCGGCATCATGCGAAAAATCAACGGGGTTGAGGATCTCGGAGTTTTCCGTGTCCTCGGCCAGCCCAACCTCAACGTGACGGTGGACCGCGAAGCGGCTGCCCGCTACCAGATCAACGTCGCGGATGTGCAGGATGCAATTCAGACAGCGGTGGGCGGCAATGCGCTCACCCAGGTGCTAAAGGGCGAAGCGCGATACGATCTCACGCTGCGCTATCTGCCGCAATACCGTAGCACCCAGGAAGCCATCGAGAACATTCGTCTTTTGTCGCCTACCGGAGAACGGGTATCGCTCGCCCAGCTATGCAAGATCAGCGTGACGGATGGCGCTTCGGAAATTTATCGCGAGGGCAATCGGCGCTACGTTGCCATCAAGTACAGCGTCCGCGGCCGTGACCTCGGCAGCACGGTGGAAGAGGCGATCAAGAAGGTGGGCGACCAGGTCAAACTGCCGACCGGATACAGCATCGATTGGGAAGGCGAATACAAGAGCCAGAAGCGAGCCAACGCGCGTTTGCTGATCGTACTCCCCATCACCATCCTCCTCATCTTTGTCATCCTTTACACGATGTTCAAATCCTTTAAATGGGCGCTGTTGATTATGGCGACGGTTGCGATCGCGCCTATTGGCGGTCTACTTGCCCTCTGGATAACCGGCACCCATTTCAGCGTTTCCTCTGGAGTCGGCTTTTTGGCGCTGTTCGGCGTGTCGGTGCAAACCGGAGTCATCATGCTGGAATACATCAATCAGCTTCGAGCGCGGCGTTATTCCATCGAAGACGCCGCGGTCGACGGGGCGGTCCTGAGGCTGCGGCCCATCATGATGACCATGTTGGTGGCAACGCTCGGACTGCTGCCCGCCGCTCTGTCGCATGCCATCGGTTCCGACTCTCAGCGCCCATTCGCGATCGTGATCGTCGGAGGCCTCATCGCAGCCCTTATAATGAGCGTCTTCCTGCTGCCTACGCTGTATGTGTGGATCGCCGGCGATCGCGACGTGTTGCCCGCGGCCGAAGAAGGGTTTGAGGTGGGCGAGCACGTGGATTAAAAAGGACAAGGCGTCGAACACTTGACGCGGTAGCGGTGCAATTTGTGAAATCGTTAACCACCAAGGCCACCAAGGTACACGAAGGAACCATCTGAGGCCAAAAGCCTTCGTGATCCTTTGTGCCCTTGGTGGTTCAGGATTTCGTCGGTTCAACGTGAAACTGCACCACTACCCTGGACGCGGTTTTCTTGCTTTTTGGTGGCGCTTCCGCTAGATTTCAATTTTCCGCATCTAACGAGCGGGTAGGCCTAAATCTGTCACCAGGAGTTGTGGGTATGAAGCGGAGTTACATTGGGCTCGCCTTGGGCGCGCTGGTGGCGGTGGGAGCGGCATTGAGCCTGCCGAGTTGCGGACACGACCAAAAACTGGTGAGCCTCACGGTTCAGCCTTCGGCCGGTTTTATTTTTTCGCAGGCGGCTGCCGGGGCTACCGGACAGTTCACCGCGACCGCTAGCTATATCCATCCGCCGGCGACAAAGGATGTTACCAGTCAGGCCACGTGGGCGGTTGACGACGACGTGGTTGGGATCAACGCCGGCGTAGTGACGACTAACGGCAATTGCGGCACCGCAAACGTCTCGGCAACGATGCCAGAAGGCACGGGCGGGGCGTCAAACATCGTGATCGGCTATTCGTTTGTGACCGTCAATAACCCCGCCGTTGCGACCTGCCCGGGCGGCGGTACGGAAGGCACGTTAAGCGTCCAGATCTCACCGCCCTTAACCGGAACAGTAACCAGTCTGACCTACGGTATCAACTGCCCGACAGTTTCGTGCATAGCCGTAGTGCCGGTTGGGGCTTCTGTCGCACTCACCGCCACACCCGCTGCGGGTGAGAGCTTTTTAAGCTGGCAGGGCTGCACCACGAGCTCGACAAATAGCTGCACCGTAACCATCCCGACTGGCGGGGCGGGAGTTGTCGCGACGTTCCAGTGAATCTACGGAAGACGGCACCTATTCATCCGTTAGCAACTTGCCCAGCGTCGGCTTGTGCCTTTCCGGCTTCGTCTTCTTCGCGCGGACAAGCTGCGAGGGTTTGGGACTGCCGACGCGTTCGCGAGCCATCTCGCGGACGACCTTCGCGGACGAGAATACTTTCTTCTTACGCTTGCGCGGCATAGTCGTAATGCTCGCATCTTCGCACATTCGATGCGCAAAAATGCAATAATCTGAGGTTGGCGTGGAATTGCGCCTTCGCAAACGCGGCGCGGACAACGCGCCGCATTAAGCATTAATTTCAGCCGGAGGCCCTGATATTTATGGATGAGCGCGAATTCTTTGACGAAAAGTCCGACAAGAAGCCGGCCAATCTGAGTTGTCCGCATTGCCATCAGTCGGCGGAATATGAGATCCAGTGGCTGGTGCGCATGAAGAAGAAGAATCTGCCGCCCCGGGCGGATGATCGCGACCGGGCAAAGTTTGCCAAGGCGCAATCCTACATGCTGCGGCGAGACGACATGATGATGTGCAAGAACCTGCGCTGCCGAAAGCGATTTGAGATCACAGGCGTGCAGAGCGTGGCGTTTCTGCAGTAGCGGTGACAACGGTTTTACTGAGAGCTGAAAAACTGAGAGCTGAGAACTTTACTAGCTCTTAGCCGCGGAGCGGTTGGCAACCAGGGTGGCGGCCAGACGGCGGACGCTCTGCAGCAGATCGCCTATCGTTTCCGAGGCTGGAGCATTCAGCCGGGATTGGACTACTTCCGGGGCGTCGCTGAAGCCCTCTTTCTCCATTTGCTTGGCGGCGGCGGCGAAGCGCTTGGCACTTGTCTCGCTCATTTCGTAGAAGCGGAAGGCCTGGGCGAGCGGGATTCCATCGGCGCCGGTCTGCAGGAATTCGATATCGGCGCTGACCTTGCCGAAGACCGTATTCATAACGATGTCGCCCAAGGTTCCATTGGGAATCGGCCCCTTGGAGAGGACGGCGGAGCCTCCGGTGAGGGAGAGGCGTTGGAGAACGCCAACAAAGCGGGTGCCCTCGATGGTAAATAGCGCGCGCTCGTTATTAGGCACCCGGATTCTTGGGGCGCGCGGAACCTTCCGCGACTTGTCGGACTTTTTCACGATAAGTCAGGATCGCAAGCGGGAAGAGAGTGGTCAAGGTTACCTCAGTGCAACCCTCCGGAACCCGGGAACAGGTCAGAGGTAAGAGGGCAGAGGGCAGAGGTAAAACCTTTCGCCCCCGACGAAGATGATGGAGCTGGGGCTTTTACCTCTGCAATCTGACCTCTGACCTCTGCCCTCGGTTTATACTTGCCAGTTTGGCCTGTGCCAACTGACGCCGCCAAGCTGGGAGTCGATTCGTGAAGATTTTGGTTTGCATGAAGCAGGTGCCGCAGAAAGACGCTCCGCTGAAACTGAATGATGCTGGGACGTGGATCCGCGAAGATGTTTCCTACGAAGTGAATGAGCCCGACGCCTTTGCGCTCGAAGAGGCGCTGCGGCAAAAGGAAAAGCACACGGGTGAGGTGATCGTCCTGACGGCCGGCCCGGCGCGGGCGTTACAGGTTTTGCGGGAGGCGCTGGCGAAGGGCGCGGACCGGGCGATCCATCTCGAGGACACTGCTTTTGTCGGCCTCGATGCCTACAATACGGCGCGGGCGATCGCGGCCGCCATCAAGGATGAGAAATTTGACCTGATCTTTACCGGCTTGCAGTCGGACGATTACGGATATGCGCAGACGGGCGTGATTCTGGCCGAGATCCTCGGATTGCCGCACGCGACCATCATTATGCAGATTGAAAAAACTGACGCCGGCATCCGCGTGAAGCGGGAACTCGAAGCCGGCTTTTTTCAGTTTGTCGACTTGCCTTTGCCGGCGGTGCTGACCATCCAATCGGGGATCAACAAGCTGCGCTACGCGACCCTGATCGGGATCAAGCAGGCCAAAACCAAGCCGCTGCGCAAAGTGACGCTGGCCGAGGTGCAACCAGCCATGGGCGCGAATCTGCAGAAGATCGAGAAGCTGTACGTACCACAGAAATCGAAGAACACAGAGTTTCTGGAAGGCCCTCCGGCAGAAGTGGCGAAGAAGCTGGTGGAAAAGATGAAGAATGAATTGCGCGTAATTTGAAAAGCAGTTGTCAGTTGTCAGTTCTCAGTTCTCAGTAACACCCCAAGTTTTTAAACTGAGAACTGACAACTGAAAACTGAGAACTGACTTATGCCTGACACAATTCTTGTAGTCGTTGAACAACGCGATGGAAAACTGAACCGCGTCTCGTGGGAAACGATTGCCGCCGGGCAGGTAATCGCGGCTCAGACCGGATGGACGCTGGAAGCGGCGGTCGTTGGATCAAATGGATCAAATTCCAGGTCGGGCATAGCTGCCATCGCCAGCGAAGTGGCGGCGAAAAAGCTGGCCAAAGTGTATGACATCGAATCGGCCGGGCTGGAGCCCTATACTCCTGACGCGTTTGTGTATGCGCTAAAGGACTTTTTAGGGAAGCATCCGGCCACGCTGGTGTTGATGCCGCATACCTACCAGGTGCGCGATTTTGTGCCGAAGCTCGCGACTGCCCTGCAGACTACGGCCATCAGCGACGTGATCGGGGTGCGATTAGAAAGCGGGAAGCTGCTGTTCACCAGGCAAATGTTTCAGGGGAAGTTTGTGGCCGACGTGAGTTTCGCGGGCTCGGGGCCTTGCTTTGTCACTTTTCAGAATGGCTCGTTCCGCGCCGATGCCGTGGAAGCCGGTGCAGCGCCGGCGCCGGTTGAGACCGTAAACGTCCAGATTCCGGACGGCGTCGTTCGGAATAAGCCGCAGGAAGTTTTCAAGGAAGCCAAGCAGGCGGTTGACCTGACGCAGGCTGAGATCATTGTGTCGGTGGGGCGCGGCATCAAGGAGCAGAAAAATATCGAGTTGGCGAAGCAGTTGGCGGACGCGCTGGGCGGCGAGCTCGCGGCCTCGCGTCCGATCTGCGATAACGGATGGTTGCCCATGGACCGCCAGGTCGGATCGTCGGGACAGACGGTCGCCCCGAAACTGTATCTGGCTTTGGGAATTTCGGGCGCGATCCAGCATATTGTCGGGATGAAGGGCGCACGGAGCATCGTGGCCGTCAACAAGGATTCCGAGGCGCCGATTTTTGAGATTGCCGACTATGCCGTCGTCGGAAACCTGTTCGACATCGTGCCCCCCTTGATCGAAGAAATTAAGAAGGCGAAGGGATAGCTGTTCGCTCCCGACAGGAGCGGTAATTATCCGTAGAGACGCGGCTTGCCGCGTCTAGCCAGTGGCACGGTAGACGGGGCAAGCCCCGTCTCTACAAAGGCACGCGCGGACTGGACTGGCGTAGGCGAGCGGCTCGCATCCTAAACGTCTGTGTTCGTTTTTGACCTGAGCGGCCGCTCGCTACGCTACTAAGTACCCTGCAGAGTGCTGCCAACGATCGAAAAGGCGTTATTCGCGTTTCCGCCGATCAGACGAACGGTGCCGATAACTAAGACGAGAATTACAGCGAGCATCACGGCATATTCAGCAATATCCTGGCCTTCATCGTTTGATAGAACATTTCGTAGTTTTTTCAACATGGGGAGACCTCCTCTGGTCCGTTGTAAGTTGGGGGATCGGATCCTTTGAAAATCACAATCATCGACTTCCCCGCGCTCAGGATCTTCGATAACCGGATTTCTTTTTACTTTGGAAAACCGCTTGACTGTATGTCCTCCGAGGGCGTGCGGCCAGTAATAAGAGAGGTTCTCCGGCTGTGGAAATTCCTGAAAAGACGCAAGTTTCTGCACATTCCAATCTCGACATATTCCGAGATGAGGTGGGACGCGGGCGGACGAATGCGTCTGCCGCTACGTGTATTGTCGCGTTCTTGGATTTACGAGCCGGCGGCGATGCCGCCGAGGTGTGCCACGGTCAGCCGCAGATACTTGTAGGGGTTCACCGGCGCATCGTTGATTCGGACTTCGTAGTGCAAATGCGGCCCGGTCGAGCGTCCGCTTAAGCCGACGTAGCCGATGGTGTCGCCGCGGTGGATGTATTGTCCGGCAGCCACGGCGAAGCTGGAGAGGTGCCCGTAGCGGGTGGTGATGCCATGGCCGTGGTCCACCATGACGGCGCGTCCGTAGCCGCCCAGGAAATCGGCAAAGGTGACTGCGCCGTCCGCGGGAGCGATTACGGGCGAGCCCACCGCCGCCGAGATGTCGATGCCGGAGTGGAAGGCGCCTTCCCCGTTAAACGGATCGATGCGCTCACCAAAGGAACCGGTGACCTGACCTTCGACCGGCCAGAGGTTCGGGGCTGAGTTGGCGCGAATCCAGTCGGCAGTGGTGGAGTTCTTCGTAAGGCCGAGCGAGATGCCGACGCTGGCCGCTCCGCTCAGGGCTGTACGCCTCAATGCGTAAAGCTGGTCGAGCGACGAATTCACCTGCGCTTCCTGAATCTGCTCGGTCGAAGCGGCCACCATCGCCGGATCGGACTTGAGCCCGTAAAGCGCGGAAACCTCGCTGGCCAGCGAACCCAGAGAAGCGACCTGGATGTCACGTTCCTTGGCTACCTGTTCCAGACGCGAATAGCTGTCCTTGAGCTGGGAATGCTCGGTACGGAGCTGGTTGTAGTGGGCAACCTTCAACAGCATCTTGGAATAAGAGCTGGCGATTCCGGTGAGGCAGAGCGCGGCGATCGACGCTCCAGCCAAAAGAATATAGAGATATTGGACGGGAATGGAGATCTTGCGAAGCTGTCCTGCTTCGTCGCGCGCCACGAAAAATATGTAAAAACGTTTACGCAATAGCTTACTTCCGGCAATTAAAGATTTTGCTTCGGAAATCCTGCCAGAGCGGAACTGTCATGCTCAAGCTTTGGAATCCTGATTCCACCAGCCGCATCGGGAGCAGGCTGGCTCGGTACGGTAACCCGGAACCAGGCAAGCCGAAATCCAGTTTCGCTGCAACTGATTCAGGTTGCAGCACTTGGTTCGGCAGAGTATACGTGAAACGGCGAGTTCAAAGGTAACAAACCTGATTCCCAGTGTCAACCTAGATTGGCCCTTCTGGGAGGTTACCAAGGCAGGGTAATTGGCGATGCCCAAACGGCCAGATTATCGGCAGCGATTGCCGGCGTAAGGGCCGGCCGATGGGCGCCTGCTCACTGGTCGATGGTCGTTGGTCGTTGGTCGTTCGGAGTTCGCTCCAGACCTCTAAATGTTTGCTAGCGACTAGCGACCAACGACCATCGACCGTTTCGCAGCAGGTATAGTGATCGGCATGCCGCTTGGCGAAAAGGAGCTGATTGAGCACATCCGCCGTCTGGCTCGCGGCGGAAAATCGTTGGTGACGGGTATCGGGGATGACTGCGCGGTGCTGCGCGTTCCCGCAGGACACGAGTTGCTCGTGACCACCGACTTCACCATCGAGAAAGTGCATTTCCGGCGCGACTGGCATCCTCCGGAACTGGTGGGGTGGCGTTGTTTGACGCGCGGGCTGAGCGATGTCGCGGCCATGGGCGGCGAGCCGCGGGCCGCATTCCTGTCGCTTGCCGTAGCTGGTGACGTTCCGCAGAAGTGGGTGGAGCGCTTTCTTAAAGGACTGTTGGAGCTGGCGGAAGAATTCGCGGTTCCGCTGGCCGGCGGCGATACGGCGCAGTCGGCTGGCGGAATCCAGGCGGACATCGTCGTAGTGGGCTCGGTGCCGAAGGGAAAGGCGGTGCTACGGTCGGGAGCGAAGGCGGGCGAACATATCTATGTGACAGGGCAGTTAGGCGAAGCTGCGACCACGCTGGCGCGGCTTGCCGAAGCGAAACCGTCTGAGTATTCCCGGATCGTTTCCAGGCAACTTCGTCCGTGGCCACGGGTTTCGGTCGGCAAGTGGCTACGCCAGAGGCAATTGGCTTCGGCGATGATTGATGTGAGCGACGGCCTTTCGACTGACCTCGAACACATCTGCCAGGGAAGCCACGTGGGCGCGGAGATTTGGGCCGAGGCAATTCCTCGGGCAGCGATTGACTCGAGAAACAAACCGGTTGCACTTGAGTTCGCGCTACATGGCGGCGACGATTATGAGTTGCTGGTTACGTCCGACGAGGAGCTTCCCTCGACGGTGGCTGGAGTTCCCGTAACACGGATCGGACGGACCACGAAATCCCTTGGAATGCGCCTAGTCGGAGTAGACGGAAAAGCGCGGCCGCTCAAGGCCGGAGGATGGGAGCATTTCGTGTAAGCCGTCAGCGGCCAGTCGTCAGCCGTCAGCGAAAGGCTTTTTTACCGCCGATGACGCAGAGTGCGCTGAGTTTTTTGAGGAAAATCGAGTGAAAAGAATTCTCTGCGAATCCTGCGTCTCTGCGGTTCAGATTTTGGGGTTGTTACTGAGAACTGACAGCTGACGACTGAGAGCTGAGGGCTGCCTTTGGTGACTTTGGTTACCTGCCGGTGGTGACAGCAAGGGATTAAAGTAGGGCCATGAAACAAGCATATTTGGTCCTGGCATTCTGTGTCGCGATGTTGCTTCCAGCTTTCGGGCAGGGACAGTCGGCGGCTCCCAAAATCGATATCGATAACACATTCGTACAGCGGGAATTTGGCAACCAGTTCACGCTGATGCCGGATATCGCACCCGTGTTCGGCGATCTGGATGGGGACGGCATTGAAGACGTGGCGATCGCGGCGCGCTGCAAAAATCCGATGCTGGATGCAGGCGAGCACAACTACACGGTGATGGATCCCTACTACGACTTTTTTGGCTATGGTGACCCCAAGATCACGACCACGTTCAGTGAGGGCGATCCGGCACACCGGGGCCTGGTGGTGCTGATCATTTCCGGCGCGGGACCGGACACCTGGCATGCAGCGACTCCGAAAGCGAAGTTCGTGATTGTGAATTTGCCCTATCAGGCGCTGTCCGTCAGAAAAATGAAGCTGCGCAAGAGATCGATCGAAGCGATATACGTGGAAGAAGCCGGCGAGATGGGAGACAGCTCTGCGCTGTTCTACGACGGCAAGAAGTTCCGCTACGTCCCCATGGGCGGAAACATGCAGTAGGGACGAGCTGTCAGCTGTCAGCTCTCAGTCAAAATCAATCCTCATTGGGCGTGTGGAGCGGACACTCCTGTCCGCTGCCTTTGACTTTGATTCTTATCGAACTAAACCGCGCGCGCGAGTACCCTATCCCGTCTGGCCTCAGGAAAATCCTAAGCTTTACGTGGCCTTGGAATCCCACCCTAACGTCGAAAAGCACGACGTTAGGACGGGGCACCCGGCCTGACCGTTCAACCCGGCTTTTCCGCCAAATAATGCCGTGGATTGGGCACCTGGCCCGGCGGTGTGGTGAAATAGAAGCAGATGACTACCAGGTCAGTGGCATGGCGCCGCAAGCTTAAGGCGGCGGAACGGAACGTTCATGGATTGTGGCAGATCCTGAAGGCCGTGGTGTCGACGGACCATCCTCTTTTGGCTCATCTTATCCCTATACGGCGTTGCAATCTGGCCTGCACTTACTGCAACGAGTTCGATGATTTTTCCAAGCCCGTACCCATCGAGCAGATGTTGCGGCGGGTTGATCAGTTGGGCGATCTCGGTACTTCGGTGATCACGATCAGCGGCGGCGAACCGATGCTGCATCCGGAACTGGATGACATCATTCACCACATGGAGAAACGCGGGATCGTGTCGGGGCTAATCACCAACGGCTATCTGCTGGTGGAGGAGCGCATCAAGCGGCTCAATCGCGCGGGCCTGGAATGGCTGCAGATTTCGATCGATAACGTAAATCCCGACGAAGTTTCGAAGAAGAGCTTGAAGGTGCTCGACCGAAAGCTGCAATTGCTGGCCGAACACGCGGAATTTCACGTGAATATCAATTCCGTGGTCGGCAGCGGGGTGAGCCATCCGCAGGACGCGCTCACCATCGGCAAGCGCGCGCTGGAGTTGGGTTTCAGCTCCACCATCGGAATCATTCACGACGGCTCGGGGCAGTTGCAGCCTTTGAACGATGAAGAGCGGCGCGTGTATCACGAGATGAAGAACCTCGAGAAGCGCAGCTTCACGCGGGTAAATGCGTTTCAGGACAACATCGCGCTGGGGCGTCCCAATCAATGGCGCTGCCGCGCCGGGGCGCGCTATCTCTACGTTTGCGAGGACGGGCTGGTGCATTACTGCTCGCAGCAGCGCGGGTATCCGGCCATTCCGCTGGAGAAATACACGCTGGCGGATATACGGCGCGAATTCCACACCGAGAAATCGTGCGCGCCGCATTGCACGGTATCGTGCGTGCACCAGGTATCGATCGTGGATGCATGGCGGGCGCCACAAGGGCCGGCTTCGGCGTCAGGGGCGGCGAGTGGACTGGTGCGGATCGAATAGCAGCTGTCAGCCTTCAGTAACAACCCCAAAATCTGACCCGCAGAGACGCAGAGTTCGCAGAGATTTTCTTTTCACTCGATTTTCCTCAAAAAACTCGGCGCACTCGGCGTCCTCGGCGGTGAAAAGCCTTTCACTGACAACTAAGAACTGTCAGCTGTCAGCCGTCGTAACAACCCCAAAATCTGGACCGCAGAGACGCAGAGTCCGCAGAGATTTCTTTCCACTCGATTTTCCTCAAAAAACTCGGCGTACTCGGCGTCCTCGGCGGTGAAAAGCCTTTCACTGACCGCTGAGAGCTGACGGCTGAGAGCTGTCCTAGAACGTGGTGGCTACGGTGAAGCGGAAGGTTTTTCTGGGCTCCAGCAGGGTGTAGTTCGAGCCCAGGGTCGAGCGCGTGAGGGCATAGGTGTAGTCGCCGGCTGCTTTATCGATACAGCCGCTCGCCCCCGCTACCGGACAGGGGAACATGTCGCGAGTGATCTGTATGGGTGGCGATGCGCTGCTGTTGAGACGCAGAGCGTTGTAGGCATAGTAAATACGGAACGGCGCATTGACCACGGGGAGCATGGTCTGCAATTCGATGCCGGTGGACATGCGCACCACCCAGTTGGTGCCCGGAACCGGTCGGAGATCCTGCGAGAAAGTGTTGATCGTCTGGCCGCCGGAACACGCGTAACCAGTTTGAGGACCGAGCACCGGACAGCCGAACAGAGTGCTGATCAGCGTCTGGTACTGGACCGGGTTGATCTGCAACTGCGAGGTACGCAGGATGGGATCGGTACCGACGTCGACAAAGGGCGCGATGGCGACTGGCCCGGCGATCGTGATGCGGTATTCGAAGTTGCTGTGCAGGCTGAGATCGCCGCCCGGGGTTACGAGTTGCGAGTACGGAACCGGGATATTCCAGCAGTTACTGATGCAGGATCCGTTGGCGCCGGGTATGACTGGAAAGCGAGGGTTGGCGGGAACAAAGGTTCCATCCTGATTCCTGAGCGGCACGGCCTGGGCGCTAGGCAGGTACGCGATCGGAGAAACGGTGCGGATATCGAAACCGCGAAGATCATTTTCGCCGCCGAGGTAGGCTCGTTCAAAGGGAGGCGCAACGATCCCGCCGTAGCCGCTGATAAATGACGCCTGAACGTTGTAACCGACGGCATTGCGGCGCTTCTGGACGGGGAAAAACTGTTTGTACTGGACGACGGGCCGTATGGTGTGAACCGTGCCGCCGATGCCAGCGAACTCTCCGCCCAGGAAGAAACTCTTCCCGTGGTGAGGCGCGTAAGGCGAATCGAGGGTATTCATGGTAAAGCTGGGCGTGATCTTGCTCGTGATGATGCCGTTGAGGGCGTTGGGGCCGGTGATGCCGCGGAAGTTCAGGTTCTCGAACAACAACTTGGAAGCGTTGCTGACGGCAACCAGCGAAGAACGGTCGAAGGAGTAGGCGATGCCAAAGCGCTTGAAGGAATGCCGCAGCGGATAGCTTACGCTCAACGTCGTGCCCTCACTGGACTGCGAATAGTTCTGCAGGTTCTGAAGGTAGGCCGAAGGCAGGTTCAGATTCTGTCCGGTGGCAATGGCATACTGGCGAGCCTGGTCGTAGTTGGTCTTCCGGGCATAAACCTGGAAGCCGGCCTGGATGGGCCGGTCAAACAAGTAGGGCTCGGTGAATCCGAACACCAGGTCGCGTTGACGGCTGCCGAGACTGGCGTTTACGGAAAGCGTCTCGCCCAGTCCCAGGAAGTTGTTGGTGCTGTAATTGAGGCCGACAAAGGCGCCGGCCAAACCGCTGACGCCGCCTTGCAGTCCGATGCTGTTCTTCCCTTTCTCGTGCACCTTCAGCGAGAGATCGACCGTGCCATTCTTTTCGTCGAGGTGGCGTTCGGTGGTATTGGGATCGTCGGGCTTGAGTTGATCGAAATAGCCGAGCTGGTTCAGGCGCAGCAGGCTCAGCTCCCAGTAATGCGAGTTGTAGACCTGGCCTTCCTCCAGTGCAATTTCACGGCGGATGACTTTGTCGCGGGTGGTGGTGTTGCCCTCGAATTCGATGCGGCGCACGTAGAACTGTTTGCCTTCGTCGATGTCGAAAGTTATGTTCACGATCTTCTTTTCGTCGTCGAAACTGGTGTCGGGAACGCCGGTGTAGTTGATGTAGCCATTCTCGCCGTACGCCTTGCGCAGGTTCTCGATGCCCTTGGCCATTTTTTCGCGGCTGAAAATGTCGCCATCCTTCATCGGGATAAGGCTGCGGAGAGCGGCGTTGTTCCGGATGGCTTTGTTGTTCTTGAAAGTAATGGTACCGAGGCGGTAGCGATCACCCTCCTCGATGGGCATGGTGATGTCGACAGATTTCCCCATCCCTGACTGCAGCAACGGGACGTGGAAGCCGGTGTGTCCGGTGTCGTGGATCTCGGTTTTGGGATCGTCCACCAGGACCTTGAAGTAGCCGCGGTTCTGGTACTCGGCGCGGACGCGCTCGGTGTCTTCTTCGAGCTTGGTGGCGTCATAGGTCTTGGAGAAGAGGTCTTCCAGGAAGATGGAATGCGGGATGCCGATCGGCTTGAGGTTCTTCATGGAGGCACGCAAGATGCGGTCATTCACGTGTTTGTTGCCCCGGAAGCGGATGCGTCCAACCTTAACCTTGGGCCCCTCCTTGATGGCGAAAGTGATGCCGACGGCATTCGGCGGGATGGGACGGATCTCGGTGCGGATGGTGGCAAATTGACGTCCATGCTCAGAGAGCAGTTCTTTCAGGACAACTTCGGCCCTCTTGACCTTCGTGGGATCATACTGGCTCTCCGGCGAGAGGGGGACCTTGCGCTCTTTGAAGCGGTCGAGGACGTCGCTGGTGGAAACCGCGTTCAGGCCGGTGTAGTTAATTTCGCGGATGGTCGGCCGCTCTTTGACGTAGATGTGGACGATCCAGCCCTTGGGATTCTGTTCGCGCTCAAAACGGATGTCCTCAAAGTAGCCGGTGTTCCAGAGTGCGTTGAAGTCACGTTCGATGGCGGCGGGGTCGTAGACGTCTCCGGCTTTGCTGAAGATGCGAGCCTTGATGGTGTCGGCAGGAATGCGACGGTTGCCGTGCACCTGGATGGCGACGATGAGGTCTTGTTGCCCAATGACGGGGACAGTCAGGAGCAGAAGCGCCATCGAAATGAGGAGTCGATTCCAGACGGAACGATAGCGCCAAACTATTGTAGTGAAAGAGGATGGAGACGATGACGGGTCTCTCTGCGGGCCCAGGTCGTGGCCGAATCGCGGGGCACGCGCAGGCATAGCATGATAATGGCGATGAATCGCAACTACCTCGAAAAACTAGAGTTAGGAAAACGGCAATTATACGGTAGAGAGCGAGAACCGTCCAAGGCTGAGACGAAATTCACTCCAGGAGTCACGCTCGAAAACGTTCTACTTCAACACAGACGGAATAGAAGGTCGCCGCGTTGCCCATGTCCGTAAGTTTTTCTGAAGTGAGCACATTAATATTGGTGCCGCCGGGGCTGAAGCGTGCCCAATCGAGGCGCGCGGCCACCACTCCGGGAGACACCGAACCGTCAACTCTGGCCTGAAGGATAATTTCACCGCGCCGGTTGAAAGCGCGAACGCGATCGCCATCGCGCACGCCGCGGGCGTCGGCATCGTCGGGATGCATCTCAAGATCCCCGAGCCCCGGTTCCATTTCGCGGACCGATGGCAGGTTGGCGAATGACGTGTTGAGATGATTGTCGGGTTTTCGGGCGAGAAGTTCGAGCGGAAAGCCGGCGGCTTTCGATCCGTTGCGCGATTCCTCGGGCGGAGTGAAGGCGACGACGGGATCGAGGCCGCGGCTTTTCAGCGTTTCGCTGTAGAACTCGGCTTTACGGCTGGGCGTGCGGAAGTTGCCGTTGGCGAAGGGAAGAAAGGGCTCGATATTTGCTGCCTCGCTTTGCTTGGCTGGACGGACGAATGCGTCCGTCCCTACGTGAGTCGTGACTACATCATCGTTGCCCGCGAAATTTAGACGAATGTGCGGTTCCTGTTCCAGGCGCTCGCGAGTGATTCCATGTAGCCACGGATTCGGCGACTCCAGGGCGCGGTCGATCATGGAATCCACGGTTTCACGGAAACAGTCTTCGGTAAAACCAAAACGCTCGGCAAGAGCGCGGAACAGCTCGACGTTGGATCGACATTCGCCGACGGGATCCATCGCCTGATTGGAAACTTGAAGGTAATAGTGGCCATAAGCGGCCTGCAGGTCTTTGTGCTCGAAAAAAGTCGTGGCGGGAAGCACGATGTCGGCATAGTCGGTCGTGTCGGTGAAGAATTGCTCGTGAACCACGGTGAAGAGATCGGGGCGCTTTAATCCGCGAACAACTTCGTTATGGTTGGGACAAACCGCCGCGGGATTCGAGTTGTAAACGAATAATGACTGAATGGGAGGCCCGGTCAACGAGTTCAGCGCGAGGCCGAGTTGCACCATGTTGACGATACGGGCTGGGCGGCCAAGGGCTTTCTGCATTAGCTCGGGCATCTTGAGCGCCGCGCTGTTCAATCCGAACGAGCCGCTGGTCGACATCTGCAGTCCGCCGCCAAGTTCTTTCCAGGACCCGATCAGACACGGCAGCATGGTGACGGCGCGCATGGCCATGCCACCGCCATCGGAGCGCTGGATGCCATAGTTGACGCGAATCACGGAGGGACGAACCGTAGCGTACTCGCGAGCGAGCTTGCGGATGTCACCGGCGGATATGCCAGTCAAGTGCGCAACTTTCTCAGGCGGATACTGCTCGGCGCGCGCCTTCAGGTCTTCGAAGCCCACGGTATAACGGGATATGTAGTCCGCGTCGAAAAGATTTTCGCGGATAATGACGTGCATCAGGCCGAGAGCGAGCGCGGCATCCGTGCCGGGATTGATTGGGAGGTACCAGTCGGCGAGCTTCGCGGTGCGGGTGCGATACGGATCAATGACCACCAGCTTCGCGCCCTTGCGGCGCGCTTCTTCGATGAAGGGCCAGAGATGGACATTGTTACCGTGAATGTTCGAGGCCCAGGCGATGATGTACCGCGAATGCACAAACTGTTCCGGCTCGGTACCAAGCTTGACGCCAAGCACGGATTGCAGGCCCTCCTCGCCTGCATCGGAGCAGATGGTCCGTTCTAACTGGGAAGCGCCGAGGCGATGGAAAAACCGGCGATCCATGGAACCGCCATTGAGCGCGCCGAGCGTGCCGCCGTAGGAGTAGGGGAGGATCGATTCGGATCCGTATTCAGCAATGGTCCGGCGGAAGCGGTGGGTAATTTCGTCGAGAGCTTCATCCCAGGAGATGCGTTCGAAGGCCATCGTTCCCGGGGGACGGGCAGCGGCGCCCGTCTCTCCATCGGGCGAATCGTAATGCGGCCCTTTCGGTTTCACCCTCCTCATCGGATAGAGCACGCGGTCCGGCGAGTAGACGCGGTCCAGATACTTGGCGACTTTGGCGCAGAGGAATCCGCGGGTAACGGGATGTTCGGGATCGCCCTGAATTCTGGTGGCGCGGCCGTCTTCGATGGTGATCAGGACGCCGCAAGCGTCAGGGCAGTCGTGCGGGCAGGCGGCGTGGACTACGCGCTTCATGCTCAGATTATACGGTCAGTCCGCCGCTATCAGTACCCAGTACTCAATCCCCAGTACCCAGAAAAACCAAGGTCTGCCGGGTACCGGTTACTGGCAACTGGGTACTGTTTCTATTTGAATTCCAGGACTTCTTTTTCTTTGGACTTGCTCATCTCTTCCATCTTTTTAATTTCGTCGTCGGTTAGTTTCTGGATTTCTTCCAGCGCGCGCTTCTCGTCATCTTCGGCGATTTTCTTGTCTTTCATTGTCTTCTTGATGGCGTCGTTGCCGTCGCGACGGATGTTGCGCACCGCGGTGCGGTGCTCCTCCAGAATTTTGTGGAGATGCTTGACCATATCCTTGCGGCGTTCTTCGGTGAGCGCTGGAATGGGCACGCGCACAAGTTTGCCGTCGTTCATCGGATTGAGGCCGAGGTCGGCGCCGCGAATGGCTTTTTCAATCGCCCCCAGCTGTGATGTATCGAACGGCTGCACCGTGATCATCTGCGGCTCGGGCGCGTGAATCTGGGAAACCTGGTTGAGCGGCATCTGTTCTCCGTAATAGTCGACGGTTACGGTGTCGAGCATGTGAATGTTCGCGCGGCCGGTGCGCGTGGCGGCCATTTCACGGCGGAAGTCTTCCACCGCTTTGTCCATGCGCGTCTTGAGTTGTGCAAAGACGTCTTTCAGGGCAGGATGAGCCATCTTTCTCAGCTCCCAATGGTTTGAGATCAGAACGGTGAATTATAAACCCAAGGCTGAGGTCAGAGGTTAGAGGTCAGATTGCAGAAGTAAAAACAAAAACATATCCCTTGAGCTTTCACCTCTGCAATCTGACCTCTAACCTCTGACCTTTCCTACGCGCTTACCAGTGACCCGATCTTTTCTCCCAGCACTACCCGGCGAATGTTGCCGTGTTGGTTCAAGTTGAAAACGATGATGGGGAGATTGTTGTCCTTGCACAGCGAAATAGCGGTCGAATCCATCACCTTGAGGCCCTTCTTCAGGACGTCCATGTAGGTGAGAGTGTCAAACTTCTTGGCGTCCGGCACTTTCATGGGGTCGGCGTCGTAGATGCCGTCGACTTTGGTGGCTTTCAGGATGGCGTCGGCTTTGATTTCCATGGCTCGGAGCGAGGCGGCCGTATCGGTGGAGAAATACGGGTTGCCCGTGCCCCCGGCGAAGATGACGACGCGTCCTTTTTCAAGATGCCGGATCGCGCGGCGACGGATAAAGGGCTCGGCAACCTGATTCATCTCGATGGCCGTCTGCACGCGGGTGAAAACGTTCTGCTTCTCGAGAGCGTCCTGCAAGGCCAGCGCGTTGATGACGGTGGCCAGCATTCCCATGTGATCGGCGGAGACGCGATCCATGTTGCGGGCCTGGTCGGCGACTCCACGGAAGAAGTTGCCGCCGCCCACGACGATGGCCATCTGAACACCGAGACTTTGTATGTCGGCAAGTTCAGCCGCGACTTCATGAATGCGGGCAGTTTCGACGCCGAAGCCTTTGTCAGCGGCCAGGGCCTCACCGGAGATTTTCAGCAGGATGCGCTTGAAGATGGGGGTGGGCATGAAAAGCAGGTCCTTCGCTTCGCTCAGGATGACAATCGGCTACAAGGAAGCATAAATCAAAAGGGGCGCCGCAGCGCCCCTGAATTATTGGCTGCTATTTGGCAGCCGGCGTGGTCGCCTCGCCGCCATCGTCCGGCTTGCTGGTGGTGAAAGCCACGGTGGCCGTCGCGTCGCCCACTTTGAAGCGGGCGAAGCGCCTGACAGCGATGTTCTCGCCCAGTTTGCCGACCTTGGCCGCGATCAGCTGCGAGATGCTCATGGTCTGGTCCTTGATGAAGGGCTGCTCGAGCAGGCAGACCTCTTCGTAGAACTTTTCCATCTTGCCGGCCACGATCTTTTCGACCACGGGAGCAGGCTTGCCGGTGGCGGCAGCCTGCGCGCGATAGATATCTTTCTCGCGCTCAAAGGCTTCCGGGGTGACGTCTTCTTTCCGGACAAACTTCGGATCGCTCGCCGCAATGTGCATGGCGATGTCGTGGACGAGTTCCTTGAAGTCTTCGGTGCGGGCAACGAAATCGCTTTCGCAGTTGACCTCGACCAGCACACCAATTTTGCCGCCGGCATGAATGTAGTGGCCGACCGCGCCTTCATTGGCTGCGCGCGCCGCCTTCTTCATGGCCACGGAGACTCCTTTCTTCCGCAAAAAAACGATCGCTTGCTCCAGATCGCCTTTTGCTTCTGTCAGGGCCTGCTTGCAATCCATCATCGGCGCTCCGGTTTTTTCGCGGAGCTCTTTGACCTGTGCCGCAGAAATATTTGCCATAGTCGTACTCATTAAAATTAGAACCTCAGAATCTCAGGTTGCAATGTTTCAAGGCTTAGAGTTTCAAGGAGGGTCAGTCCGGGGGCCACACTGAGGTCTAAATCAAGGTTGCAACCTCGAAACTTTGCAACCTTGAAACCTTGAAACCTGCATTTTCCTAGAACCGGCGCGTCTCGGCCTGTAGCTCGTCGACGTCTTCCGTGGCTGCCGAGGGACGCTTACGCGTGCCCTTGCCCAGCACGTCTTCCATGCGGATCTCTTCACCGTCGGGCGCTGTGCCTTCTGGTCCCGCAGGAACCGCAACTGCGCCTTCGGCCACCACTTCGACAAACGCGATGTCCGCCTCCGGTGCCTCGACCACGGGTTCGGGCTCTGCCACCGCCTGAATGTCCGCCATCTGCTTGTCGTCCCGGGCATGAACGCCTTCGGCGATCGATTCCGAGATCTTCGATGTAAACAGCCGGATCGCACGCAACGCGTCGTCGTTGCCGGGGATTACATAATCCACTTCGCTCGGGTCGCAGTTGGTGTCGACCACGGCGACCACGGGGATGCCGAGCTTGCGGGATTCGCGCACCGCGATCTGCTCTTTGTTGGAGTCGATCACGAAAATCGCATCCGGCAAGCGCGTCATGTTCTTGATGCCGGCGAGATTCGCCTGGAGGTGCTTGCGCTCGCGCTCCAGCTTGATGACTTCTTTTTTCGGAAGCAGATCGTAACGGCCATCAGTGGCCATTTCGTCGAGTTCCTTGAGCCGCTTCACGGATTTCTGCACCGTGATCCAGTTGGTCAGCAGGCCGCCCAGCCAGCGTTGATTCACGTAGAACATCGAGCAGCGCTGCGCCTCTTCGGCAATCGCATCCTGCGCCTGGCGCTTGGTGCCTACGAAGAGAATGATTCGGCCGTCTGCGGCCAGGTCCTGCACAAATTTCGACGCTTCTTTGAACATCTTTAGCGTTTTCTGCAGATCGATAATGTAGATACCATTGCGCTCACCAAAGATGTACTCCTTCATCTTCGGGTTCCACCGCTTCGTCTGATGCCCGAAGTGAACGCCTGCTTCGAGCAACTCCTTCATCGTAATATTTGCCAATCAACCTCCTCAGTTGGTCTGCATCCGGGGTGTGGCAGTGGTCAGTTGCCAGTGGTCAGTTGCCAGTGAATATCCACTGGATGCTGGCTGCTGGCAACCGGCAACTGCATTTTCCGGATTGCCATTCCCGTCCACCCCGCCTCAGGGGAGGTGGGGGGATGAATTTTAGTGCCTTACTGTAGAGACGCGGCTTGCCGCGTCTCCTTCCGCAGCGAAGACGGGGCAAGCCCCGTCTCTACACTTACCGCTTACTGAACTGGAAGCGCTTGCGTGCCCCTTTTTGCCCGTACTTCTTGCGCTCTTTGGCGCGCGGATCACGCGTCACCATGCCTTCGGCCTTGAGCTTCGGACGCAGCTCGGCGTTAAACAGCATGAGAGCGCGCGTAATACCGAGGCGAACCGCGTCCGCTTGCCCGGCAACTCCGCCGCCGCACACGTTGGCCAGAACGTTGAACGTGGCCCCAGTATCGGTCGAGACCAGCGCCCGCTTCGCCGCGATGCGTTGCGAGGGCGTCACAAAGTATTCATCGAACGCCTTGCCGTTAACCTTGAACTCGCCGCTGCCGGGGCGAAGAAAAACACGCGCGATCGCCGTCTTGCGGCGTCCGGTTCCGTAGTATTGAACAATTTCAGCCATTTCAGCCCTCAGCACTCAGCCGTCAGCGTTCAGCTAACCCAGGTGCTTATCACCTTTCAAAATTTTCTTCGGGCCGGCCTCCAAGACCTAAGAGCTGAGACCGACACCCTACCTACTACGCGAAAACTTTTGCTTCCGGCTTCTGTGCTTCGTGCGGATGCTTGTCGCCCCGGTAAACCTTCAGCTTGGTAAACATCTGCTTGCCCAGTTTGTTCTTGGGAAGCATGCGCGATACCGCGTCTTCAATAATCAGCTCGGGCTTGCGGACCATGCGCTTCTTCATTTCTTCCGAGCGAATTCCGCCGGGATACCCGGTGTAACGGTGATAGACCTTCTGATCCTGTTTCATGCCGGTGATCTTGACTTTGTCGGCATTGATAATCACCACGTGATCGCCGGTATCGAGAAACGGCGTGTACTTGGGGTTCTCTTTGCCGATTAGAATACGGGCTACGCGCGAGGCCAGGCGTCCAAGCGGAATTCCGCTCGCATCCACCACAAACCATTTACGCGCAATATCTCCCTCTTTCGGGAAATAGGTTGACATCGGAAATCTCCCAGAAACTGAAACTAAAGAACGTTATGAAGACCGCTGAGTGCCCAATATCCACGCAGAACGCGCGCTAGGTTGTTCCAGGCGGGCAGCCGCAGGACTTCCAAAGGATTCTAGGATAGCCCAGCTCCGTCGCGCTTGTCAACGAAGACGTTTAGCGGCAACGGGTTACCGGGGACATCGCGAGGCTGGCGACGAGTTCGGCTTCAATCGATCTCCCCCGTGCTTCTCCGTGTCCCCTTGTGGTCATCGCGTTCCCTCCGCCATCTTTGACGCTTGTGCTCACAGTGGCAAGGATTTTTGACGTTACTTCCCGACCGACTGCAAACAACGCCCGTAGAGCTCTAGCAGATGCGCCGCGTAGTCCTCGGGCTTGGCGGCCGCGCCGCTGCCCTGGAACCCGACTCCAGCCCCAGAGGTCTTGCCGTAGCCGGTCGTCATGGCGATGAATTTCATGAGGTCAAGCGCGATATCTTCGTTGCGGCGGGAGCCCAGAGGAAGAGCGGGCAGTTCCATGATGAAAACTCCTGGTGCAGAATGAAATCCGCCGGTCTTTGGATTTGGCTGTGGCTGTGCATCTTTGCCGGCGCTGCCGCGATCATAGCAGAAGCATTACAGATCAAGCTTTCAGTTGACCGTTCGCAAACGGGTTCGCAGCCGCATCAAAACCGAAGCCAGCGCCGCCACCGAGGCGAACCAGATGGCGAGCACAAAATGCACCACCCAGCCCGGAGCGGCTCCGACCCGGCGCAGCACAAATGGCAGAAAATTCCACGTGTCGATGTGAACGTAATCCCATTTGTCCTGCATCATGGTGTCGTTGGTCAAACCCCAGGCATCCATCTTGCCGAAAGCGAAAGCGATGATGTTCTTGAGGCGCAGCGCAATTACGAACGTTGGATGCCCGAACGTTTCCATCTGATAAATTTCCAGCGGCTCCCAGAAGAGGATCGACGCCAGCTGAATCATCAGGCTGACCGCGATCAATGCCCACCCCGCGACGCAGATAGTTCTTCCCAAAGGCACTCGATACCGCATGAGAAGCGGCACGGCGATCAGCGTCACCAGTTCGACGGCGGTGGAAACGTAGCGGTCGCCCCAGGCGAAGTCGCCGGCCCAATACGTATATCTTGCGTAAAAGCTGATGTAGGCCACTAACAGAAGGATCGAGGTGACCCCGTATGCGCGCACCTCGGGAGTGAGGCGCTTCCATAGCCATACCAAAAGGAAAATCGCCAGCACGAGAAGAGGATCGAAAAGAAAAATAGACTTTTCCGGCTGGAACAGCGCGCCGAAAACGCCTTCGTGAAAGGGGGTGGTCCAGGGAAAATTCGCAGGCAGGGTAGGATCACGCTGGCGATATTCCCGGGCGAAGTATGTCACATAGGTATTGGTAAAAGATTCGAAGCGGTAAAACTGGTACGCACGATCGACCAGGAGGAAGAATGCGTAAACGGGCGCGGCAACTTTGCAGTAGGCGATGAGACGCTGCCACAACACGCGCCCGCGGGCGCCTTCGGATCCTGCTCCTCCGAACCCTGCTCCTCCGAACAAAAGCGCCAGTAAAAGAAAGACTCCTCCCGCCATCAGATCCAATCCGGTGGTGAGACGCGTCAGCAGGTTGAGCCCGAGTGCGCAGGAGCCGATAAAAAGCGCGCGGCGGCTATTCGTGCGCAGCCACTCATACTGGTAGGAAAACCCAGCCAGCGTCAGCAACATAATGTAGTTGTTCTCCATCATGTTTTGCGTGTAATGCAGATGGGTGGTGCAGAACAGCAACGCCAGCACGCCCGCCACCGACTCTTTCGTACTAAAGCGCAACTGACCGAGGAATCGGAACGCGATCAGCGCGGTGAGAACGGTCACCAGAATATTGGTGGTGTAGCTGACCACGATGCTGCGCACCTCAGGATCCTCGCGATAGTTCGAGAAGATGGGCCAATTTTCCATCCACGTTCCCACGAGGTCGGGGGGCAACATGATCAGCGACTGGCCGATGCCATACCAGCTATAAAGACGTCCGCCACGGCCGTGGAGACCAAAATCGGGATACTCGTTGGCGGGAACCTGCGGGTCCGAAGTCCAGAGCCAATGCGTGGTTTGCAGCCGGTGCAGCGTGTCGGACGTCCCCAGTTCGCCCGATTGCACCACGAAGGCGAGCAGGCCGGCGGTCAGGCACAAGAGAAAAAGCGGATCGCGCAGCGAACGTCCGAGGCGAGAAGTCATCGCTGCATGGTAATCCGGAAGTCCGCTAACGCTCAAACTCGTTTCTCGATGCGGCGGGTTTTATCCCACTTCCATCAGCCCGTAGCTGGGCGCCCAGCGCGACCGCATTTGTTTGAAGGCCCGATCGATCTCTTCTTTGGATATTTCCGAATTCGGCCCGGAGACCACGAATGCAGCCTCGCGCTTGGCTGCTTCCAGCAGTTCGCGATCGCGAATAATGTTGGCCACGCGGAAGCTTGGGATGCCGGCTTGCTTCGTCCCGAAGAATTCGCCGGGGCCGCGCAGCTCCAGGTCAAGCTCCGCGATCTGGAAGCCATCATTCGAGCGCACCATGGCGTCGAGACGACGTTCGCCGTCTTCGGAAACTTTTCCGCCGCGCATGAGCACACAATAGGATTTCGCCGCGCCGCGGCCGATGCGCCCGCGCAACTGGTGGAGCTGCGCCAGCCCGAAACGGTCGGCGTGCTCGATCACCATAATGGTCGCGTTGGGAACGTCGACGCCGACCTCGATCACCGTTGTTGCGACCAGAATCTTGATCTTGTTTTGTTGGAATTCGCGCATGACGCGCTCTTTTTCACCAGCGTCCAGACGGCCGTGCAGCAATCCAATATGCAGGTCGGGAAAAATCTTTTCGCGCAACTGCCGAAACATCTGCTCTGCCGCCTTCAGTTCGCGCTCTTCGTTCTCCTCAATCACCGGATAAACAACGTAGGCCTGATGTCCGGCGCTGATCTGTTTGCGGACGAAGTCCCAGACTTCGGGGGCGCGCTCATCGGGGACGGAGCGGGTGACAACCGGAGTGCGTCCCGGCGGAAGTTCGTCCAGCAGCGAGACGTCCAGGTCGCCGTAGAGAGTCAGGGCGAGCGTGCGGGGGATGGGCGTCGCGGTCATTACCAGGACGTCGGGCTCGGGGTCTTTTGACTTGGTGGAGCGCCGGGCGCCCTCGCCCGGCCCCACACGAGCTTCGTCTGACTTCTTCATCAGCTTCAGGCGTTGCATCACGCCGAAGCGGTGTTGCTCATCCACCACCACCAGGCCGAGATTTTCGAACTCGACTCGATCCTGAATCAGCGCGTGCGTCCCGATGACAAGCTGCGCGTTGCCTTGCGCTATGTGGCGGCGCACTTCGCGTTTGCGATCCTGTTCCATCGATCCGGTCAGGAGCACGATTCGGTAGCCGGCCCTTTCGAGAATCTGCCGGGCAGAAAAATAATGTTGCTGTGCCAGAATTTCGGTCGGAGCCATCAACGCGACCTGATAGCCGTTTTCAATGGCGATGATCGCGGCCTGGAAGGCTACGATGGTTTTGCCCGATCCCACATCGCCCTGCAGCAGACGCCGCATGGGGCTGGCCGTCTGCATGTCGGTGGCGATTTCTTTCAGCACCCGTTTCTGGGCCGTCGTGGGATGAAACGGCAGGATCTTCTTGATCGCCGCACGCACGCCATCGTTCAGTTGAAAAGCGATTCCGGTTTGCGCCTTCTGCTCGCGGCGCCTGAGTTCCAGGCCAAGCTCGATGAAAAAAAGTTCATCGAAGATCATTCTTATATGCGCCGCCGTTCGTGACGATTGCAGATCGCTGAAGCTTTCGCCGGCATCGGGCCAGTGAACTTTCCACAACGCTTCGCGCGGAGAGAGCAGGCTCAGGTGCGTGCGCACCGCGGCGGGGATGGGATCGGGAAGGTCGGGACTTAGATTTTCGAGCGTCGACCGGATAATGCGCCGGAACCAACGCGGCGTCAGTTTGCCCTGTCCCGTCGATTCGTAGATCGGAACAAGGCGTCCGATCTCGAGCGAGGCGGCGGCTTTTTTCTCTGCCTCGGTGGGGCCGCCTTCTTCATTCGTGGTGTTCATGTCGCTGAGAATTTCAAATTGCGGCTGCATAATCTGCAGCTGCCCGTCGCGATCCTCTTCGACCTTGCCGTAAAGCGCCACCATCTGGCCGGCCTGGAAGCGGTCCGCCAGGTAGGCCGCGTTGAACCACACACACTTCAACTTTGTTCGGCCCTGTCCCACGGTGAGCTGGAAGATTGGCATGCGGCGGGTGCGAAATAATCCCGAGTTGCGGACCTCGGCGATCACCGTTGCCATCTCGCCCGCGCGCAGTTCGGCGACCGACCGCGGGTTCAGACGGTCTTCGTAGCGGAAAGGCAAGTAATGCAACAGGTCATCGACGGTCGCAATGCCCTTGGCCGCAAGGACCTCGGCCAGGCGCGGGCCGACGCCTTTCACAAATTGCACTGGAGTGGACGGTTCCAGCATCTTAAGCGATGTTAGCAGGAGATGTTAGCAGGAGCGGAGGCTGGCCCGGCTAGGATGCCGATCAAGAGTCCCAAGGCGCACGGAACCAAGACGCGCGGAACAACGATGAAGAATTTTCTCGACGCGCTCCTGGCCGTCCTCGCCGGCAACGCGATCTATTACCTCCCCATGCCGCATCTGCCCGGTGTGGCGCGGCACCGGCTCTTCAAGGAAGACTGGGGCCTGCTGGTGGATTTCCTGGTCTGTACGGCGATCTTTGCGGCGGCGAAATATGCGCGCTGGAAAGATGAGAGATGAACAATGAAAGATGAAGAATGAGCCCGGTAGCGAACTCTCATCAAGTAAACTCAGCGCGTCATGTTTTTGCGCACTTCATTGATTCAGATCCTATTGATCCAGATCCTATGCTGAAGCCGCGAGCACCGATTGCCGGGCTGAATCCGTACCGCTCACCCATCGTGAGCCGGGCCGGCCTGAGTCTCGACCTCAACGAGAGCCTGGCCGGATGCTCGGCGCGCGTGCTGGCGCGGCTGCGCTCGCTCTCGGCTGCGGAGGTTTCCCGGTATCCCCCGCGCGAGATCGGGGAACGCCTCATCGCGAATTTTCTGAGCATCGAGCCCGACCAGGTTCTGCTCACCAACGGGATCGACGAAGCGCTCTCGCTGCTCTTTACGACGTACCTGGGTCCGGGCGACGAACTGCTCTTCGCCGATCCGACCTTCGTCATGTATCCCATGTTAGGGGAAGCGCTGGGGGCGAAAATGGTACGTTCGCAGCCGGGCGCGGACTTAACGCTTCCCGTGGCTGATTTGCTGGCTCGGATTTCGCGGCGCACCCGCGTGATCGCGATCGCGAATCCCAATAATCCTACCGGGCTGGCGACTCGCCGCGAGGATTTGCTGAAGATTGCGGAATCGGCGCCCGATGCGGCGGTGCTGATCGACGAAGCCTACTTTGAGTTTTACGGCGAGACGCTGATTCCCGACCTGGCGCGCCATCCAAACCTGTTCGTCGTCCGTACGTTTTCGAAAGCCTATGGACTCGCCGGCTTGCGCCTCGGGGTATTGACCGGAGCGGCGGAGCAGATCGACTACCAGCGGCGGTTCAGTTTGCCATTCAACGTAAATGCCGTCGCGCTCGCTTGCCTTGAAGAAGCGCTGGCGGACCAGGCGTTCGTGAAGGAACACGTCGCGCAGGTGCGGCGGGGCCGCGAGCGGCTCGCGCAGCTTTTCGACGAACTGGGCCTGCGCTTCTGGCCCAGCCAGACGAACTTTATTCTGGCGCGAGTAGGTGACTCCGCGAAACCATTCGTGGAGTCCATGCAACGACGCGGGGTTCTGGTCCGCGACTCATCGGCAAACCCCGGCTGCGAGGGATGTGTGCGGATCGCAGTTGGGACGCCGAGCCAGATGGATGCAGTGTTGCCGGTTATCCGCGAGGCCATCGCGGAAACCGTTCATCTTTATCCTTATCTTTCGGACACCCAACCATGACGCTGATCTTTCGCAAGCCTATTCCGAACGTCGAGCATCCTGAAATGCCGGCCGATGTGGTCATTGTCGGCGGCGGCCCTGCGGGCATGGCCTGCGCGCTGCGGCTTTCGAAGCTGATCGACGATCACAACGTGCGCCATCCCGAATCCCCGCTCAGCAAAGAAAATATCTGCGTGCTCGAAAAAGCGCGCGAAGCCGGGCAGCATTGTCTTTCCGGAGCGCTCCTGGATCCGCGCTCCATGAAAGAACTGCTGCCCGGATTTGAAAGCGAGGCCCCGCTCGATGCCGTGGTCCACAAAGATGCTGTCTATTTCCTGACGCGCACGGGCCATTTCCAGCTTCCCGTCACGCCTCCGCCGATGCAGGACCATGGCAACTACATCATCTCCATCAACCGTTTCGTGAAGTGGCTGGCGGGCAAAGTCGAAGCGGCGGGGATCACGATCTTCACCGGTTTCGCTGGATCTGAACTGCTGTACGACGACAATCGCGTCAGCGGCGTACGCACTGACGATAAGGGTGTCGACAAACAGAACCAGCCGAAATCGAATTTCGAGCCGGGCTATGACATCAAGGCGAAGGTGGTCATTCTCGCCGAGGGCACGCGCGGATCGCTCACCAAACAACTCATCCAGAAGTTTGACCTGATGAAAGACCGGAACCCGCAGACCTATGGAGTAGGAATAAAGGAGCTGTGGGAAGTTCCGTCCGGCCGCATCCAGGCGGGGGAAGTCATCTACACCATGGGTTATCCGCTGACTACGAAGGAATACGGCGGCGCCTGGATTTATGGCTCGAAGGACAACATCGTCTCGCTCGGTTTCGTTACCGGGCTTGACTATCATGACCCGCGCCTCGATCCGCAGCATGTTCTACAGACATTCAAACAGCATCCATTTATTGCTAGGCTGCTCTCCGGCGGCAAGATGATCCGCTACGGCGCGAAGTCGCTTCCCTACGGCGGATGGTGGTCGCTGCCGCCGCTCGGCGGCGATGGGTGGATGATCATCGGCGACTCCGCCGGCTTTCTGAATTCCGCGCGGCTGAAAGGGATTCATCTCGCGATCAAGAGCGGCATGCTGGCGGCCGAGACGGCATTCGAAGCGCTGGTGAGATCGGATTCGTCCACCGCCACTCTTGGTAGGTTGCAGCGGCGCGTCGAAACCAGCTGGATTCAAGATGAGCTGTGGCCGGTGCGCAACTTCCACCAGGGATTCAAGAATGGCATGGTGGAGGGCGTGTTCAACACCGTACTGCAGGACATCTTCGACGGTGGGCTCCGCAATCGCCTGCCTTCGCATGCGGGATACGAAAACCTGGAGCCGCTCGCCAATCTGCGCGACGGTGGGCCGGAAGCGAACCTGCTCGGCCCGGCCAAGGGCGATGGCAAGCTCACTTTCGACAAACTCACCGACCTCTATCATTCCGGCACCAAACATGAAGAGGACCAGCCGGCGCATCTTTTGATTGCGGATACAGACATCTGCAATGAGCGTTGTGTAAAGGAATTTGGCAGCCCTTGCCAGAATTTCTGTCCCGCGAACGTCTACGAGATGGCGGACGACCCGGCCGCTCCCCATGGCAAGCGAATCAGCCTGAATCCCGCGAATTGCGTCCACTGCAAGACCTGCGACATTCAGGACCCATACCAGATCATTACCTGGGTTCCTCCCGAGGGCGGCGGCGGGCCGAATTACGACGGCATGTGATCGAGGAGTATGTTACCACCCACAGCTGTCTATCTTGCCGGGAGTTAGCGGTTGGCAACTAACTGCCCACAGCCAAAAGGCCAACTAGCCCGACGTTCTCTCGAGGTATATACTTGCTGCCGTATTGTTGCGGTTATCCGGCTATGACCGGGCGGAGCGCATTCTCATTTTCTTATAGCTCCGTAAATAGACGCTGGCGCAGGGGCCCTAATATCATTTGCCCTGGCTGACCGGCGGGGGCGGGAATCGCTCTGGCGGTGCCTTCCCCGAGAGAGGTATTACTCGTGGACGTCGTACTCATTCGCATTTTGCTGATCCTCCTTATTGGTGTCGTCTGCTTTTTTATTCGTCCGTTTCAGCTGCCCTCAAACCTTGCTGCCGGAGTCGGTTTGCTGATCGGCCTGGCCATTGTCGCGTTTGAGTGGCGGTTGCGGGTGATGAGCCTGAAGCGACTCATTGGAGCCGCCATCGGCAGCATACTCGGCATTTTTGGCGCCTATCTCTTCGCGCTCGTCATTCGCAATAGCATTCCTTCGAGCCCAACCCAGAGTTTCCTGCAGATCATGGTGATGTTAGTCATGGCTTATGTGGGATTGGCGGTGGGCGCCAACAAGGGCGACCTGCTCAATCTGGCGGCGCTCGGCGGAGTCTTCGGCGGAGAGAAATCAGGTAAGAAGAGTTACAAGATCCTCGACACCAGCGTCATTATTGACGGCCGCATCGCCGACATCGCGGAGACCGGCTTCCTCGACGGCTTGATCGTGATCCCGCAGTTCGTGCTCCGCGAACTGCAACTGGTGGCGGATTCCGCCGATTCGCTCAAACGCAATCGCGGCCGTCGCGGCCTCGACATCCTGCAGCGTCTTCAGAAAACCGCTTCCGTCCAGATCCAGATCGTGGAAGACGATTTCCCCAGCGTCCGCGAAGTCGATATGAAGCTGATTGAGCTGGCGAAGGTTTATGAAGGCAAGATCATCACCAACGACTTCAACCTTAACAAGGTCGCTCAGCTGCAGGGCGTGGCGGTGCTCAACATCAACGAGCTGGCCAACTCGCTCAAGCCGATCGTTCTGCCCGGCGAGATCATGCGGGTATTCATCCTGAAGGAAGGAAAAGAATACAACCAGGGCGTGGCCTATCTCGACGACGGCACCATGGTCGTGATCGACAACGCGCGCAAAATGATTGGCAAGACGATTGATATCTCGGTGACGTCGGTCCTGCAAACCACTGCCGGCAAGATGATCTTTGGCAAGTGGGATGAGCGCGCGACGAGCCGCCATGATCGAGGATCGTCGCCGGGTGCGGTGCCCGTGCCGACACCGACTCCAACCACTGGATCGAGCTCCGACGTGCTGAAAAAGCAAACCCCGGCAGTGGCCGACGGGGCAGCCGACTAGCGCCGCCAGAAAACTCTGGTTCGGCGGTCACTTTCAGGAAGTGGTGAAGCAAACCTTAGTGGACCTTCGTGCCCTTGGTGGTGAATGCTCTTCTGTCCGCCAACAAAAAAACTTGTGTAGAGACGGGGCTTGCCCCGTCTGACGCCGCCATAAATCCGGTTCCAAGGGTTTAGGGTAGGGCACGGCTTCAGGCCGCTCAGGGACGGCGATTTTCAAACTGCACCACCACCCAGGCGTCAGGGGTTCGACGCAAAGCCCAAGGCCTGTACTATACTGGTCGCCCCTATGAAGGTGTTTGTCATTGTTCCGGCGGCCGGACTGGGCACGCGTATGGCCCCGCCCTCGGTTGCGGCGTCCCGGAAAAAAGCATCCAGCAAGCAGTTCAAAGAACTGGGCGGCATGCCCATTCTGATCCACACGCTGCGCAAGTTCGCCGCCGCCCCTGCCGTCCATGAAATCATCGTCGCTCTACGCCAGGACGAAATTGCCGGATTTCGCGCCCAGGTCGAAAAGCAGTTTCCGGAAATTCTGAGCAAGCGCCTGCAGTTGGTCGAGGGCGGCGAGCATCGCCAGGACTCGGTGGCCAACGCACTGGCACGCACGGCCGCCGATCCGGATGACATCGTCCTGGTGCATGATGCGGTTCGCCCGTTGATTACGGCGGAAATTATTGCGAATGTGATCGCGGCCGCGCACAGGCACGGGGCCGCTATCGCGGGATTGCCCGCCGTCGACACGGTCAAACAGGTGGAACGCACCGCGGACGGCGCGCTCATCAAAGCTACCATTCCGCGCGCGGGTGTCGTAATGGCGCAAACGCCGCAGGGATTTCGCTACGACATCCTGAAGAAGGCTTTTGAGGATGCGGCAGCCGACGGCTTCCTCGGCACCGACGAGGCTTCACTGATGGAGCGCGCCGGCCTGCCGGTCGTGGTCGTAATGGGATCGCCGCGAAACCTGAAAATTACGACGCCGGCCGACATGGAGCTCGCCGAGTTCTATTTGAAACACGAAGACGGGAAGAAAATTTGAAACCTGAAATGCGCATCGGATACGGTTGGGACTCGCACGAGTTCAAGCCCGGAATTCCGCTCAAAATCGGCGGCGTGACTTTGCCGCATGATAAGGGTCTCGGTGGACATTCCGACGGCGACGTCCTGCTGCACGCGATCACCGACGCGCTGCTTGGAGCCGTCGCCGGTCCCGACATTGGATCGCTGTTTCCGCCTTCCGATGCGCAGTGGAAGAATGCCGACTCTGCCCTGTTTCTTCGCGAGGCGCTGCAGCGCGTCAAGAGCGCCGGCTACGAACTCGTGAATCTGGATTCCACGCTGATCCTGTCCGCCCCAAAAATCGGCCCACATGCGGACACCATGCGCCAGCACGTCGCCGAGCTGTGCGGAATTCCCGCGGACTGCGTCGGCATTAAAGCAAAAACGCCGGAAGGCCTGGGCACCGACGATGCCGCGATTGCAAATGTGGCGGTCTTGCTGAAACGGTCAGAGTCGGAGGACAGGGACGTGGACTTGGAGGACGTTCTGACGACGATTGGGACCCGAACGGTCTGAGGGCGCTCACGATACTTTCACAGATATCGGATCACAATTCACTAACGATATCGCTCCAACTCCCCCACGAGCTCCGCGTGCTTCGCTTTCGCTGCCTCAATAAACGCGCGAAAAATGGCCTTCGCCGATTCGGCAACCTCCGGCTGATCCTTCACGCTCCGCTCCGGATGCCACTGCACCGCCAATACAAAATGGTCAGGAGCGTCACCCTCCAAAGCCTCAATGATTCCGTCTTCCGCGCAACGAGCCACCACGCGTAATCTATCCCCAACCGTGTCCGCGGACTGGTGGTGCGAAGAATTCACGGCAACGGTTTTCGATTCCCCCACAATTTCCGCCAGCCGCGATTCCGGCTCGACTTGTACCGTGTGCGCCTTCGCCACCGTCCGTCCCGCGCTGTGGTTAATTTCCGAGTTAATGCCCGCCGACTCGATGTCCTGCACCAGCGATCCCGAGCGGTACACATTCAGCGATTGCAGTCCGTAGCAGATGCCGAGCACAGGCTTGCGCGTTTTGTAGGCGTCCTGCAAAAGCAACTCGTCGACCATCTCCCGTTTGGCATCGGGGGGAGCGGTCTTCTCGTGGCGATTCGCGCCATACTTTCGCGGATCAACATCCGCGCCGCTGCCGGGCAGCAGAACGGCGTCGCAGTGCTCGATCTGCTGCATCACCTGCACCGGAGTCTGATCCAGTTCGATGCGCACTGGCTCTCCACCCGCTCCAAGTACGGCTTCTTCGTACTGTGGCAGCGCGCGCTCGGCGTACTCGCGATCCCCGGAATGCGGCACGGGAATGGCAATGCGCGGCTTGGTCTTCAATTCGGTCATGATCAACTCAAGATGATTAACTCAGCCGCTCGATGCTGGCCAGCATCTTCCGTTGCCGGTAGTTCCGGATTTCCATCACCAGCAACAGCACCAGCACGATCGCGCCTACGGTGATGGCGAACGGAAACGCGATGTGCCGGTAAGCGAATGTCAGGTTGGGCGCCACATGCTTCACCTGCGAGTACACCACGGTCCCCAGAATGCTCAGCAGGAGCGCGACCGCGAACGACAGGACGGTAAACAGAAACGTCATCGCGAACACTCGCACCGGAATTCCGATCCAGCGCGGCCCCTCCGAACTCGTTTGCGCCATGCTTCTAAGCTACACCATCGGTCCCGGTGATCGCGAGTCATCCCGTTGCATCCATACGCTACAATACCGTCATGTCGCAAATCGCCTCCGCCATCACCCGCAGCCCCGCGGAGATCGTGCAAAACAGCCCGGTTTCACAGGCGGCGAACGGGATCTGCTATGCCCGCTCGGGCGAGATTACCATCGCCGACAACGATCTCGAGCGCATGATTGCCGCCGTGCCCGTGCCGGTGGCAGTGGCGCTCACTCGCAAGGCGTACTATTTCGTGCCGCTCACCGTGACCCAGGGCGACGAGACCGTGATTGCCGATCGCTACGACGTTGCGCTCAGTGACAACGCGGTTTGCCATCGCAATCTGAATCTCGGCGACGCGCAATGCGTCTTCATTTCGACGCGCCTGATGGAGGACAAATTTTCGGTGGCGTTCGAGTTCTACATCAATGTCGGACACGCGCTGGTCGAACGCGCCGGCGTATCGCAGGATTTCGCCGATCTGGCGTGGCAGCAGGCGGAATCCGGGGTGCGCGGAGAAACCTCACTCGATGCGTGGGAGGCGCGCAAGTTCGCCACCGGCCACGGTCCGGACGTGGAGAAATTCAAGAACGAGTATCTGGCAGCCAGCTTCGCGGATGCGATTTCAATCTACCTGCTCTCGCTCTACCTCGACGTCGATTACTACGATCTGCGCGAGCGTGACTATCCGCTGCTGGCCCCAGCTCCGATGGCCGAACGGCTGCGCAAGATCGCTGAGATTTTCCCGCCGAATCCAGGATTCGAATTCAACATTTATTATCGGCGGCGCTCGTAGGCCCGCTCGTGAGCCCGCTCGTGCGGCGGAAACTCTGAGCCGCGAACCGCGCAAACCGCGGCGAAACCTCTCCGCGGTCCGGTGCATCACTCCGTACCTTGGTGCCCTTGGCGGTCTTAGAGGTTACAGCTTATGCTGATGGCAGAATGAAAGGCTTGGGTTCCGTTTGCAAATGATTTCGCTCCGTCTCTACACCGTTGTGCTGGGAACGATTGGCTTGGCGTTTGCCGGCTTCGCCCTGCTGCGCCGCAAACCCAGGAACGCGGAGGACGTCGAGCACGAACGCCGGATCTGGCTGAATTCGGTCGGACGCATTACCGACGGCACGGTGATTGATGTCCAGGAAATCGTGACGGCGGTGAACCGTTCCGCCACGATGCTGATTTACCAGTACGACGTGGCTGGCGTTTCCTATGAAGCATCGCAGGACGTCACCTACCTGCGGCAATGGATCAATCTACACTCCTGCCGGCTCGGCCTGCCAACCTCGGTGAAATACGACGCTCGCAACCCCGGAAATTCCATGGTGATTGCCGAGGGCTGGATGGGATTAAGACAGTAAGGAAGGTGAGAGGTCAGAGGTGAAGGCAAAAACATATGCCTTGGGCTTTTACCTCTGCAATCTTACCTCTAACCTCTGACCTCGTTCTAACCTCTGACCTTAATCAGATTTTCCCGAGGACGTCCAGAACCATGAAGAGAATCTGTGCGGCCGCCAGGCCGATCCAGATGCGCTGCCGAATGCGCGAGCGGCGAATGTCGCGCAGCAAATCCGCGGCGGTGACCTGAACGACGGCAGCTTCCAGCTTTTCCGCCGGCGACGCCACCGGTTGCAGATTGACTGGCCTCGGAGCATCGGCCGCCTTCGGCTTGTCGGGATAAAACACCTTCGGCGTGTCCACGACTTCCGACCACAGAGGCAGCAGTATCCATGACTTCGGGATGATGTCCAGAATCGGCTTGGCCGTCAGGTGGAGAGCTGGCTGGGTTTCCGGCGAGACACGGTCGGCCAGATTCCGCAGCAGCGAGCCCCACCAGAAATGGCTGAGTTGGTCGGTGATCAGTTCACCGACGTCGACCGGCCGCGATTCCAGTTCGAGCGGCGGCAGTGTCTCCGGCGAAAGCACGTCCCCGATGTTTGTGAATACCGTACGAAACCAGGGGAGGCGCAGACGTTCGCTAAGTAACAGACCCACATCGATGGGCCGCGATGTGAGTTCGAGTGGGGGAAGTTTTGTCGGCGCGAAGGTATCGCGCAGATTGCCGACCAGGGACCTCCAGAGCGGCTGCGTCAGGCTCATAGGAGGAAGCAAATCCAGCGGTATATCCGGTTGCTCCGGCGCAGACTGCGGGTCATACCAGGCTTCGGCGGCATTGGAGCGGTAAGTCATAAAGAATTCAGACGACTCCAGCGCAGCGCCTGCCGGCGCTATGTCCGGGAGTCCACTGTTGATGTTAGACTGCGCACCGAGCGTCTGTCACGCATCTTTACGCAGCTTTGCATGTGAACCCGGCAATTGACGCCTCGAAAACTGAAAAAGGAACGGGGAACTGAAAAAAGATGCGCAATCGTGACAATGCCGCGGCCCTGTCCTCGGCGAATACTAACTTCGCTGGTACATGCACTTTGATGCTGTTGAGAAGGCGACCCGTGCCCATGCACAATCGCAAGGCGGGGTTTGCAGGGGAGATCTGAGATGGAGAATCTGGATTGAGTAGCCAGGGACAAGCGACCGCCAAACCTCAACGCCGGGTGCGGCGCTATCCCCGTCATCGCTTTGACGTGCGCATTCAGGTGTCGGTGTTTCGCGACGGCCTGACGATCAGCTATTGGGGCAGAACCAGCGAACTCGGCCAGGATGGCATCGGGGCGACCCTCAGCGGTGAGCTGCACGTCGGCGAAGTCGTTTCCCTGGAGTTTACCGTCCCCGTCGCGCCTCACCTCATGAAGCTGCGAGGTGTGGTCCGCTATAGCCTGGGCCTGCGCTGCGGATTCGAGTTTCTGGTCGTGACGGAAGAACAAAGGATGATCGTGCGCCAGGTTTGCGCGTTATTGGCGAACCCTTCCTAATCCCTGTCCACTTTTCCAATCGAATCACCCATTACTCCAGTAACTATCGGCGCATCGCGGAGCACGCTTAACATCCTTTTATCCTCCCCTTTGTCTTTATCATGCGCGCACTCTCGGAAAGGACTGTATGGGTGAGAAAACCGCCCCGGCATCAACTTCGCCCGAACAGTCGCGCGCGAAGTCCCTGCCGGATGCTCTTGCGCACGGAACGCCGTCGCCCTTCGCTCGCGTTTCCGATCCAGCTCCGAGCGCCTCGCCAGGCAATGGAAATATCGTTGAAGTGCCACTGGCCGAGGTGCCGCTGGCGGTGGAGAAAGCCTACTTCGAACGCATCATCGAGAACGCGCCCGACGCGATCAGTATTGTCGACCAGGAGCTGCGCATTCTGCGCATCAACGCGGAGTTCACCCGCCTCTTTGGCTTTACCGCGGCTGAGGCTGCCGGAAAGCGACTCGACCAGCTCATCGTGCCACCGGATCGCTATGCGGAAACCGCGTGGATATCCGAGAGCATCAAAACCGAAAGTAAACTTTCGCTCGAGACTCGCCGACAGCGAAAAGATGGCGCCCTGGTCGAAGTGCTGGTCTCAACCTCGTCGGTTACGCTAAACGGCAAAAGAGTTGGGGCGTACGCCTCCTATCGCGACATCACCGAGCAGAAGCGCGCCGAGGAGTTGAATGCCGCCCTGTACGCTATCGCGGCGCGCAGCCAGGCAGCCGAAGATCTGCAACAGTTCTTCGCGGCGATTCACGCCATCGTCGGTCAGTTGATGAATGCGCGCAACTTCTATATCGCCCTTTACGATCCGCAATCTCAGTTGTTGAGTTTTCCCTACTTCGTCGATGAAGCGGATCCCGCACCCGCGCCAAAGCCACTGGGTCGCGGGCTCACGGAATACGTCCTGCGATCCGCCGAGTCCCTGCTGGCCACACCCGCGGTGTTTGAGGACCTGGTGCGGCGTGGCGAAGTGGAGTTGCTCGGCGCTCCGTCGTTGGACTGGCTCGGCGTTCCCCTGAAGAGCGGCACCGCCTGCATGGGAGCCCTGGTCGTCCAGAGCTACAACCAGAACACCCGCTTCGGAGAGCGGGACCGCGAGATTCTGAAATTTGTTTCGCAGCAATTGGCTGCGGCGATCGAGCACAAACGCCATGAAGAAGCGCTTCGGCGCTCCGAAGCCCGCTCCCGGTCGCTGATTTTGAGCGCCGCCTTCGGCATTTGCCGTTGCACCGTCGGCGGAAGACTTCTCGACGTGAATCCGGCGCTCATCACCATGCTTGGGCAGGGATCGGTCGAAGATCTTCTCCAACTCAATGCCCGCCGCGAAGTCTTCTTGAATCCCCAGGAGTGGGACCGGCTGGCCGAGGACTACCGCCGCAGCGGAAGTCTCAACGGCGTCGAAGTGCAGTGGCGACGCAAAGACGGGCGCGTCATCATTGTGCGGCTCAGTGGCTGCGCCGCCAGTATCAGCGATGAACCCGAAGAAGTATTGGAGCTGATCGCCGAAGACATCACCGACCGGCGTCAGCTCGAAGAGCAGCTTCGCCAGGCGCAAAAAATGGATGCTGTCGGACGCCTCGCCGGCGGCGTTGCCCACGACTTCAACAACCTGCTGATGGTGATTCACGGATACACCGAGGTGCTGCTGGAGCAGTTGGAAAAAGGCGGCGACATGCACCAGAAAGTCCAGTCCATTCAGCAGGCAGCCGACCGCGCCGCTGCCCTCACCCGGCAGTTGCTGGCGTTCAGCCGAAAGCAGTTCCTGGAACTCAAGGTGGTGGACGTCAACTCCGTTATCGAAGATATGGAACGCCTGCTGCGGCCCCTGATCGGCGAAAACATCGAGTTGGTCACGCGCCTCTCCACCGAAGCTGGACACACCCGCGCCGATGCCGGCCAGCTCGAGCAGGTCATCATGAACCTGGTCGTCAATGCCAAAGATGCCATGCCCGAAGGCGGCAAGCTCACCGTGCAGAGCCGCGACGTTACCGTGCGCCAAGAGTTTCACGAACCCCGCTTCATCCAGCCTGGACGCTATGCCGTAATTTCGGTTTCCGATACCGGCCACGGGATGGACAAGGAAACCCAATCCCGCATTTTCGAGCCGTTCTTTACTACCAAGGAAAAAGGGAAAGGAACGGGTCTTGGCCTCTCCACCGTCTACGGCATCGTGAAGCAGAGCAATGGATACGTGTTCGCCGAAAGCGAACCCGGGGCGGGCACAACTTTCTTTGTTTATTTGCCGCGCGTGGAAGAATCCGCCGAAGAGTCGAGCCCGGCCAAGTCGCCGCAGAACGAAGCGGGCGGCTGCGAAACCGTTCTGCTGGTGGAAGACGAAGAATCCGTGCGCGAACTGGTTCGTTTAACCCTCACCGCGCGCGGTTACAAGGTCCTCGAAGCCGAAAATGGCGAATGCGGTCTGCGTATCGCCGAGGATTTCAAAGAGCACATCGATATCCTTATCACCGACGTCGTTATGCCTGGTATGGGCGGCCGCGAACTCGCCAAGAAACTGCTGGCGCTCCGTCCCGGCATCAGCGTGCTCTATCTTTCGGGCTACACGGAAGATACCGTCGTCACTCAGGGCGCGCTCGGCCCCGATACCGCGTTCCTGCAGAAACCCTTCACCCTGCAGAATCTCGCCAAGAAGGTCCGCGACGTGCTTCGGTCCAAGTCCGCGCCCAAGTCAATCGCGAAATCAGCATCCTGCTGACCTTTCCCTGTCGTGGACTTTTGTAATCGTCTGTAATCGTCCCCCCGCCCCATACCGGGGAAGCTTGTCCGCCAACTTTTTTCACCGAAACTTTATTCTACAATCCGGGTTAGCGCATCTTAAGAATGAAAGACAGGAGTGTCTTATGAATTCCCTCGTTTCCCCGAAGTATGCCGGACGCCTGCTCATGGCTCTGGCGGCGGTTTCCAGCATAGTTTTAGCGGCCGGCTGCGGCTCCGGCACTGGGCTCGTCCCCCCCTTAGGCGGCAGCTTCACCAACAGCAGCCTAAGCGGCCAATACGTGATGAAGCAGACCGGGACCGGAATCAACCAGGCGGGAACTTCCGCCGATCCGTTTTCCGAAACCACCGTCTTCACCGCCGACGGAAGTGGAAACCTGAGCATCCTCGTCGATGACTTCGATCAGGACGCAGCACAGCTCACTCCCACCACCTTGCCCGAGACGGGTACCTACAGCATTCTCAGCGACGGCACTGGATCGCTGAGTTTCGACGGTGCAAACTACTCCATCACCATGATCGACAACAATCACTTCTATCTGAACGAGGACGATACCTTCGCAACTTCGGCCGGTTATGGCCAGACCCAGGACACCACCGCCTTCACCGCGGCGCCCTCGGGCGCGTTCGTATTCAAGGCGCACAACATCAGCAGCAGCTCGCGGGTGGGAGGAATCACCATTACCGGCGGCGCTATCAGCGGTACCGAAGATTTTCTGACCCTCGGAGTCTTGGACACGACTGAAGCGATTGCCACCTCAGTCCCCATGAGCCCGCCTAGTTCGACGACCGGTCGCGGCACCTTCACGCTCACCGACGGCACTTCGTTTGGCTACTACGTCGTCAGTGCAAGCGAGTTCTATTTCATGGGGAACACTACCTCGCTCGAAATCGGCCAGGCGGAAGCGCAAACCGGCGGTCCGTTCTCTGCCGCCACTCTCGCCAGCGGAAACTCCTACGTATTCGGCAGCCGCGGCGACACCACCGTTAGCGGCGAGGCCGGCATCCACTCGGCGGGCGTGTATACGACCGACGGCGTTAGCGCGATCACGGCCGGCGCTGTGGACTATGTGGAGGATACGACCGTGAACTCCAATCTCCTGGTGTCGGGTGGCAGCTACACCCTGGCCGCGAACGGCCGCGGAACCGTCAACCTGACCTTAAGCGGAGGATCGATCAGCCCGCAGATTTTCTGGATGGTGAATGGAACCACCGCCTACTTCCTCGCCAACGACACAGCCGCAGTTGAGGATGGCACTTACGCCCAGCAGCAAGGCACGCCTGCGCTCAGCGGCCAGTCCGCGTTCGTGATGGATGGCTTTGACACTACCCTGAAAGATCGCGTGGGTGACTTCGAGACCACCAGCGCCACCGCCCTTAATTGGAATCAGACCTCAAACGCTTTTAGCACAGTCGACGGTACAGGCGTCATTTCGACACTCGGAACCAACGGCACCTACACGGTCGGTTCGAACGGACGGGTCGCCGTGACCGTCAACAACGTAACCGGCGCTCTGGTCTTCTACCTGAGTGCAAACAACACCGGCTTCATGGTGCAGGAAGATGCCAACATCGGAGGGGTCTTCGGCGCTCAAGCCAGTCAATAAGCGGGTAGTGGTGCAGTTTGAAGTTGGTTTTGAAACGGCACGGCTTCACAGGCCGCGGGAAAACTCGTGTAGAGACGGGGCTTGCCCCGTCTGACGCCACCAGAAAACTCTGGCTCGAAGCGTTTTTAGGTAGGGCACGGCTTCAAGCCGCTAAGGGACGGCAATTTTCAAACTGCACCGCTACCAATAAGCGGTTCTGATGGGAAAGTCAGTGGAGCGCCGGGCGCCACGCCCGGCCACCAGGAGCCAGAGCTTCTCCAGAAAATATTACTTGATCGCTTCCGCTGCGATTCTCTCCGTCACGAACGCTTCAATCACATCGCCAGCCTTGATGTCGCCGTAGTTCGCGATGGAGATGCCGCACTCCATACCGTTGGTGACTTGTGACGCGTCGTCCTTGAAGCGGCGCAGCGAAGCCACTTTCCCTTTGAACACCACCACGTTATCGCGCAGCAGCCGCACTTCCGAGTCGCGCTTGATCGTTCCATCGCTCACGCGGCAACCGGCAATCGTTCCCACCTTCGGAATGCGGAATGTTTCCAGCACCTCGGCGCGTCCCTGGTAGGTTTCTTTGATCGTCGGTTCGAGCAAGCCAGTCATGGCGCGCTTGATCTCGTCCTGCAATTCGTAAATGATCGAGTGCAGGCGGATGTCGACCTTTTCCTGATCGGCCAGTTCCTGCGCTTTGCGCTCTGGACGCACGTTGAAGCCGATTATGATGGCGTTCGACGCCGACGCCAGCAGTACGTCCGTCTCCGTGATCGCGCCAATGCCCGACCGGAGCAGCTTCAATCGCACTTTGTCGTTCGACAGCCTGCCCAGCAAATCGCCCAGTACTTCGACCGAGCCCTGCACGTCGGCCTTGAGGATGACGTTCAGTTCCTTCATGCCCGCGGTCTTCAACTGTTCGGCCAGACCTTCGAGCGAGACTCGCGAACTCTTGGCGAGAGTGGCTTCGCGAGCTTTCTGCTCGCGGTAGTCCGAAATATCGCGCGCCTTCTCACGGTCGGCGACCACCACGAACTGATCGCCTGCCTGCGGAAGCCCTTCCAGTCCGATAATTTCTACCGGCGTCGAAGGCAGCGCTTCCTTCAGCGCCTTTCCGCGATCGTCAAACATCGCGCGCACTTTTCCGTACACGTTCCCGACCACGAAGTTGTCGCCGGCGCGCAGCGTGCCGTTCTGCACCAGGATGGTTCCAACCGGACCACGTCCGCGATCAAGTTTCGCTTCGAGCACTAAGCCGCTCGCCGCGCGTCCCGGAGTCGCTTTCAATTCCTGCAAGTCCGCCGTGAGCAGGATCATTTCCATCAGCAGATTCAAATTCGTTTTCTGCTTGGCGGAAACGTCCACAAACACCGTTTTGCCGCCCCACTCTTCCGGCACCAGTCCGCGATCCGCCAGCTGTTTCTTGACCCGCTCGGGCAGCGCGCCCGGCTTATCGATCTTGTTGACCGCCACGATGATGGGAACTTCGGCGGCGTGCGCGTGGTCGATGGCTTCGACCGTCTGCGGCATCACTCCGTCGTCCGCCGCGGTCACCAGTACCACAATGTCGGTCGCTTTCGCGCCGCGCGAACGCATGCGCGTGAACGCCTCGTGGCCCGGCGTATCCAGGAACACGATCTCGCGTCCATAGGCTGGAGACGCCTTGTCGGTAATGGCAACTTTGTATGCGCCGATGTGCTGGGTGATACCGCCCGCTTCGCCTCCGGCCACATTGGTCGAGCGAATGGAATCGAGCAGCGTCGTCTTGCCGTGATCGACGTGGCCCATGATCGTAACCACGGGTGGACGCGGCACCGCCTCCGCGCCTTCTTCGCTGCTCTCGGTTGCTTCGGTCGTATCCTTCGCCGCTTGTTCTTCGAAGGTGATCACTTCTGTGTCGGCCCCGAAGAAGCGCGCCATTTCACTGGCCAGCTCGGCGTCGAGGGTTTGATTAATGGTCGCGAATACGCCGCGCACCACCAACCGGGCAATCACATCCTTGGCGCGAATGCCCAGCTTCTCGGCCAGGTCTTTTACTGAAATTCCTTCCGTAATTGTGATATTCCGCGTGATCGGCGCCGGCTCATTGCTGATGGTCATGCGCGGCGGCGGAGTGTAGCCCTTCATCGGGCCTTCCTTCACGCCTCGCGGCACATACCTCTGTCCCGGTCGTCGCGACGGGGCTCCCGGACGCGCACCCGGACGCGAAGGTCCCGGCGGCGCGCCGATTCCGGCTCCCGGACCTACGCCCAGCGGGCGCGATCCGGCAGGCGCGACGCGGGTCGGATGCATCGGGCGACGTTCCCCCGGACGCAGCGGCGGACGCGGTGCTCCCGGCGCTTGCGGCCGTGCCGTACGCTGAAAAATTGGCTGCCCCGGGACCGGCCGTCCCGGCGCCGGACGCGAAGCTACACCGCCGGGCGCAATCGCTCCGGGTGCGGGCAGAGGCGCTTTGTAGACGGGTCGCGGGCCGGTCTGCGGCATGATCATTCGCGGCGGAGGCGCAATCGGAGCCGCCGGCCTCGCGGGCGCCGCACTTTGACTTTGCATCTGCGTGACATTCGACGCCGGCGCAGCACTACCGGCCGGGACCGAAGGAGCCGTAGTCGGAACTCGAGGCGGAACGGCGATAGCAGGCGGTGCCGCACTGGCGGAGGGCGCCACAGGCGAGACTGCGGCCGGTGGCGTCACAGGACTTTTGGGTGGAATAACCACCACCGCCGGAGGGCGGTAGGTGGCGGCTACCGAAGCCGGTGTCACCATTCTGGGCGCGGGCGGCGCAGGCGATTCTGTTGCGAGTTTGGGCGGCGTTGCCTTGGGCGCCGCCGGTGTGGCCGGAACGGCCGCCTTCGCTTCTGCCGCTGGCGCTGGCGCCGAAACCGGGGCCTTCGCTACGGGGCGCGCCGCGGGTTGCTCGGCTGCTCCCTTTTGCTGCGTAATGGCGCGCAGCACATCTCCAGGCCGCGAGATATTAGACAGGTCGATCTTGGTCTTGATGCCGTCTTCTTCGCGAGTGGAACGCGAAGTTTTCGCCGCACTCGGCGATGCGTCGGAACGGCCGCGGAGATGTTTCCGCACCAGTTCCGCTTCGTGCTCTTCAAGAGAACTTGAGTGCGTCTTCTTCTCCGTAACGCCCACCGTGGTCAGAGCGTCAAGAATTTCCTTGCTCTTGACTTCCAGCTCACGGGCCAGATCGTTGATTCGAATCTTACTCATCCGCTGTCGTTTCCTCTTCTTGTCCCGCTAATCTCGTATATCTAAGCTTGCATATCTAGCCTCATGAAATCCCTGTGCGATCTCAATCCTGCCTCACGAGCCTGCCTGACAGCCCTTCCTGACAAAGACCGCGCCTTCGGTTCGGATGTAAGTCCGAACTCGCCACGCTCCCGGTGTCAGCTCTGCTTGTCTTCCCCGGCTTCTTCGGTCGCGGACTCGGCGGTCGCGACCGGGGCTTCCTCAGTCGCAGCCTCGGCGCCTTCTTCTGCCGCCGCCGTTTCGGTGGGCTCCGTTGCTTCAGCGGCCAACGTCTCCGCTTCGGTCGAACCCTCTGTCAGCGATTCCTCGCTGAAAGCCGCTTCGGTGGCGGCTTCTTCGGTGCTGTCCGGTTCCGCGGCGCCTACTGCCTCGCCGCCATCCAGAGTGGCGAAGTAATTATTGACCGCAATACTGATTTTTTCCACCGTTTTTGGGCCAATGCCTTCAATCGCTTCCAACTGCTCCGGCGTCATGTCGGCCAGCGATTCCACCGTATTCACGCCCGCCGCCTTCAATTTCTCGACCAGTCCCTCACCCAGTCCGGTCACGATTTCCAGCGGAGTTACCGTCTGCGTGACCAGCGCCGACATCTGCTGTTCCACTTCCTGCCGCTTTTCTTCTTCGCTCTTGATGTCGATCTTCCAGCCCAGCAGCTTCGCCGCCAGCCGCACATTCTGTCCTTTTTTCCCGATCGCCAGCGAGAGTTGCGTGTCGTCCACCACCACTTCCAGATGCTTATCGGTGGCATCGACAATCGTTACCCGGCTCACTTTCGCCGGCTGCAGGGCCTTCTCCGCGAATGTAACCGCATCCTCGTGATACTCGATGATGTCGATCTTCTCTCCGCGCAGCTCGCGGATGATCGACTGCACCCGCATGCCCTTCATGCCCACGCAGGCTCCGACCGCGTCCACATCCTTGTCTTTCGACATCACCGCGATCTTGGTGCGTTCGCCCGCTTCCCGCGCAATCGCCCGGATCACCACCGTACCGTCATAAATTTCCGGCACTTCGGTCTGGAACAGATGCTGCACTAATTCCGGAGCGGAGCGTGAAGCGACTACGCCCGGACCTTTCACTGCCTTCTCGACGCGGACGATCACCACGCGAATGCGCTCGCCTACCGCGAATGATTCCAGCCGCGACTGCTCCTTGCGCCCCATGCGCGCTTCGGCCTTGCCGATATCCAGAATCACATCCGGACCTTCGAGTCGCTTGACCGTCGCATTCACGATCTCGTTCACGTGGCCGATGTATTCGTTGTAAACCGTGTCGCGTTCGGCCTCGCGCACTTTCTGAAATATGACTTGCTTCGCCAGTTGCGCCGCGATCCGTCCCAGAATTCCTTCCGTCACCTTGGGAATCAGCAGTTCTCCGCCCGCTTCCGCGCTCGGATCGAGCTTCCGCGCCTGCTCCACGGTTACTTGAAGATTCGGATCTTCCACCTGCTCGGGAGTCTCGACGATCGATTTCACCGCATAGGCATTGATCTTGCCGCTGTCCTTATCCAGCACCGCGCGCAAGTTTTCCTGCGTCTTGTAGTACTTGCGCGTCGCGACGACAATGGCGTCCTCAACCGCGCTCACCACAATCTGCGGATCAATGCCTTTCTCCCGGCTGACCCCTTCGATGATGTTGTAAAGCTCACTAGCCATAAAAATCTTAGGTCCCAGGTTTTAGGTCTTAGGTTCCGGATCGAAGGATTTTGCCTTTCCTAAGACCTAAGACCTAACACCTGCCCTAAGACCTGCCTTCCAGACCTGCCTTTCAAATTTCAGGTACCAGATTCGCCTTCTCTACGTTTCTCAGCTCGATTTCCACTCTCGAAGACTCGCCTTCTTTCGGGCGCATCTTCTTCTTCCGCGCCGCGCTTAGATCCAGCAGCAGCTTTCCGTTTTCGAAGCTTTCCAGCTTCCCTTCAAAATGCCGGTTGTTGTCGACCGGCTCCCGCGTCATCAGCTTCACACGCTGTCCGCGGAAGCGCTCGAAATCCGCCGCCTTCGTCAGCTTGCGATCCAGTCCCGGAGAAGAAACCTCCAGCACATACGATCCGCCTGGAAACGCATCCTCAACATCGACGATCGTTCCAAACTCGCGACTGAACTTCGCGCAATCCTCGTGCGTCACGCCATCCGGACGATCCGCCGCTGGCGCTGCTCCCGGCCGGTCGATAAACACCCGCAGCGTGCGGTGCTTACCCCCTCCGGACACTTCCACATCGACTACTTCCAGCCCGCTGGACCGCGCTACCCGGTCGGCAATGTTCTGGACCTTTTCTAGGTCAAAAGCCATGTTTTCAGCAGCTTGCGCTTGTGTCGCCAGGTCGATCCTTGCTCCAACTAAAAAGTGGGCTTTCGCCCACTGGTGTGCTTCGGCAATCCTGACACTACGACACACTAGCTCACATTCACAACTATACGCCGCCGATTTGGAAAACACAAACCAGCGTACGGTACGGGTAGTGGCGCATTTTGAATTCGCTTTGAAAGGGCACGGCGTCAGCCGCGCCGCAAACATCGTATTTGAGCCCCGGAGGGGCGATCGAAAATAGCCCGGCGCTTCAGCGCCGGGACAAGATCGAAAAGCCAAGTTAGTCCCGGAGGGACGGCTGACACTACGCCCAAACGTCACTCCGGTCGCGGTTGCTGTCTCTACAGCTAGGTACGAATTATCAAAGCAGGAAAGCTAGTTAGAAGAGTGTCTGAAGTAACCTTGCCGTCTCTGTCCCCATCCCCCAAACTTCTCCTGATGCCGTTTTCGCGCGCCCATCTCGCCATAGCCTTCGGCACCGCGGGATTATTAGTGCTCACATTTCTCGGCTATCTCTACTGGCTCGGCAACCAGGGACCTGTGCTATCGCGTTCCGTAGAGCGCGATCCTCTCACCCAGCTGCCATTGAGCATTACCATGAATCCGTTTCGCGACCGCACCATCGAACACATCGCCAATAGCTTTATCTCGGAGATGCGCGACGGCAATTGTCGCAAACTGCTGGCCCAGTGGGAAAGGGATTACCGCAAGAAACGCGCCGACTTCCTCTGTAACTCCGAAGCTCAGCACCCGCTGATTTCCTGGACTCTGGTGGAATGGGAAGACGCGCCGCCGCTCACGATTCTGTATTACAAGGGCAACCGTTACAGCACTGCCGCCCATGACGCAACTTACAAAGATATGTTTTCAGTGACCGAGGAAAAGAAAGATTCCGGCTGGACCGTTACTAAGTACGATTCCTTCTACTGACAACTTCGCGCTTTAGCGGTGAAACAGCTTACCCGCCGATATGCACCATCGTCCGCGATGCCGGCACGAATCCTGGCTCCCCAATGTGGTGCCGCTCTTCTTTCTTCTCCACCACCTTCACAATAAATTCCTTGAGCGTCTCATCCGTCGCGCCTCGCCGCATCAACTCATGCACGTCGTGGTCCCACACGGAGAATAAGCAAGTGCGCAGTTTGCCGTCCGAGGTGATGCGGATCCGGCTGCAGTGCCCGCAGAACGGATGCGACACCGGCGCAATAATCCCAATCTCTCCCACGCCATCGGCGAAGCGATAGCGCCGAGCCGTCTCGCTGCGCTCGTGCGCAATTTCTTCCAGCGGCAGATACTCCGCCATGCGCAAAAGAATCTCATCGAGCGTAACTACAATCTCCGGCGTCCAAACGCGGTCTTCTTCGAGCGGCATGAATTCGATGAAGCGCACTACCACCCGCTCTTCCCGCGCAAATTTTCCGAACTCAGCAACCTGATCTTCATTGAAGCCGCGCAGTAACACGCAATTCACTTTCACCGGATCGAGCCCGGCCTGCCGCGATGCGCGCACTCCCGCCAAAACGTTCTCATATCCATTGGGCACGCGCGTGATGCGGGCAAATCGCTCTGGATCCACCGCGTCCATGCTGACCGTCACGCGATCGAGCCCGGCGTCCTTCAGCGGCTGCGCCATCTCCGCCAGTAAGTGGCCGTTCGTCGTCAGCGCAATTTCAGGCTTCTCGCCGGCCAAAGTGCGCAGCTTCGCAAGGTCGCGCACGAAGTCCACGATACCCCTGCGCAGCAGCGGCTCACCACCCGTCAGGCGAATCTTCGTGATCCCGAGATCGACCAGGATCCGCGCCATCCGCAGATAGTCTTCAAATGGAAGTTCCGCATACGCCGCGCCGTTGGTCCCGGTGCGACAGTAGACACACTTATAGTTGCAGCGATCCGTAATCGATATCCGCAGGTCGTGGATCGAGCGTCCGAAATTGTCGGTAAGCGGCATTTAGCGTTTAGCAATCGGCGTTCAGCGAAAGTCTTAAGCTCGCTCCCATTATAGAGCCCAAGCCGAAAGTGGAGAGCCGGGCGCCCCCGCCCGGCCGCCTCCCGCCAAACGCTGCTAAACTTTCCCCATGAAAGCCCTGGTCATCACTCGTTTCGGCGGCCCCGAGGTTCTCGAATTACAGCAGGTCCCCGACGCGCATCCCGCACCCGAGCAGGTTCTGGTGAGAGTGGAAGCAGGTGGTCTGAACTTTGCCGATCTGATGACCACGCACGGCGGATATGCCGGCACTCCCAAACCGCCGCTCGTCGCGGGCCGCGAATTTGCCGGCATCGAATCGTCCAGCGGACGCCGCGTCATGGGCTACACGCAGTGGGCCGCCTTTGCCGAAAAAACCGTTGCGCATCGTACCCTCGTCTGGCCTATCCCGGACAACTGGACCGCCGAACAGGGCGCTGCCTTCCCCGTAAATTTCTTCACCGCATACTTTGCTTACTGGAAGGCCGGTTTGCTCGACCAGCCGGGCGCCCGCGTCCTGATTCACGCTGTCGCCGGAGGGGTCGGCACAGCCGCCGTGCAAATCGGAAACATTCTCGGCATTGAAACCTACGGTACGTCTTCTTCCGAAGAAAAGCTGGCGCGAGTCGGCGAACTCGGCCTGCAACATGGCATCAACTACAAGCAGCAGGATTACGTCGAAGCCATCAAGGAGCTCACGCGCGGCGACGGGGTGGACGCAGTTTTCGAAATGCTCGGAGGTGAGCACGTTGCGAAAAGCGTCAAATGCGTGCGCGACTTCGGACGCGTCATTGTCTACGGCGCCGCCACCGGCCAAACGCCCCAGCTCGACACGCGAGTTCTTTATGCGAAAGGCGCCAGCGTCCACGGACTCTGGCTGTCGTATCTGAGTGCCAATCGCCCGCTAATGGACACCGCATGGAAACAGCTTTCCGAATGGGTGGCAGCGGGCAAGCTCCATCCCGTCATCGGAAAAGTGTTTTCCCTGGAACAGGCGCGAGAGGCATATACGCTGCTGCAGGAAGGCAAAAATTACGGCAAGCTTGTTTTGAAGATTGCATAAACTGACAGCTCCTGACAAAACACTCCTTCTTTGTTACTTCACTAACGTCTGCGATGTCCTGCTAACGCACGGCGCGCCCGCCCGTCCAATAGTGCATGTTGGCCAGGATGCTTGACGAGAGAACCTTTGGCGAGGAACGCAGCAAGCCGCAGCTCCTTTCCGTTCATTTTCGGACAGCGATGTACGAAAGAGAACAAATGACGGCTCTCGTTAAGAAAGGATCGCACTCTCCACGCGTGACTTACGACCTCTCTGCTCTGGCCCCAAAAATGCCAGTAGTAAGAACATGGTTTGCAAAAAAGAAACTGGGAACTTACTCAGAGCGAGATTCGTAACCTGTAGCGAACCAAGGTGGAGTGGACACAACAACCTGCTATCCACTTAAAAGAAGTTGCAGGGTGACAGGACTGGCGCACGCATGGTTTGGCGGCCCTGGGTGCGCCGGGTCCGGTAAAAAGAACGAGTTTGAGGCCCGCGTCTTTTTGCGTCACCCTGACATGCGCATTGTAGGACTTTGCGAAAAAAAGGCAAGCCCTCAGTTGAGCCACCACCAGCCGCCCCTAACGTCCGGCCAGAAACCGGGCAGAAAGTAGGAGCAAATGAAACTGAACAATCTGGCAAAGACGGTTGTGCTCGGGCTGGCCGTACTGCTCGCGTCGAGTGCTTTCGCAAGTAATAACAAAGGATCCCTGCTCGTGGGCGAAGCGTTCGAAGTCAGCGGCCAGCAGTTGCCTGCCGGTGAGTATCAAGTGCGCTGGGATGGCACCGGATCGACCGTCGAAATCAGCTTCATGCAGGGCAAGAAGGAACTGGCAAAGACTTCGGCGAAAATGGTCCCACTCGACACAGTCTCCTACGGCGACTCGGCGGTCGTCGACCACAACAGCGGCAAAGCGGCAATTTCAGAAATACGCTTCTCCGGCAAGAAGTTCGCCCTAGTCATCGGCCCCACCGATAAAGCCGAGATGAACGGCACTTCCAAATAAGTTACTAACTCCTCCAAAGACAGACGCGGGAGCACTTCGGTGCTCCCGTTTGTTTGATCTGTTTTGACCAACACTACTGTTGAGTGTCAGCCTTCTCTAGCTCGGCACTCAGATGTACGCTGCTACCGGCACTGGATTTTAACTTTCGCTCCCAGTTCTTGAATCCCGATTTCTTAACCACAATGGTATGATCTCCGTCGGCCACGATAACGTCAGAAGCGTGTTGCCAACGAAAACTCCGTCAACCTCAATATCCGCGCCCGGCGGACTCGAGTCGACCTGCAACTTGGCAGACGTGGACCTGGCATTCTGATCGCCACTGCTGGCACTTAGGTCTTGTTGCGGAGCAGGCGGTGCCGGCTGGAATTTCACAAGGTCTAGTTTCATATCTCCATTGATATAAGCCGTGAACTCCGCCCCCTTCGGAAGGGTAATGTCCTTACCCTTGATGAACAGAAAGAACGGCGCAGCAGGGAAAAACAGGAGGCCAGTCGCCACAATGCCCGCCGTCATCGCCACCGTGTGACCGCCGCCATTGCCTCCTTTCACCGCGCGCAGGGCTGCCTTGTCGCCGTTTATCAGTTTCACATAGTCGATGTTGATCTCAAGCTTGCCTCCCCTCGCCAGTCGTCGCTTCGGTTGAGCCTCGGTAACTGTACCCACGCCAAGGCCACTCTTGGGAATTACGAGTGTCCCATTTACGCTGACGTCTTGCAGCACCTCGAAGTCCACGGTATCCCCCACGTGGGCATCGGCAGAAGAAACAGTCCGATTGAATCGCAGCCTTACCGGCGTTGCGTCTTCCAGCACAAATCCTTTCGCAGATGTGAAGTTCGACGTGTCAGCAGGCGGCGGCTGCGTCGCGGGGCTGGTCGCTTGGCTTCCAGCGGGTGTGCCGGAAGCTTGCGTATCGCTTGCTTGAGCAACCGACAAAAGAGACAGCAGCAATAGTGTGGAGCACAGGCGCGAGACGCTTCCCATTGGGCCTCCGGTCAATCGACCGCCAACTTTTATTGATCCCGGGGAAATGTAGCTTCTGACGGATCATTATGATCCTTGCGAAGCTTACTTCAAAGAGAATAGTGCGTCCCAGTGCAGTAGTAAGCATCATCAGAAGAAAAAGGGAGCGCAGGCGCCGCTCCCTCCACGAACTGAGAACTGACAACTGCGTTCAGTACTTAGGCATCTTAGTATCGATCCGTTCCGCCCAAGCTGTAATCCCGCCGGTCAGATTACTAACTTTGGCGAAGCCGGCTTGCTTCAAGAAAGCGACTGCCTTCGCGCTTCGTCCGCCCATCTTACAATGAGCTACGATCTCGCGGCTGCTGTCGAGTTCACTTACTCGCTTGGGCAGGTCGCCGAGCGGAATGAGATATCCATTCAGGTTACAGATCTGGTATTCGTGCGGCTCGCGCACGTCGAGAATAAAAATGTCATCCTTGGCGTCGAGCTTCTTTTTCAATTCTTCCACGGAGATCGCGGGCACATCGCCTGCCGCGGCCACCGGCGCTTCCACGCCGCGGATTCCGCAGAACTCGTCATAGTCGATCAGCTTGGTAATTGTCCGGTGCGTGCCGCAGACGGGACAATCGGCATTTTTGCGCAGCTTCAGCTCGCGGAATTTCATGCCCAGCGCATCGACCAGCAGCAATCGTCCGACCAGCGAATCGCCTTGCCCCAGAATCAGCTTGATGGTCTCGGTCGCCTGAATCACGCCGACCAGCCCGGGCAGAATGCCGAGCACTCCGCCTTCCGCGCACGAAGGCACCAGACCCGGCGGTGGCGGCTCCGGATAGAGGCAGCGATAGCACGGTCCCGCTTCGGTCGCGAACACGCTGGCTTGCCCCTCAAAACGAAAAATTGATCCGTAAATATTCGGCTTGCCGGTAAGCACGCAAGCGTCGTTCACCAGATAGCGCGTGGGAAAATTATCGGTGCCGTCGGCGACCATGTCGAACTCGCGAAATAGCTCCAGCGCGTTGGCGCTGGTCAGTTTCGTGTCAAAGGTCCGCAGATTCAGGAAGGGATTGATCGCCTTCAGCTTGTCGGCGGCGGAGTCGAGCTTCTTGCGGCCCACGTCGGCGGTTGTGTGGATAATCTGGCGCTGCAGGTTGGTGTAGTCCACGACGTCGAAGTCCACGATGCCGAGCGTGCCGACACCCGCGGCGGCCAGGTAGAGCGCAAGCGGCGAACCAAGTCCGCCTGCTCCAATGCACAAAACTTTCGCCGCCTTCAGCTTCCGCTGCCCTTCCATGCCGACTTCGGGCATGATGAGATGGCGCGAGTAGCGCAGGATCTCGCCATTACTTAGAACAGCTTGGGCTTCGGCGGGTTTGAGTTCGGAAAGCGTGGCCATTGGATCCTCTTGAAATTGTAATACCGCGAAATTGTAATCCGGTTGAAGGCGAACTATCAGCGAACTATCGGGTCGAAGTGAACGCGGCTCGAGTGAACGAAAGACAGCGGCAACAGCGCGCGGGGCAGGACATTCGCCGATGTGTCAGTCTGCGGCTCATGCTCAAATTATAGCCCGGTAAATCATGGTCCGGCAGCCGCCGGCAATCGACGGCACGATGGAAATGGTATCACCGTCCTTGAGCACCGTCGCTTCTTTCTGCAGGTAGCGCATGTCTTCGTCATTGACATAGACGTTCACGAATGCGCGCAGCGTGCCGTCGTCCTTATAAAGATGACGCTTCAGGTCGGGATGCTGCGAAACCAGCCCCGCGAGGGCTTCGTTCACGGTTTTCCCCGGAACATCGACCGAGGCCTGTTTCCCCGTGTATTGGCGCAACGGAGAAGGAATGTGTATCTGAGGCATGTAGATAAAGATGCTATGGTACTCGCCAAAGATGCAAGCACGAAATAGAGCTCACGATGACCCGTGGTGAACGGGCGGGGACGCCCGTCGTTCCATTTCAATCTTCTCGTCCACGAATTTCTTGTCGGCTTCGTCTGTACCCGCCAGTTCAAACGAGTTCGTAATCGCCGCCGTGCCCTTCTCCACTCCCGTGATCACGTACGAACAGCCGAACCAGTGCGCTTCGGAGAGGTCGGTGGGCGACCATTGCGCGGGATGGTCGGGATGGGAATGATAGAAGCCGACAATGTCCTCGCCGCGCTCACGCCCTTCACGCTGTATGCGGATGAGATCCCTGGGATCGATGTGGTAGCGGTTATGAGGCGAATCCTCACGCGTGTTGCCGCAGCGGGCGATGCGTGAGACCGTTTTCGATCCGCCGTCGTCAAACTGCCCGAGCAGCACGCCGCAGCACTCATGGGGATAAGTTTCCTCTCCGTGCTGACGAAAAGAGAGGTACGCGGATTGAGGAATTTTCAGCATGTATATAAGGTCAGAGATGTATATAAGGTCAGAGGTGAGAGGTCAGATTGCAGAGGTGAGCACCAACCCCCCCAGTCTGATTCTGAGCTCGAACCTCTGACCTCTGACCTCTAACCTCGCACTTCTAACCTCTGACCTCAACCTCATCCCAAAATCTCTCGCTCAGATACTTTTCACCGGAATCGCAGAGGATGGTGACGATGGTTGCGCGCTGATCTTCTCCTAAACGACCTTTTCTTAAGCGCTCCGCCACCCGCAAACTGCCAACCACGGCCGCCGCAGCCGAGACACCTACCAGCAGTCCTTGTTCGCGAGCCAGGCGACGCGCCATGACGTGCGCGTCTTCGGTGGAAATTTCCAGATTCTCATCGGCCAGCGACGGATCATAGATGCCCGGCACAACCGCCGAGGGCAGGTGCTTCGCGCCTTCAATGCCGTGGAAGGCGGAGTCCGGTTGCAGCGAGATGCAGCGGATTTCCGGATTCAACTCCTTCAAACGCCGCGTCGTGCCAACGAATGTTCCAGTGGTCCCGAGCATGGCGACAAAGTGCGTGATGCGTCCTTCGGTTTGCTGCCAGACTTCGTTCGCAGTAGTTTCGTAATGCGCGCGCCAGTTGGCGTCGTTCGAATATTGATCGGCGTAAAAATAAAGATTCGGATGGCGTGCGGCATACTCCCGCGCGATTTTGATTGCGCCGTCCGAGCCCTCGGCCGCGTCGGTGTAGATGATATTTGCGCTGTATGCCTGTAGAATGCGTTTTCGCTCAGGAGAAACATTCTCCGGCACGCAGAGTGTGACCGGAAATCCGAGAGCGGCGCCGAGCATAGCGTAGGCAATGCCAGTATTGCCGCTGGTGGAATCCAGCAGAATTTTCCCCGGACCGAGTTGGCCGGCGCGTTGCGCTTCCGCCACAATTCTGGCCGCGGCGCGATCTTTGACGGATCCGCCGGGGTTGCACCATTCGGCCTTGCCGAAAAATTCTATGTTCGCGGATTGCGCGCTGCGGAAACTGCCGGAAAAATTTCCGAGCAGGGCGTCGAGCGGCAACAAGGGCGTGTTGCCGATGCCCGCAACCAGCGCTTCTCCTCTTCGGCCAGACGCGCCTTCACCCTCAGCGAGCGGGTGCGATGGCTCGGAGCCGGAAGCCGCTGGTGTCATCGAGGGATGCCTTAGTGACTACAGTAATGTGCCCGCAATCTTAAAAAGGTATATCTATACTAACGTTGTTGAATTCCAACGTCATTAGATTCGCCTTAGACAGTTTGGTTCCATCGAATCCCGTGAAATCCGCATCTAAACTGATGCGACGAGAATTGAGTTTATAAAATGGCAGCGAAAGTCGAACAACGAACCTACGAAGACACGGTAGCCTGGCTGAAGGATCATGGCTTTGACCTGATTGAAGCTCCGGGCTCGCAAACCCGCGTCTTCCTGAAGAAGTACAACTGCTCGGCGGCGATCCAGAAGACGGATGACGGCGGAGCGAAGATTTTCGCGTACCCGGGATACCTGATCGGCGGCGAAATTTCGAAGCTCGTCAATCGCGGCTACCAGCAGTTTCTGAAAACGTCGAAGACCGAAGTGCCGGCGTCGGCCGATCATCTGAAGGCGTTGCAGCAGTTCTCCGAGGAAATGAAAGAAGCCTTGGGAACGCCCAGCCTCTATAACGAATCGCTCGGCACCGTCAGCGATTCGTATCAGTACGATCGCGTCAAAGACCGCGACGAGCCGGAAGTCGAGCGCCCCAAGCGGCCGTGGGAAACAGTGAGGGTCAAGGCGGCCACGGTAGCGAAAAAGGGACGAGGGTAGATCCTTCGCTGCTGCCCTTTAAGGTCTTTAGGCTCGTGTGGTGGCGGGGCTTCGCCCCGTCCGACATCACAATTCAATTCTGCTCCACTTTCCGCTTTTCTCTCCGCTTCAGAAATCCAAACCGGTAAACTGACGCCTACGGAGGCCATATGCGGGATTTTCTCTTGCTCGTGGGAGTCATTGCTACGTTAGCCGTCTCCGGTACCGCGCAGGACGCCGGGGGCGCGGTGTCGATTAGGAAAGTAATCGAGGAGCAGCAGGCGGCCTGGAACCGGCAGGATCTGAAAGGCTTCATGGCGGGATACTGGAATTCTCCGGAGCTGACATTTTTCTCAGGCGCGCGCGAATCGAAGGGATGGCAGGCAGCCCTCGACCGCTACAAGAAAAATTATCAGGGCGCGGGGCACGCGATGGGCAAACTGGAATTCACCGACCTGCGCATCGAAATGCTGGGCCCGGACGCGGCTTTCGTGCGCGGCGAGTTTCACTTGACAATGTCCGACGGCAAGACGCCACACGGCCTGTTCACCTTAGTCTTCCGCAAGTTTCCCGAAGGATGGAGAATCATCCACGATCACTCGGCCGCGGAATAAATTCGGAGTACGGAATGAATTCAGAGTACGGGATGAATTCGGAGTAGAGACGGGGCTTGCCCCGTCTGACAGTCAGCGGAAATGCCTGAATCCGCGGTCCAAGCCAAGCAGTCGCCGGGCGCCCACGCCCGGCCAGGCGAGACGCCGTCTCCATGATTCAATCCAGAGCTCGCGCGCAGGCTGCGGAAAAAGTCGTTGTCGCACTTGATTTTGGGTGGCGCAGCGGTTCACCGCTGCGATAACCGCACTATTTTAAATAAGGCTTTAGCCGCTGAGGGCGCGGCTTTCGTTCAGAAACGACTCATTCCGCAAGCTGCTATTGCGGCCACTTCGCCAGAATCGCTCCCATCGCCAGGTAGCACACCAGTTGGTATCCGGTGTTGATGAGGTAGAGCTTGGTGGGCTGCTTGCTGAAGAGCGTGCCCGTGAGTTGAACCGTCGTTACGAAGCCCAGCCAGACGGCAAATCCGATTTTCATTCCGTAGAGAATCGTATCGACGCTGCTGATCTGGATGATCTTGGCCAGCACCACGGCGGAGACGAGGCTGACGATGAATGAGATTCCGTAGAGTTTTCCGGCGCCTTTCCTCATTTCGGCGAGCCTGGCTTTGTCGTTGAGGTCGATGCCCATCAATCGCGTCCATGGCTTGGCGAAAAGAATAGGGGAATACCACAAAAATCCGATCACCATGCTCGCAATCGCGCAGACCAGCACGGCCCAGAAATTGATTCCATCAAATGAGTAAGCTCCAATCATCGTGTCGTCCTCCTCTCGGTAGCGATCAGGCGCAATGGTAATCCGGCGGAAGCGTAGAGCAAAGGCAAAATTTGGCTGCGGTGCAGTTTGAATTGGTTTTGAAAGGGCACGGCTTCACAGCTGCGGAAAAAGTCGGTGTTGCACTTGATTTGGGGTGGCGCAGCGGTTCACCGCTGCGGTAACTATCCTATTTTGAATAAGGCTTTAACCGCTGAGGTCGTGGCTTTCGCTCAGAAACGACTTTTTCCGCAAGCTGTTCAGCCGTGCCGTAAGCATCGCATTTATATTGCGGCTTTTCAGCCTGCGGAAAAACTCCTGCAGATGCGTATTGCGCACAACGATTTATTCTTTTGCTTGCACTGATGGCTGACAACTGAGAGCTGCCAGTGGCTGCCTTCGTGTACTTTCGTGCCCTTTGTGGTTGAAGGCTTCTGAACGACGCATCCGCATCTGCCTTCGGCCTGGCTCGGGGTTGTTTCCCAGGCTAGCGGCCGCGATCCATCGCCTCGTTCGCCAGTCGATCGGCGATCTGGTTGTGTTCGCGCATCGCATGGCGAATCTCGAAATGCTCCAGCCCCCGGACCAGCAACTGCGCCTGCTCATACAGCTTGCGAAGTTCCGGATGCCGCACCTTATAGATTCCCTTCATCTGCCGCACCATCAGTTCAGAATCGCTGATCACCTTGAGCGCCTTGATCTGGTTTTCCGCGGCGTAGCGCAGCGCCGCCAGCAGTCCCTGATACTCCGCGTAGTTGTTAGTCCGGCGCCCGACGTATTCGCTAAGCTCCGCGACTGGGTGGCCCGAGGCGTCGCTGATGGCCACACCGTAACCGGCGGGCCCGGGGTTGCCGCGAGCTCCCCCATCGACATGGGCAGTATGCGCCGCAGGAGCCGGCTTCGTGGCTGGTTTTGAGGACGAGAAAAGATTGCCGGATGCGGAAGAGCGCGAAGCCATCAATCGAGTTTACAACGGAGAAGGCATACCGGTTGCGGGCTCCCGATGAAAGTGTGCAATTTTGACCAGACTCAGGGTGCGGCCCAATGAGACAAACGTCCAGTAGCGTGACAGAGTCTCGTGACCTGGTCGATCGAGGGTGGGATGTTCTATACAGTTTGGTTGCTTGCCGCAGCGCTGGCAGGTTGGGCCAGCGGCAAGATCTCAGGGAACGACGGCTTCGGCACAGCCCTCGACATTCTCCTTGGAATCGTTGGCGCTTTCGTGGTTCGTTGGTCCATTGAGAACTTCGGCATTTCTCTCGACAATGTGTACCTGCTTCTGTTCTCGATTTGGGGAGCAGCCGCAATCCCAGCCGTTCTCCGGCTTGGGATCAGACGCCGCAATCGGTCCAGAGCGCGGTCCCAGATTCAAAGCGATCAGCCCACCGATTAGTCCGCGACGTCGGGCTCGCATCGCCCTCCTGTCATGACCTCCGCTTCGCAGGTTCTCGGCAGGATTTTTGTGGCTGGTTGCCGAGCCTCTGACGGCCGCCACGGCAAGCTGTGCTTTAAAATAAAAACATGGCCGACCAAGTGGACGACAAAGCGAATCAGACAGCCGAGAAGGATAAACCGAAGTTTGATTGGGTAACCGGGCGTTCATCCTGCTCGCTTCCCAAGGTCTTCGCCGTACTCCGGCAACAGGTTGAACAGGACGTTAAAACTCGCAACGCCCTGCGCCCCCAAAACGCGCCGTATGAGTTTTCGCTGACCGAGGACACTGACGCGTTTACCGTTCTTTTGAAGTCAAAGGATCTGCAGCGGTCCGTAACCTTCAAGCTCACCGAGCACGAAATTGCAGTGCTCGACGATAGAAACAATTCCATGTTTGAGGTGACCGTGGCCTTCAATGACAATGGGGAGTGCCGACTCCATGCCAATGAGGAAGAGCGCGAATTCTGGCAGGTGCGGCGCATGGCTCTTGAAGACCTGATGTTTCGACGGGAATAGTTGGCCCTTCGCCTTGAGCCCACCCTTCCACCCACGTAGGGGCGGACGCATTCGTCCGCCCAGCCATCAAAACGACTTTGTCCTTGCGCTACCTTCCCGTAGCCAGCCGCGTCGCCAGCCGCTGCGGCAGATTCGCGGCCAGAATTTTCTCCTGCGCCACCCGCAGGTTATAGGGCACGCGATAAAAAGTAACAATCCACGCTTCGGAATCGAACATGGCAAACGCGGAGCGCCAGTCGCCGTCGCGCGGCTGGCCAATGGAGCCGGGGTTGATGAGATAGCGGCGATCCCTGCGCAGCGGCCAGTCCGACGATTCGGGCTGCCCCACCGTGCGATATCCCGGACGGTAAGCTTCACTGATCTCGCCCGACAGCACGAAGCCTCCCTGCAGATGTGTGTGTCCGAAGAACGTGACCGGGACCGGGTCGGTGATGAGCGGCGCGATGGCATCGCGGGCGCTCACCATATATTCATCTTCATCCAGCGCCGACCCGTGGACGAACTGAATCCCCGGCAGTTCGTCGACGTGCACCGGACCCTGCGGAAGCTTGCGCAACCACTCGAGATATTCGGGACTGAGCTGATCCCGAGTCCAGAGCGTGGCGAGTCCAGCGACCGGGTTGAAGTCCTCAAGATTCATGAGACCGCCAACCGCTTTGTCGTGATTGCCCCGCACGAACACATGTCCCAGAGATTGCGCTTTCGCAATGACTTCGTTGGGATTGCCGCCGTAGCCGACAGTATCGCCAAGATTGACGACAAGGTCATAGGTCGGAGCGGCGGCCAGACACGAATCCAGCGCCTCCAGGTTGCTATGTATGTCGCTCAGAAGAAGAATGCGCACAAGGGGAGGATTATAGCTTCTCTTGGCAGCAAAGCACGAGCCCGTATCTGATTTCTGCAGTGGGACCGTTTTGTCGTAAAAAATGTCATCCTGAGCGGAGCGGGGACTTCACAAAGTGAAGTTCCCGCGCAGTCGAAGGACCCCTACACCCTCATCGTTCGGCGGGGCGGCCGTGGGTGCGCCCCTTCTCGCGCTTTTCGAGAAGGGGCCGTCACGAAACCTCGCATCGAGGGATTCACCCAGGCAGCAGATGACCCGGATATTCATCCAGACCCTGAGTTCGCCGAAGAGGAAGGGCCCTCTTCCGCAAGCTTGCGTTCCGGCAAAAAGTACGACAGCGCCACAAACACAAAGATGCAATACGAGATTCGAACATCGACGAACGCCAGCACCACCGAGGCCATGTAAAGCAGCAGGGAGTAAACATTCTTCAACCACATGCGGCGATGGTAGAGAAGCGCGTCAGGATTATCGCGATGGTGCTGCGCGATCGCCGAGCGCAACAGCGCGAACGACACCGAGCACAGGCTCAGGACAACTCCATAGAGAGCGACCGCCCTCGGATCGCGATAATTATTACCCATGAAGGCGGTGACGAAAGGAACCAGCGACATCCAGAACAGAAGAAGGTTGTTCGACCACAGCAGGCGTCCGTCCGCGCGGCGCGCGGCGTGCAGAAAATGATGATGATTCACCCACATGATCGCGACCACCACAAAGCTCAGGACATAGCTGAGAAACTGCGGCGCGACCGCCCGCAGCGAAGCCAGCGAAGCGTCGCGAGGGACCTTCAGTTCGAGCACCATGATCGTGATGATCACGGCAATCACGCCGTCACTGAAAGCTTCGAGCCGGTTGGTCCCCATGCCGTCTATTTTTATCAGAAAATCTCGCCTTGTCATCCTGAGCGGAGCAGCTGCTTCGCGGAACGCGAAGCAGTTGCGGAGTCGAAGGACCCCTACTCGTTCCCAC
>Ga0182018_10000213_pt1 | contig 76202 bp, 58 predicted proteins | sample 812P2MmetaG_FD_120490 | JGI IMG/M metagenome (GOLD analysis project Ga0182018, IMG submission 120490) | Permafrost microbial communities from Stordalen Mire, Sweden - 812P2M metaG | ecosystem: Environmental > Terrestrial > Soil > Wetlands > Permafrost | place: Sweden: Stordalen | collected... | reverse complement strand
GTCCGGCGCCGCGCCACGACCCCGTCCGCCGCCACCTCCGCCGGAATTGACTGGGACCAGATAGACATCGACGCCGGCAGTGGCTTCGGCAAGCTGCATCATCATCATGGTGCGGGTGCGCTGTGCTTGCAGGTAATCCACGGCGGGAATCAGCCGGCTGGAACGAAACCCGGCGGCGCGCGGAGGATTGGTCATCTTCTTGTCGCCGCCGGTGCGGATCAGCTCGTCGAAGAACGCCCCGGACTCCACGCCGAAACTGGAGGCATCCAGGTTGGTCTCGGGAACGGTGACGGGAATCAGCTTCACTCCCAGGGCCTGCACCTGCTCCATGGTTTTCTCGTCGTCGCGCTTGGCGATGGGGTCGCGAGTCTCATCGAAGGCGTCCTTGAGGTAGCCTACACGCAGCTTATGGATGTCGAGATGAGCGTTCCAGTTGAATGGGATGTCCGAAACGCTCATGTCGCGATTGTCGGGGCGGGCGATGACACTCATCACCACGGCGCAATCCTCGGAATAACGGCAGAGGGGACCGAGACGGTCCTGAGTCCAGGAGAGCGCCATCACTCCGTAGCGGCTCACGCGTCCGAAGGTGGGGCGCAGGCCGGTGATGCCGCAACGGGCGGACGGACTCAGGATCGACCCGCTGGTCTCCGATCCGATTCCGAAGGCGACGCAGCCGGCCGCGGTCGCCGATGCGGGTCCGGCGGAAGACCCGCTGGAGCCTTCCGCGAGATTCCAGGGGTTCATGGTCTGGCCGCCGAACCACCGGTCGCCCTGCGCCAGTTCGCCCGTGGCCAGCTTGGCCAGCAGCACGGCCCCGGCTTCGCGCAGCATTTCGACCACGCTGGCTTCGTCCGCGATCTCCTGATCTTTGTACGCGGCCGAGCCCCAGGTGGTTTTGTAGCCCTTGACGGCGATGATGTCCTTGGCGCCCCACGGAATGCCATGGAGCGGTCCTTTGTACCGGCCGGCGGCGATCTCGGCATCGGCCTGCTTCGCCTGCGCCTTGGCGACGTCGTCGAGGAAGGTGACCACGCAATTCAGCTTGGCGTTGTACTGGTGCAGACGCTTCAGGTACATATCGGTCAATTCGACGGAGGTCACCTGACGGCTCTTTACAAGCTGGGCGAGTTGAACGATCGGCCAGAACGCGACGTCCTCCAAATTCGCGGGACGCTTGACCACGGGTGCGCTGAAGCGCAGCGGTTCGCGGGTGCGATTCACCTTCATGCCGGGCGTCAGGGCGCTGAAGTAGAACGGCGGCGCGACGTCGTTGGGGATATGAATCGCGCGGACTTCCTCATAGCGCGCCAGGTTCTGGTTGGCGGCCTGCAGCATGGCCTTCTGGTCTTCATCGGAAAAGGTGAGACCGGCCAAGGCCAGCGCGTCGGCCAGCATGGGCTGGGTGATGCGCGGCGCAGCGGTCGGCTGCGAACCCTGTTGGATCTGGGCCCACAGGATGCCTGGGAGCAGGGTGGCGCCAAGCCCCGTGCTGGAAAAGAACGCCAGGAATCGGCGGCGAGTGTCGTCGGTATGGGCGGACATTTGGTCCATTCTACCAGGGGCGTATGCGCCAATTCCGGTAGTCTACCCGCATGGGTCCGCCCACATGGACCTGCACGCCGATGAGTCCCTTGCGCTCGCGATTCGGGTCGTCGTCGATCACCATGCACATGAGGCGGCCGTTGAGGTTATGGATCATGGTGTTGCCGCGGACAATCAGGTGCGCCGAATTCCATCCCTCGGCGATGAACCGGGCGAGTTCTTCGTTATCTCCAACGCGGGATAAGACGATCGGGATGCGTGTCCCGGTGACGTGGGTCACCTCGCCGCGCTCCGCCAGGAACAGACGGCCCTTTTCCTCGTAGTTGTTGCCGGTATACCGGTTCTTGCCGTCCATATCGTACTGATAGCCACGCATGGCGAACCGGTTCGCGGGCGTCACTGCGTCCGGAACCACCACGCTGCGATAATTGATGCCGCTGTTGCCGCCGGAGGTGATGCGGAAATCCACCTTCAGTTCGAAATCCTCGGGCTGGCCGCCGCGCCAGATGATAAAGGTGTTGCTCTTGATGAGGGTCTCGGGCGTAATCTCACCCGTCATCGTTCCGTCCGAAACGCGCCAGTATTTCGGATCCCCTTCCCAGCCGTCGAGCGTCTTGCCGTCGAACATGCCGCGGAAGCCGGCTTCGTCGCCTTCGATCGGCTCCGGCCGGTCGCTCTGCTTCGGGACAAACGTCTGCGGGTCCGCCGTCGTTACACGCGAAGAAATGGCGGCCATGGATGCCGCAAGAAAGAGTCTGCGTGTCGTCATGGCTGGAGAAGACTTCCTACGGGAGTCAACGTTTATTATATGAGCGTCCGCCGCCGGAGCAACAGCATGGAACTGCCCGCCAACAATACGGCCAGAAACGCCAAGCCGAACAGCGACATCGCCGGGACGCTGGTGGATACTGGCGTACTGGTGACGGCGCCCGCCGTAAACGGTCGCTCTGTCGGGCCGGGGCCAGTACACGCTGCGTTCAAACAGGTACCCTCGTAGGAACTCGTCAATGTGGAAGTGCCACCGGCACTCGTTAGGGCCGGACTGAACAACAGAACCAACACCGGCGTGCCCGTAAAATTGGACAAACTGGGATTCGGAACGAATTCCACCGCGGAGCCGCTGACAAAGGAAAGCTGGCTTGGATCGACCGCGGTATAGGTTTGGCCGGTAAACACCGTCCCGCCGGAGGTGGTAATCGAGATGGACGAATAGGTATTGGTACCGGCGTTGAAGACAAACGATCCGCTGGCTACCGCTCCATCGGACATCGTGATCCCAACCAAGGTATAGGTGACATTCGGAGCCGCCGCCTGAGCGAATGTGGCGAGAGCGAGTACAAGAGCGACGCGGACAGGATGCAGCATTGGCTCAGTGTACTTGAAGACCGATCGTTTTCGAATACGGAATCAAATTCGGCATCGGACATTCCGTACGAACACGCACATTAGTGGTAACTCGATCCGGAGTGGACTTTACCTTTGAACATGGTATAAACGACCACGGTGTAGCCGACGGCGATGGCCATGCCGATGCCCCACCAGATCAGGCCGATGGAGAGCGAGGCGGCGCCGGCGGCGGCATTGTAGATGGTGATGCCGTTGGCCGGGTCGGCCGACGACGGCAACAACGCGGGATACAGAGCGGCCGCCGCGCCGCAAAGGGTCGCAACGATGTACAGGCAGGAGGACAGGAACGCGTTGCGCTCGCCTCCGGTGCGCGTGAAGTGGAAGATTCCGGCCAGGCCGGCGACCACCGATGCGGGAATCAGCCACGCCACGGGCGCGGTCCGATAGTTGTCCAGGAGATTCGGCCGGACGAAGATGGTGGCGGCCAGGGCGGCGGCGGAGAGGGCCACCAGCGCCGGCCAGAGGCGCTTGACCACGGTGCGCAAGCGGGCGTTCAGGCTGCCTTCGGTCTTCAGGATGAGATACAGCGCGCCATGCATGCTGACGGCCGCGAGCGAGACCACGGCGCAGAGTATGGTGTACCAGTCGAGAATGCCGGGGTGTGCGCCGGGGCGGAAATCGGTCCACAACGGGGCGAAGAAGTAGTGGTCGGGACCCATGGAAACGCCGCGCAGCACGTTGCCCAGAGCGGCGCCGAAGAAGACGATCAGCAGCAGGCTGGCCAGGCAGAATGCGCCATCGAAGAAGGCGCACCATAGGGGATGCGCCACGTGCATGCGAAACTCGATGCCGATGGCGCGAAACAGCAGCAGCCACAGCACGATGTTCAGGGCCAGGTAAAATCCGCTGAAGCTGGAGGCGTACAGCAGCGGGAAGGCATAAAACAGCGTGCCGCCGGCGGCCAGGAGCCACACTTCATTGCCGTCCCAAACAGGGCCGATGGCTTCCAGAACCAGGCGGCGTTCGGCATCGGTGCGCGCGGCCAGCAGGTGCAAGGCGCCGGCTCCCAGGTCGAAACCGTCGAGGACCACGTAGCCCACCAGCATCAGGGCCACCAGAGAAAACCAGATGGTCTGCATGGTTATGCCTCGCCTCCCGAAAGCGGCGCGGGACCCTGTTGAATGAGGCGCGTCACCAGGAACATGAGGAAGATGGACAGCAGGGCGTATATCCCCATAAACCCGAGCAGCGTGAACAGAGTGTTGGCGGCGGAGACATTGGCGGAGTAGCCCTGTTCGGTGCGCAGAAGGCCGTACACCAGCCAGGGCTGGCGGCCCACTTCGGCCGTGAGCCAGCCGGCGATATTGGCGATGTAGGGGAACGGGAAGGCTAACATCAGGATCCAGAGCATCCAGCGTGCGCGGAACAGCCTGCCTTTCCGGAGCAGCAGCGCGGACAGTCCCATAATGGCGACGAAGAGCGTTCCCAATCCCGCCATAACGTGATAGGAGAAGTACAGGAGCGGAACGTTGGTAGGCCAGTCCTGTGGCGGAAACTGGTCCAGCCCCTTTACTTCGGCGCGCGTGGTGCCGTAGATCAGGAAGCTGAGGGCTTTGTTGACCACGATAGGATTGTCGATGGTCTGCCGTTCCATGTCGGGCTGGCCCATGATCACCATGGGAGCACCGGCGGTGGAATGAAACAACGCCTCCATGGCGGCGGTGGTGACGGGCTGGTGGGCGGCCATGTACTTCCCGTGCATGTCGCCCGACGGGAAGATCTGAAAGACGCAAGCGGCGATTCCGGCAACGACGCCGACGCGGACAAAGATGCGGCCGCACTCGCTGTGCCGCCCGGCGAGCAGATAGAACGCGCCGACGGCGGCCATGACGAATGCGCCGGTGACCACCGCGCCGCTCATGGTGTGGACGTACTGGATGAGCGCCCAGGGATTCCCCAGGACACCCCAGAAACTGGTTACCTGGAACGATCCATCGGCCAGGCGCTGGTAGGCGACGGGATGCTGCATCCATGCATTGGCCGCGACGATGAAGAATCCGGAAAGCCACGATCCGAGAAAGACCATAAAAGCGGCCCACCAGTGGCCTTTCGGGCCGAGGCGCTTCTCACCGAACAGAAAGAGGCCGAGGAACGCGGATTCGAGAAAGAACGAGAAGACGCCTTCCATGGCGACCGGCTGGGCGATGACGCCTCCGGTGAGTTGCGAAAAGCGCGACCAGTTGGTGCCGAACTGAAATTCCATGGGAATTCCGGTAACGACGCCGGCCAGGAAGTTGATGCCGAAAACCCGGGTCCAGAAGCGGGCGGCCTGGTGGTACGCCGGGTTTTTGGTCCGCAGCCCGAGTGTCTTGAGGACGACGATCAGTGGGGCGAGGCCCATGGTGAGCTGCGGAAAAATGTAGTGGTACGTGATGGTGAAGGCGAAATGAATGCGATGCAGAAACAGCGCGTCATTCATGTAAGGGCTCACTTCATTCTACGGCCATTACAGGGTCAACGAATTCAGACGTTCCGGCGTCTAACTCCACAAATGAGGAATGAAACCATCCGCGCCGCGAGTTTGATCGTCCTGGTATCGTGTGGAGCGTTCGGCCAATCCGCGCCGGCCCGGGCGTTTGAGGTGGCATCGGTCAAATCTCATCCGGGGCCCATGCGCAACATTAACATTTCGACCTCCGGCTCACGGCTTACCGCGGACGCGGAATACGCGATGGGGCTGATTATGTATGCGTACCATCTGAAGATGTACCGAATCTCCGGCACGGAGGCGCTTGGGGCGCTTGGCGATACCCCCTACGACATCGCAGCCAAGGCGGAGGGCGATGGCGCTCCAACCATCGATGAATTCAGGCAGATGCTGCAAGGGCTGTTGGCCGATCGATTCAAACTCAAGGTCCATCGGGAGACACGCGAAATGCCGGTATACGAACTGGTGGTGGGCAAGAACGGTCCGAAGCTCAAGGAGAGCGCCCCGGACGCCAGCCGGCTCCAGTACCTCAGAGTCAATGGCCGCAACTATCGGGTAACGAATTCGAAGGCAACCATGGATGACGTGGTCACGGCAATCGGCAACAGCTTCCTGGATCGCCCGGTGCTCGATAAGACGGGGCTGACGGGGACCTACGATCTCGCGATCACATACACTCCCGACATCCGGTCCAATCGCGAGACGGAACCCGACGCGAACGATGTCAATATCTTCACCGCCGTTCAGGAGCGACTGGGCCTCAAGCTGGTGGCGCAAAAGGCTATGGTGGAAATTCTGGTGGTGGACCACATAGAGAAGCCGTCGGAGAATTAGCGCCGGGGAGTTGTTCCCGGCAGCCGGAGTTACAATCGGAACTTGGCACGATCGCGCGTCCGACGAAAGCCTCCTCCGCCAACCGCCAAGCCCGCCGCCGTTCGTACCGGTCCGCCAGTGTGGCAACAGGCCGCCCAGCGCATTCGGGAAGGGGCGCGATACCGGCCGCGGCGCGTCGATTTCAGGGGTCTGGCAACCTGCGCCATCAGCGTGCTCCTGGCGTATCCGGCTGCGTTGTTGTGGATGGCTTTCGGCCCGTTCGTGATATACCCACCCGTGGGATACATCGACCCCTGGATCTATACCGGGTATTTCAGCAACTTCGCTTACCTGCTGTCGGCCGGCGGTTTGACGTATTACGTGTCGCGTCTGCCGTGGATTCTCCCCGGCCGTCTGGTGTTTGGCATCGCCGGCGCCCAGGCGGGAAGTCTCTTGCTGTGCGCCGGCACGGTTACGCTCGGAGCGGTTTCGCTCTATTGGATGGTGCGTTGGTACTATGGCGTGGCTCCCGCGGCGCTCGCCGCTATCGCCTGGTGCACCAATCCGTACGTCATGGCCGCCGCGGTCTGGCAGTTCCCGGACGGTCCCGCCATCGCCTACGCCATGGCCGGCCTGGCCCTGTACGTGCGGCCTGCCGGCAACCGCGGGTGGAACAGCTTTTGGGCCGCCTCTTTGCTGGTACTTTCAGGGACCACCCACATGGCCGCGGGGCCGATGCTTTTGTCAACGCTGGTGTTTCCGCTCTGGCGCTGCCGTCACTCCGTGAAGGAACTTCTCAAGGAAGCCGTTTGTTCCGGGGCGGGCGCGGGGGCGGCGGCCTTCGTCCTGTCGCGGATCAGCCGGAGTCTGTTCGGGACTCCCCACTTCCTGCAGCCGCAGATCGATCAGACGCTGTACGTCATGCACACGCCGGGCTATCTTGCGGATATGTGGGGCACTGGCCCCGGATTTCTTCTGGGCGCGGTGCATCTGTTCGCGCCGGTCTTTTTGCTGGTCTTTGGACTGGTGCTGCTGATCGCAATCCGTAAACCGGCGGCCGTGGCATGGCCGGCTTATCTGGCTCTATGGGTCTGCCTGGCCCTGTATGCGGTCCAGGAGTTCGTGCTGCATGGCGCCGCCCTCCGGGTTCCCTACTCCAGTTCCTACATGATGGTGGTGACGATGGCATTTGCAGGCTTCGCGCTGGGCGAAGTCCGGACCCGCTGCCCGGGACGCGGACGCGCCGCTGTCATTTCCGCGGGCGCGCTGGCCCTCGGGGCGATCGCGCTCAGTCTTGCGTTCAGCAATCGGGAGATTCCGTTTCCGGACAGGGGCACTTGGTTCCGGTTGGCGCTGCTCGGCGCTGTCTGCACCGGCCTGGGAGTCCTGACGCGCCGTCCGAAACTGCCCGTGCACCATCTTACCTGCGCCTTCATCCTGGCGATCCTGTTTCTGAGCCCGGCGCTCGACTGGCATGCGACCGGGCACATCTGGTCCGGAGAGAAAGTAGCGCATGGCTCCAACCTGATATCGAATCGGAATGCCGTTGCCTTCCGGCATGTGATGGAAGTGGAGAATTACGTCAAGTCCCACGTGGATACGCGGCGCGATTTGTTGTTCTGGTGGGACGCCGATGAGCCGCAGGCTCGATTTTTCACATCCGCGGCGGCGCTCTTTGAATGCGGACATCTGGACGTCGACAAGGGGTTGCGTTCCGGCGGCAGAGGACTGCTCGCCTCCTATTTTCCCACCAGTAGAACCATCGTTCACCTCACCGTACATCCCGAACAAATCGCCGGGCGGACGCGCTTGATGGCGGACCATGGCATCCTGGTGGCGAACGAGCGGAGAACCACAATCGAAGATGCCGGACAACGGTTCTCTCTGGTGATGCAGGACGTAATCGACAACTCCCGGATGCACTGATCCGGGCGGCCCGAGCGGAGATGGTCCCACGCTCGGGCCGCCAAAGCTACTGCGCCGGGAATTCATCGAACTTGCGAGTCACCGGCTTACCAAGCAGGAATTTGTCGGCGAAGGCGAGCAGGGCGTCCCAGTCGCCTTGGACCATTCCATGCGGGCGGTCGGCCCAACTCACGCCGAGATGGTCGGCGACGTTGAGCAAAGCGAAGGCCGGCTGCGCGGCGAGGAAGGATTGATGGACGCCGTTGGCGTTGACGTTCTGATCGTGAGTCCCTTCGAGCGCGATGAAGGGACGCGGCGCGGCCAGCGCGATGAACCAGTGCTCGTCGAACGGCAGCTTGTCGGGCTGTCCCCAGAACTCGTGCAGATGCGGCGAGAACCAGTTGGGATACTTGCGCATCATCTCGCTGAGCCCTTCCTTGCCACCGCGTTCGGCGCCGCTGAACCGGTAGGCGGGCGTGCCGCCGCCGGAACTGGCGACGGGCGCCACCATGGCCAGGCGGTCGTCGAAAGCGCCGGCGACCAGTGCGGATTTGCCGGTCCGCGAGACGCCGGTGACGATCAGTTTGGTCTTGTCGATGGCGGGATCGGTTTCCAGATAGTCCACGATGCGCGACACGCCCCAGGCCCAGCCCTGTAGAATTCCCCAATCGTAGTTCGGATAGGCCGGATAGAAACGCGTGGTGCGGAACGCCCAACTGCCGTCCGGATTGCGCAAAGTGGTATCTTCGGCGCAATCGTTACTGTTGAAGGTGACAAACGCGAAGCCGTGGGCCAGGGCCTGATTGTTGGCGGCGATGGAATCCGGGGTGCGCGGACCGCGGCCCGGTCCGCGTCCTGCCCGCGGGGGCGCGGCGGCGGAATCAGTCGCGGGCGGCGGCGCCGGCGCCGGACCCACCAGCATGAGGACGTCCTCTCCTCTGCCCTGGTTCGGCCCATTCGGCAGATGCGGCAGCGGGGTCGCGCCGGGAGGCGACCCGGAGGGGGAAATCAGCGTGGGATACGGCCCGGCGCCGGCGGGAGTGAAGATGCCGATATCCAGGCTCAGACTCTCTTTCGGTCCGAAGGTCAGGTGCACCAGGCGGTACTTGACCTTGCCATCCATCACCATTTGCGAACTGACTTCGTGGCCTTTCACATTGCCCGGCGCGGGAGGCGCCTGGCCCACGGCGTAATACTCGAGGATCTGTTTGATCTCCTCGCGCCGGCGTTTCCACTGCTCCGCGGTCTTGACCTTTTGCCCGTTGTTCATCGTGAGGACGTCGGGCATCTCCGGACGATTGGGCAGTTTGCCGACGCCCGGCATGGGCTTCATCGACGTCTTGATGGGTGGAAGGGGAATCTCCTTCGGATCCGGCTGTGCACTCAGGATGCCGAGGGACATGGCGGCAAGAATTCCAGGGATGAGCGTGCGCATCATTGCTCTAGTGTAGTGCCGCACGGTTGGCCCGTGTCGAGCCAACGAAAAGATTCTATCCTAATTTTTGACACTCCAGAATAATACCGTTAGAGTCTACTGAAGGAGGACTCTATGTGAAAAATACCGCTTCTCGATGGTGGACGCAAGATTGCCGCTAAGTCCTTGTTGGCAGGGGCTCTGCTGCTGGGCTCCCCAAAGGTTGGCCATACAGCCAGCGCTGGCGGACGACGGCGGTTGCTGCCCGTGTTCTAATATCTGCGACGCGGTCTGCGTCCTAGATTTCGGCATAGGATACTGGTGCGTAGGATGTAACTCGTCTTACTACTATTGCGCCCTTGGCTTAAGCCAACCCCCTTGTCAGGATTAGCTTCGGCTTGGCCTTGTACTGCGTCGGGTGACATTTGGCTTGTCTACTATTGGGGCCGCGCAAGGCTCTCCGCTCGGGAGAGAATACAATTTGGCGGTGAGAATTGTTATGAAAACACGATTAGCCTTCAGGGCTGTCTTGTATTTGACCATCTCGTTTGGGATGCGGCTGGAATCCGAGGAGGACCAACAGCGTTCCTTCGACTCCACTTGCAAGAAGCTCCACCGATTCCGTACCCAATCGCCCCGCTGAATCCGACCAAATTCACCCACAGATTCCCCCGACGAGGCTGATAAATAGACTTGTGTTCCGCCGGGAGTGGCTCCAGTCGAGCCAATCCCTAGCCTTCGGTCTTCAGGAACGTACCTTTTTCGAGTTCCTCGAACGCCTCGCGGAGTTGCTCCTGAGTGTTCATTACGATGGGTCCGTACCAGGCCACGGGCTCCTTTAGAGGCTCTCCCGACACCAGCAGAAAGCGGATGCCTTCCTCGCCGGCCTGAACGGTGACTTCATCGCCGCGATCAAACAGAATCAGCGACCGGTTCCCGGCTTCCGAGGGAAGCGTGGTATCGGCCCATCCGATGCCTTCGGTCGGCACGGAGAGTGGACTGGACGCGTTGCAGAACTTCCCGCTCCCCGCGAAGACGTAGGCGAAAGCGTGCCGCGCGGTTTCCACCGGCAAGGTTTTGCGGTGGCCGGGGGGCACGGAGACATCGATGTAGACCGGGTCGGCGGCGATGCCGACCACCGGGCCCTTAGCGCCCCAGAAGCTTCCGCAGACCAGGCGAACCTCGGTGCCGTCGTCATCGGTGACCACGGGGATTTCGGCGCTCTTGACTTCCTGATAGCGCGGCTCGGTCATCTTGAGCGACGCCGGCAGATTGGCCCACAACTGGAAGCCATGCATGCGGCCCGACTCATCGCCCTTGGGCATCTCCTGGTGAATGATACCGCGGCCGGCGGTCATCCACTGGACGTCGCCGGCGGCGATGGCGCCCCGGTTTCCCATGCTATCGCCATGCTCCACGGTTCCGGCAAGGACATACGTGATGGTCTCGATGCCGCGATGGGGATGCCACGGAAAGCCGGCCAGGTAATCGGCGGGCACGTCGTTGCGGAAATCGTCGAGGAGCAGGAAAGGATCGAAATCGGACGTATTGCCGAAACCGAAGGCACGGCGAAGATGGACGCCGGCGCCTTCCAGAGTCGGCTTGGCCTTGATGAGTCGTTTGACAGGTCGTATGGACATGCGTTTCCCTCCGATACTGCCAGTCTATCGTAGCTGTCAACCGGTCAATCGCTGTCAATTCCCGCTCGGAGTCCGCTCGGCCTTGTCGATCGCCAGCACGGGCACGGGATGCTTTTGCTCCTCCAGTTTGAGTCCCAGTTGCTTGTCCACGGCTTCGAAAACCGTGACGTCGCCAACCGGTGTGGCCGCCTCCGCGCTGTCGCCACCACCTCTCGCGAGCTGGTTTTTAGGAGTCCAATACAACTGGAAATCGTAAGAGCCCTTGATCTCCGTCAAATCCAACACCGGAGGGTGGATATAGGCTCCCGCCCGGGTGGGCAGGCGCTCCGCGAATTGCGCCATGGTGACGTTGGTACAGACATAGTTCCGCTTATCGGTGAGTACGATGTTGCATTCGGACCGCGCCTTGCCGTCGGACGCTTTGAGTTTCGGACTTTTTCCCGCCAGGAGCACGAACACCGGCATCACCTGATCTTCGGTATGAGTGACCAGCTTGAAGCGCTGCACAATCAGTTTTTTCATCATCCCCGTCAAGGCTTCGTCGGTGAGCGAGGGCGGACCCTTGGCGATGATATCGAAGCGGTCCTCCTCCATCCATTTCGGCGCTCCCACAATCCACCGGTTATCGATATCGAAGGCGAAGGTGATGAGTCCTTTCAGAGTGGCGCCCAGTATCTCCACGCGGCCGTTTTGGAAATCCATGACACCCAACGGGCCCATTTGCCCGCCCCCTCTGCCTTGTCGCGCCATGGCCGCTTCCGAGGCTGCGGGTTTGGCGGGGCGTACCTCGGCCACGTCAAATTCCGTGGGAAAGGCGGGAATCTTGCTGGCGACGTCCGCGGGATTTGGAGTGGGTGTTTCGTTCACGGCGTCCACCACGATGACGGACTGAGGCTGAGTCCCCTGGTCCAATTTCAGTCCTATGACTTCCAGCGCGTCGAACGGGGAAACCGCTTTGGGTCCATCGGGGTTGGCTTTTGCGGCGTTGTATGTGTTCCAGCCCATCCAGTCCAGTTGAAAATCATAGGAACCTTGCAAACCGGTCTTGTCCACCACCGGTTGCCTGATGAAGTTGCCGGCCGCCTGGCGAAGCAACTCCGCCAGAGCTTCCATGGTGTAGGAGGTGCATACCAGGTGGTTATTCAGGGCCGGATCTCCGGCGCCACGGGAAGTGGCGGGCGGGCCTGGTTTGGCCGCCGCTTTCAGTTTCGGCCCTTTCTTCGCCACGGTCAGAACATAGACCGGCATTTCTTTCTTGTCATCGCGGACTAGCAGTTTGAAGCGATCCACCAGCAGGTTTTTCAACATGGACTGCAGAACTTCTTCCGAAGTCGCATTGGCCGGCGCTTTGGCGATGATGTCGAACTTATCGGAAGATAGCCAGCTTGGTCCGCCCACCACCATCTTCGTCTCCACGTGGTAGGCATCGGCAATCAGATCCAGCATGGTCGCGCCCTTCAGTTCGAAGCGGCCGCCCGGCATGAATCCTCCGTCGTTATCCGATTTGCTGCCGGGCGGGGTCACATGGACATCCGCCACTTCAAAGGTGAGCGTTTTGGTGGGGGATTGGCCGGGTAATAGACCGGCCAGTAAAAGGGTCAGGCTACAACCTGCGACAGCGCATTTCATATTTCGCCTCCGGAACCCAGGGTGCGCTCCGATTATTACTGCTCATCATACCGGGTCCACGGAGCGTTCCGCGTGCCATTGCACCTCGTATACCAAACCTTCAGGCGATTTATATCCATGGGGACTCAGATTCGAAGGCTGTGAGTCGGGGTCGCCACCTGTGTTTACACCGCCCGACATCCAAACCCGGTCCGTGCTGCGTATTACCAACTTGAGATTCGTAGCACGATCCAGCAGTAATACGAATGTATGGATCGTGCTACGCGAGATGGAGAACCGTATCGTGATAAAGAACCGGGGATTTTGCGCGCCAGTTCTCGTCGCACTGATTTTCCTATCGGCGGCATCCGCATGGTCATTTGCCGCAGGCAGCGTCTTCGGGGCGATCAAGGACCCGAGCGAGGCCGCGATTCCCGGAGCTGCGCTTACGCTCGTCAACGCCACTCTCAAGACCCAATTCAAAGCTACCGCCGACGGGGAGGGTCTATACTCATTCCCGGCGCTTCCCGTCGGGCACTACGACTTGACGATTGAAGCGATTGGGTTCCGGACGCAGCAGAAGAGCAATCTGACCGTCGACACGGACGCTGCGCTCCGCATCGACACCGTGATGATATTGGGACAACGAACGGAGGCCATCACAGTCACCGAATCGGACGCCGCGCTCCGGACGCAGATCGACACCGTGGCGACGCATTTGGGCGAGGTGGTAACCGACAAGGAAATGGAAGCGCTGCCTCTGAACGGGCGCAGCTACACGGACCTCCTCGCGATCCAACCTGGCGTCACTCCGGTGACCACGCTGACACCCACCTCGGTGATCATGGCCGGCGTAACGGGAACCATCAACCCGTCCGGCGATCTGAATCCGGGGGATGTCTCCATCAATGGCCAGCGCGAATCGTCGAACGGGTTCATGATGAACTCGATCGATGTGCAGGAGCACATGAACGGGGGAACCTCGGTCATTCCGAATCTGGACTCGATCCAGCAATTTCGTGTCCTGACGAACAATTTCGACCCCGAATATGGAAACTATAACGGCGGCATGATTGACGTCGTGACGAAGTCCGGCGGCAGCGCCGTTCATGGCGATATATTCGAATTTTTGCGAAACACGGACATGGACGCGCGGAATTTCTTCGACAATGCCCGGGGCGTTTTCCAGCAAAATCAGTTTGGAGGCGTCATTGGCGGCCCGATCAAGAAGGGCCTGTTTTACTTTGTCGACTACCAGGGGACGCGCACGGTGGAAGGCATCGCATCGCCCGAAACATCGGCGCCCTCCCTGCAAGATCGCGCCGGCAACCTGAGCGATCTGGCGAGTACTTTGACGGGAACGGTGAGTGGTCCATATACCGCCCAACTGCTCACGCAAAAGCTGGATTACGGTGTTTCTCAAGGCGAGCCATATTACACGCCCGGCTGCTCTACTACAGCGAGCTGCGTGTTTCCGAACGCCATGATTCCGGCCAGGGCGTGGTCGGCGCCGGCGATGAATCTTCTGAAGTATATTCCCGAGCCGAACATTGGGGCGAACCTGTTCGCCACCTCCGCATATCCGGAGACCGTGCGGGACGATAAGGGCGGCGCGCGGCTCGATGCGAATACGCGTCTCGGCCAGCTTTCCGGTTACTATTTCATCGATAATTACCGGTTGGATAATCCATATCCCGGCGGCCAGGGTGGAGCGAGCATACCGGGCTTCGATGCGTTAACCTTCGGGCAGGCGCAGATGGTTACCATCGGCGATACGAAGGTTCTTGGCGCCACTGCGGTTAACGAGTTCCACATCGGCTTTCTTCGAAATGTGAACAATGTCGGCCAGCCTCGCGGCGGCCTGGGAGTAAGTCTTCAGTCGCAAGGCTTTGTGACGGGCGCTGGTACGCCAGGTATCGTAGTGCAAGCGCCGCAATTCGAGGGCGTCGAGAATATCGTCTTCCCATCGTTCGTCATGGGCGTTCCAGTTACGAATGTCAATCAATGGAACAACACGCTTTACTTAAGTAACACGGTGTCGAAGGTGGTCGGCGCGCATACGCTCAAATTTGGCGGCCAGTTTCACTACGATCAGGTCAACGAAGCGCCGAACGCGACGTTTAATGGAACGTTCAATATCGACGGAACCGAGACCGGTTCCGCCTTCGCCGATTTTCTCCTGGGGTTTCCGAGCAATTTTACGCAGACCTCGGGACAGCACTTTTATTTGCGTAACCGGTATGGCGCGGCTTTCGCGGAAGATAGCTGGCGGGTGAGAAGCAACCTGACTGTTAACTTCGGCGTGCGGTGGGATCTCATTATGCCCTGGTGGGAGAAATATAACCAGATCCAGACCGTTGTTCCCGGCGAACAATCCGTGCTCTATCCCAACGCCATACCCGGATTAGTTGTGCCGGGCGATCCGGGCATTCCGTCCACGCTGTCGCCAACGCAGTACCACAACTTCGCACCGCGGATCGGACTGGCGTATTCTCCTAAATCGGGAAAGACCAGCTTTCGGGCCAGCTATGGCATGTTCTACACGGCGTTTCCCGGATTGACCGCGGGAGTCATGTACGGCGTGCCTCCCTACGGATATAACTATCTGAGTCCGGAACCGCCTCTTTTTGCTACGCCGTACATCAACTCGGCTGACGGCGTCCAAAATACCGATCCATTTCCGTTGGATTTCCCGCCGCATACTGTGTCCGCGAAGAATCCATATACCGGCTTCAATTTCGCGGCTGTTACGCCCATTAGCGCCGACCCTTACTTCTATTACCGGAACAGCGTGCCTTATACGGAAAACTATATGGTTTCGATTCAGCGGCAGATCGGCGGCAGCACCCTGTTGACGGTCAGCTATGCGGGCAATGAAGGCCATCATTTGCTGGTGCTGGTTCCGGAGAACCCGGGCAATCCGGCGCTGTGCCTCAGTCTCCCTACTTGCGGGCCTTTCGGCGAGGATGCCGCCCACACTCGCGTTGGGCTGGGTCCGAACTTCGGATCGACGACGGCGCAACAGTCCGTGGGTAATTCGAATTACAACGCTCTTGAAGTCAATCTGCGATTTGCCGCCAGCAAACGCGCCACGGTTCTGGTCGGCTACACTTACTCCAAATCGATCGATGAGGCGTCGAATCTCGGAGAACAAACCAATCCCTTCAATGCGAGACTGACGCGCGTGATTTCCTCGTGGGACCTGACGCACAACTTCGTGGCGACCTACAGCTATGCCCTGCCGAAAGGTTGGAGCCTGGCCGGAACTACTCGATTCAGTACCGGGTTCCCCGTGACGCTGGCCGACGATTCGGACCGTTCTCTGCTGGGGACGCTCGGCAACGGCGTCAACAACGAACTGCTCGATACGCCGCGGATGACGCCGGGGCCGCTCCGGATCGACACGAATCCACGCAATGGCGGGTCTGAATTCAATACCAGCCTGTTCGCGCCAGAGACTTTGGGGCAGTTAGGCAACGCGGCGCGCCGCTTCTTCCATGGGCCGGGCATCGAAAACTTCGACATCGAGATCAGTAAGACGGTGCCGATCGCGGAATCGAAATCGTTCGATATCCGCGTGGAGGCGTTCAACGTCTTCAACCACGCTCAGTTTTACGGTCCGTCCGCGGTTTCGAGCGAGATCAACGATCCGAATTTTGGCAGAGTCGTGAGCGCCGTGGCGCCCCGCCTGGTTCAGCTCGCGGTCAAACTTCATTTCTAGGCCTATTTCAGCCCGAGACGAATCACCAGGTTCAATCCGAATGCGAAAATCCCGGCGCCCAGCAATACGCTCACGGGCAACGTAAGAACCCACGCCAACAACAGATTCCGCAGCGTATCCATCTGTAGGCCCGAGCGGTTGGCCGCCATAGTGCCGGCAATCCCCGAGGAAAGCACGTGCGTGGTGCTGACCGGGAGGTTGAGGTGGTCGGCGGCAAGGATGGTGCACATGGCCACCAGTTCCGCCGAAGCTCCCTGGGCGTACGTCAGGTGCTCCTTGCCGATCTTCTCTCCTACAGTCACCACGATGCGCTTCCACCCGATCATGGTGCCCAGGCCCAGCGCTATGGCCACGGCGACTTTTACCCAAGTCGGGATGAATTTGGTGACGGGGTCCATCCGGCCCTTCAGCGCGGCGCCATCCTTGCTTTCCGCGTCGCTGAGCTTCTTCTGCTTGGCCAGCTTGCCCAGGGATTCGGAGACCAGATAGAGATCCGTCCGCATGGTTCGGCGCTCATCGGTGGTCAAATCCGCGAAGGTTGTCTTCCCCCCCATCATCGCGGAAATCTCGAGACACTTGTCGTGGATGCCCACGTAGGTCCTGTCCGACGACACGCCCGTGGTCTTCAGGTAGGACGACAGTTCATCCGTCGAGGCCTGCGGACCCCCCAGCGCGATACCTGGCGAATGGCGTTCCATGCGGGTCGCGACAGCCTGGGCGTCCTGGGAAATCTGTTGCACCGAGGCTTGGCTGGTACCCAGGTTGACCGCATACGTGGCCGGCAGAATCCCAATGAGGATCAGCATGATGAGTCCCATGCCCTTCTGCCCATCGTTGGAACCGTGCGCAAAGCTTACGCCGGTACACGTGAGCATCAGCAGGCCGCGAATCCACGGCGGCGGGGGTTTTTGCTTGTCGGGCGCGCGATAGAGATCTTCGCGCTTGATGAGGGCTTTCGACAAGAGCAGAAGCAGGGCCGCGCAGACGAACCCGATGATCGGCGAGATGAGCAGAGACATACCCACCTCCGACGCCTTCGCCCAGTTCACGCCCTCGCCAAACACATGGCCTTTCGCCATCAGGGAGTTGGCCAAACCGACTCCCATGATGGAGCCGATCAGGGTGTGAGAACTGGAGGCAGGCAGCCCGAAATACCAGGTCCCCACGTTCCAGATGATGGCGGAAATCAGCAATGCGAAGACCATGGCGAACCCCGCCGCCGATCCCACGTTGATTACCAGTTCCACCGGTAGCAGCGCGATGACGCCGAATGCCACGCCCCCGCTGGAGGAAAGGACTCCGATCAGGTTCCAGCACCCCGACCACACCACCGCGACGGTAGGCTTCAAAGTATGTGTGTAGATTACCGTGGCAACCGCATTGGCCGTGTCGTGGAATCCGTTTACAAATTCGAAGCTGAGCGCCAGACCCAACGCGAGCAGCAGAAACATCATCGTCGCAACCGAAAGGTGATTGCCGAGAAAATCCATGTCCCCTCCACACTATGGAAACGAAATCACAAGCCTACGCAACGTTTGTTGCGCGCGTATGACATCGGTGTTACAGATGGAATACCGATTGGGAGTGCGAGAATAGGGTAGACGATGCGGAAGGTTCGAACCGGGGCGAGGAGGTTGGCGGCATTGATCGTTGCGGATCTGGCGCCGCACCCCGGCAGCCAGGGACGGTCGACGCTGTCACGCTTCGCGATGCCTTACACCTTCGGTCCGGATCTGAGTCTGGCCGGCGCTCTGGTGGCGGTTGCGGGCTGCCTGACTCGTATCTTCAGCGCGGTGGCGCTGTTCGCCGTTTGGGGAAGCCTCAGCGTGCTGGCATGGAGCACCATCGCGAACGGTTTCTTCCGGGTGGCCGCCGAGTTGCCGCTGTTGCTGCTGTTCCTCGCCGGACTCGCGGCCCTGATGATCGCCATTTCCACGGTGGAGCGGATCCTGGCGCCACACCGCTGAAAGTTACTCTTCGGGGTTATCGGCGGGCACGAGCGCGACGCGAACCAAGGGAGCCGGGCCGCCAGAAAACGGGAAGAGAAGGAGGGCTTCGGCATTGCTGCAAAGTTCACCCGCGATTTGTTACCGTGTGGTTCATGCGAATTCGCCCGCTCATTGGTCCGGTTCTCGCTTTGGCCCTCCTGGCAGGCTGCGACTCCAAACCGGCGCATACGCCCGAGGAAGCCAAGAAGTTCATCGACGATGCGGAACAGAAGCTCCTGGTTTTGGACGTCGACCAGAACCGCGCCGATTGGGTCAAATCCACCTATATCACCGACGACACCGAGGACCTCTCAGCCAAACTCGATGAACGCGCCATCAATGCCGCGGTCGATTATGCCAAACAGTCCACCCGTTTCGATGGTCTCCCTCTCGATCCGGTGACCGCGCGCAAGATCAAACTGCTGAAACTCTCGCTCACCATCGCCACACCTTCGGACCCCAAGGAAAGCGAGGAACTGACCCACATCACGGCCGGCCTGGAAGGGACTTACGGAAAGGGCAAGTATTGCCCCAGCGGTCCCGGCAGTTGCAAGGACATCGAGGAGATTACCAAGATCATGGCCGAGAGCCGCGATCCCAAGCAATTGCTGGATGTCTGGACGGGCTGGCATGCCATCGCGAGGCCGATGCGCCTGGAGTTCGCGCGGTACGTGGAACTGGCTAATAAGGGCGCGAAGGAACTCGGCTTTGAGGACAACGGCGCCATGTGGCGTTCGCAGTACGACATGCCGCCGGACGATTTCGCCAGGGAGCTCGACCGGCTGTGGGAACAGGTCCGTCCGCTCTACACCTCGTTGCACGCCTATGTCCGCACCAAACTGCGCGCGAAATACGGCGATGTGGTTCCCGCCGATGGACCCATTCCCGCTTACCTGCTCGGCAACATCTGGGCCCAGGATTGGGACAACATTTACCCGCTGATCCAGCCCGCCAACGCGGATCCCGGTTACGATCTCACCGCCCTGCTCAAGAAGAAGAATACCGATTGGCGGCAGATGGTCAAAACGGGCGAAGGCTTTTTCGTTTCTCTCGGATTCAATCCCCTGCCCGCCACCTTCTGGGATCGCTCGCAGTTCCTCAAACCGCGCGATCGCGAGGTGGTTTGCCATGCCAGCGCCTGGGACATCGACAACCTCGACGACGTGCGCCTGAAGATGTGCATTCAGATCACCGGCGAAGACTTCCTCACCATCCATCATGAACTGGGCCACAACTTCTACCAGCGCGCGTACTCCAACCTGGCGCCCAGCTTCCGCAACAGCGCCAACGACGGTTTCCATGAAGCCATCGGCGACACCATCGCGCTTTCCGTCACGCCCGAGTATCTGGTCAAGATCGGCCTGCTCGACAAGGCTCCGGACACTTCCAAAGATATCGGCTTGCTGTTGCACCGCGCGCTTGAGAAAATCGCGTTCCTGCCCTTTGGGCTGGTGATCGACCAATGGCGCTGGAAGGTTTTTTCGGGCCAGATCCCGCCCGAAAAATACAATGAAACGTGGTGGCAGCTTCGCCTGAAATACCAGGGCATCGCGCCGCCCGCCGGCCGCACCGAGCAGGATTTCGACCCCGGCGCCAAGTATCACGTGGCCGCCAATGTCCCGTACATGCGATATTTCCTCGCGGACATTCTTCAGTTCCAGTTCCACCGTGCCTTGTCCCAGGCCGCCGGCTGCACCGGGCCGCTGAACCGTTGCTCCATTTTTCAGAATCAGGCGGCCGGCGACAAGTTGAAAGGCATGCTGGAAATGGGACAGAGCCGCCCGTGGCAGGACGCGCTGGAAAAGATCGCCGGCACGCGCGAGATGGACGCGAACGCCATCCGCGACTATTTTGCACCTCTGCAAAAATGGCTCGACGAGCAGAATAAAGGGAAACCGGCAGGATGGTAGGTCTGGGTTCGGGAGGTCTGGTTGTCGCAACGTGCGTTCAGGTTCTCCGGGCACCCGGTCTATGGGGCGGGGCCGTTCGGTGTTGAGCCCGAATCGTCCGGGTATCGGCAGGTCAGTGGCTGACCGAGAGCGCCAGCCCCGCCTGGCTCTTGGCGCCGTTGATTTCCAGCGTCACCGCTACGGATGGCGGCATCAGGAAACCTTGCAGGTTCGGATTGCTGGCTGCGTACTGGGAGGGCTGCGGGACGAATACCGAGATCTGGTAGACGTTACCCGGCAATCCGGCTACCGGGCCTAGGATCGCGGCGATTCCGTTGGCGTAGAACCCGTCGATGTACACGTTGACCGGCGATGCCGTCACCGCGAATCCGCCAACGAAGGTCAGGGGTCCGACACCGGTGGCACAGATGGTGATGGGCGCGCCTTCGTTGGCCGGATTGGCGGGCGAATTGAGCGTACCATCCTGGTTCAGAATATAGCCTTGGCCCAGGCCGCTGCCATTTACCGAATACACGGCGGGCGCGGCGGCCGCCACCTGCACCAGCAGAGGATTGGATTGTCCGCCGCCCGATTGCACCGCGAACGTAGCCGCCTGCGCGTTGAAATTCGCGGGGAGCGTGGCCGTCAATGAGGTTGCGGTTTGGGCGAGCAGCGGGAGGGCGCTTCCATTCACCAGCAGGACCGCATCGCCGCCAAAGCCGGAGCCGTTCACCTGGAAAACGCCTCCCGGCGAGAGCGGAACGCCTAATTGACTGGCGGCGTTCACGGCCGCATCCAGCCGCGGAGAGGCGGGCGCGATTCCTACTTTCACGACGAATCCCTGGATGCCCGGAGTGGGAAAGACGGCGCCCGCCGAGACGTAGGGCGCGCTGTCCGTAGCGCCCGCGAATAGGATCCCGCCATCCGCAGCGGGTGCGATGGCCGACACGTTGAACATGCGCGTGTCGCCGGCATAGGTGGAGACCACCACGCTGGAAAGATCGGGAGTCAGCTCGGTGACGAATCCGGTGGTGGTAGAAAACGACCCCTGCGCGGCGCCGCGGGTGGGAAAGGACTTGGAATAGGTGGAGCCGCCAGCCAGGATATCGCCATTGGCGGCAATCGCAAGGGCGAGCGTCTCGTCTTGCGCTTCGCCGTCGAGCAGCGTAGATGCCAGTATGTTGAACTGGGAATCCATTTTGGTAACGAAGGCGGCTCCGGCGCCCGTGTCATCGCTGAGTGTTCCGGGCAGAGAGGGCACGGGATACGGCGAAGTTTGAAACGCGCCAGCGGTGGTGGGGAACGTAGCGGTGGTGTTACTGTCGGCTAAACCGCCTGCATAGATGTTGCCGCTGCCATCCACGGTGAGGGTCCAGACCACGCCGGGAAGGCTGCTCGAATTCAGCAAAGCCGAGCCGTTGCCGCTCATGCGGATGAGGGAACCCGCGACTACCAGAATGGCATTGCCGCCGGGAGCCAGCGCCAGCACTTGAGCAGAGGCGGTAAAGCTCCCAATGTATGTGGAAAATACCAGCGTCGCGCCTGACGGGTCGAATTCGGTGAGGAATGCATTCGTGACGGCCGGAGGTCCCGGACCCAGTATGTTGCAGCACCCATAGCTGCCCTGCAACGTGGTCTGGTAGGCGCCCGCGGTAACCGGCAGACCGCCATAAGTAATGCCCGCGATGTAGGCGTGGCCGGCGCCATCCACCGCGATGGCGTTCGGCGTGGTTCCCGCGGGACTGAAGTAAGTGGAGTATCCCAACGATCCGTCGGGATTCAGCTTGAACAGGAAGCTGCCGCCGGATTTGGCGTAGGCCCCTGGCGATACCGGGAAATCCACCGAACTCGTGGGACCCGTGACGTACACCGAACCGCTCGAATCCACTGCCATGCCCGTGGCTTCATCGGTTCCCGTGCCTCCAAAGTAAGTTGCGTAAATGGTGTTGCCCTGTGGGTCTAACTTCGCCACGAAAACATCGGAGCTGGCTTGAGTTCCGGCAAACAGATACCCCGCGGTGACCGCTAATGAGGTGATGCCAGAGGACAGAGTTCCGACCAAGGTCGCAGTCGCGAAGGCATTCGTGCTCACGAACACGTTCCCGCCCGCCACCAGATATACGGCGCCGGACACCGGATCGGCAGCCAGCGGTCCCAACGAGATGGTGTATTGAGGATATGGATCGGTCCAGGTGTTTCCACCGTCCAGGCTCACCCAAACTCCGCCGTACAGGCCCGCCGTATAAAGTATGGCCGGATGGCGGGGATCGATCACAATGGAATCCGGCTCATAGTACTGACCTGGTTGTGTAAGTGGCGTCCACGTAACACCGTGATCGGTACTCTTCAACAAGCTTGATCCGGTCGCTATGTAGCTCAGACCGGGTGTGGCGGAGTCGAACACGATGTCGACGAGTTGGGGATTTACACCTACCTGGGAGTTCAGTTGCCAGGTGGCGCCGCCATCGGTGCTGCGTACCAGTCCCGGAGCGGTGCTGGCGAGCAACACCGCGGGCTCCGCGGGATCGACCCAGACGCCATACACCGTCAGGATTCCATTACCGCCCGCGGAGATACCATTATTGATGGCCGTCCAATCGGCGCCGCCATCGGTGCTCTTGAAGATACCTGCCCCGAACGTCCCGGCGTAGAGAACACTGCTCGACGTGGGATCAACTGCCACGGAGTCCACCTGGACACCGAAGTTTCCGAGAGCGCTCCAGGTTGCGCCTGCATCGGTGCTGCGGAACAGGCCCTGCACGCTGGCGGCATATAGTGTGCTGGCGTTCTCCGGATCGACGGTCAAGGCCATAACGGAGGCCAGGCCCGAACTGTAGAGGTTCTGCCATGCCGCTCCGGGAGCTGCGATGCGATAGAGCCCCGAGCTGCCGGGATGCGCCTGGACCGCGGACTTAGTGGGGAAGTCGACGGAAGTGGTATTTCCGGCAACATAGATGTTGCCCTGGGAATCCGTGGCCAACCCCGTGACGGTTTGGCCCTGCGACCCGCCAACCTGCTGAACCCACTGGAACGAAGCGGACTGGCCGTATGCGGCCGCGGCCATTGCCAGAAAGACCAGGCTTCTGGGGCACATTGTCGCCACCTATCGACGAGTATACATCAGCCCCAACCGTAACAGGTCTCAACAGGTCTCAACAGATCTCAACTACCGCGGCCGCGGATCGGGCTTCACGGTGAGCATCTGGGTGTACACCTGTCCGTCGACCGTGAGCTTGACGGTGTAGTTCCCCGCCGGCTGCCACGCCCCCTGCCGCGCGGGTGTGTCGCCATAGATGGCCGCTATGGATGGTCCTCCGCGGCCGCCGCCCGGTCCCGCTGGACCGGTCAGGTCCCAGACGAAGCGGTGCATCCCCGGATCGGACCGCAGCGGTTGGAATGGCCGCAGCCAATACGCCGGGACGTTCAACGTGGCGTCCGGCGGGTCCCCCTTATCCGCGGACGAGAACGTGCGCACCAGTTTCCCCGTAGCGTCGAGAATCTCCAGGGCGATGGGAGCCTTGGGTGCGGTCTTCAGGTAGTAATACAGAATGGCCCCGTCGGGCGGATTCTTGCCGGCGGGCTCTTCGGGAGGCAGAGGCGTGTCGGTGTTGGTATCGCGGGGGTACCGGATGGTGGGCTCGGGGCCGAACAGGTGCGCGTCCGATGCGGCCACCTGCGCCGAAAGCTGCCGCAGCGGGGACACATCGTCCAGGATCCAGAAGCTCCGCCCGTGCGTTCCCACCACCAGGTCGTTGTCGTGTATGACCAGGTCTCGAATGGATGTCGCCGGCATGTTCAGGCGCAGGGGCTGCCAATCGTCGCCGTCGTTGAAAGAGACCTGGACATCAAGTTCGTTTCCGGCGAACAGCAGACCTTTGCGTACGGGGTCTTCGCGCACGACATTCACGGGCGAATCGGGCAGTCCGCGGACAATCTCTTTCCAGTTGGCTCCGCCATCGTGGGTACGAAAAATATGCGGCTTCATGTCGTCCAGGCGGAGGCGATTGACCGCGACATACATGGTCTGGTCGTCGAAATGAGACGCGTCGAGCTGGGCCACCTTGCTCCAGGCGGTCAGGGCCGGCGGGGTGACGTTCTTCCACGTCTTGCCGCCGTCGCGGGTCACATGAACCTGGCCGTCGTCGGTGCCCGCCCACAGCACATCGGCATTCAGATAGGAGGGGCCGATCGAATAGACCACGCCTCGGCGCGTCGCCTGCTGCTTCGCCGCGTCGGGATAGGCCGACACGCTGGCAGGCAGATCGTAGGTTTCACGCGACAGGTCGGGGCTGATGGCCTCCCATGTCTTTCCGCCATCGGTGGTCTTGAGGACCATCTGCGTACCCACGTACAGCACGTGCGGATCCTTGTACGAGAAGATCAGCGGAGCGGTCCGAAGCGCGCGGTAAGCGCCCCGCGGCCCCACCATCTCGCGGTCTCCGGTATTGCGATACCACTTGCTCACCGTCGCGCCGCGTCCTCCGCCCGCGCCGCCATAAATGATGTTGGCGTTCAGCGGGTCGGGCGCAATGTAGGCATATTCCTCGGCGCCCACCGGGTGCCACTCGCGGAAGGTGATGGCGCCATCGTTGCCACGGCTCGCCGTCCCCACCGATCCGCTCTCCTGCTGCCCGCCGTACACCCAGTAGGGCGTCTGGTTGTCGGTAATCACGTGGTAGAACTGCGCGGTCGGCTGGTTGTACCAGGAACTCCAGGTGCGGCCGTGGTTGACGCTGATGGTGGCGCCCTGGTCGACAGCCAGCAGGATGATGTCCGGGTTCTTCGGATTGATCCAGATGGTGTGGTAGTCGTCTCCGCCGGGCGCGCCTTTGATCGCGGTCCACGTTTGGCCGCCGTCCATGGACCGGTATGTGGATGTATTGGCTATGTAGACTTCGTCGTGGTTGTTGGGCGCCACGCGGACGCAGGCGAAATCGCTGCCGCGTCCGTAAATGCGGTTTTCGCTGTTGACGCGCTTCCAGGTGTCGCCGGCGTCGTCGGAGCGGTAGAGGCCGCCCACGCCCCGCGCCTCCACCAGCGCGTACATGCGCTTCGGATCGTTGGGCGCGATGCCGATTCCGATGCGCCCCAGCCCTTCCGCGAAGGCTGGCAGTCCGCCGGTAAGTTGCTTCCACGTGGTCCCGCCATCGGTCGATTTGAACAGCCCGCTGTTGGGACCGGTGGCGGCTCCGTTTTCCCACGGAAACTGTTGCGCCTGCCAGAGGACCGCGTACACCGTCTGCGCGTTCGACGGGTCGAATGCCAGATCGCAGGAGCCGGTCAGATTGTCCTTGTGCAGCACCGGCTGGAAGGTCTGGCCTCCATCGGTCGACCGGTAGACGCCGCGCTCCGCGCTGGGTCCGTAGGGATGGCCCATCACGGCCACGAAGAGCCGGTTGGGATTGCGCGGATCCACTACGATGGCGGCGATCTGCTGGGCGTCGCGCAGTCCCAGATGGGTCCACGTTCTGCCTGCATCGGTGCTCTTGTACATGCCGTCGCCGACGGAGAGGTCGGGCCGCTGGAGTCCTTCGCCGGATCCTACATAAACGATGTTGGGATTGGACGGAGCGACCGCTATCGTGCCCACCGAGCCGGTCGGCTGGTCGTCGAAGATGGGAAACCAGGTGCGGCCGGCGTCGTCGGTCTTCCAGACGCCGCCGTTATTGACGCCAATATAGAAAACATTCGGCTGGTCGGGGACTCCTGCCGCGCCTACGGTGCGGCCGGCGCGGAACGGTCCGATATTGCGCCATTGCAGGCCGGAATAGAGCTTGGGATCGAAGTTTTGTCCCGAAACATTTTGCCCCAAAACAATGGGCGCCAGACAGGTAAGCACCGAGAGCAATCGCCGCATAGAGTACAAAGCATACCACCGTGGACCATAGGTGGCCCAAAATCTGCTAAGGTCTTGCCGATGCGTACCGCCGCGGCGATCGCGATGCTGTCCTGGGCCGGGTGGGCACAGTTCCGAAGCACGGTTCCGCTGGTGGTCGCACCCACCACCGTCACCGATTCCAAAGGACATTATGTGGACGGGCTGACGGCCGGAGACCTGATTCTCTACGACAACAATGTGCGCCAGCCGATACAGATGGATTCGGTGATTTATCCGATCGACCTGGTGGTGGCGGTGCAGACCAGTGAGAATTCCGGGGCGGTGATCGATAAGCTGGGCGGCAGCGGCATTCTGTTCACGCAATTGCTGGCGGCGGATGCCGGAGAAACGGCGGTGATCTCCTTCAGCGACGAAGTGAAGGTGCATCAGGATTTCACCGGCGACCCGGATTCGGTGATTCACGCGCTCCGCATGCTGCGCAAGGAGGGTGGCAACGCGCACATGCTGGATGCGCTGCGCCAGTCGCTGGTACTGTTGGAACGGCGGCCACCGAAACGGCGGCGGATCGTCTTCATGATCGCGGAAAGGCGCGACCGCGCCAGCAAGGCGAAACTGGACGACGTGATGCAGCGCGTCCAGCGGCTCAATGCGGTGGTTTATTGGCTGACCTATTCGCCGTTTTAGCAGCCGTTCACGGTGAAGCCGAAGACCGTCGAGGATCAGAAGCCGGAAGACGAGCGGATCAAGCAGCAGAAGTGCCTGTGGTGTCCGAAACCCGACGACACTCCGGTTCGCGCCGATTTGGGGCCGGGCGGTTATCTCTATGGGCTGGGCGAGTTGTTCCGCTTGCACCAGGCGGATCTTTCCAGCCTATTTACCCAGACAACCGGCGGGACCACACTGAATTTCCTGAAGAAGAACGCTCTGGAACAGGCGATTCAACTGATCGGCGAAGAGGTGCATCGGCAATATATTCTGACCTTCCAGCCGAAGGGCGGCGAGCCGGGGCAGTATCACACGATTCGGATCGAGGTGAAGGACAGGCCGGATCTCCAGGCGAAGACGCGGGAAGGATATTGGACACTGGAGTGACGGGGGAAGGCTGGTAGGCGAGCTTCGCTCGCCGAGCCGATTGACAATCGGCCGCAGGGTAACAACCTGCCCCACAAAAGGCCCACGCTTGTGTTAGTATGGGTTCCCAATAGGAGATCACATGCGAGCCTTTCTGGCCCGGTTGGCCTCGCTGTTCGGCAGGACGCGCGCCGAGCGCGATCTTTCGGCGGAACTCGAAAGCCACCTACAGCTTCACGTCGACGACAACTTGCGGGCGGGAATGGGGCGGGCGGAGGCGCGGCGGCAGGCGCTGTTGAAGCTGGGCGGCGTGGAAGCAGTCAAAGAGAACTGGCGTGACCGGCATGGCTTTCCGGCGGCGGAGAACCTGGTTCGGGATTTCCTCTACGCGATCCGGATGGCGGGCCGCACGCCGGGATTCACGGCGGTCGCGGTGTTGTCGCTGGCGCTCGGCATCGGCGCCAATACGGCCATCTTCAGTGTGACCGACGCGCTCCTGTTGAAGTCGCTGCCGGTGGAGAAGCCGGAACAACTGGTGGTCTTCGCGGCGTGGGACAGCTCCCTCAGTCAGTGGACGTACTTCTTCACGTATCGCGAATTTGAAGAGTTGCAGCGGCGCACGCGGAGTTATTCGGGATTGGTGGCCACCTGGGAGGTGGATCGGGCGAACGTGGCGGCAAACGGACAAGTGGATGAAGGTGAGACGCACATCGGAATCGTTAGCGGAAACTACTTTTCCGTGTTGGGCGTGACTCCGGCGATCGGCAGGGGCTTCGGCAACGGCGAAGCGGCGGTGGTCATCAGCCACGGATTGTGGGAGAGGCGCTTCGGAATGGCGCCGGACATCCTGGGGCGCACAGTGGGAATGAACGGCGCCGCTTTGACTATCGTGGGAGTGGCGCCGCGGCAGTTCACGGGCGATTCGGTGGGGCAGCCGATCGATCTATGGATTCCCGTTCGCATTGCCCCGCAGGCCATCACGCACTGGCCGAAGCGTCTGGCGACGAATCCGGTGCGGGTGGTCGCGCGGCTGAGGCCGGGAGTGACGGCGAAGGCGGCGGAAGCGGAGGCGAAGGCCGTATACCGGCAGATCGCGCGGGAGGTGGGACGCGCGGCCGCGGTCAATCCGGACAAGCTAGCGCTGCTGCCGGAAGGCCAGGGCATTTCGCGGCCGCGGGAACACTATCAGCGGCCGCTCGCGATTCTGACCATCGTGGCGGGATTGGTCCTACTGATCGCTTGCGCCAACGCGGCGAACCTGTTGCTGACGCGGTCGGAGGGGCGGCGGAAAGAGATCGCGGTGCGGCTGGCGCTGGGCGCGGGACGCGGGCGGATTGTGCGCCAGGTGCTGATGGAGAGCTTAGTACTTGCGATAGCGGCCGGCGCGGCGGGATGGCTTCTGGCGCAGTGGGGCGCCAGCTGCCTGGCGAGCTTGGCCCGAAACGGGCCGTGGGCCGTGGACCTCAATCTCGCACCGGATGGCAGGATGCTGGGCTATACCGCGGGACTGTGTCTTGCGACCGGGCTGGTGTTCGGTTTAGCCCCGGCGCTGGCAGCGTCCAAAGTGGCCGTCTACTCCGTGGTCAAAGGCGCGTCGAATGGGCCGGGGCGATTCCGGCTGGGCAAGCTGCTGGTAGTGGTCCAGGTTGGGCTCTCGATGGTCTTGCTGGTGGGTGCGGGTCTCTTCGTGCGCACCCTGCGGAATCTGAAATCGCAGGATCTGGGGTTTGAGCGGGAACACCTTCTTCTGGTGCGCACCGATCCGTCGCCGGGCGGCAGTAAGAGAGCGGCGGCGGACGTGTACGGGCAAATCGAGCGGATTCCCGGAGTGCGATCGGTGAGCGCTTCGCATTTCGGCATGCTGCGCCAAGCTGTTTTCATCGACGTGACAGTGCCGGGCAGGGCTCCGGGTTCGGCGGCAGACCGAACGGTGGCGGCGGACCAGATTGCGCCGCGATATCTGGAGACGGTGGGCATGCGGCTCTTGGCGGGGCGCGACCTGACGGCGCTCGACATGGTGTTTCCGCCGCGCGTGGCGATTGTGAATGACGCCATGGCGAGGCGCTTCTTCGGGAGGACGGACGTGGTGGGGCGACGCTTCACTTGGGGCGACGGTCCGACGGACCCGTCAATCGAGATCGTGGGAGTGGTGAAAGATGCGGCGTACAACACGCTGCGGCACCGCCGCGCCACGATGTTATATTTTCCGGAAGGGCCGGATTGGCAGGACGTTTCGGACGCGTGCCTGGTAGTGCGGACGGCTGGGGACATCCCCGGAATTTCCGGGCGGATCCGCGAAGAACTGCGCGCCATCGCGCCGGGGATCCCAATCCGAAGTATGGATTGGGCGGACGAGGCTATAGACCAATCGCTCGCGATCGAGCGGATGGTGGCGTGGATCGCGGGACTATTCGGCGGGCTGGCGCTGCTGCTGGCGTGCCTGGGGCTGTACGGGATGATGTCGTACATGGCGGCGCGTCGAACCCACGAGATCGGCATCCGGATCTCTTTGGGCGCGACGCCTATGCAGGTGAGCCGCATGGTGCTGGGCGACGCACTTGGGCTGGGGCTGGCGGGCATTGCGGTGGGAGTTCCGGCGGCACTGGCGGGTAGCCGGCTCGCATCGGGGCTGCTATTCGGAATCGGCGCGACGGACGCCGCGACTTTCGGAGGGACGGCGGTGCTGCTGATGGCCGTAGTGGTGATGGCAGCCTGGCTTCCGTCGTGGCGCGCTGCGTCCGTAGATGCGATGAGGGCGCTACGCAGCGAGTAGACGCTATCGGCAAGGCAGGGTTTTGGCCTCTTCGCGCAGATGGCTAACCTGCTGTGCCAGGGCGGCTAGCGCTTCGCTGCATTCGTGGAATTCCCGGGCGGCGGCCCGAACTTCAATCTGCTTAAGCAAGCCGGCGGCGGTGACGGCGCCGATGTTCGCGCAAGCGCCTTTGGAGTAATGGGCGAGACGGATACACCGATCGGCATCGCCGGCCTGGATGGCGCATTCGAGCAGCGAAATCTGCTGCGAAGTATCGTCGATGAGAGCCGCGAGGATCTCCCGCATCAGGTCGTCATCGTCGAGAGTGATTTCGCGGAGTTGCTGCTTATCGAGAACGACGGAGGTATCGATGTTCTGCACGTTTTCATTGTGCGTTGAATCGGCGGCTGGGGGAATCGGCGGAATCCGCTAAAACCGATAAGGAAAATGGCTTACTTAGCGCTACAGTTCAACGGAAGTGGAAGGCGGATTCGATGACTTTGCCGTGGGAGTCCACCAGGGCCCGGGCATAGAAAGCGGGGGCGGTGGGGAAACCGAAACGGAGGTCGATGGCGTCGACGCGTTTGGCGTTCTCGATCTTCGAATCCGGCCAGACGCGCCAGATGGGGAACTGGGAGAAGCGCAGAAACTCCTGGAATACCGGGGTGGCTCGGGCGGCGTCGATGGCGGGGCCGCGATCGGGCTTATCGAGAATGAGGGAGCGGGTAGGGTCGAAATCGTCGAGGAGATTCACCGAGGGGAGCGCGAAGAAGCCACTGGTTTCCACGATGCCTTTCCAGCGCCAGGGGTTCATCTGAGTGGGACAGGCGGCCACACGCAGCGGCGCGGCTCCCTGGTAGAGGCGGGATTCGAGGATGTTGACGGCGCGCGCGTGCAGCACGGCGCGGCCGCTATCGTAGAGCGTCAGGAAGAGCAGCGCGAAGATGGCGCCGCCCTGTCCGTAATGGCGGATGCGCGCGCTGCCGGAACTGATTTCCGATCCGACCAGGCGGGAAAGGAGTGGTCCCAGGATGCCGAGCATCAGGATGCTCCACGCCCAGGGATCGGGGAAAGAGGCGATGTCGAACCGGAACCACTGGCTGGAAAAGGGAAGCAGAAGACGGACGCCGTAGGTGTTGGTGAGGTCGAGCAGAAGGTGCGACGCCACGCCGATGAGTGCGGCGGCAAAGGCTCCCAGCCAACGAACGGGGGCGCGGGATATCGCGCGGACCAGGGCGACGGAGAGCAGAGCCATGAGAGGCATGGCCAACAGGGAATGGGTCAGGTGGCGATGGTAGTGAAGGTAGCTGAGGGAACCGCCTGCCGCGGTGACGACATCCATATCGGGGATGTTGGCGGCGATGACGAGGATGGCGGTAGCATGCGGGGTCCAGCGGTTCAATCCGGCACGGCTCAAGAACAGGCCGACGGCGGTGTGAGTGAGGTTGTCCATGGAAGCGGGGTCGCACTCGAAGCGATCTATGGACTACCTATTGTAAGGGGAAAGGGGACGGTGGCGGCTCCGTCCCCGGCGGGAATCGGAGCGGGTTACGCGGTGAGGGGGAACGGGGCGCGGCCACGCACACGGAAAGTGCGTGCCGGCTTGACGTCCTTACGGACATAGCCGCCAAAGTAGTCGCGAAGGGGGTACAGCGGATAGGGCTTGAGTTCGGCATAGACGCGGCCCAACTTTTCTTCGATGTCATAGAGGGCATGAAAGAAATTGCCGCGATCCATCTTGAGCTTCTGGCAGCAGGAGTAGTAGTTGGCGCCCAGCAGAAAGTGGTAGCGGAAGAGGCGATGTTCCTCTTTCGCTAAGGCTCGCTCGGTGACCCTGAGGAAGTCGGCGATGTATTCTTCCCGTTTGCGGGAAAAGATACGTCCGCCGATGGGGCCGTAGCAGGGCTCCCAGGAGACGGAGGCGGTGCGCTCTCCGAGGACGGTGCATTCCTTGAATCCGGCGTAGCACGTACGAAAAACCGCGCGAAGCGCGCACTCGCACGGCACTTCCCGGTCATCGCGATCCAACACCAGACCGATGCCCTCGCAGGCCATGCAGGTGACATTGGCAATTCCGATAGTCGTCGATCGATTCCAGAGCATTCTAGAGGTTCCTTCCGGCTCACCTTGTTCAGGAGACAGCCGCGGCGTTGAGCTTCTGATCCCAATTTATCGTTGGGGATAGAAACGTCAATGTTTTCTAGGCGGTACCTACATCGTCGCGAACGTTACCCTCATATGGCACTATATCTTCCAGTACTTTGGTTTAATCTGTAAGGGCCGTTGTTGCAGGAAGTTACCTAGAAATGCGGTGAACTCGTTTGAATCCAGCGTCCGATTGACCTTAGGCAGGAACGGCATGAGGATAGTACTGCTCTATTTCTCCATGAAATATACCTCAACATGTATATCCTTGATTTTAAAGAGCTACACCGTCGATTTGTGACGCATCTGCAAGAAAGCGTGCGCAATGGGGAGATGACGGAACGCCGGCTGGCACGGATCTCGGGGGTTTCCCAGCCCCACATCCACCATGTTTTATGTGGAAAGCGCAACTTCTCGATGGAGACGGCCGATCAGGTTCTACGGGCTCTGAGGAATGACTTGCTGATCTTTCTGACGTCGACAGACTTTGAAGAGTGGAAAAGCCGGGAATGAAGTTGTGGTGGAATAGGATACGGAGGCGCGGATCTGAATTGGGCCGATCGAAGAGCGGATTGCCGGCGAGCGAAGAGCGGCTGAGACGTCTGGCGGAGAAGATCGATCGTCTGGCGGACAAGGACGAAGAACTTCTGAGCCGCGAACGGGAAACGGTGGCGATGCGCCGTCTGGCGGCCGCCGAGTTGCACAGCATGTGCGCGTCCTTTGTCGGCGAATTGAACCGCATGCTGCAAAGGACTGAAGTCCGGCTGGACCCGGATGAGTTTGACATAGACCGGTTTCAGCCGGAAATGTCCACGCTGATTCAGATCCACGTGCGCGGACGGATTCTGCAGATCGCCTACACGGCGACACCCGACCTGGTGAGCACGGAGGAGTTTCGCATACCCTACATTCTGGAAGGGTCGGTGCGCGCCTTCAATCAGGCACTGCTGGAAAAGGACCTGATCGAGGAACAATTGCTGTTCTACACGCTGGAGACTCGCGGCAATATGTGGCGGTATTTCGATACGCGGACCTACCGCTCGGGGCCCTTCGACCGGGAGTTCCTAGCAACCGTGATGGAAGAGGTGATGTAAGGCTTGTTCGCGCTGGTGGCCGCGGGTCCCGAGCACAAAGCGACAGGGACGTGGTAGGATGAGATTCTGCGTGGCCATGCGGGGACGTAGTTCAGTTGGTTAGAACGCCGGCCTGTCACGTCGGAGGTCGCGGGTTCGAGCCCCGTCGTCCCCGCCATTCCAACACACTCAAAATAAATAATTTATATAATATTATTCGAGGCCATGTAGCATATTTTGTAGCTTATTTTTGGGCAGCAGTTTTGTTCGCCGCCAGCACCGCCAGACGCCCGCCAAGCGTACACAACCGATCCCAGGCTCATCCGCACCGGCCCAAATAGACCTCTGCTGTCATCCCCGACGAGGCCGACTGGAGCGTCCCGACATCGCCAAATTCGCTGTGGTCCCATCTTCTCCGGGGAGCCTCGTTTCCGGGTAGTGCGGCCCGATTGACACGAAATCCATTGGGGCGCTACGCTCGTCACAACGCCCTGCTGCGGGATGGCCTGAGCGCCGCAGAAATATGGCCGTATGAGAGTACTCGTTGACAGAAACCTCGAACGCTATGCGATTACGCATTCGACGAGAATGCTGCCCCGGACAGTCAAGTGGGGGCCGCTTCGGTTTGAACTTCCGGTGGCGCAACGAAGCCATGATCAGCCACGACAGGACGAACTATTCCGGCGGGAGCAGCTTCCCTATTTAGTGTCGCTTTGCCACGCCGCCAAGGAAGCAAAACTGGAATTTTGCACGTCCCGTGAATTGGAGGAGGAAGCTTTGCGACAACCCTTCTCGAAACAGGGATACCTGGGTATTGATTGGTTTGCTGACGTAAAGATGGCGAGTGTTCCCTGTCCAGTGGATCGGTTTGCCTTAATGAGAAAAACTATCGGCCCCGGTTTTGACTTCGTTAAGGAATTACAGGAAGCATCGCTCTCTAGCGATGCAATTGCGCTGTGGAACACAGGATTGTTTATTTCCGATCCCGCCGTACAAAAGAGCAAACAACTGGAGTTCTTTCGGTGGATTATTCACCCCCGATTTGTTCATCTGCGGACTACCTTGGGAGAAGTGCAGTTGGCCGACGCCTTCCACCTTTGGACCGCAGAGGAAGCACATCTCGATGTTTTCCTGACGATGGATAAAAAGTTCATACACAACGTCCACAACCGTTTATCGGCGGTTGGTTCCACCGTGTCTGTGCTGCCTCCGAAAGAGATATGTGACCAAATCGGGCTTCCACCGTCAGACATTGAGCAATTGGCGGCGGGGATCAATCCTTTCGCTTGACCTGTCGGTTGCTCAACTGCTTTTTGAGGGCCGTGGCACCTCTTCCTTGATCTGCCGTAGCCAGCGTGCGGCGCTTCCTGCAAGCCCGCACTACGCTACTGTTAAGGTGGCGCAAGAAGGAGCGGCTTCACCATCGGCATCAGGGCTTGAATATCGGAGCCTGGAGTACGATAATCAACTGCGGAGCATCCAAATGATCCGATTCGTCCGATCCACAGTTTTGACCGTGGCACTGCTGGTCTGCGTGGCATTCATAGCCATTGGAGCATGGAACTACCTGACCGTCTCAAGGCCCGTCGCCGTGGCTAACGGCGACCAGCGAATACGTGCATCGGTGCATTATCAACGCTACCTGAATCCGTCAGTGCTTTGCTTCAATCTTACGGAGACCCACGGCTCAAGCATGATGGATGTATTCTTGGTCCTCCTGCGGTCTGCAAAGGCACTCAACTCGCACACGTTCGGTAAGGTCGAATTGCAGTATCGTGGTGACCTCCGCTTCATACTTGACGGCGAATACTTCGCTCAGCTTGGCAACTGGAATCAAGACCCTGTGTTCTTGATTACGGGAAGGGCGTCACCAATAGGCCCGAAGTTGAGCGCCAGCTTTACTTCACACGTGTTCCGAATAGATGGGACCAAAGCGTTTTCAGAAGTGACCCGCCCATCTACCTTTAGAGCGGGCCTGGCTGGTATGTTGTCCGGCATGACAGATCAAGCAGATGCGTATGGTGATGCGCTTGACCAATTTCGCCAGTTTTACGAACAGTGGATTAGAGACGAACCACAATCGGGTGCAGACAAAGCAAAGCCAAGAGCTAAGCTGACTCAGAAACAGGAAGAAGAACTTATGCTCACGGCATTACATCACAATAGAGATGAAGTGTTTGCTCATATGTCTTCGCCTGGCGACTCTACTTGGCAAGAAACTCTATCCGGACGGCGGAATTTGGATTGCTCCATAGCAATAATCGAACTGCACAACCAACAATACCCAAACGCTATGTGGGAAGTAGAGGGCATCGCCTTACGAGATCGACTTTGGGGACCGCCAAGCGATGAGCGGAGGTCAATAGCGAATGACTGTGCCGAACAACTAATGGGAAGGGCAGCAAGACATTGACCGGAACAGCCCAAAACCGTAGGTTCCCAATGAACAAGTAGGTAGATGGCAACACGCCGTGTGTTTAGAACGACGATCACATGTCCTGGCATAACCGACTTTGGACCGGCTGGCAACCAATGTCGGGTGATTGGTCGGACCGTTACGTTCGAGAAAGCGTCGAGTTCGGACGTTAACATAGCACTGGACGGTGTAGTTTTGGGCCAACTGTATGCGGTGGGGCATCAGGTAGCTTCAGCGATTGATCGTGGGCAGTCATTCAAAGCGGTTATTGAAAAAGCCAATCCCGTCTACAGCGAACATAACACGTATCCGCATCGGTGGACGCCAGTTGGTGCAGAGATTCGGATCAAGGTAGAATATCTATTAGAGAAGGGCCAGCCAGCTATTCAAATGTCAAGATCGCTCTTCACCAGAATAGCTGGAGTGACTTTTGAAGGACGCCAACAGATTATTGAACGTTGCTCCAATGGAGAGAACCTTGTCTTGGTTCGTGACCCGGATAATCGTTTTGATAGAGGTGCTGTCAAAGTGATGCGGTTGAACGGAGAACAACTAGGTTTTGTTCCTAGATCTGTCTCTCGCTGTGGCGATCCAAGTGGTCTCGCATTTAAAATGGATAATCTGGATGTGGACAGTAAGTACCATTGCCGGGTCAACTACATTAGAGGCGATCAAATAAAGGGAGTGCTGATCGAAATCACCGGCGATAACGCAAACATGGAGATCACAGAGGTCAGCGAGTTAACTACTATCACGTGTGACACTGCACGGACGACCTTAGATCAAAAACCCGACCTTGTATGGATTGCTATCATCGTGATCATCATTGTCGGGTACATTTTGTGGGCTGCGTTCAAATAGGATCCCGTTCGGACGCTACTTTGGCTTCCGGGTGATCCACTCATATCACGATCACAAGGATGGGGGATGGATTCGTTCCCAATGTCGCATCGAATTCACAAAGACCGCTTGCATCGTGGTGGGCAAAGCATCCTGCATTTCTGCCGTCCTATGACATGTATCATCGCCGTGACTACCACGAGTCGCCTAAAGACCACGGCAGGGGCGTTTCTAGCCTCTCAGAGCGATTCTTCAGCACCGGGTAGACATCTCCCCGCCAGCGCCAGCCGCACGCTCGTGAATGCCGCCAAATTGCAGAATGAGGCTTAAAAGTGGAATCCGGCTCCGGGAGTCACAGCCGGGATGTTGGGGTAGGGGTGTCCTAATCGAGATTTTTGCCAGGAATCATTTTGCCGGTAATGGTGGGAAGGACCCATTCGGAATTTTCAATCCGGCCCTGACAGAGCCACCGCCCACTGTGTAACACCTTGGCCGTATTGTAGCTGTTCCGAAAAACACTCCTGTTTTCAAAATGTGTTTCGGCACCAGGCGGGAGCGTTGCGCCGGGGTTGTTGCTGGTGGGTGAGCATCGCCGTCCAAACTCCTAAAGGGCGATTGCAACGCTTGTCGTGCCCGTGCTCCATGCGGCCAAAAAATTTTGGGACGTTGACATATGTACGGAAATAGTGTACGATAATCATATGCGTTGCGCCCTGTACTGCCGTGTTTCATCGGAATCTCAGCGATGCGATTTGCAACTGCGGGAATTGCGTGAGTACGTTTCGAGCCGGGGTTGGCAGATTGCCGGTGAGTTCATTGATGAAGGCGTTTCCGGCACCAAGGCAAGCCGCCCTGCTCTGGACAAGCTCATGGCGGCGGCACGCCTTCGACGTTTCGACACGGCACTGACCTGGAAATTGGATAGATGGGGAAGATCCGTCGTTGATTCAATCCGCAACATCCAAGAACTCGTTTCGCTTGGAATCCGGTTCATCGCCATCACGCAGAACATTGACACGGACCAAAGCAATCCGATGAGTAAATTTTTTCTTCACGTGATGAGTGCGTTTGCCGAAATGGAAGTTTCCCTGATCCGTGACCGCACAATCGCTGGCGTCCGGGCGGCACGTGCTCGTGGCAAGGTGCTTGGCAGACCGAAGAGGATCTTCGCCCGTGACCAAGTTGTGCGGCTTCGTGACGAACAGGGCCTCAGTTGGCGGGCCATTGCGAAGGAACTGAAGATTCCGGTCATGACAGCGGTGGACGCTTACCGCAACTGTACGGAAATCGCTTCTCCGGAACCGCCTGTTGCGCCCGCAAAACTAAAGCGCAAAAAGACCGCTGCCTAGCCTGTACGGAACCGAAGGTTTTTCGGACAGCAAAATACATGCCCACCCGCAACATCGCAATGCCTCGTAGACACGGATGTCCATCTCAGCGCCGCCCTGGTGGAGCGCCCTGGCGTCGACGTCTATCACGTCACCTGTGAGGACGATAGAGCTTCGTTCAGCCGTCCCGAAGCGATTGCGGTTTCAGAACAGCGCATCCTGCCCATCAACGATATCCGCACAGAACATTGCTTTCAGCGATACCACTTTCGACGCCGCTCTATATCCACTTCCTGATCCCACCCGACCATACTGCCGCTGGTAGGCAGATATCCCGGCCTCCGGTGTGGCGCTTGCCCTGGCGAATCAAAAGACGACGGCGTATATCGGATGACGAATTGCCGATAGGCGTATTTACTGCACGGGCACACGGCTGTTAGACTCTGCGTTCTATGGTCAAGCGCAAGCCCACGCTGAAGCTGGTGCCGAAAGTTGACGAAGAGTTCGCCGCTCTCATTGCTCCCTTGTCATCGGAAGAGTATCAGCAACTCGAAGCCAATCTGATTTCCCACGGATGCCGGGATGCCCTCGTTGTGTGGCGTGGTCTGCTTTTGGACGGACACAACCGCTTTGAACTCTGCAACCGGCATGAAATTTTTTACGAGACGACGGAAATCGAGTTGCCGGATCGTGAATCTGCGAAGCTCTGGATCGAAGAAAACCAGATCGGACGACGGAACCTCACCACCGATCAACGGGCCGCTGTTGCTTACCGAATCATGGAGCGTCGTGTGGCGATATCGAAGAAGCAACGAGCCGCCAAAGCCGGTGCGTCTCATGGTTCGGATCGGAACTTGGTGGTACATGGGAGCCACCAAGATGAAGGTGCGCCACGCCAGCGAGAACGGACGGCCAGAGAGCATAAAATCTCCACTCGAAAAATTCGTGAGATCGCCACGCTTGCCAAAACAGACCCGGATATCGTCGCCAGGATCGCCAATGCCGAAATCTCGCTTCGGAATGCCAAGGAAGCCGTGCTGGAGCGGGTGCGGCAGCGGAACATCAAGGTGGCGCTGAAAACGCACGTCCGGGGTGAAGGAATCCATACCGGCCACATGAAGCAGTTGTTCCGCATTCTTGAGGACGATTCGGTAGCCTTGTTCATCACAGACCCACCGTGGGAGCGTGATGCCCTTCCGCTATACGCCGAACTTGGAAAGCTGGCCCAACAAAAATTGAAACCGGGTGGATTCTGTTTAGTGCTTTGTGGACAACTCTACCTGAACGAAGTCATGGCACGCCTCTCCGAATCGCTGGACTGGTATTGGCTGTGCGCTGTGCGGCTGTTGGGTGGGGCGCATGGGCGGATCTGCCAGCGCAACATCGCCAACAATTTCAAGCCGATTCTGATGTTCACGAAGAGACCGGCAGCAAAGCAAGCACACAACCAATGGATTGCAGATCTCGTAGACCGGCCCAAAGCTGACAAACTTCACCACAAGCACGGGCAAGCGGCTGGCGATTCTCAGTACTTTGTTGAGCAGTTGACCCTGCCAGGACAACTTGTCGTAGATCCCTTCGTCGGTGGCGGAACCGTCCCGGAGATTTGTGCGAGAACAGGACGCCGGTTTGTAGGAACGGAACTAGATCCGGGAATAGCGGCGGCGGCAAGGGCGAGGGTGGCGGCGATGCGTAGAAACCGCTGAAAAGTCTCCAGGCATCTCAGGCCACCCGGCCACCGCCGAACGCACTGAAGCCGTCCTGACGCCACCAAGAGCCATTCTGTAGGCAAGCATGAACCCGGCAGCGCCAGTGCTTTCGACTGGCAACGGCCACCAGACCGGCAGGAAAATACATGTAGCGATTCATTGCCGGTCTCTGAAAAATTCCGAAAATGTAAATATGTCTAGCGCCGCATCCCGGAAAAGCATGAGATATTGGAAAATTTTTTTGGGTTCCGAATCCGACCACAGAGCCAACGATCTTGGAAAATTGGTTCCATCCAGCAACCAAAATTTTTTGAAAGGCTTTGTGATTTTGAATCTGGTGCCGCACCTTGCAGGATCACGATGGCAGGACACCAGCGACCAAAATTGTGATTGGATTATCTAATGGGCTGGAGTAAAAGCACTCTTAGTGTACAACCCTTTCCGCATTTGTCAAGTTTTGGGATGACCAAGACCGGATCTTGGCGACGAGTTGACCATCTAAAACGACAGTAAGTTCGGCTTTATGCGGTCTGGCATCCAACCGGGAACAAGTCTCACAAGGAACCGGGCAAGGTTCCCAAGGAAGCAACTCCGTCCTATCGGCTGCGTGTTGTTCTACCTTCATGTGTGACACAGTTCTTGGTCGGGTGTGATTCATGGCCGAAAACAAAACATCAAAACAGACCGGCGTCTTGGGATTTGCCCAAGCACCACACCACCCGGTAAAGACCTTCAACTAGCCTTACTCTACTCATTGTACCATCGCCTTGCGCTTCAGCAATTACCTCACTAAGACGATAGATGTACCTATTTTGATAAGGCAGGTTCTGCGCCATAATATCGTGGACTTCCCGCCAGTGCTATATAGATACCAGAGACACCACTTACGATGAGAAAACAATTCACGCATTGCCTGACGCTTCGCCTTGACCCACGACTTGATGAACTGCTTACGAACGCCAGCTACGACGAGCATGTGAGCAAGTCGGGCTGGATCAGACGAGCAATCCATCGAAGTCTTGGGGAAAGGCGGCGAACAGACCCGGCGATGCAGAAACCAGCAATGAAGTAAAAACGGAAGGACGAATATGACACTTGACCTCAAACACCTGAAGATGACCGACGAAGAAGAACGACTTTTCGATTGGTGCCACGCCAACCTCGAAGAAGAGCAACTTGTAGAAGTAGAAGAAGAAGCGGTGGGAATTGCCATGCGGGAAATCAACGCCCCGGAAGCCGCCGACAAGCTGCTGGAGTTGTTGGTAAAAGTTATGGTTCGCAATGCCGAAGGACAGCGCCGTGGCGAACGGTAGCAGGAGAACATGGAGATGCACATTCTTTTGACAGAACACGATTCGGTTGATCCTGACGCCGTTGCGATGGCCCATCTGATTTACTGGCAGGATGAACCACTGGCCGAATTTCTTCTGAATCGAGAAGATCTTGCCGCACCACTATCCTTCGCCGGTGATGAAGCCATTGAAGCGTGGGCATCATGGCAGCGTTACATTCGCAGTGCTGAACCGGAGTGCCGGGATGGTGAGGCATGAGGAAACGAGAAACCGACAGCCTGATCCCGGCGAATTCAGCGCCTACAGAAACCATGATGCTCCTACGGAAGATCATCACGGAAGCGAGAGACTTCAGTAAACCGGCACGCCCCGACCAGTCTGCCCAAGTAGCACGAAGCACAACGCCTAGAAACATTGTCAAACAAAATCGCATTAAGATTTGATGAATGTTGGCGTCCACCAGCGTGCTGCTGAAAACGTAAGGTGTTGATTTGTCGAGATATCGGTGTTTCGATTCAAAAAATTTTCTGAATCACTTTTTTAACTTCGCCTACGAGCACTAAGAAATTAGTAGCCAAAAAAGTCGAGATATTCTGGAAGTGTAAAGGCCAAGGGCTAGGCAAAGGAAATGTTTGACGAAGTATTTCTCGATGCAATTGCGGTGAAGGTGGCAGACGTGGTGTTAGCCCGGATGAACAGACCAGCCGTTGAAAAGCGGTACATGTCAGTGGAAGAAGCGGCAGTCTATTCTGGATATAGTGTCGGGGCTTTATGGAAGCACATTCAACGTCACCATCTTCCTATGAGCAAAGAGGGTACGTCCACACGAGTCGATAAAGTCGAGATAGACAAGTGGATGCTTCGGAACAGACAGTAATATTCGGCACCACCCCGAACCCGGAAGGCCCTTGGGAAGCCGCAAAACGCTCTCCAGGGGCTTTGTCGTGTTTAGTGTGGTCTTGGCGGTTCCACCGTCTCCACAGCCGCACTCATCCATTTTTCAATATCTTCACCAATCGAGGTTACATCTTCCGGGTCAGCGATGTTGTAGCGTTCAAACATCGAATCGGTCAAATGGCCTGAGATGAGTTTCGCCAGCGCCCTTGGAATCTTGGCCTTCTGAACCATATTTCGACAAGCAGTACGTCTCATGTCATGCAGGATCAAAAGAGGGTATCCGGCCCGTTTGACCGCCGATTTCCACGCCCTGCGAATGGTGAGGACTGGATCACCGGGTATCGCCCGGTGGCTAAGGCTGGCGTCGTGGTGGAAGATGACATGTTCACACCAAGGAAAATGTTTGTCCCTGATCGCCAGTTGCCATTTCAACCAGCGGTGCATGTCGAAGTAGACTGGTGCTCTGCGATCTTTACCGTTCTTCGTTTTCTGAAGGTCGATGTACCCTTTCGATGGAATCTCGTCGTTGAGATGGACTTGTGCCCATTTCAACTTGAACAGTTCACCGGCCCGACACCCAAGATGGAACGCCAGCACGAAGACCAGCTTGGCAAAGTTCGGAAGTTCGAGCAGGATCTTTTTGTAACCGGCATCCTCCAGAAAGCCGTCCCGCTTGTTGTTCGGGTTGTCCATTGGAAACGCCGGGACTTCCTTCAATAGCGGCGGCGTGTGATGGTCCTTCGCCCGGTAGCACGCCGCTCGAAGATTTTCCATCTCGTGATTGATCGTCGCCGTCCCGACGCCTTCGTTGGTTCGGCGCTTCCGGTACGCCTCAAGCTCTGCCGTTCCAAGATCCGCCGCCTTCATATTCCAGAGGTTCATCTTCGCTGGAGTGTTCATCGCTGGGACTTCGGCGTCAAACTTCATGTTTGCGTAAAACATTTGCTTGACGCTGTGCGCCGCTTTCAGATTGCGGTTGGCGTAGTCCACGTACATTTCACAGATTTCACCGACCGTCACGGTGTCAGCGGTTCGGGGCGCATCTTCGTTGCGCTCGATCTTGCCGATGATCTTCCGTTTCTCGATGACGGCGTTCTTCTTCGCCTTGTTCTTGATCTTCGTGCCAAGCGATTTGACGTATTTGTGCCCGCCGTGGACGAGTTGAAAATACCAGTAGCCGTCACTCCGCTGGAAGAGACTGCCTTCGCCCTTCGTGTTCCGTTGGGGTTTTGCTAATTCAGCGGTGTCAGGCTGAATGGCAACCACGTTATCCTTCATCACACCGCATGGTAGCAGCATTTTGTAGCTTATTGTAGCTTATGATTGTCCAAAACCGTTCCTGCGCCGTACATCGGTGTCCACAAAAACATTGTAATCACAGGAGTTGTCCAGCACGGTACATGCCTGTCCACCACTGCAAACGGGTTCGAGCCCCGTCGTCCCCGCCATCTAACCAGTTTTCCTTTCAACAAAAGCTTCAGTTTTCGGGCCTTCCGTGCAACCATGTGCAACCGTCCGCACGGCTCCAGCTTTTTTCCCCACCGCGATCACATCCCCGAGCGCGTCGTCCCAGATCTTCGCCGCCGCGCGGCTATCGGCGGGGACCGCATGGCTGTATATTGCCAACGTGATGTTCTGATCTGCGTGGCCGAGGCGGCGGCTGACTTCCGCCAGCGGGACTCCGTTGCGTAGCAGCTCTGTGGCGTTCGTGTGCCTCAGCGAATGCAGGCTCACTCCCTCCAGTCCAACTTTACCCATCAGTTCCTTCACGCGGGCGCCGAGACGATCAGGCGAGTAGTAGGCCCCGTTCGGCTGGCAGAAGATCAAGTTGTGATCCTGGTAGTCGGCACCGAACAGCCGCTTATCCTCTTCCTGTTCGGCGCGGTGATCGGCCAAAACCGGCAACACTGAATCCGGCACCACGAAATGCTGCGGTTTCTCCGACTTCGTGCCCTTCACCCGTAAGCCCGCCTTTGTCTGCTCCAGCGACTTTGAGACGCTCAATTCGCCCGTGGTCATGTTCAGGTCTGGCCACTGCAGCGCCAGCAGTTCGCCGCGCCTGCATCCGGTGGCCGATGCCAGGACGATGAACGGGTACAATCTGGTGGTCCGGGCGCGGTCAAACAGGAGCTTCAGCTTTTCCTTATCAACCACCGCCGGTTCGCGTTTCGGCAACTTCGGAAGCTTCACGCGCTTGTTCCGCATCGGGTGCTGAATTTTCAAAATGCCGAGCCGGTCGGCTTCCGCCAGCGAGGTGTACAGCATCGTGGCAAGGTGGCGCACCGTCTTGGGCGCCAGGGGTCGGCCGTTCGGGTGCGCCTCCGTCACCATACCGCCGTGGTCCCCGAGGTCGTGAACCATGCGCTGGATTTGTGCCGTGGTGAGTTCGTTCAGCGGCGTCTTGCCGAGATGGCGAATCAGATATGCGGCAAATTCCCGGTAACGCTCCAACGTCTTCGGTGCCAGCGTGCGGCTGGCGTGCTTGTCGAGCCAATACCCAATGTACTCGGCGAAGGTCGGATCGACCTCCGCAGGCACCTGCTCAGCCGCGGCGCGGCGCTCTATCTCTTTGACCAGTTCGGCCTCGGCGGCCGAACGATCCGCTAACCCGGCCTTCTTGCCGTCGCCGAACTCATAGCCCCACGTGACGGTGCCGAGGATGCCGCGGTGCTTGGTGATCTTGCCGTGGGTCTTCTCGAATTCGATGATCGCCTTACGCATCGCCTCCGACGCGCCGCCCTTCGTTTCAAATCCCGACTTAAAACTGTAGAGCCTCTTCCCGTTCTGGTCGCGGCCGGCATCGAATTTGTACACCCAAGTGACGGTGCCCGAGGGGAGACGGCGCTTGAAAATCGAGCCGTTCATGCCGTCTCCTTGGCGGTGGGCTTCGGCAGGTAGAGATTCAATTTGTCCATCTCGGGCACGATCCTCTCCAGCGTTTCAATCGCCTTGGCGATCTTAATCTCAGGAGCCTCGCTTCCATACTTAAAGTCGTTCAGCATCACGGCAAGATCCGCGTGGATGCCGGGAACGGTATGCGAGGCGAGTGCGCCGAGTTGCGTAAACTTTCCGACGACGCCGATCTCGCCCACGAGGGCGCCCCGGAACACATTTGCCAGTTCGGCATTTCCGGTGTCGGCGGCCACCCAGAAGAGCTCCGCCAGAGCCTTCCCTTTGGGCGGCGTGCTCGCCTCGTAGCGGGCGATCGTACGGATGGCAGTTTTCATCCTGTAGGCAAACGCCTGCTGGGATTCTCCGAGGGCGGTTCGAAGCTTGCGCACCGCCTCGCACAACGGGTCCTTCGTCTTTTTCCCTTTCTTCATAGATCCTCCATCTGACAGCTTGACCGGACATCATGTCTGGTTATAGAATTGAACTGATGACGTGCTGACTGGACAACTTGACATGCCACATTGGCATTATGGCTGGAATGGACGGCACCTGTCAAGACTGACGGAGACCACATGGACGAAAAAGGCGCCACACTGACCGCCGATGAAGCCCACGAAATCGTGGGGAAGGACAAAATCAGCCGCGGCGCCTGGTACGCCGCGATTGGCCGGAAGGAGGTTCCGCACCTCAAGCTTGGGCATCGGATTCTGATTCCGTGGCACGCGTTCATGAAGTGGCTGGAATCCGCCGGCCAAGCCGCTACCAAGAAGGATTGAGGCGCACGATGGGTGACACCGACGCCCTCGTGAAATCCGCGATTTCCATCGACATCGCTGCCCAGCCGGATTTCCGCACCACCAGCGGCTTCCTCCGCAGCGTACTTAATGGCCAGGAACGGGGCGTCCTCGCCATCTTCTGCAAGCCGAGCAATGTGTCGCACTTCGAGCACCTGGACCGGCCCGGTTGGCATTCCAACGCTGCCTTCACCGCCATGCAGCTCCGCGACCACGTCAACGTGTACTTTGCGGTGGGCCTGCAAGGGGAGCGACCGGAGAAAGGCCGTGGCAAGGAACTGGGCGTGATCTCGCTGCCCGGCTTCTGGGCGGACATCGACGTGGCCGGCCCCAACCACGTTGCCTTGGCCCTGCCGCCGGCCATAGAGGACGCCATGGGCATCGTGCAGGCGGTCCCCTTCAAGCCCACCGTGATCGTCTACACCGGCGGCGGCATTCAGCCCTACTGGTTATTCAAGGAATGTTGGGAGCTCGATTCCGACAAGGAACGGAAGAAGCGAAGGCGCTCTCGAAGGCTTTTCAGAAACATCTGCAACACCTCGCGCTAGACAGTGGCTGGGCGATGGACGGCACTGCCGATCTCTGCCGCCTCCTACGGCTGCCCGGCACCTACAACCGGAAGCAGGCCGAGCCCGTCCTGGTCCGGTACGAAGTCATCGGTGATGGCCGCCGTTACAACCCGTCGGACTTCGAAGACTTCCTCAACGTTGAAGCCGACCCGGAATTGAAGGCCCACGTGCAGGGCCCGGCGCCTGAGCAGCCTACGGCTGAATTCCTGCGGGTGCTCGCCGGATGCCCGTGGATTCGGCACTGTAAGGACGATGCGGCTTCTCTTCCGGAGCCGGAGTGGTACAGGATGCTCTCCATCGTGGGCCGATGCAAAGACGGAATCCATCTCGCCCACGAACTCAGCCGCCCGTATCCGAAGTACTCCGAAATCGAAACAACCGAGAAGTTGAAGCAGGCGACCGGTGCGGCCGGCCCGGCCACTTGCGCGTTCATCGGCGGCGACCTGGGATGCGGCCGCTATTGCGCCGAATGCAACCACCGTGGAAGGATCGCCAGCCCCGTCGTGCTGGGCATCCCGAAACGTTCCAAGCGCGGAAAGGACAGACTTGCTGATGGTGGCCCCCGCCGTCATTCCGATCTGCCCAACATCCAGGCAAACGACCGCCAGCTACGCGACGTAACGCGCGATAGCCTCGCGGCATTGCGGGCATTCAACAATCCGCCATCCATTTTCGTCCGGGCGGGAAAACCGGTCTGCGTTCACAAGGAGGAGAACAGCCGTCACGTCATTACCGAAGCCACCGACCGCATTCTGAGGAACCGCCTGACGCGCGCCGCCGACTTCTACGAAGTCACCTTGGAGGGCTTCACCAACTGCGCGCCGCCGATGGACATGGTGAAAGACATCCTGGCGCTGCCACCCATGGAATGGGAGTTCCCCGCTCTCCAGGGCATCATCGAAGCACCGGTTTACTGTCCGACGCTGGGCGCGTCCGGTCCCTACACTCTTCGACACGAAACCTCTCGGCTTCGGGCGGTTTGGCGAATGGCCCAGTTTCGCGCAACTGTGCCGTGGGTGGCCCGTCGTGGGACAGTAGCGCGCCGCGCAGTCAGGAGCGGCCCCGGCGCGCTCCCCTGGCGCTGAGCGGGCCAAACCTTACGCCGTTGGCCGCCGCACTGGCCGAACCCAGGCGTTTCGCAAATGCGGGAGTAGTTGATCGAGCCTCTCGCTGGCCTCGTGTGCCGTTTCGCGCTTCGGTTCCAGGTTGATCGAAGTCGATGTGGGCGGTTGGGCCAGTCGGCGCTGGCGATTGCGGGCGCTGCGCATGCCACCAGTCCGTCCAATGGCACGGCATTGGTTGATGGTCTTGTTGTGGTAGGGCTTGCCGAATTCGAGGTGCATAGGCACCCCGAATGAATTGATCAGTTCGTCTTCGGAAGCAAGCGGAAAGTGCGGTCACGAGAACCGAGTTATGACCTATTGGCCAATTGCCACCGTGACGCCGTTCTGACTTGAGGCAGCACCAAACGAGACGATCAGTGGCAGACTGCCGCTCGGCAGACCGGCCGGAATCTGCACGTTGAGTTGCATGACCCCCGCGACCATGCCGGGTGCCTCTCCGTAGAACAACACTGTCGCCGGCTGTCCGCCAACAGTGACGGTGGGCGCCCCGGCCAACGGTTGCGGCGTGAGCGGGCCGCCAGATGTTGTATCCACCGTGGTGACCTTACCTGTCACGCCTCCCGGATTCGTCTTTCCCTCGCCCGTGAGATAAAACGTAACCACGCTTCCGGCTGGCGCCGGATTGTCAGTGCCGTTGTATCCGCCGGTGCTATTGGCCGCCGCGACCGGCCTGGTTCCGGAGCCATTAAGAGCGAAGATACCCGGCATCACGGCTGTGGTCTTCAGCGCGAACGTGCCGGCCTGGCCGGAATAGTTCACCTGCACCACCAGGTCCGTGGCACCATCGATTTCGTACGGGACGACGCAATTGATCTGGGTCGCACTCGCGTACGTCAATGGCGAGAGGTAGCCGTTGAACGAGACGCTGACACCGCCGAGCCACGTGCCCACGTTGCCATTGGGATCGAGCGCCAACCCGAGCGGGCTGACTGGTCCGAGCCCACTGCCACTGATCGTGACGATTTCACCGGGAGCGACCGCGCCAGCAGCGAAGCTGGCGGCGTTCACAATACTCGTGATCATCACGCTGGAGGGCGTTGGAGCGATCAATGTGACCGGAATGACTACAGCCGCGCCGCCGGTCGGCGCGACCGTGATGCTGGCAGCGTAGGAGCCAGGTGCCAGCCCCGTTAAATCGACAATAACTTGGATGCTCATCGACGGCGCGTTTCCGGTGGTCCACGCGGGGATGATCCCGCTCGTCGCCCCCAAAATCAGCCACTTGCCGCCGGGAGGAGAGGAAATCGCGCTGGAGATCGTGACCGGAATGGGGCCGTTCCCCGGAGTGGCGCTTGAGATGCCCATTCCTCCTGCGCTAAATCCGGAGCTAAAAGTGAAGGAGGCCGGCGAAACCGAGACGTTGCCGCCGGCTGAGGCAGCGTTCACATTGAGCGTCACCACCACGGTTTGTGTGACGTTGCCCGAGGTCAACAGAATATTCCCAACATAGGTGCCGGGCACGAGGGCGGCAGTGTTCACGGTGATCGTGATGTTCTGGGGTGTGGTCAGGTTTCCGGATGGCGAGATATTCAGCCATGGAGTGGAGGACACCCTGACGGCGGCCGTGAAGGCTTTCGGATTGGGCGCGGAAACCGAGAGATACTGTGCCGCAGTAGGACTGCCGCCGGCCGTACCCGCGAACGTGATCGGTGATGAATTAAGACCGTAAAGGAGATCGGGCGCCGGCGCCACGGACATCGCGACCTTGCCGACCCGGTTGCCGGTCGCTTCCGTAAACCACATGTTTCCGTCCCGGCCCATGGCAATGTAATCGGGACTAGCACCAGCGCTCGGCAACTGGAATTCCGTGAGGACTCCACTGGGCGTAAGCCGGCCAATGCGGTTTCCGGATGCCTCGGCAAACCACACATTGCCATCCGGCCCCGCCGCGATGCCTTGCGGGACGGAGTTCGCGCTCGGGAAGAAGTATGGTGTGGCCGCGCCGGCTGGGGTGATTTTCCAGATGGCATCCGGAGCGGTCACCCACAGGTTTCCGTCAAAGCCCATCGCAATCTCTACAGGCCCCGCCATTCCGTTGACAGGGTATTCCTGAACCGAGCCGGAAGTTGTGATATTGCCGATCCGGTTCAGATTGCGCTCGGTGAACCAGAGAGCGCCGTCCGGTCCAGTTACGATGGAGCCCAGCCCAGCCATACTGGTGGGCAGTACGTACTCGGTTATCGCGCCGCTGGTCGTGATTCTGCCGATCTTGTTGGCAGCATCTTCTGTAAACCAGAGATTGTTGTCCGGCCCTTCCGTAATCTGCCGAGGCACTGAGGACGGTGCAAGTGCAAACTCGGTGATCGCCCCGGCCGTGGTAATCCTGCCGATCTTATTTGCTTGCATCTCCGTAAACCAAAGATTGCCATCCGGTCCTGCCGTGATTCCTGAGGGCACGGTGTTCGGCGCAAGGGAGTACTCAGTGACGGCACCCGCTGGTGTGATTTTGCCGATCTTGTTGGCTGCGGACTCCGTGAACCATAGATTGCCATCGGGCCCAGCCGCAATGCACAACGGCTGGGAGTTTGCGGTTGGCATGGCGTACTCCTGGATAAGAGACTGCGCCGGCAGCACGGTAAGCGAGACCGCGATCTTCGCAGACACTCCGGCTAAAAGCGGCAGCGTGATCGTAATCGTGCCGGAGTACGTGCCAGGTGTCAAGCCCATGCCAGCCGCCGAGATAGAGAGTGTGGCTGGCGGGTTGCCCGTCACAGGGGTTACGGACAGCCAGTTAGGCGAATCGCTTTGAGCGAGGAACGCGTACTGCGGTCCCGACTCAGTCAACTGAACGGATTGAGCCGTCGAAATCGTGCCCTGTTGCGAGGTGAAAGTGAGCGCGGCTGGCGTCACTGAGATCGTGGTTGGATTCGGATTTGCGACTACGCTCAGCGTGATGGGAATGTAAACTGTTGCGCCGCCAGTTGGAACAATTTGGATGGTCGCGTTGTAGACACCGGGCAACAAGCCCGTCGGATCGACCTGCACTCCAAGCCCAACGGATGTGGTGGTACTGCCACCATTCGGAAAGGGTGTGTTGCCGATCGCGAGCTCGAGCCATCTTCCGCCGCTAGGCGATGCTATCGTGTAGGAGATCGTGAGGGGGACAAAGCCTGAGAGCGGATTGACGTCCGTAATGGCAATTTGCTGTGGCAGCGGCAGGTTGCCTTGCGGGGTGGTGTAGGTGAAACTGAGCGAAGCAGGCTGCGCCTTGACGTCGCCGCCGGGCACCTGTGTGGTCAGGGTTAGTGTCACCATTACCATCTGGGTCAGGTTGCCTGAAGTCAGCGTTATGTAGCCAAGCAGGGGAACCCCGTAGGTTCCAATGTCGGCTTGATTGACACTGACCGTGATGTTCTGGTTGGTAGCCTGGTTTCCCGAAGGGGAGATGCTCAGCCAGGGGGTGCTCCCGGTGAGGGCGCTGGCGGACGCCGTAAACGGAACGGCCGCGGGCGAGCTGACCGCCAGCGTCTGTGAAGCCGGCGGGCTGCCATTGACGGAGCCTGTGAAGGCCAGCGAGGTCTGGCTGAGGGTGAGAAGGGTGCCCGGCGGCACGGAGGCCAACACCAGCTTGCCCACCTCGTTGGTCCCTGCTCCCGTGAACCAGATGTTGCCGTCGGGGCCGCCTGCGACACTGGCTGCAGCGGGGGCGGAGTATTCGGCAATGGCCCCGCCGGTCGTCAGCTTGGCGAGTTTGAGGTCAACAGGCTGAGTAATCCATAAATTGCCGTCCGGTCCGGCTGCGATCCCCGCCCCCCCCGAAACCGGGTAGGGCACTGCTACGCCGGCCGGCGTCACTTTCCACACCCAGCCCGCTGACACCACCCACAGATTGCCATCCGGGCCCGGCGTAATCGCCTGCGGCGAGAGGTTCAGACCGGCAGGTTTAGCGGCGAGCAGCGGATACTGCGTAATGGCGCCTGAAGGGGTAATCCTGCCGACCTGATCGCTCAGGGTTTCGGTGAACCACACGTTTCCATCCGGGCCCGCTGTGATTTGGCTGTAGGTGGGCAAAACCTGCCCGAACGGATACTCAGTCACGATGCCGCCGGTGGTGATTTTGCCTATCCCCATGCCCTCGATAAACCAGATATTCCCGTCCGGGCCCGCAGTGATGCTTGCCGGCACCGAATTGGCCGTGGGAAGTTGGTACTCCGTTATCGTTCCGTCGGGCGTAATCTTGGCGATTTTGTTACCGAGAGCTTCCGGAAACCAAAAATTGCCGTCTGGCCCCGCCGTAAGCCCGGCAGGTGTCGAATTAGGCGTCGGGATCGCATACTCCGTGATGGCACCGTTAATTGTGGCCTTGCCAATCTTGTTAGCTGCCACCTCAATGAACCAAAGATTGCCATCGGGGCCTTTGGTAATCGCCGTCGGGTTCGAAGACGCCGTGGGCAGCGGGTACTCCGTGATCGTGGGTTGTGCCAGGGCGAGCAGCGCATTCGACAGGGCGCAGAACGTGAACTGAAAGATACCACGGGGTCTCAAAGCCCGATATCCTCCTCAACACAGAAATCTTAGCAGAACTGAGGTTCTCGCGTCCTCCTGAGAAGATGGGGATTGGTCCGGAGCCTCTGCCGAGGATCTGCCGAAAGGTGAATGATCGGCGTCCTGCCGGTGCCCTGATGATCAAAGCAGGACGAGGCCAGTGCTCTTGCGATACAATGTATCTCAGAGAGGGTGCAAATCAATGGCGACCACGATGGTTCACGTGCGCGTGGACGAGAAGACCAAGCAGAGGGCTGCCAAGACCCTGGCCGGGATGGGCATCTCAGTGTCCGACGCGGTTCGGATGTTGCTAGTCCGCGTCGCTGCGGAGAAGGCACTGCCGTTCGAGGTGAGAGTTCCTAACGCCACTACCGTGAAGGCCATGCGCGCCGCCAACCGGGGCAAGGGGAAGCAGCACAGTTCCGCCAGTAAGCTCCTCAAAGAACTGGGGATCTGATCGTTGCGGACCCCGATCAGCGGCGTCCGGGCACCGTGCTGGCGGCGGTAACACTGGTGCGGCCGGCCTTGCGCCTGTGTGACCTATAAGTTACAATCAGGATCGTGATCGAGGTCCGCCGATATGTCGCCCGGAGTGGCAGCGATGTGGTTGGCGACTGGTTGGCGAGTCTGGAGGACCTGAGAGCACGGGCGAGGATTGCGGCGCGTCTCGATCGGCTGTCTCTGGGGAATTTTGGCGATTGCAAAGCGCTGCGCGAAGGGGTGTCCGAACTCCGGATCGACTGGGGACAAGGATACCGGGTATACTACGCGATGCTGGGCAGGACATGCGTGCTTCTATTGTGCGGAGGCGATAAGCGCCGGCAGTCATCCGACATAAAAAGGGCGATCGGGTACCTGGAAGACTTCAAGGAAAGGACACGAAGCAAATGAAAGACAAGGCCAGCATCTCGCATGACGAATCCATGGCTCGGGAATTGCGCGAGAACCCGGATTTCGCTGCGGAATACCTGAGAGCGGCGATGGAAGACGAAGCCGAACCCCGCGTGCTGCTGGTCGCCTTACGCCGCGTAGCGGAAGCCCGCGGCCTTGCTAAAGTGGCCAAGACTGCCGGTATCGAGCGCGAGAGCCTTTATCGGGCCCTTTCGCCGCGCGGCAATCCCAGGTTTTCCACGCTTGTCGCCGTCGCCAAAGCAATGGGATTGAGGCTGACGTTCGAATCCGGACGCTGAGGTTGCGCGCGGGTACACCATCGCTGTTAGGCAGTGCCGCGTGCAACCAACGTGCAACCATGCCACGAAGATGCGCCGTTATGGCGTGGACGACGGCCACTGACGCGCACTGAAAACACAACCACTTAGCACGCGCGGACACGGGCTGGCATGGCCCCGTTCGGGTTCGAGCCCCGTCGTCCCCGCCATTTATTTCCCGCCTTTGACTTGATGGTTTTGCGGACACCGAACGGCGCCCCGGCGGACTTCCCCACGATACAATGGGCCCATGAGCTCTTTGCTTGAAGGGCATCGGCGGATTGGCCGGCGCAGCCTGGAATTGCACCGCGCCATCGCCGCCAAGCTGCGAGCTCATCCGGCGCTGATCGAAATCGCGCGCGATAATCTGCTGCGCTGGAGCACATCGGCCGGCCGGTCGCAGCCCTATTGGGAAGCCTGGGCCGGGATTCTGAACCGTCCGTTACCCGAAATCCTGGTTTTACTGGAGGAGGATAGCGAGCGCATGGATGCGATGCGCCAGGCGACTCCATTTGCAGGAGTGCTGGAGCCCGCGGAACGCTGGGCAGTCTACTCGAGGTTCGAGCGGCAACGGGCCGGCCGACCGTGACCCGCGCCCAATTGGAGCACATCATTCGAGCGGCGGGAATCATTGCCGACGACAATGACGTTGTGGTAGTCGGCAGCCAAGCCATCCTGGGCGAGTTTCCCAATGCTCCTGCCGAGCTTCTGGTTTCCAACGAGGCGGATGTTTATCCGCGTGCGCGCACGGAGCGGAGCGACTTGATCGACGCCACGATCGGTGAGGGTTCGCCTTTTCAACGGGAGTTTGGCTATTACGCCCACGGAGTCGATGAAACTACCGCGATACTGCCGGACGGGTGGAGTGAGCGGCTGGTTTTGATAACCGGAGAGAATACGCGGTTCGTGAGGGGCTGGTGTCTGGAGGTTCACGATCTGGCTATCGCGAAATACGCGGCCGGGCGAAAGAAGGACCTGGAATTCACCACCGCGCTCGCCCGACATGGCATGATGTCCCGAGAGGTTCTCCACCAGCGCCTGGCCGTAACGCCGCTGGATTCGGAACTCCGTGAGCGAGTCTCGCGAAGAATCCAGGTGGATTTCCCGGCTTCGGATCGGTGATTTGACGCTGGCCCCCGGCCTCGGTTGCCGGCCGCGCGCGCGACCGGCCCGCACTGGTGCGCTACTTGCTCTCGATGCGCATTCCGTAGAAGCTGCGATATACGAAGTACGCGGAAATCACGAAAAACACGGCGGCCAGCCCGGTGGTCAGATTGGCGCCTTCGTTGTTGGGACCCGTCAGGTTGACCGCCAGGGAGACGGCCAGCAAGCCGAACAGAGTGGTGAACTTGATGATCGGGTTCAGCGCCACGGAGCTGGTGTCCTTGAACGGATCGCCCACCGTATCGCCAACCACGCAGGCATCGTGCAGCGGCGTTCCCTTGGCGTGCAGTTCGGTTTCCACCACCTTCTTGGCGTTATCCCACGCGCCGCCGGCATTGGCCATGAAGAGCGCCTGATACAGGCCGAAAAGCGCGATGGAGATCAGGTACCCCACGAAGAAGTAGGGTTCCAGGAAGGCGAACGACAGCGTGGCGAAGAAGACCACCAGGAAGATATTCAACATGCCCTTCTGCGCGTACTGGGTGCAGATGGCCACCACCTTCTTGGAATCGGCCACCGACGCTTTTTCGGCGCTGTCCAGCTTGATGTTCTTCTTGATGAATTCCACGGCGCGGTATGCGCCCGTGGTGACGGCTTGCGCGCTGGCGCCGGTGAACCAGTAGATCACCGCCCCACCGGCGATCAGGCCCAGCAGGAACGGCGCGTGCATCAGCGAGATCATCCGCATGTACTTGTCTTCCAGACCGTGGGTGAGGGCCACGATGGTGGAAAAGATCATGGTGGTGGCGCCCACCACGGCCGTGCCGATGAGCACCGGCTTGGAGGTTGCCTTGAAGGTGTTGCCCGCGCCATCGTTCTCTTCCAGGTTTTCCTTGGCTTTCTCGAAATCCGGAGCGAAGCCGAATTCCTTCTTGATTGCCTCGCCGATGTTGGGGAGCGTCTCGATCATGGACAATTCGTAGACCGATTGCGCGTTGTCGGTAACCGGGCCATAGCTGTCCACGGCGATGGTGACGGGGCCCATGCCCAGGAAGCCGAAGGCCACCAACCCGAAGGCGAAGACCGCCGGGGCCAGCATCAAGGTGCCCAGGAACATGGTGCTCATGTAGTAGCCGATACTCATCAGAGCGAGCATGGTGAAGCCCAGCCAGTAGGCGCTGAAGTTGCCTGCCACGAAACCGCTGAGGATGTTCAGCGATGCGCCGCCTTCGCGCGAACTGCTGACGATCTCGCGCACGTGGCGCGAACTGGTTGAGGTGAAGACTTTGACGAATTCGGGGATCAGCGCGCCGGCCAGGGTGCCGCAACTGATTACCGTGGCCAGCTTCCACCACATGGTCTCGTCGCCGCCCAATTTCGGAATCATGAACATACTGACGACGTAGGTGAGGGCGATGGAGAGAATGGAGGTGAGCCATACCAGGCTGGTGAGCGGCGCCTCGAAATTGAACTTCGCCAGGTTTCCGAACCGCGCCTTGGCGATAGCGCCGTTGATGAAGTAGCCGACCGCCGAGGAAATCACCATCATCACGCGCATGGAGAAGATCCAGACCAGAAGCTGCACCTGCACGATGGGATCGTGAACGGCCAGCAGGATGAACGTGATCAGCGCCACGCCGGTGACGCCGTAGGTTTCGAAGCCGTCGGCCGAGGGCCCAACCGAATCGCCCGCGTTGTCGCCCGTGCAATCCGCAATCACGCCGGGGTTGCGCGCGTCGTCTTCCTTGATCTTGAAAACAATTTTCATCAGATCGCTGCCGATATCGGCGATTTTAGTGAAGATTCCGCCCGCCACGCGCAATGCCGCGGCGCCCAGCGATTCGCCGATGGCGAAGCCGATGAAGCACGCTCCCGCCAGATCTCCCGGAATGAACAGCAGAATGAACAGCATAATCAGCAGTTCCACGGAAACCAGCAGCATGCCGATGCTCATCCCGGCCTGCAGCGGAATGTCATAACAAGGGAATGCCTTGCCCGTGAGGGCCGCGAAAGCCGTGCGCGAGTTGGCAAACGTATTGACGCGCATGCCGAACGCCGCCACCGAGAAGCTGCCCGTAATTCCGATCACGCTGAACAGCAGAATGATGGCAACCTTGTACGCTTCCATGTGCTGCAGGAACCCGAAATAAAATACGATGATCACCCCGATGAAGCACTCCAACAGCGCCAGGAACTTGCCCTGAGTGGCGAGGTAGGTCTTGCACGTTTCGTAAATCAGCTCGGAAACTTCCAGCATCGACGAGTGCACCGGCATCTTGCGCAGGCGCGTGAAAATAACCAGTCCGAAGAGCAACCCGAAGGCGCTCACGACCAGGCCCGCCATCAGCAAGGTGCGGCCTTGGATCCCGCCGAGAGCGCTGAGAAAATCCGGGGCGGAATTGAGGTTGGGCAGCTTGAGATTCGCTTCGCCCCCACCGGCTTCCTGCGCCAGTAACGGAGCGCCGAGCGCCGCCAAAAGGAGCAAGGAAAAAAGGACTCGCAAGACCCGTGCGGCTTGCGTAATGGCGTTGGGCCGGCTGGTGAGCCGTCCGGCGCCGTGCGTGCTCGAAACGGAGAGCATCTAAAGTAATCCTCCAAAATCCTGGGAATGATTGGTCCCTCAACGAGACTGACCTGCCCGCCAAGGGCCGAGACTGGGACGAGTGACTCGCAGACAACCGAAACCACAGTATAAGAGATGTACACATCGGAATTCAAATGTTCGTAACCGGATGTGACGCAACACCCCTATCGGGGCGGACGAACCCCTCCGAATAGGGGTGAGTGGACACACAACCCTACTCCCGGCAGATGCCCCGCTGGCTGGCCCGGATGAAACTCACCAGGTGCAACGTCTCGGCGGTGGGAATTTCGGTTTCGATCCGTGCCAGCGCCTCCTGCAGCTTGAGTCCGCCGCGGTAGAGAAGCTGATACGCCCTTTTCAGCACACTGACGTCCGACGCCTTATAGCCGGCGCGCTTCAGCCCCACCACGTTCAGTCCCTTGGCCACCACGTCATGACCGGAATACAGGAAGAACGGCGGCACGTCGCTATTGATGCGCGTGTTGCCCCCGATCATCGCCAGCCGCCCGATCCTCGAAAACTGGTGCACCACCACGCCGCCCGATATGAAGGCCTGGTCCTCCACTTCCACGTATCCCGCCAGCAGCGCGCAACTCGCGATCACCGTGTCATTCCCCACGCGGCAGTTGTGCGCAATGTGGCCCGAAGTCATGATGTAGTTGCCGTCGCCGATTTCCGTTACCGATTCGGGGGCCGTGCCGCGCGAAATCGTGTAGTGCTCGCGGACCTTATTGCGATTGCCGATCCGCAGGTAACTGCGCTCGCCGGAGAAGCCTCTGTCCAGCGGATCGGTGCCCAGCACGGTCCCCGCGGAAATCTCGTTGTGTTCTCCCATGGTAGTCCAGCGCTTAATGTACACATAAGGTTCGAGCAGGCAGCCGGCGCCCACCACGACGTCGCTTTCGATGACGCAGAATTCCCCGATACGGACTCCCGGCCCGACGACGGCGTCGGGATGGATGCGGGCCGTGGGCGCCACCACGGCGGAGGAATCGACAGGCATGACTCTGTATGATAAGCCATCGGCCATTAGCCATCGGCTCCGGCGGGCTTGCCGCCGGTCTTGTTGACTTTAGTTAGCAGGACCGGCAGAAACCCGTCGGCCACGCCGGACGTCTCTGGTAGTGATGTCGTTTCGTACGTTTCGGCTCCTTTTCTGCTCCGTTGCCTCGTGCCTGATCGCCACACCCCTGGTGGCGCAGCCAAATCGGTTTCCCGCTGGAATCGACAACCGCCAGACAGTGGTGCTGAGCGGCCGCGTACATCCCAAAGCCACGCCCGCGGCCGACCGGGGAGCCGCGCAGGATTCCCTGGCTATGCCCGGCATCACGCTGGTGTTCCGTGCGTCCTCCACCCAGCAGACCGCGCTCGGGCAGTTGCTCTTTCAGCAGCAGGATCCCTCCTCGCCGAATTACCATCAGTGGATCGCTCCGGAACAGTACGCGGACCGCTTCGGCCTCAGCTCCGCCGACCTTCAGCAGGTGCGGACCTGGCTCCAGTCGCAGGGATTCACGATTGCGGAAACGGCCCGCAGCCGCACCTGGATTTCCTTCAACGGTACCGCCGGACAGGCGAGCGCCGCGTTTCACACGCCCATACACCGCTACCTGGTGGATGGCAAAATGCACTACGCCAATTCGGCCGATCCGGTTCTTCCGGCCGCCTTGGCCAACGTGGTGTCGAGCATTCGAGGTCTGCACGACTTCCGCCTCAAGCCGAGCGTCCATCAGATTCTTCCCGCGTACAATGGCGCTGGCGGCCAGCACGAGATCGCGCCCGACGATTTCGCAACGATCTATGACATCATGCCTCTGTACGCGGCCGGCATCAACGGCGCCGGCCAGAAGCTCGCGATTTTAGGACAGACCGACATCAGCACCTCGGACATCGCGAGGTTCCGCAGCACTTTCAATTTGCCGGCGATCAACCTCGTGCAGAAGTTGACCGGCCCCGACCCGGGGATCAGTTCCGGCGACGAACTGGAGGCCGCTCTGGATCTCGAATGGTCCGGTGCAGTGGCCCGCGACGCCCAGATCGTCTATGTGAATTCCACCGACGTGATCACCTCGGCCACCTACGCGGTGGATCAGAACGTCGCGCCGGTGATGTCCATGAGCTATGGATTATGCGAGGCGGCGGATCTGGTGGATCTGCCTTCCATACAGTCGCTGGCGCAGCAAGCCAATTCCCAGGGTATGACTTGGATCGGGGTGACGGGCGACGCCGGCGCAGCCGATTGTGAAATGACCGGCAACGATCCGGCACAGACCGGTCTGGCGGTGGATTCTCCGGGCAGCATCCCCGAGGTTACGGCCATGGGCGGCACCATGTTCAACGAAGGGACCGGCGCCTATTGGGGCGTCAACGGCCCCAACCTCGGATCCGCTCTGTCGTATATCCCGGAGATGGCCTGGAATGAGAGTTCCGTGACAAACGGGCTGGCGGCGACGGGCGGCGGCCGGAGTATCTATTTTCCGCAACCTTCCTGGCAGACCGGTTCCGGTGTCCCGAATGACGGATTCCGCCACGTGCCCGATATCGCGTTCAACGCGGCGGCGGGTCACGATTACTACTACCTCTATTCGGGAGGTCCTACGGGAGTGGGAGGAACTTCGGCGGCGGCGCCGACCATGGCGGGAGTGGTCGCCCTGCTCAATCAGTACTTGAAGTCGACGGGACTGGGAAATATCAATCCAACCTTATACCGGCTGGCGCAAAACGCACCCAGTGCGTTTCACGATGTCACCAGCGGCAACAACATCGTCCCGTGCGTCACCGGTTCGCCGGATTGCCCTAACGGGACGATGGGATACAGCGCCGCCACGGGATACGATCTCACCACCGGCCTTGGCTCGGTGGACGTCAATAACATGGTTACGCTTTGGACCGGCAGCCCGGCGGTTGCGACGGCCGTGGTAGCCTCCATCGATCAGAACCCGGTCTTCGAGCAAGGCAATCGTTGGGTGTTCACCGTGACCCTTACCGAGGAAGCCGGCATCGGCGCCACGCTCACGAATTTCACCATTAATGGCGCCAGTTTTACCTCGCAGATCTCCAGCCTGTTTGGCGGGTCCACGATTTCCGCGCTCGGATCCATCTCGGCCACCGTCGCGCTGGCGTCGGTAGCGGTCCCCACCACCGTGACCTTCGTCTTCAGCGGGACGGACAACGCCGGACATCCCTGGACCGTGCAGTTTCCCGTGCCGTTCTCCGGTCCGCAGACCAATCTGGCGGTAGGCGGCGTCACCAACGCGGCCTCCTATCAGAAGGCCTATGCGCCGGGAATGATCGTGGCGGTCTTCGGTTCCGCGATGGGCGACTTTGCGCAATCGGCCGGCACCCTGCCCTTACCCGAATATCTCGCCGGTTTCGAGGCATACGTCAATAACGTGCCGGCTCCGCTGTATTACGTGTCTCCAACCCAGGTGAACATTCAGATCCCGTATGAGACGCCGGCGGGTCTGGCTACCCTCAGCGTGGGCAACCCGTATGCCAATTTCGACTTCAACATCCGGGTAGCTTCCTCGGCCCCGGGCATCTTCACATTCGCCGATGGCACAGTGAATCCCTCCAATAGCGCCGTCCGGGGCCAGACCGTGACGATGTTCATCACCGGGGAAGGCAAGGTCACGCCGTCGCTGGCCGACGGCACATCCCCTTCGGCGCGCACGCCGCTCAGCCAACTTCCCAAGCCCGTCCTGCCGGTCACGGTTACGGTAGGAGGGGTGCAGACTGCCACGCCGGCCTTCATTGGAATCCCCAGCGGCCTGGTCGGGGTCACGCAGATCAACTTCACCATCCCCACAACCGTTTCGGTGGGCCTGCAGCCGGTAGTCGTGACGGTGGGCACGGTGTCGAGCCCCCCAGCCAACATCAACATCACGAATTAAGAGAGCCAGTAGCCGTTAGCCTCTCGCTTTTTGCGGCTGGACGGCCGGGGGCTTATGATTGACGAAAGCGGTTCCGGTTGACCACTGACGGCTAACGGCCAAAAGCTAATGGCTCCTGTTGGCTACCGCATCGTGTTACAACGTTAAACAGAGAGGAGAGCAGGCATGCGATCTTTCGGCGCTGGTTTGGGGATATTGAGTCTGGGGTTGGCGATTGTACCGGTTTTCGCCGATACGGCAGCGGGGTTGGCGGCTTTCAAGAACAAGAACTATCCGCTGGCCTTCCGGGAATGGAAAGTTTCGGCCGAAGCCGGGCAAGCCGAGGCCGAATTCGATCTGGGCGTTTTGTACGCACAAGGGTTGGGTGTACGCCGCGACCTTACCGAAGCGATGACGTGGTACCGGAAGGCCGCGGAGCAGGGCAATGCGGCCGCCGAGTTTGCTTTGGGACAGTTGTACCTGCGAGGCTGGGGTGTTCCCCGAGATGAGGCCGACGCCATCCGCTGGTTCCAAATGGCGAATTCGGTGGATTCCGACGGTCCGCCCACCGACTGGGCGCGGGTGGAAGGATACGGCATGACCCGCGACCCGCAGCAAGCCGTGTATTGGTACCAGCAGGCGTCCGACAAAGGCCACCCTGAGGCGCAATACAACTTGGGCCGCCTGTATGCCAGCGGACAGGGTGTCCAACGCGATGGTGAGCAGGCCGCGCGCTGGATGAGCGCCTCGGCCACCCAGGGATATGCTCCCGCGCTGGCGGATCTTGGAGAACGCTATGCCACCGGCAACGGCGTCGATAAGGACGACAAACGCTCCTATTTCTGGCTGACCCTGGCCTTCCTTCACGGCGATAAGAGCGTGGTGAAATTACGGACCGCCGAGGCGGCCAAGCTCAACCCCACCGACGTTGCCGACCAGGACCATGCCGCCCAGAACTGGAAACCGAGGATGGCGCCGGCCAAACCCAAACAGTAGTTCAGGGGCCATGAGATTCGTCCTCTTATTTATCGCGGCCGGGATGGCCCACGGCCAGACTGCGCGCGATCCCAGCAGTGTTCTGGAGCAAGCCCGCGCCCGGCTCCAGGCAGCCGCCCACAACCTGGAGAAGTACGTCTGCGTCGAAACCGTGAACCGCGGCTACTACCAGCGCGTGACGGCGCGGGATGCGCCCGCGCGGCCGGGACCGGCGCCGGTTTGCAGCCAGAACCCGGCGGCCGGCGGCGCGCCCGATTCGCGGCAACTCGAATCCACCGATCGCGTACGCCTGGAGGTGACCGTATCGGAGGGGCGCGAATTGCATTCCTGGCCCGGCGCTACCCGTTTCGATTCGCGCGACGTCGACGAACTGATCCGCGACGGCCCCGTATCGACCGGCGCTTTTGGCGGCTATCTGGCGGCCGTCTTCGATCGTCCGGGAATCGTGTTCCATTACAACGGCCCGCGCGCCGCCGATGGCAAGACGCTGTTCGAGTATCGATACAGCGTTTCCTTGGAGGACAGCCGCTTCGAGGTCAAAGTGGACACGGCGTGGCGTCGGGCGGCTTACGAAGGCGAATTCCGGATCGATCCCGAATCGCTCGATCTGGAACGTCTGACCATCCGCGCCAATGCCTTGCCGCCCGGCGCGGCCTTCTGCCAGGCGGCCACCACTTTGGATTACCAGCAGGTTCACATCGGCAACAGCGACGTTCTGCTGCCGCTCCAGAGCCAGTTGGAAATCGTGCTCAAGGATGGACGCGAGAACCGCAACGTCACCACGTTCGCGAGCTGCCGCGAATACCAGGCCGAATCCGCAATCGTCTTCGACGCGCCGTCCGACACCGAGGGCGCGGTCGCCCCGCGCGCCGGCCGGGGCCGGGTAACGCTGCCCATCGGCCTGCCGGTCACCTTGGCGCTCACATCCGCCATCGACACCGCCGCCGCCGCCGCCGGCGACCCGATTGCCGCTAAGGTGGTCAAACCGGTATTCCGTCCCGGCACAAAGGAGGAACTGATCCCGGTGGGTGCGGTGGTGCGCGGTCGGATCCGCCGCGTGGAACATCACCTGTCGCCGGACCCGTATTTCCTGGTCGCGCTGTCGTTCAACCGGGTGGACGTCCAGGGAGTGCTCTCACCCTTCGTGGCCCGCAGCGAGGCCGATGCGGGGTTAGCCAAGCAGTTGGGCGCCAACCTGGCGCTGCGCGACACCGGAATCTGGTTCTGGGGCGTCGGCACTTTCCTGTTCCCCACCAACAAGAGCCGTACCGCGATTCCGGCGGGATTCGAATCCAAGTGGTTCACGCTGGCAACCGGCGCCCCCGGCGGCCGCTGAGTTCACTTCCGCGGACGCCCCGGAAGATCGGGAGCAATCGCATAGTTGAGTGGCGCCACCACGATGAAGCCGATGCTCCAGTAGGTATTCACGATGCATCGCAAGGCTCCGAATGCGTAAAGAGCCTGCGCGACGAGCATCCGGCGCTTGATGGCGGCCGAGACGGGAGGCGGCATATCGGACTGTACCAACCCGGTTCCCGTGGCGCACACCCGGCAGGAAGCCCGGGTGAATCCACGTCAGATTGCGGTCGGAGCGATCCAAGTGGTTGAGTTGAGTCTGCTCGCCTATCCGGAAGATTCCCAGCGTCATACTCCATCGCTCAGGGCCGCGAGACGCTCCACACTCTTACCGGCAATGGCGTTGTATATATTTTTCATGGTCCTGGACTACAGGTTTTCGTGAATCGGGCCGATATCTATTTCGTGATGACAATCGGGAAGAAGCTCACTATTGGCGTGGGAGCGATGCTGGCGGTAACAGCCGTGACGGGAATCGCGTCGCTGAGCGGTATCGGCAGTCTGAACACCGAACTGGAGACGGCCACCCAAAAGACCGCGCGCCGGCTGCAAATTGCCGGCCTCATGGATGCGGCTGGGAGCACCATGCTGGCGGCGCAGCGCGGGGTCGTCTTGTTCACTTTCGCCAAGGACCCCTCTCGAGTGGAGAGCGCAAAGCAACTGTTCGACCGGGCGGCCAGCACGTGGCAGAAGTCGATCGACGAAGTCCGGCCGCTGATCGTCACCGACGAGGGGCGGCGGATCGTGAACCAGTTACAGGAGCAATTAACCGCGTGGCGATCGGTCATCGTCGAAATTGAGCAAGCAGCCGCCCAGGGCAACGCCGATGCGGCGGTGCGGATTATCGTCGACAAGGGATTGCCCATCTATGAGGCGAACTCGCGCGACACCGCTCGTTTCCGCGAGCTTCAGAACGAAATCCTTGCCTCGCAGCAAGCCAACGGAGCTTCCATTTTCCAATCCAGCCGCTGGATCGCAATCGGATTATTGGGATTGGCTATCGGAACCGGGCTGCTCACGCTCTTCGTGGTGCGGAATACCAGCCGTACCCTGCAACGCGCCGCGACCGATCTGCGGCAGAGCTCCGAGCAACTCGCCAGCGCCGCCAACCAGATCACTTCGTCAAGCCAGGCCTTGGCTCAAGGAGCCTCGGAGCAGGCGGCATCCGTCGAGGAGACTTCCGCATCGACCGAAGAGATCTCCACGATGATCCGGAAAAATGCGGATGACTCGCATGTGGCGGCCGAGTTGATGAACGAAACCGGACAGGTGGTGACGGAAGCGAACCAAACGCTGGTTCAAATGGAAAAATCGATGCAGGAAATCAACGGGGCCAGCGAGAAAATTGGCAGAATCATCAAGGTCATCGACGAAATTGCGTTTCAGACGAATATTCTGGCGCTCAACGCCGCCGTGGAAGCGGCGCGAGCCGGCGAGGCCGGAATGGGCTTTTCCGTGGTCGCCGACGAGGTCAGAAATCTGGCGCATCGCTCCGCTCAGGCAGCCAAGGACACCGCCGGCATGATCGAAGAGTCCATCGCCAAGTCATCCGAGGGCCGCGTCAAGCTGGAACAGGTCTCCCAAGCCATTCATGCCATCACCGAGAAAGCCATGAAGGCCAAAGCCCTGGTGGATAACGTCAATGTCGGCAGCGGAGAACAGTCTCGCGGTGTGGAACAGATTGCGAAGGCGATCATCCAGGTGGAGAAAGTAACCCAGACGTCGGCTGCAACCGCCGAGGAGACGGCCTCCGCCGGAGAAGAGCTGAGCGCCCAGTCGGCTTCGTTGAGAGAAACCGTCGGCCACTTGGAGGCGCTCGTTGGCGTTGAGGATGGCCAATGATGTAAGTGCCGGCGCCGCTTTGACCGCGACTGTGAAGGAGCGGCCCGAGCGGCGAGCCAACCCCCCAGATCCTCAATATAGCCGAGCGAGGTGCGAGATCGGTTAGCGAGGCTTAGCCCTGGCTGTTAGCCCTTTGTTGACGCTGGAGGTCCTTCCTTGATCACGAGATCGAGCGCAGCGTTGAATTTCCCCATCTCTTCGTATGTGCCGACCGTCACGCGAACCATTTGGGGCCACTCCTGCCATACGCGGCCGATCTGGACTTTGTGTGACGCCATGGCGGTTCCCACCTGCTGTCCGGTCATGCCCTTCACCTGCATCATGAAGAAGTTGGTGCCGGATGGGATGTAAGTCACGCCCGCTTTCTCGAGATGTTCGAAGGCGAGGTCGCGATTCTTCTTATTGATCAGAAGCCGTTCTTTCATGAGGCTGGGACCAACCTTCATGCTCGCCGCGGCGCACGCAGTCGCGGTGACCGGCATAAAACCGGCGCCGCCGAACTCGCGAAGCTTACCGATCAGGTCCGGGCGTCCATAAGCGGCGCCGGCTCGGAGGCCCGCCATGCCATAGATCTTCGAAAAGGTCCGGAGCACAATCACATCCTTGTCCGCTTTCACCAGATCGGTAGACATGTTCTCAAGGCCGGCGAAGTGAACGTATGCCTCGTCGATAATCAGGACGGCGTCCTTTGGCTTGTTAGCCAGAATGTACTCCAGGTCTTTCCGCGGCGTGAGAGTGCCGGTGGGATTGTTGGGATTGCAGATGTAGAAAGCGCCCGCGTTCGGGTCGGCCTTGATCATCGCTTCCACGTCGTGCGAATAGTCCGGCCGCAGCGGCACCTTGATCGTTTTGGCGCCAATAAAGCGGCCCGCGCCACTGCCGTAGCCCGGCCCTCCCATCACCCAACTTCTGGTTGGCGACGTGAAGGCAGCCGCCGAGTTCGCCAGGGGAATGCTGGACCCCGGATACGCGGTCACATGGTCCTGCGGAACGTTTTCGGTGCTGGCAAGCAGAGAGTTGAACTCCAGGTTGTCGCCCTGCGGTGAGTAGCGCCAGCCCATGGGCGCGACTTTGAAAAGCGCCTCCAGACCTTCTTTGCAAGGGCCCATCGGATTCTCGTTGGACGTGATTCGCACGACATCCGGATCGTAAACGCCGCGGGCGCCTCCCGCGCCCCCACGGCGCCCGGCCGAGGCCATATTCTGCTGTTGGGCCTGCTGTGCCAGGGCGAATTCATTGAAGAAAGGAATGGCCGCAAAGGCTCCCATGGAAATTCGACCGATCTGCCGGCGGGAAAAGCCTCGTTCTCTCAGCGATTCTGTAAGTTTGGGCGTAAGCGCCATAATCTAAAATCTCCTGGAGTGAGACCACTCCCGTTTGAGAATTCATGTAAGGATTGTTAGGTGGCGCCGGGGACTTGCGTCGCCAAAATCACAGGGGCTGCCACTCAGAGCCCCCAAGCGAATAAGGCACGCTGCGTGGCGGCCCGTTCGTAGCTTTTTTACACCGATAGCTAGCGGGATCATATCCCCAAGTCCTGGGTATGTCAAGCGAAAAGAACGGTTTGTCAAGGCAAAGTGGTAATCTGCGTGACACCGGTGAAGCGAACACGGACTCTGCCGCCGGGCAACCCGATCGAGGATAAGCCGGTGGCGGGCATCCGCCGATGCGTTCGCTACAATGGATTCCGTGGCTGAGACGCGCGCGGACTTTCGGCGGACGCTCGCGAAGGTCGCCATCTTCTCCGGCCTGACGGATTCGGAACTGGAATTCCTGGCCGAACGCGCCGTGCCGCGCCAGTTCGCTCCCGGAGAAATGGTGTTCGGCGAGGGCCAGCCGTGCGCGGGGTTGTACGTGGTGGAGCGCGGCAACATCCGCATCTTCAAGAGTTCGGCGAGCGGCCGCGAGCAGGTCCTCAGCATTGATGGTCCGGGTACTTCCGTCGCCGAATTGCCGGTCTTCGATGGTGGCAACTACCCGGCTTCGGGAGCCGCCGTCGATCGGGCCACGCTCCTTTTCGTCGGAAAGCAGGATTTCCAGGCTCTCTGTCTTGCCCACCCAGAAGTCGCGCTCAAAGTGCTCCGCGTGGTCGGCGCGCGCCTGCGGCGGCTGGTGGGGATCATCGAAGAGCTTTCGTTCACCACCGTGCGCCACCGCCTGATTGCCTTCTTATTACGTCTGGCTCGCAGTCGGGCGATGGCGCCCCCGGCCGGCGTGGAGTTCTCCCTGCCGGGTAGCCACCAGGAACTGGCCGCGCAACTCGGGACTGTCCGCGAACTGGTTTCCCGCAATCTCTCCCGCTTGCAGGCGGAAGGACTTCTCAAGCTGGAAGGCCGCCGTGTCATCGTCCCCAATCTCAAGTCTCTCGAAGCGGAACTCGAACCGGTCGAATAAGCTAGGCCATTTGCGTCTCCCGTGACTAAAGTCATAGGCGCGCCCCGCTCACCCGCGGTACGCTCGGTCAGTAAAGGAGAAAAACGATGAGCGTTACGACGGAAAAGACCGTGGGCGAACTGGCGCTGGAGAACCCGTCCGCAACCCGCGTATTTGAAAAACTCGGCATCGACTACTGCTGCGGCGGGGGCCAAACCCTGGAACAGGCCTGCCAGGCGGCCCATGTGTCCGTGAACCAAGTGGCGGACTCCCTGGCCGCGGTGAGCCAGCCAGCCTCTGCCACCGCGCAAGACCGGAATTGGCAGGACGAACCTTTGGCCGAGCTGCTCTCGCACATCCGCCGCACACACCACGTCTATACGCGCGACGAGATCGCCCGCCTGGGTCCGCTATTCGACAAGGTCTGCTCGGTGCACGGCGGGAATCACCCCGAATTGACGAGCCTGCGCGAGATCTTCAGCGGCCTCGCCCGGGAATTGACCACCCACCTGATGAAGGAGGAGATGGTTCTCTTCCCGTACATCCTGCTCATGGAAGAGGCCGTTGTGGCGAAAGAACCCGCGCTGCCGCCTCCCTTCGGCAGCGTGCGCAATCCGGTTGCAATGATGATGAACGAGCACGACGGCGCCGGCAGCGCGCTCCGCCATATGCGCGAAATCTCCAGCGGCTATGCCCCTCCGCCGGATGCGTGCGCCAGCTTCAGGACGCTGTACCAGGCGCTGGCGGCCTTCGAGGCCGATTTGCACCAGCACATCCATCTGGAAAACAATCTTCTCTTCCCCCGCGCCATCGAGATGGAACGGGCGCGCTAGAAGGTACGGCCATGCCCGCCATTGCCCCACCCACGAAGATCCGGAACAAACCGCTGAAGCGCGCCCCAAAGGACCGCTCGCAAACGCTGCGCCGGGCCTTCCAGCTAGCCTTCCTGGCGCTCAATATCCGGATCGGCGTCGAGTTCTATCTCTTCGTCCGCTATTACGAGACCGGCGGCCTCTCCACATGGGCCGCCCGTCCCCCCGGCGTGGAAGGGTGGCTGCCGATTGCGTCCCTGATGAACCTCAAGGTCCTGCTGATGTCTGGCGGCGTGCCGGCGCTCCACCCCGCCGGCATGTTTCTGCTCATGGCGTTTCTGGCCGCGTCGTGGATCTTTCCAAAGAGCTTCTGCGGGTGGTTGTGCCCGGTGGGAACCGTCTCCGAATCCTTGTGGCGCCTTGGACGCCGCACCTTCGGCCGCAATTTCCGCTTGCCGCGCCCGGCGGATTTCGCCCTGCGCAGCCTCAAATATATCCTGTTGGGCCTGTTCCTCTACGCAGTCGGTTCCATGCCGGTCCCGGCGATCCGCGCCTTTCTCGGCAGCCCCTACGGCATGGTGGACGACGTGAAGATGCTCAACTTCTTCCGCTTCCTGGGCCTGACCGGAGGCATCGTAACCGCCATTCTGGCGATCGCTTCGGTCTTTGTCCAAAACTTCTGGTGCCGCTATCTTTGCCCGTACGGCGCGCTCATGGGCATCGCCTCGCTAGCCGGCCCCTTGCGCATCCGGCGCGATCCCAGCCTGTGCATCGATTGCGCGAAGTGCGCGAAAGCCTGCCCCTCCGCGTTGCCGGTGGATCGCCTTGTGACGATCCGTTCCGTCGAATGCACCGCCTGCCTGGAGTGCGTGGCCGTATGCCCCGCGACGGGAGCACTCGCCCTCTCAACCCCTCGCGCGAAAAGGGCGCCGGCATGGGTGGTGGCCGCCGGAATCGCCGCGCTGTTCCTGGGCATTTGCGGCTTCGCCCGTCTCACCGGTCATTGGTACACCAATCTTCCCAGCAGCGCCTACTTCGAGTTGATTCCACACGCCAACGAGTTCGTCCACCCCTGATTCGTCCGGCGGCCCCGAGCGCGCTCCGCAACGTGTGCAGCCACCAGCCTGCGCGGCTCGCTAGGCTTAGCGCCTTACAGAGCCGGGCGCGTGAGGGGCCGTTCTTGTCAAGGGCCGCTAAAACCAAGGCCGTTCCTCTGCGTTCATCAGCCGCTCAAAATCTTCCTTTCGGGCTTTTCGCCAGCCTCCGATTTTGCCGGAGGCTGCCCGCCCCGGGAAACCAGCTAAAATAGTAAGGTTTGGTCCAAATGAGAAACGTTATCATTCTAGGTTCCCAGTGGGGGGACGAAGGCAAGGGCAAGATTGTCGACGTCCTCGCCGAGCGGTTCGACATCGTCGCGCGCTATCAAGGCGGACACAATGCCGGCCATACCGTATTCATCGGTGAGAAGAAATTCGTTCTGAAGCTGATTCCGAGCGGCATTCTGCGGCCCGGAAAGACCGCTGTCATCGGCAACGGCCTGGTGATCGATCCCGTGGCTCTATTCACCGAAATCGACGCGCTGGAGTCGGCCGGCGTGAAGGTGACGGACAGCCTGTTCATCAGCAACCGGGCGCACGTCCTGTTTCCCGTCCACCGCATGATGGAAGGGATGTCGGAAGGACGGCCGGGGCGCGTCTCCATCGGCACCACGTCGCGGGGCATCGGCCCGTGCTACGAAGACAAAGCGGGGCGCCGCGGCATCCGCGTGGCCGACCTGCTCGACCGCGAGGCGTTCCGCGCACAGTACGACTCCGTGATGGAAGAGAAGGCCGCAATCGCCAAGGCGCTGGGGATCTATGACGAACTGGATTTCGCCCGCATCCGCGACCAGTACGAAGCGCTGGCCGAGCGTATCCGGCCCATGGTGTGCGACACCGCGCTGCTGCTCAACCAGGCCATCGCGGCGGGGAAGACGGTGATGTTCGAGGGCGCGCAGGGCACCATGCTCGACCTGGACCACGGGACCTATCCTTTTGTCACGTCGTCCAGCGCTTCCGCGGGCGGCGCTTGCACCGGAACCGGCGTGCCGCCGACCCGGATTTCGGGCGTGATCGGCGTCTCCAAGGCCTACATTACGCGCGTGGGCGGAGGTCCGTTTCCCACCGAGGCGTTGGATGGCGAAGGCGAGGCCATCCGGAAGCGCGGCAACGAATTCGGTGCGGTGACCGGGCGTCCGCGCCGTTGCGGCTGGTTCGACGCGCCCCTGATGCGGTACACCGCGGCCATCAACGGGTTTGATAGTCTGGTGGTAACCAAACTCGACGTGCTGGACGAGTTCGACCACATCCGCGTATGCGTAGGCTATCGGGTGGGCGACCGGTCCGTTGTGGGTATGCCGCCGACCGTGGCGGAGATTGCCGCCATGGAGCCGGTTTACGAATGTCTTCCGGGATGGCGAACGCAGACCTTTGGAATCGATTCGTACGATGCGCTGCCTGCCAAGGCGAAGGACTACATTGCATTCCTGGAACAAAAATCGGGTGTCGAAGTCGGCTGCATTTCTACCGGGCCGGAACGCAACCAGACGATTGTCCGGGCGGGGTCGCGCTTTGAGCGGTTGCTGTCGTAGGGCGTTCGCAGCGGTATTGCTGTGCCTGCCGCTAGGGGCACAGACGCCGCGCGAGATTGTGCAGCGCTCGGTGGCCATGGAGCGCAGCAATTCCGCGCGCATCCGCGAATTCACCTACCGTCAAAGGCAGCAGGAGCGCCAGTACGATGGCTCCGGCAAATTGAAGCAGACCATCATCCGCACCTGGGACATCTCCTTTTTGGAGGGATCGCCCTACCGGCGCCTGGTGGCGCGCAACGATCTGCCGCTTTCCCCGGACGAGCGGAAGTTCGAAGAAGACCGCATGCGCTTCACCGCCGGCCAGCGCCGCAACGAATCGAAGGCGGATCGAGCCAAGCGCGTGGGCGAATGGGAAAGCCGGCAGAAGAAGCAGCGCGAGCCGGTGCTGGAAGTTCCCGACGCCTTCGACTTCAAGCTGTCGGGCGAGGAAACCGTGGACGGCGCGGCCGCTTACGTGATCGATGCCACACCGAAACCGGGATACAAGCCCAAGAGTTCCTCCGGAGCGTACCTGCCGGAGATGAAGGCGCGTTTCTGGATCGCCAAAAAGGACTTTCAGTGGCTGAAGGCGGACGCCGAGACACTGGACACCATCACGTTCGGCGGCATCCTGATCCGCCTGGCGAAAGGCAGCACGCTCTCGATGGAGCAGGGACGAGTCGAAGACGCGCTGTGCCTGCCCAAGCGTTTTGTGATCCACGCGTCGGCGCGGGTGGCCTTGTTCAAGGTGTATCGCACCGACGTGGAATACACCCTCAGCGATTTCCGCAGAAGCGGCGCGGAGGCGCAGAGCGCCGGAGAAGAAGAGAAACGGTAGGGCGGACCGGATATGCGATTTCGCGCACTGGAGGATGTACTTCTCCTTCCTTTCCGGGCATCGGGTAACAGCGAGCGGACACGCCCAATGCCGTGTTTCGGTTCGTGGATGCCGCCGCGGCGCCGGCGCCGCGGTTGGCGCATAGTCTTCGGCGCTCTTTGGCATACGGAGCCATCGGGCGAGCGTCTTGGTACGCACACTCTCCTTTGGTCCCAAATCTGCTCGCGGATGGTCTGTTGAAAAAATCGATTGTACCCGGACCGGTTCCCAGGCTGGACGCGGGGGATGCCGGAATCCCTTCCGTCCGAACGCTCCGTGGTCTGGACTGGTTGAATTTTTTTCTCGCCGACGTTCAGACGGGAGTCGGACCATTCCTCGCGATTTACCTCGCCGGCTACAAGTGGAATGAAGAGCGCGTCGGGCTCGCGCTCATGGTCGGCGGAATCGCGGGAATCCTCACACAGACTCCGGCGGGTGCGCTGGTTGACCGCCTCCGGTCCAAGCGCGCTCTGATCGCCGCGGCGATCGCTGCACTGGCGGCAGGGGCGTTGCTGATTGCGCTCGTGCCGACTTTTTGGTCCGTGATGTCGGCCCAAGTCTTGATTGGCGGCACATCGAGCATTTTCGGTCCGGCCATCTGCGCGGTTTCGCTGGGGATCGTGGGACACCGCTTGTTCGATCGCCGCCAGGGACGGAACCAGACTTTCAACTCGGCCGGTAACGTCGTCGCTGCCGTGTCGATGGGCCTGCTTGGTTACTTCATTTCCGATCGCAGCATCTTTTTCTTCGTGTCGGCGTGCACGCTTCCGGCCATCTTCATGTTACTCACGATCCGCCCCGATGAGATCGATTACGCCCGGGCGCGAGGCGCGAAGGAAAGCGGCCAAGGCGGAAAACCAGTCGAAGCGCACGCACTGCTCAAGGATCGGCCGTTGCTCATTTTCCTGGTCTGCGCGGTGATGTTTCACTTTGCCAACGCTGCGATGCTGCCGCTCTTGGGCGAGATGCTGGCCAAGGGTCGCGGCCGAACCTCAATGATGTTCATGTCGGCGTGTGTGGTGACTACCCAGCTTGTCGTCACGTTGCTGGCTTCCTGGGCGGGACGGAAAGCGGGGACGTGGGGTAGAAAGCCGCTGTTGCTTATCGCATTCGGAGTCCTGCCCGTTCGCGCGGTTCTCTATACACTGACTCACAACACCAGTGCGCTGGTCTCCATCCAGATCCTGGATGGTGTGGCGGCGGGAACATTTGGCGTTGTCTCGGTCCTCGTGATCGCCGACCTCACGCAGGGGACGGGTCGCTTTAATCTCACGCTCGGGGCCATCGGTACGGCGGTCGGGATGGGAGCTTCTCTCAGCCAGGTTACCGCCGGCGCCATCGTGCACCACTTTGGTTCCAACGCGGGCTTTCTCTTCCTTGCCGCGGTTGCGGCGGCCGCATTCGGCATCCTCTGCGTCTTCATGCCCGAAACACGGGATAAACAATTTCTTAGCCCCACCCTCGGAGCGCCAACCCTATGATCACAATCCTTCTGCTGGTGTCCTCAAACGTCTTCATGACCTTCGCCTGGTACGGGCATTTGCAATACGGTCACGACTGGCCTCTCTGGAAAGCCATCCTGGTCTCGTGGTCGATTGCGCTGTTGGAATACTGCCTGGCGGTGCCGGCAAATCGCCTCGGCTATGGCCATTTTTCCGGGTTCCAGCTCAAAATCATTCAAGAGGTCGTCACGCTCGTCGTCTTCACCGGATTCGCCGTCCTGTTCCTGAAGGAGAAACTCGCTTGGAATTATCTCGTGGCGTTCCTCTTTCTTGGCTTGGCCGCGTTCTTCGCCTTTGCGTTCAAGGCGCCTGGACCGGCGGCCTGACAGAGCCGCCGGACATCGAGTCCACTTCCGCTTTCCGGTAAGCTGTCAGCATGACGCCAGCCCCGTTGGAATTTGGTCCCAATCGATCCCAAGTCCGGCTGCTTCGGAACCTCGGCATTGGTCTGTGCTTTGCGGCCGCGGTGTCATTGGTCGTACCGTTCAATATGGCGACCCCTCTGGTGTCTCTGGAGGCCCTCTTCTGCGCCTTCGGCTTGTTTGCCGGGGTTACCGGCGTGCGGTCGTGGGTGAGCGGCTCGCGCGGCGCCAGGTTGCGCGCCGTCCTTACGCCCGATGCGCTCCGCATCGTGGCGCACGCCGGCCGCCACCCATGGTATTACCAACCGCTCGCCGAGGCCTCTATCCCCTGGACCGAAATCCAAGGCGTTATGGAGCGGCGGGTTTCCAACCTCCCGGGTCCCGGCGGCATTCAGACCACGTACATCCTCTATAGCAAGCGCGGCGACTTCACTCTCCGCGATATCCAATGGGTCAATCTCGAAATAATGATCCGCGAAATCACCGCCCGCTCCGGCCGAGTCCTTGGCGAGATCGCCCCCGAACGATCCGCGGTCCTGACGGAAGTCAACAGTAAGGAACGCCGCGCCGCCACCCGTCAGCGCGTCTTCGGTTGGTTCCTCCTGATTGTCTGTGTCCCGTGGGCGGTGGTGGTTGTCATCACCGGCCTCAGCCAGGGCTTCTCCAGCGGTCTGATTCGTGCAGCGGCATATCTCTTCGTCGGCCTCGCCGCCGGCATTTCCATGGTCCGCTTCTCCCGCCGATAGCGCCAGCGTTGCCGATGTGGGTCCGTTATGAGACGCCTGCAACCCAGCGGTCGGGAGAGAACTCCACTTTTCCGATAAGCCCGTCTTCTTGCCGTGGCACGGAATCCGTTCAGCAGGTCTAGAAATTGGATACGATATTAATGGAAGTTTTCGCCGTGAACATCTGCCTGGCGTCGGCAATCGCCGTCTCCGCGATCGGCGCACTCGCTGCCCAGAACACCCCTATCCTTCAGAAGTTCGAAGTGGCGTCGGTGAAGCGGATGGACCGGTGCGAATTCAACACCTCCATCGACCCTGGGTCCGTCACATTAAAAGATGTGCCTCTCAAAGCGGTCCTAATGGAAGCCTTCAAGGTGAAGTCGGACCAGATCGAAGGACCTTCCTGGCTGGATGCGGATTGCTTCGAAATCTCCGCCAAGATGCCAAAAGGCGCGACCAGAGATCAGCTCCCAGCCATGCTTCAGGCTGTGCTGATCGAAAGGTTTAAGCTCGCCGCCCGCAAGGAGGATCGCCCGCGTCCCGGCTGCGCGTTGGTCGTGGACAAGGGCGGCCCGAAATTCAAGGAGGACGATCCGAACACGAATTTCATGGGCGAGCACCCCCGCGGCTCGGTGATGTTCGGCTTTGGTGGCGGCCGGTACAAAGGGGTCATGACCATGGCGTCGCTTGCCAGTTATCTTTCGGGCAGGGGATACGGTCCGGTGCAAGATCATACCGGGCTCACAGGCAAATACGATATCGATCTCTCTTGGACGCCGGATCCGTCCTTCGAACCGCGGGGAGGGTACGCGGCAGCGTCGGCAGCGTCGCAGCCAAATGCGGACGGTCCCGCCGCTCCTTCGGCCGACCTCTTTACCGCGCTTCGGGAGTCGCTAGGATTGAGGCTGGAGCGCAGCAATGGGCAAGTCGAATTCGTGGTGATCGACCACATCGAGCGGGTTCCAACAGAGAACTGAACGGCGGCGAACAGCCGCCGTCATCGGGGTCGCTTCTATTGTCTGCGCGATCTTCGCAGCGTGCCTCAACGCGGCGGTGTCGCTGGTGGGATTCTGCGAAGGCTTGGCGTGTCGGACGGACCGGTAGCGGGCGAGGTCAGCATAACGCGATAGTACGACAAAACCTCTTTGATATAGTAATTCGCGGGTGCGCTAGAAAGCGGAGCGTGCGAGTACTTGGGGTTACGCCATGTTCATGCCGTGCCCCTGGAGGCGATGAAATGATGGAACGGATTGCAGAGGCGCCGCCGCGTCCCCATGCAAGGGTTACCGGCGTCGTTTATTTGCTTTACTTTCTGACGGCAATATCCGGCGAGGTCTTCGTTGGCAGGGGCCGGCCTGTTTTATATGACGCCGTCAGCCTCATCTCCCACGTGTTCTACATCGCCGTAACGCTGCTCTTCTACTACCTGTTTAAGCCAGTGAACAGGAGCCTCTCTCTGCTCGCGGCGTTCTTCAGCCTCGCGGGATGCGCCAATGATGTACTTAGCCTCTTTAAGCTCGATCCCTACAAAATTAACAGCCTGGTGTTTTTCGGGCCGTATTGCCTCCTGATCGGCTACCTCATTTTCAAGTCGACCTTTCTGCCTCGGATCCTGGGCGTGCTGATGGCGCTTGCCGGATTGGGTTGGCTGATCTTTCTGACACCGCTCGCAAGCCAGCTGTCCACCGGCCTTAAGGTCCTCGGAATCCTCGCGGAAGCATCGCTGATGCTATGGCTCATCGTGATGCGTGTGAACGTCCAACGCTGGAGGGAGCAGCCCGGCGCGGCGCGGTCGAGTGGGGGCCAACCCGGGGACTAGGACTTGACCCCCTTGGTGAAACGGGCAGATCGGAAACTGAGTGATTGCTGCCTAGTTCGCCACTCTCCCATCACCAGGCTTTCCCGGGCCGCTTCCACGACCGCCTTGGTCACTTCATGCAGCGCGTTGATTTGGAGAAGTCGCTCGATTTGTGTCAACAGGCGATTGAGCAGCCGGAAGTTGCCGCCGGTCATTCGGATAATCGCCGCGGCCGTTTCCGGCTCAAGCAGCCAATCGTCCTTTATCATACGTATCCAACAGGGAAGGGCGAAAGTGTTCTTAAGCACCGGAAGGCGTATAACAGTCTAAGGTGGACCCCATTGTCAAGACCATTTTTCCCCCGCAATAAGCTTATGCAGACGGGGTCAGGGTTTGAGCTTGGGCGGCAGTAAAGCCGACCTGCGCAGTTTCCGTTGGCTACTCCTTCCCTTCGCTTTCTTGCCCGGAGGATCTTGTAGGAAGGTCGGGGCGGTGTCAAGGGCGCGCGGTTTTTGCGCGGCGTAGCGAACCCTTGACACCGCCCCGAGCTTCCATAGAATGTCCCTGGAAAGCGAAGGGAAGAAGACGCTGAGAAGCTGGGG